>ERZ1066121.399-NODE-399-length-40063-cov-10.494026_pt1 | contig 40063 bp, 32 predicted proteins | sample MGYA00382768_ERZ1066121 | MGnify/ENA primary metagenome ERZ1066121 (study PRJEB33369, sample SAMEA5778351) | biofilm metagenome | biome: Industrial cooling water; feature: Water cooling tower basin; material: Biofilm | place: United Arab Emirates | collected...
ACTGTTCCTATTGCGACCGGCGCTTCATCCTGGCCGGCGGCCCGGCGGACAAGCGGTGAGCCGGCTCTTCGTGCTTCTGGCGCTTGTCGCCAGCCCGGCGCTGGCGGCCAAGGTGCAGCCGCCGGCTTCGTTCACCCTCTCGGTGGCAGAGAATGGCAACCCCTATCTGCCGGTGCTGGTGAAGAACGCCACGCTCAATATCAGGATCGCACTCAGTTACGATCAGGGCCTGGTGCTCAATCCGGCCGCCGTGCAGCGGGCCGGCGTGAAGCCGATGCCGCTGATCGGCAAGTTCAGCCTGAAGAACACGCCGCTGGCCAACGGCAAGACGATCATCCGCTTCAATCTTGGCACAATCACGCCCCAGGCGCTGCCCAGCCGCAAGGTGCCGCTGGCCTGGCTGGAGCGGGCGATTGCCGGCGATGCAGACGGCGTGCTGCCGATCGGCGCGCTCTCTGCCGACCGCATCGAAGTGGTGCTGCGCGACACGCAGCCAGGCAGCCAGACCATTGTCATTCCCAAGAAGGGCAAGGGCGAAGCGATGATCCGCACGCGCATCGGCGACGAGCCGGTGGACGTGAGCCTGGAGCTGAACATCCCCACCACAGTGATGAACGCCCGCGCCGGTGAGGCGCTGGTGAAGGCCGGGCTGGTAAGGCGCAACAACAGCATCGGTTACTGGCGCCCGGTGCCGGGCGTGGCGCTGCCCACGCAGGGCCTCACACCACGGCCGGGGCTCACCATCGCCGGCCTGCCGATGCGCCAGATCGGCGTGCGCGTGTCCGAAGCCGAAGCGCGGGCCATCGATGCGGCGGCCAGGGGCACCTCTACCGAGGCGGACGATGAGGACACCATCACTGTTTCGGCCGACCGCAACCGCAAGAAACGCGGGCGCGATCCGTGGATCCTGATCGGCCGCGACGTGCTCGATCAATGCAGCCGCATTGTCTTTGATCGGCCGGGCGAGCGCTGGCTGCTCACCTGCGCCTTCTGACGCGCCCCTTTCCCTTTGCGGCTGTCTGGCCCATATCTGGGGTATGACGACACCAGACGCCCTCCAGCTTTTCTATGCCGATACCGGCCTTGATCCTGATCGCACCGCCATCCAGGTGGCCGATGCGCTCAAGGGCTGCGATGATGGCGAGCTGTATCTGCAATATGCGGTGTCAGAGAGCTTCGCCTTCGATGATGGCCGGCTGAAATCGGCCAGCTTCGATACTCAGAAGGGCTTCGGCCTGCGCGGCGTGGCCGGCGAGATGACCGCCTATGCCCATGCCAATGACTTGTCGCACGCCGCCATTGGGCGGGCTGCTGACACCATCAAGGTGGTACGCGATGGCCATGGCGGCACCATGGCGCTGCCGCCGCTGCCCACCAATGCGCGGCGCTACACCGATGTGAACCCGCTCGCGGGCATCGACTTTTCGGCCAAGGTCGGGCTCATGCAGAAGATCGACGCAGCGGCCCGGGCGCGCGATCCTGCCGTGGTGCAGGTCTCGGCCAGCCTGCTTGGCAGCTGGAGCGTGGTGGAAATCCTGCGCGGCGACGGCACCAGGGTGCGTGACGTGCGCCCGTTGGTGCGGCTGAACGTGCAGGTGGTGGCAGAAAAGAACGGCCGCCGCGAAACCGGCTTCCACGGCCTGGGTGGACGCTATCTCTATGACACGCTGTTCGATGACGCGACGTGGGAACGCGCCATCGACATCGCGCTCGCCCAGGCGCTGGTGAACCTTGATGCGGTTGATACGCCGGCCGGCGAGATGACCGTGGTGCTTGGACCCGGCTGGCCCGGCGTGCTGCTCCACGAGGCGGTGGGCCATGGCCTCGAAGGTGATTTCAACCGCAAGGGCACCAGCGCCTTTTCTGGCCGCATCGGCGAGCGGGTGGCGGCGCCGGGCGTCACCGTGGTGGACGATGGCGCCATGGACCAGCGCCGCGGCAGCCTGACCGTGGACGATGAGGGCACGCCCACCGGCCGCACCGTGCTCATCGAGGACGGCATCCTGAAGGGCTATATGCAGGACAGGCTGAACGCCCGGCTGATGGGCGTGGCGCCCACCGGCAATGGCCGCCGCCAGTCCTATGCTCATGCCCCGATGCCGCGCATGACCAACACCTTCATGCTGGGCGGCTCGGAAGATCCGGGCAACATCCTTGCCAGCGTGAAGAAGGGCATCTTTGCCAAGAGCTTCGGCGGCGGCCAGGTCGACATCACCAGCGGCAAGTTCGTCTTCTCCTGCACGGAAGCCTATGAGATCGAGAACGGCAAGCTCGGGCGCCCGCTGAAGGGGGCGACGCTGATCGGCAATGGCCCGGATGTGCTGACCCGCGTGAAGGCGATCGGCAACGATCTGGAACTGGATGAAGGCGTGGGCATCTGCGGCAAGGCTGGGCAGAGCGTGCCGGCCGGCGTGGGCCAACCCACCTTGCTGGTGGAAGGCCTGACCGTCGGCGGCACAGCGGCCTGAGAGCGAGGAGGGCGCGATGTCGGATTTCTTTGATCACATCACGCCCGAACACGCCGCCTTCATCGCCCGCCAGCCGCTGTTTTTTGTGGCCACCGCTGCGCCGGGCGCCCGCATCAACCTCAGCCCCAAGGGCATGGACAGTTTCCGCGTGCTCGATGAGGGCCGGGCCTGCGCCTATCTCGATTATGGTGGCAGCGGCAACGAGACCCATGCGCACCTCGCAGCCGATGGCCGCATCACCATCATGTTCTGCGCCTTTGATCAGCCGCCACTGATCTATCGCATCTATGGCCATGGCCGCGCCGTGTTGCCCCAGGATGCGGACTGGGCGGCGCTGGCCAGCCATTTCACCATCGAACGCGGCGTCCGCCAGATTTTCCACATCAGTGTGGACAGCACCCAGACCAGCTGCGGCTGGGCCGTGCCCCGGATGCAACTGGTGGAAGAGCGCCAGACGCTGCGCAAGTTCCACCGCCAGGAAGAACCGGCCATGCGGCTGGCCAAATATGGCGAACGTACCCGCTCCATCGACGGGCTTGCTGTAACCCCGCCGGCCTTCCTGCCCTACGACTGATGGCGCTGGTCTGCATCGACACGCTGTTTTCACCGGTGGAGGCTGAAATCGCCCGGGCCCGGCTGGAGGCGGCCGGCATCGAGGCCGTGCTGTTCGATGCCGGCATCGCCAGTCTGATTGGCCCCGGTGTTTCGGGCATTCGCCTGATGGTTGTGGACAGCGATGAACTGCGGGCCCGTGCTGCCTTGACGCCCGCCGCATAGGCCGCACCGGCAAACGCCTTATGTCGCCTTGCCGGGGGCTTTGGCAGGGTTGCTTCCACGTCATTTTCGGGGCGAACGAACAGGGCTCATGAAGCTCATCACTGCTATCATCAAGCCGTTCCGCATGGATCAGGTGCGTGAAGCGCTGATGGCCTGCAGCGTGCAGGGCATCACGGTTTCCGAAGTGCGCGGCCACGGCAAGCAGCTTGGCCAGACCGAGGTGTATCGCGGCGCCGAATATCATCTCAATCTCGTGCCCAAGCTGAAGATCGAAGTGGTGGTGGAGGACCAGGACGCCCTCCGCGTTGCTGAAGCCATCGCCGCCGCTGCGCACACCGGCAGCACCGGCGATGGCAAGATCTTCGTGTCGCACATTGGCCATGCCGTCAGGATCAGGACCGGGGAAGTTGATGAAACCGCGCTTTGATGTTGCCCGCCGCATCGCGTTTCCGGCGGCGCTGACACTTGCAATGGCGCTGCTGCCGGCCGCCGCCATCGCACAGGAAGCGGCCACCACGCCGGTGCCCAACAAGGGCGACACCGCCTGGATGATGGTTTCCACGCTGCTGGTGCTGCTGATGATCCTGCCCGGTCTGCAGCTCTTCTATGGCGGCCTGGTGCGCACCAAGAACATGCTGAGCGTGATGACGCAGATCGGCGCTGCCACCTGCCTCGCCATGCTAATCTGGGTGATCTTTGGCTACAGCCTGGCCTTCGGGCCGGATGCGCCCGCGCCGTTCACGCCCTTCATCGCCGGGCTTGATCGCCTGTTCCTCGCCGGCATCGGGCCCGACAGCACCGCCGCCACCTTCACCAAGGACGTGGTCATCCCCGAATTTGTCTTCATCTGCTTCCAGATGACCTTCGCCGCCATCACGCTTTCCATCGTGCTGGGCGGCATTGTCGAGCGCGTCAAATTTTCTGCCCTGATGGTCTTCGCCCTCGTCTGGATGCCACTTGTCTATCTGCCCATCGCCCACATGGTCTGGGCCGCCTCCGGGCTGTTCTTCGTGATGGGCGCGCTGGATTTCGCCGGCGGCACCGTGGTCCACATCAACGCCGGCGTCGCCGCGCTGGTCGCTGCCATCATCGCCGGCAAGCGGCTCGGCTACATGAAGGATTCGATGGCGCCGCACAGCCTCACCCTCACCCTCGTCGGCACCGGCCTCCTCTGGGTTGGCTGGTTCGGCTTCAACGCCGGCTCCGCGCTGGAAGCCAATGGCTCGGCGGCACTGGCCATGATCAACACGTTCGTTGCCACCGCCGCCGGTGGCCTGGCCTGGCTCGCCGCCGAACGCGTGTTCGGCCACAAGCCCTCGGCGCTCGGCCTCGCTTCCGGCATCGTCTCCGGCCTCGTCGCCGTCACGCCCGCCGCCGGCAACAGCGGCCCGATGGGCGCCATCCTGCTCGGCGCCATCACCGCGGTGGCCTGCTACATCGCCGTCGCCATCATCCGGCCCCGCCTGCGCTATGACGACTCGCTCGATGCGTTCGGCATCCACGGCGTCGGCGGCATCATGGGCGCCATCGGCACCGCCATCGTCTATGCCCCCAGCCTCGGCGGCCCCGGCCCCGCCGACTATGACATGATGGCCAAGCTCGGCGTCCAGCTCGCCGCCGTCTGCACCACCATCGCCTGGTCCACCATCGGCACCCTCGTCGCGCTCGCCGTCGCCAAGGCGGTCACCGGCCTGCGCGTCACCACCGAAGCCGAACGCGAAGGCCTCGATCTCGCCGAACACGGGGAACGCGCCTACAACCTGTAAAATTCAGGCTGGATCGGCAGGGCGGGGCGGCCTAAACCGCCCCACATGCCCACACTCGTCCTCCTCCGCCACGGCCAGAGCCAGTGGAACCTCGAAAACCGCTTCACCGGCTGGTGGGACGTCGGCCTCACCGATCAAGGCACCACCGAAGCACTCAACGCCGGCCGCCGCATGAAAGACGCCGGGCTCGATTTCGATATCGGCTTCACCTCCGTCCAAAGCCGCGCCATCAAGACACTCAACCTGGCGCTCGCCGCCATGGACCGGGTGTGGATCCCGGTCATCAAGAACTGGCACCTCAACGAACGCCACTACGGCGGCCTCACCGGCCTCAACAAGGCCGACACCGCCGCCAAATATGGCGAAGACCAGGTGAAGATCTGGCGCCGCAGCTTCGACGTGCCACCCCCGCCCATGGAACCCGGCTCGCCCTTCGATCTCTCCGCCGACCGCCGCTACGAAGGCATCGCCATCCCCGCCGCCGAAAGCCTGAAAGATACCATCGCCCGTGTCCTCCCCTACTGGGAACAGGCCATCGCCCCCGAACTGCGCGCCGGAAAGCGGGTGATCATCGCCGCCCACGGCAACTCCCTGCGCGCCCTCGTGAAGCATCTGTCGGGCCTCTCCGACGAAGACATCGTCCACGAAGAAATCCCCACCGGCCAACCCATGGTCTACACCCTGGCCGGCGACCTCACCGCCCTCTCCCGCCGCTACCTCTGATCCTCCCCCGCAAGGGGGAGGGGGACCGCCGAAGGCGGTGGAGGGGTGCCCGCAGCGGGCAGGGACTCGTCCCTGCACCCATGCGTTTTTGCCACCCAATTTTGCCAATTTTGCCGATTCACGCGCGTTTGGGCGCCCTTTCCACCCCTCCCCAGCGCCGCCTGACCCCAAATTTTCGCGCCGCGCCTATGGTGGCGATGATGACAGGCTTCGCCGGTGTAGGACAGTCGCCGCCCACCTGGTGCATGACCTCGCCCCCACCAAACGCCGCGACGTCCCCCGCCTCGGCGAACGGCTAGACGCCTACTCCCCCCCGCGAAGTCCGCCGCATCCTCGTTGGCCACTACGAGTTGCGCTACGAAATCGCCGGCGGCGAAGTCTTCATCCTGCGCCTTTGGCACACGCGGGAACGGCGGGGTTAGTCGGGAAGGGAAAAGGAGCCTCCGGCGGGCAGGGACTCGTCCCTGCACCTGTCCCGCCCTGCTCGACGCGGGTTCCAGCTTGTTGCGCACCAATGATCTGACCTCCTGATTTCATCCCTCACGGCCCAGAGCCGGGTCGTAGATCGTCAGTGCCAGCCAATTACGTATTGCGTTCCTGGAAATTTGTGCTGAACTGTCGTGCGTCTCCGGGGCGGTTTAGCGGAGTTTTTTCGCTGAGTCCTCAAGCCAAGCTCGCCTCACGTGTACAGAAGATATTGCTAGAGTAACGTAGACTGCCACCTGAGTTTGGGAGCTTTTTGGACGCCAGAGTGAGGGTTCTTCGTGATAGCAATGCACTTAGCGGGCTTGGTTTTTGCATGGCTGGCTTTTGCTGAGCCGGCTGTCGCTGAAGTGTTGTCGCCACTCAGTGAAGAAATTAGTGTTTCTGCCCACTATGGCGCTTTTGGGCCGGGTCCTGCGAGTAATCCCAACACTTACATTTCAGGTCAATTTCATACAGGAACGGATCTGAGGGCTGAATTCGGCACAAAGGTTTATGCTCCGATTGACGGTACGATTGTCTACTATCACCAACTTCGTAACACGCCTCGTGAAATTCGATTTCTGGACACTTTCTTTGTATTGAGGGGTGATGACAGACGGGACTATGTCCTTGCGCATGTAGTGTGCTTGGTTTGCAAGGCCGATCCTCCAGTCGGGGACCTTGATGCCTATCCACCATCTCGCTGGAAGCGCGTGGCCGCTGGGGAACTCGTAGGGACCGTGGCGGACCTTCGTGGCGAGGCCAGGCGGTTCGGGTACGCCGATATTGTTGGCAACCACTTGCATATTGGCAGCGTGGAGGGGCAGATCGTGGACGACAGTGGTCGTCTCAAGCTTGCCTACCGCAGCGCAAACTGGTCACGCCTCCTGTATGATAAATCCGAAGACGCTAATCCTGTTTCGGCTATCGCGCGAGCCAATGAGCTTCGCTTTGTTGACCCATTGTCATTGATACTGGGGCGGACGCGATCAGGAGAAACGGTTGCCCCATCCACGACCCTGAACAATAACGTTTCACTGGCAACAAATGGTGCAGCGCCCCGAAAAGCGCAGACAACGAATGCGATTAAGCTGAACCGCCCTTCGGAAAGCCTGATAACACTGACACCAGAAAACACAGTCGATGTTTGGACGACGAGTGTCTATTCTTACTCAGGGAAGAGCGCAGGGCCGGGCGGTGGCAAGGACGATGGTGAGCTTCGCGTCGGGGGCTGGGGTGACACATACGTGAGCCTGATACGTTTTCCGGTCAGCGCCCAAAAGATTCACCGGGCGTGGCTTGAGATGTACAATCGCTCCGGAGAAAGCAGCCCTACACCAGTTCGAGTTGCGGCTATTCAGCAGCCATGGGATTTCCCTCGAGGCGAAAGACTTTGGTGGGCTCGAAGGCCGGCTTGGACTGACTTAAGCGAAGCGAGCGTTCAAGTACCCAATGAGGGCTGGGTCCGTCTCGATGTCACCTCGTGGTATCGTGATGTTCTTGAAGGACGCCGTTCCAATCACGGCTTGGCGATTTTGCCAGTAGAGACAAACAATAGACACGACCGCTTTGTCAGCAGCGACAGTCCGGACGAGCACCTCCGGCCCAGACTGGTTCTTGAAGGCCTGCCCCAAGAAAGCGCATCTCGAACTGATCAGAACCCGGCAGCCTTTGTTGAAGCCTTGTATGCCGACCTCAGAGCCGGAGGAAAGCGCTGGCTACGGGAGCTTTCCCCTGATTTTTCCGATGTATTTCACCAGGTACAGCGTCGTGATGCGAGAACAGGCCATGTCACTCTCGACTATGATGCTTACTGTCAGTGCCAGGATACGGAGGAACTGCAGGTTAGAGCTGTCCAACTAAGGCTGAAAGACAGAAAGACGTTCGCTATAGTCACTCTACGCAAATTTGCGTTGCAACAGAATGAGCTAACCCGGGTCGTACTCGAACTGGAGCCAGTTCCGGGTGGCTGGAAGATCGCCGACATAATTGAAGCTGAATCGGGCAGTTTGCGTCAACGAATGGCAGCATCTGTGAATTCAAAGAAGCAGGCGAAACTGCGGCCTGTCGCCAACCCAGTGGCGCCTTCGATGCTGATGCCCGCATTTCGGAAAGGCTCGCCCTACACGCAGGTCCGGCAGGTGCTTCTCATTCAGGGATGGACACCCCTTGCGCTTGTAGCCCCAGGACAATGTGGCCCCTCTTGCCCCCGTGTGCCTGAAGTTCTGTGGTGTGCTGGCGCAGGTGCAGAGGCTCCTTGTACCTATGCTTGGCGACGAGCAGAAAAATACGTCATGGTAGAGGGCCACTATGAATCACGGCCGCAGCGTGTCGCCAAGATGATACAATGTTCAGGCTTCAGGCGCGATCCGCAGTATACATCCGTGTGGAAGTGTAGCCCGATGCCTGGGAATATTCAGAAATAGGATTTATTTAGCGCTAATTTCATGTTCGATGGCATGAAAGACTCTCTACAGGATGATTACGCATGATGAATCAGGATAGAGATGCATCCCATTTGATGTACAGACGCTCGATCAGGAGCGTTAGGAAAAGCATCATTATTGCATTCACCTGCATTATGCTGGCTGATGGCTTCCCCGCTCTTGCGGCTGGTTCGTCCTATACGCCCCCTCAAGGTAGCCATGAAAGGCGTGCGATCATGGATGCCCTGCGCCCGAGTGTGGAGAACGAGTACAAGCCTCCGGTTATGTTCAAGGTCGATAGCTTGCGGGTAGTTCAGAACTGGGCTTCGGCGCATGTTTCAGTTCTACGTCCCAACGGTCGCCCAATACAGGCCATGTTGGCGGGCGGCTATGGTCCGGCTTATGTTATGGCCGTACTGGCCAAGGGCCGAACGGGTTCATGGCGCATAGTCCGCATATGGTTCAATCCAAGCGACGTTGCCGAGTGCGAGTTGGAAGATGTTGCTCCAAAGGGATTGATGGATTGTGGTTAAGTCCCAGCGATTTCCGGAACGCAATACTTGACTCCCTCCGGTGAAGGCGATGCTACGCAGTAGCGTGTAGAAGGCAGTATCCCGAAACTCACACAGTGTATCGTTGGCTGTTGACGGCAATTGCAAACGAAAGTGGGTGCAGGGACAAGTCCTTGCCCTCCGGAGGCATTCTTGCTTCTGCCTTAAGCGCGGAGCGCTGGCCCTCTTCACGGGCAGCGCCGTGCCCCTCCCCCGGCCTTCGCCGGGGCAGGCTCTTGGAAGGGAGCATTATGGGGGGTCAGTTGTCGTCCCCCATGCGCAGGGCGGCGATGAAGGCCTCCTGGGGGATGTCCACGTTGCCGTATTGGCGCATCCGCTTTTTGCCTTCCTTCTGTTTTTCCAGCAGCTTGCGCTTTCGCGTCGCGTCGCCGCCGTAGCATTTGGCGGTGACGTCCTTGCGGAGGGCGGCGATGGTTTCGCGGGCGATGACTTTGCCGCCGATGGCGGCCTGGATGGGGATTTTGAAGAGGTGGCGGGGGATGAGGTCTTTCATCCGTTCGCACATGTGGCGGCCGCGGCTTTCGGCGGCGCTGCGGTGGACGATCATGGAGAGGGCGTCCACGGGTTCGCTGTTCACCATGATCGACATCTTGACGAGATCGCCTTCGCGGTGGCCGATCTGGTGATAGTCGAAGCTGGCGTAGCCGCGGGAGATGGATTTCAGGCGGTCGTAGAAATCGAACACCACTTCGTTGAGCGGGAGTTCATAGACGACCTGGGCGCGGCCGCCGACGTAGGTGAGGTTTTTCTGGATGCCGCGCCGATCCTGACACAGCTTCAGGATGGAGCCGAGATACTCGTCGGGCACGTAGACGGTGGCTTCGATCCAGGGTTCGTCGATCTGTTCGATGCTGCTGGGGTCCGGCATGTCGGCCGGGTTGTGCAGTTCCTTGATCGAGCCATCGCGCATCATGATGTTGTAGACGACGCTGGGCGCGGTGGTGATCAGATCGAGATCATATTCGCGGCTCAGGCGTTCCTGGATGATTTCGAGGTGGAGGAGGCCGAGGAAGCCGCAGCGGAAGCCGAAGCCGAGCGCCGCCGAGGTCTCCATCTCATAGGAGAAGCTGGCGTCGTTCAGGCGCAGCTTGGCGATTGAATCGCGCAGCTTCTCGAAATCGGCGGCGTCGGTGGGGAAGAGGCCGCAGAAGACGACCGGCTGCACTTGCCTAAAGCCGGGCAGGGCTTCGTTGGCGGGCTTCTTCGCGTCGGTGATCGTGTCCCCCACGCGGGCCTGGGCGACTTCCTTGATCTGGGCGGTGATGAAGCCGACCTCGCCGGGGCCGAGTTCGGGCAGCTGTTCGATCTTGGGGCGGAAGGCGCCGACACGGTCCACCAGGTGGATGCTGTCAGCCGCCATGAACTTGATCTGCTGGCCCTTGCGGATGGTGCCATCGATGACGCGGACGAGGACGACGACGCCGAGATAGGGATCGTACCACGAGTCCACCAGCATGGCCTTGAGCGGCTTGTCTGCGTCCCCCTTGGGCGGCGGGATGCGGGCGACGATGGCTTCCAGCACCTCGGTGATGCCGATGCCCGACTTGGCGGAGGCGAGCACGGCGTTGGAGGCATCGAGGCCGATGATGTCCTCGATCTCCTTCTTCACCTTTTCCGGCTCGGCGGAGGGGAGGTCGATCTTGTTGATGACCGGCACGATCTCGTGGTCATGCTCAATGGACTGGTAGACGTTGGCCAGCGTCTGCGCCTCGACGCCTTGCGCTGCGTCCACCACCAGCAGCGCGCCTTCGCAGGCGGCGAGGGAGCGGGAGACTTCGTAGGCGAAGTCCACATGCCCCGGCGTGTCCATCAGGTTGAGGACATAATCCTTGCCGTCCGACGCCTTGTAATCGAGGCGCACGGTCTGCGCCTTGATGGTGATGCCGCGTTCCTTCTCGATGTCCATGTTGTCGAGCACCTGCTCGCTCATCTCGCGCGCAGCGAGGCCGCCGGTCGTCTGGATCAGGCGATCGGCGAGCGTGGATTTCCCGTGATCGATGTGGGCGATGATCGAGAAATTGCGGATACGGCTCTGTTCGGTGGGCATGGCTGCCGCTTTAGCAAAGGGGCAGGGCAGCGCAATGCCGCGTTTGCCGGCTGAGGCAACGCGCCGTCACTGGCAGGCGCGTCTGATGTACTGATCGTCTGCCGTCAGGCCGAGGTTCGGGCGGCGTTTGGCGCTCCCGCCTTGCGGCGCGCCACGGCGCCCACAAGGCCGAAGCCGACGATGAGCATGGCCCAGTTGGCCGGTTCGGGGATGCCGGTCAGCGTGCCGAAAGTGAAATCATCGAAGCCCACGGTGGCGTTGTCGGAAAAGAAGCGCGCCGAATGAATACCGGGCACGTTGAGCAGGCCGAGCACCGTGGGCGTGCCGATCGGACCGGTATCGGGCGCCGAGACGGCCGCCAGCAGATTGCCGAACACGCCATAGACCTCCAGCGTGGCCGAGCCGCTGCCAAGCGGGAACTTGTCCATGGCAACGGTGACGAAATTGGTGACGCGCTTCGCCGAGGGGTTGGCCGTGCTGAAGAAGCTGGCGGTGATCGGTGCGCTGTAGCTGAGCGTGCCATCCGCCGCGGTGCCGCCGATGATGTTGGGCGGGGACGGCGTGCATTCGGCGCAGCCGGGCACATGATTGACCACGGCCACATAGCCGCCAAGCGAGGAGAATTTCACGCCGAGGCTGCTGAGCAGCTGGTTGCTGAGCTGCGAGGCCACTGGCACCGCGCTGCCGGGGCTGTTGTTCATGGCGGTGAAGGACTCGAAGTCGATCACCGTGGACGCTGCGGCCGGCGCTGCCAGAACGGCGGCGGCCAAAGCGAATGCCGAAAAAGACTTGCGACGCATGATCCACGCCTCCTGAACAGAGAAAACTGTGCTTTTCTACCACGAAGTTCATGATCACGAAACTATTTGTTCATGTCCATACCGGCCCTGCCGCTCAGGGCCCGCACGTGCGGCAGGGTGCTGCGGGTTGCCGGGCGACACAGATTCACAGGTGCTTGACCATGAGGGCTGCCGGCCATAGCGGAGCGGCACTTGTTCGGGAGACGCGACTTGACCATTTCGATTGCCATCGTGGGGGCCGGCCCGGCCGGATACTACACCGCCGAAGCCGCCCAGAAGCAGTGGGGTGAGGGGGTTCGCATTGACATCATCGATCGCCTGCCGACGCCCTATGGCCTGATCCGTGCCGGGGTGGCGCCGGATCACCAGTCGATCAAGGCGGTGACCAAGCGCTATGAGGCGACCAACCTGGCGCCCGGCACACGACTGGTGGGCAATGTGATGGTGGGCCGCGATGTCAGCGTGGAGGAGCTGCTCTCGCTCTATGACGCGGTGGTGCTTTCGGTTGGCGCGCCGCTCGACAAGCCCATCGGCATTCCGGGCGATGACCTGCCGGGCGTGATCGGCTCGGCGGCGTTCGTCGGCTGGTACAATGGCCATCCCGATCATGCCGGGCTGAAGGTGGACCTGTCGCATCACGGTGCCGCGATCATCGGCAACGGCAATGTGGCGATCGATTGCGCCCGCATCCTCGCCAAGACGGTGGACGAGCTGAGGCAAACCGACATCGCCAATCACGCGCTGGCCACGCTGGGGCAGAGCGCGGTGCGCGATGTGCATATCGTTGGCCGCCGCGGGCCTCATCAGGCCAGCTTCACCACCAAGGAAGCCGGCGAACTGGGCCACCTGGTCCGCGCGCAGGCGATCGTGAAGCCCGGCGATCTGCCGCCGGAAGCCGAGGATGCCGGGCTGGAGCCCGGCCACCGCAAGATGGTGACGCACCTGCGCAGCTTCGCCGGCACCGAACGCAACGACAAGCCGGTGACCATCAACTTCGAATTCTTCCGCCGGCCGGTGGCGGTCGAGGGCAATGGCCGCGCCGAGCGGCTGATCGTCGAGACGACGCGGCTGGACGAGACGGGCCAGGCCAGGGGCACCGGCGAGCTCCACGCCATCCCGTGCGGGCTGGTGATCGCCTGCATCGGCTATCGCACGGCGGCCATTTCGGGCGTCAACTGGTCCGACGCGCTGGGCCGCTTCCCCACCGATGATGCCGGGCGGATCGCGCCGGCGCTCTATGCCAGCGGCTGGGCGCGGCGCGGGCCTTCGGGCACCATCGGCACCAACCGGCCGGATGGCTTCTCGGTTATCGAGGCGATGGTGGCTGATGGCATTGCGGGATCGGGCAAGGCTGGCGCCGCCGGGCTGGACGCGCTGCTCGCCAGCCGCGGGGTGAAACCGCTGGATTTCTCCGCCTGGCAGCGGATCGAGGCGGCCGAAGTGGCGGGCGCCCGGCCCGGTGCCCCGCGCGAGAAGATCGTGGACGTCACAAAAATGCTGGAAATCGCTTCGTGAGCGGTTGCGCCCGCCGGGGCCGGCGGCTATAGCGCCGCTTCCGCAGCGTCGGTCGGGGCGTAGCTCAGCCTGGTAGAGCACTGTCTTCGGGAGGCAGGGGCCGGAGGTTCGAATCCTCTCGCCCCGACCAGCGCGGAAATTTCCACGATAAGGCCCGCTCCACCCGTCCCCTGCATTGTGTGCCGGGGTGGGGCCGGAGGTTCGAATCCTCTCGCCCCGACCAATCGTGCCAATCTGCACGAGGCGCGGAAACCAGGGAAAACGTAGGGAAATCAAGGGGCTGCCGGAAACGGCGGCCCTTCCTCTTTGCGCCAGGTGTGCCACGAGATCGGCCTGTTCGGCACGGTTTCGGCACAGTTCCTGGCACAGTTCCGATGGTCGGAGGTAGAGGATACCGATTGGCATATGGTTGTCGAAATGAAAGCGGGGGCCGGTCACTGACCGACCACCCGCAGGTGAGAGCCGGCTGCGTCAGCCTGTCGCATCTCCCTCACCAGGTCCGCAGGGTCGAGGTGCTGGTAGACTTGGTAGGTGATGGTCGGGGTCGAGTGACCCAGCAGCCGGGCGATGGTGTCGAGGGACATCCCCCGCTTGCGCCAGCGGGTGGCCGCCGTGTGGCGCAGGTCGTGGATGTGGTAGTCCTCCATCCCGCACTCGGCCAGGACCTGGGACCACATCTCCTGGACCTTGCTGATGCCCAGGCTGGAGCCGAACACCGGGCGATCCTCGGGGATGCCCATGGCGCGGAAGGTCTCGACCATCTTCAGCAGCCGGGAGGTGAGGGGGATGGCCTTGGCCTGGCCCGTCTTGGTGTCGTCACCAGCCACGAACACCACCTCGTCCCGGATGTCGTTGAGGGTGAAGCCCAGGGCCTCGCCCTTCCGCATCCCGGTGTCGAGCAGCCAGACAATGAGCTGGCGGAAGGACCACCAGTCGTTGGCCCGGCGGCCCCGCTTGGCCAGCTCGTCGCAGGCAGCGAGCAGCGCCCGCTCCTGGTCCTCGCTCACCACCTTGTCGCGGCGGGGCGGCAGCTTCACGCGCGGGATGGGCGGCGGTGCCTTGAGGTAGGGCTTGCCGGTCGCCGGGTTGTTCCACATCGCAGCCTTGCGGAGGGCGGCGCCGATCCTGGACAGGCGCTTGTCGATGGTCCCGAAGCCCAGGCCCTCGGCCCGGCAGTCGGCGACGAACTTCTCCAGCACATCGAACGTGATGTCCCGGACATCGAGGTGCCCGATCTTGCGGCCGATGCACTCGGCGTCGGACCAGTAGGTGGCCTTGGCCTTGATCTGATCGGGCGACCAGTCGGTGCGCTTCAGCCGCTCGAAGGCGTCGGTCAGGGTGAAGGCGTTGGTCCGGCCGATGGGGCTGACCTTGGCCGGGGCGTCGGTGCTGACTGCCGCAAAGAACACCTCCCGGGCCTTCACCTTGGCGACAGTCTCGTCACGGGTGCCAAGCGACTTCCTTTGACGCTTCCCGTCGAGGCCCTCGAACTCGACAAAGAACACACCGTTCCCGGCGCGCTGCTTGATCTTGTAAGCCATACTCCTCCTTCATTATCTCCCGTTTGCGGCGTCCAGCACGGCGGCCAGGGCCTTGATGCCTTTTGGTGTGACGTGCAGGTTCCAGGCCCGCAGGTCGTTGAGGTCGCGTTCGGCGCGCACCGTGTTGGAGATCGCGCCTTTGCGCTCCGTTTCGACGTGCATCATCGACTTGAGCAGCTTGGACGACGAGCCGGGCAGCAGGTCGCCCAGTTCCCGGTCGATGTCGCGGACCCCAATGTTCTTGCCGGCCTGGTTTGCGAGGCTGATGGTCGTGAGGGCGATGACCTGCCGGAAGGTGGTGTTCACTCCCAGCTCTTCGATCACCGCTTCCAACGCGGCCTTCAACTGGCGCAACTCGCTCGGTTCCAACGTTTTCACTTCATCCATGGTCACTCCTTTTCTGGTGGCTGGCCGATCCCCTACTTTCGTGTCTCCAGATTGGCGCTAAAGGGAGCGGTAACCACAACCCGATAGATATGCAAACCGTATCGGGTGTCAAGTCTCGTTGAGTTGGAGATTGGGCTGCGGGAGCTTCGGGAGAAGCGCGGGCATCTTGCTTCAGCAGCGGCGCAGGCTAATAGCCACGGCCCTCAGGCAGTCTCATTTCATCGGGTTGGGCAGATCTACGCGGATATGGTGCACGGCGTTCGGGAAGGGGACCAACTCGTCCCCGCCTCAGTTGGTGAAGATGCAAGAGGCGACGAGCGGCTTGATCACAGCCGGCCCATCCGCTGGGATCGGACACTTACGGATCCTGAGGGCAACCCCCTATTCGACCTCCTGGAGGCGCAACTCCAGGAGCTGGAGCAACGCAAACGTGCCCGTAAGTGGATCGATAGGCAGCGTTTTAGGGCAACCCTCGAAGCCTTCGTGCTGGACCTCCTCGTGGAAGCCTGGAGCGACCCGTCGCGTTGGTTGGCCTACAGTCGCAGCCGAGGCTACTATCAGGGGCAGACCCGCTATCGGAACCCGCTGATCACCTACGAGCCGGTCTGCAGAGTTACCAACTTTCTGATCTCGGCCGACTATGCGGAGGGAAAGACAGGGTTTTGCGACCGCTCCCAATACGAGGGTATGGCTCCCGAGGGCCGCAGGTCGCGGATCCGGGCCACAGACGGTCTCCTAAACTTGGCGGCTTCTTATCGGCTGACCCGGGAGGGCGTCGGCATCGCGGCCGCCAGCGAGACCATCCTTCTGCGGGCACCCAAGCTGGTGCGTGGCAAGCCTGGCGAGCTGATCGACTACGAGGACACTGCCGAGACCCGAAAGATGCGGGACACGCTCGGGCGCATCAATGCTCTGCTCGCAACTGCAAGGATCACCATGCCGGGTCCGGTGGGAGAGCAAGACCAGGATCGCCCTTCCCTTGAAGGAACCGACGAGCCGCTGCCAACAGACCGGACCAGCCACCGGCTCCACCGGGTGTTCAACGATGCCAGCTTCGACCGGGGAGGCCGTTTCTACGGCTGGTGGCAGGGGCTGAGAAAGACCGAGCGGCCCCTCCTGCTGATCAACGATGAGCCTGTCATCGAGCTCGACTTCTCGGGGATGCACCCGCGGCTCTGCTACGCCCTGTCAGGCCAGCCGCTGGATCCCGAGGTGGACCCCTATGCCATACCGGGCTTTGAGACCCCAGAGCTCCGGGAACTGGTCAAGCGCGGGTTCGGCCAGCTTCTCAACGGCACCGATAAGACCCGGAAGGCGCCGACGGGCTGCACGGAGCGGCTCCCGCCGGGGATGCGCTGGGGGCAGCTCTTGGCGGCCATAGAGGCGAAGCATCGGCCCATCGTCGCTTGGCTGCGCCGCAAGCGCGGCCTTGAGCTTCAGGCGGTGGATGCCGCCATAGCCGGGACTATCCTCGACTATCTGGCCCACCGCGGCATCCCCTGCCTCCCCGTGCATGACAGCTTCATCGTCGCCCGCCGGCATGAACGGGTGCTCGGAGAGACCATGCTGCTCGCCTGGCATGGGCAGCTCCAGCGGTTCGGCGGAACAGCAGGCATCCCGAGGGTGCAGGGCTGGAGCTCTCCCGATCTGGAGCAGACGGTTACCCAGCGGGTCTTGGGTTCGACCTTGCAGAGGGGTGACCCTCACCTTCTCATTCCATCCCAAGGGTGGAGGAGGAGGGGATGAACATGACCAAAGGACGCCCCGTGCTGCATCCTTGGGGGGCATCCCTAGGGCATTACTAGGATCCATAACGGACGCCTTGGTCCGGAGCCTGTGAACGATGGGCGAGCCCCGCCTCGTCACAAACGGGACCCTATTGCACCGGGCAGTCCGCCCTGGTCACCTTTTACGCCCTTTTGCAGGGAACAGCCGATCCACGGCGCGTTCCCCCGTGCACCCCCCGCAATCCATCCCCAAGGTCACCCCATGGACATAATCAGCACGTTCGTCTTGATCGGCCTGCTGAACGCTGCCACCCACTTTCTGCTCGTCTGGTCCTTCGTCCGCATCATCGAGCTGATCCTGGCGTGGTGCCGTAAACCGCAAGCCGCAAAAGCCCCCGAAAATCCGCCCCAGAGCGTCGCCAGCGGCTGCCCTGAGGCTTTGCCCGCCGAGCGCCCCTGATCGCGCTCTGAGCGGCGTTCTGGCTGGAAAACCCAGGCGTTTACCCCGTCCTTCAAATCCAACCCAGACACCTTAAGGAGACCCCCATGGCAAACTTGCGTTCTGCCATCGATGCCCACTGCCGCAATTGCATCCACGACCCTGAAGCCCCCGGGACCTGGCGTCAGCAGGTAGCCGCCTGTGCTAGCGCCAACTGCGACCTGTTCCATGTCCGTCCGGTCCCCAGCAACTGCGCCTCCCGCGGCGTGATCCAGCGTGATGCTGTCGCGGCCGTCCGCGCCAAGCTGGAGGCCCGGCACGCCGAACGCCGCGCCGCATAACTGCCTGAAAATCCCCGCCTGCCCCTCGACGGCTTGGCGGGGATTTCTTATGGTCTCGGCCCATTACTTCCCCCGGGGGGCGTCTCATGTCCGCAGACCTTCAGCAGATCTCCTCCAGCCTGTTCAAGGCCGCCAACCAGTTGTGGACGAACACCGCGCTGCGGCCAGATCAATACGCCCAGCCGGTGCTGGCGCTGATCGCCCTGCGCCAGATGGAGGCGCGGTTTCGAGTGGTGGAGGCGGAGCTCGCCAAGACGCACACCGGCCGCCTGAAGCCCGAGCCGGCGGATTATCAGGCCCGTGGCGCCTTCTATCTGCCGCCCGGCGCCCGCTTCTCCGAGCTGCTGGCGCTGCCCGGCACGGCGGACATGGGCGAGGCGCTCACCAACGCCATGAAGCTGATTGCGGACGTGAACCCGCCCTTGGCCGGCGTGTTGCCCACCGGCTATGCCGGCCTGCCCGATGCGGTGCTGCGTGAACTCATGCGCCTGCTCGAACCGCTGAAGATCGATGGTGACGCCTACGGCCTGGTGTTCGAGTATTTCATGGGGGAGTTCGCCAGCTCCTATATGCAGAAGGGCGGCGAGTATTTCACCCCTTCCTCCATTGTGAAGCTGATTGTGGAGGTGCTGCAGCCCTATCACGGCCGCATTCTCGATCCCGCTTGCGGCTCGGGCGGGATGTTCGTGCACTCGGCCGAGTTCGTGCGCCGCCATGGCGAGAACCCGGTCGGCAAGATCAGCCTGCACGGCATCGAAAAGCAGCAGGACACCCGCCGCCTGTGCCAGCTCAACCTCGCCGTGCACGGTCTGGAAGGCATCATCCACGAAGCCAACAGCTACTATGAAGACCCGTTCAAGCTCGTCGGCGGCTTCGATTTCGTCATGGCCAACCCGCCCTTCAATCAGAAGGGCGTCAACACCGCGCTGCTGGTGAACGAGGCCGGTGTGGTCGATGCCCGCTTCCCGCTCGGCCTGCCCTCGGTGGACAACGGCAACTATCTGTGGATCGGCCTCTTCTATGCCGCGCTCAATGCCAGCGGCCGGGCCGGCTTCGTGATGGCCAACAGCGCATCCGATGCCGGCGGCAGCGAAAAGGCCATGCGCCAGAAGCTGGTGGAAACCGGCGCGGTGGACGTGATCATCAGCACGTCCCCCAATATGTTCCTCACCGTCACCCTGCCGGTCACCCTCTGGTTCCTAGACAAGGGCAAGGCCAAGGGGCCGCGGGCGGATGAGGTGCTGTTCATCGATGCCCGCCACATCTTCACCCAGGCCACCCGCGCCCACCGCGTCTATGCGCCCGATCAGCTGGAGTTCATCGCCAACATCGTGCGGCTGTGGCGCGGTGAGGAGGAGGAACTGGTCGCCGGCAGCGGGCCGCGGATGACCGAGACCTTCGGCGATGATGGCTACAAGGATGTGCCCGGTCTCTGCAAGGTGGCCAGCCACGCCGAGATCGCCGCACAGGACTGGAGCCTGAACCCCGGCCGCTATGTTGGCGTGGCGCCGGGCGAAAGGGAAGACGACGAGGACTTCCGCGAGCGGCTGGAGGCACTGCACGAGGAACTGGAGACGCTCAACGCCGAGGCGGCGCGGCTGCAGGCTCTAATCGCGCAGAACGTGGCCGAGGTGCTGGAGGCATGACTTCCCAGTCCATCCAATGGCCGAAAGTCCGCTTGGGAGACCTATTCAGGATCAAGCATGGCTTCGCTTTCAAGGGTGAAGGCTTCTCTGACGAACCCGGCGCAATCGTCCTTACCCCAGGCAACTTTCATCCATCGGGAGGCATCAAGCTGCGGCCCGAGAAGGACCGCTCTTACACTGGCACATACCCGCCGGAGTTCATTCTGCGGCCCGGCGAGCTCCTCGTTGTCATGACCGACCTAACTCAAGAGGCAGCAATCCTTGGGGCTCCAGCCTTCGTGCCTTCAGATCCGGTCTGCCTTCACAATCAGCGACTGGGCAAAGTGATTGATCTTGACGAAAATCGGCTGGATCAACGCTTCCTGTTTTACCTCTTCAATGGCTCAGATTATCGGGCAGAGATAAAGGCCACCGCGACAGGCTCGACTGTCCGTCACACTTCGCCAAGCCGGATCTATGATTGCCGCGTTGCTCTCCCGCCCCTCGACACCCAGCGGCGGATTGCGGGGATCCTTGGGGCCTATGATGATCTGATCGAGGTGAACCGCCGGCGGGTGGCGGTGCTGGAGGCGATGGCCCGCAGCTGCGTCGCCGAGTTCGCAGCCAAGCCCGCTGGGGGACTCACCCCCGCGGGGAACCGACGCGCTGCATCCGAGATTGTTGGGGGGTGGTTTGCTCGTGATCTTGGCGATCTGGCCGAGATTGTCATGGGACAGTCGCCCCCTGGAGAGGACCTCAACCAGGAGGGACTGGGAATTGCCTTCCATCAGGGCGTGACCGAGTTCGGAGCCCTTTTCCCGTCCCGTCGGGTCAGCTGTGCCAAGCCGCATCCTAAGAAGGTCGCCGAACCGGGAGATCTGCTGTTCAGCGTCCGCGCGCCCGTGGGCCGCATCAACATCGCTGCTGAACGAACCGCGCTTGGAAGAGGCGTGGCGGCCATCAAGCCGCCGGATTATGGGCGGCACTTCTTCACAGCCCAGCTGAGAGCCATCTTCCACACCACTGACCTGATCGGAAACGGCTCGATCTACAAGGCAGTCAATCGGCAAGACATCGAGAAGGTGCAGATAGTTTGGGCTGAGCAAGCGACCATCGAGCGGATCGAGCGTTATCTGAGGCCGATCTACGATGAGCTCTTCGTCCTCCATCAATCCAACCTCAAGCTCGCCGCTGCCCGCGACCTGCTGCTGCCGCGCCTGATCTCCGGCCAGATCGATGTGGGCACCGCGGAGCGCCAGCTGGAGACCGCCGCATGAGGCCGGCGCCGGCCTTGCTGCCCGCGCAAGCGGCGCGCTGCCCGGCAGGCAGGGGAGCCGGCCATGGCTGAGCGGGAGTTTGAAGGCCAACGGGTCGCCTTTGCGCTGAAGAGTTTGGCCACTGGTCCGGCCTTGGCGAAGGCTCTGGTGAACTGCCACTTTTACCTCGACGACCCAGATGCATTGGCCACCATCACCGCAACCGAAGGCCCTGATGGTCCCTTTATGTTGCTTGGGCCAAACGGCCCAAAGCCGCTCACCGTCGGCAAGCTAGCCCGAGGTTACATCGTTGAGACCCGCAGTCGTTCGCGCATCGCGCCACTTCTCAACAAGGCTGTCCCAGAGCACGTAAAGGCGGCAGAGGTCGCGCGCCGCAAGCTGACTGAGAGGGGAATTGTCCACCCTTCAATTTCCAACGAAGATGCGATCCTGCTCAACAGAGCGCTCTGCGAGGCCGATGACAGCTACCCCTCGTTGAAGACGCGTGGGCAGCTCGGCACCCTGCTCCGGCGCTATGGCCTTGCACAGGTTTACGCCGAGCTGTCAGCCCAATGGATGGGCACCACGCCGCCAAGCCAGGCTGAGGCCAGGTGGCAAGAGTTCTGGTGGCGGTGGCCCTTGGAAAATCTGCAGCGCGCTTTCCAAATGACGGACATAGCGATTGATCCCGTCACGGCAGGCAAGATGGATCCAGATGGCCGGGCCTTCCTTCTGGCCGAGCGTGCCTGGATGCACCTTTCGCTTTTCGACCATGATCAGGATCCTTCGCGTTTGCAGTTGGCCCGGGAGTGCGCCGATCTGGCTTGGGCCATCCGGCCATTAGGCAGGAGCAACGAGGTCTATCTGCGCTTGGCGAAGTTGACTGGTCGGGCTGAGGTCGAAGAGCTTGCAGCTAGCCGTCGTGCCGAGTGGGAGCGGATCAGGGACGATTTGCCGGTCCCTTGGGAGCGAATGAAACGGCGAGACCTGAAATGAGCTTCATCTTTGGCTTTATGCGCTTGGAGACCCCCGCATGACCCCCACGCTTGGCTCCCTCGAACAGGTGGACGTGCGCGCCATCTGGCCGAACGAGGCCACCAGCTTCACGCCCTGGCTGGCCGGCGATGGCTTCGCCCTGTTGGCCGACACGCTGGGCATCGAGATGGAGCTGCTCGGCACCGAACAGCAGGTTTCCGAGTTCAAGGCTGATATCATTGCCCGTCGCACCGACACGCCCGATGAGCATATTGTGCTGATCGAGAACCAGCTGGAGCGCACCGATCACGGTCATCTCGGCCAACTGCTCACCTATGCCGCCGGCAAGCAGGCCGCCACCATCGTGTGGGTGGCGCGCGAGTTCACCGAGGCCCACCGCGCCGCGCTGGATTGGCTGAACAGCATTACCGGGGACCATTTCGAGTTCTACGGGCTGGAGATCGAGGCGTGGCGCATCGGCACCTCCCCGGCTGCGCCCAAGTTCAACATGGTGGTGCGCCCCAACGATTGGTCGCGAAGCTTGAAGGTGGCCGACTATGGCAGCGTGTCCGAGCTGAAGCTGCTGCAGCGGGAGTATTGGGACGCCTTGCGTCAACGCTTGCTGGCCGCCAAGAGCCCGGTGAAGCCGCAGAAGGCGCTGCCTCAGCACTGGACGAACTTCGCAATCGGCCGATCAGGTGCGCTGCTGAGTGCCTTGGTCAACAGCAAGGACAAGCAGATCGGCGCCGTTCTGGAGTTGACTGGGCCGCCCGACAAGCTGTGGTTCAAGGTGCTGGCGCAGCACAAGGATGCCATCGAAGCCGAGTTCGGCGCGGAGCTGTCGTGGGAGGAGCTGCCCGGGAAAAAGTCGAGCCGCATCGGTCTCTATCGCGCGGACAGTGATTGCCAGAAGAAGGATGACTGGGCGGCGCAACACGCATGGTTGCAGGCCACACTGGAGAAGCTTCGCACTGTGTTCGCCCAGCGTGTGAAGCAACTGCCCGGCGACGCTGGCCCGGACGAGGAGCCGGCCTGAGGTGTCGCCCAGCCTCTCCACCGCCCTGGCCTCCGAGGAAGAGGTTGTGGAGCTGCCCGCGCTGGCGCTGCTGGCGGAGCTTGGCTGGCAACACGTCAACCTGATGGACGAGAAGCCCGGGCCGGCGAACCCCACCGGGCGCACCAACTTTCGCCAGCACTGGCTGCCGGCGCGGCTGATGGCGGCGCTGCACAAGCTCAACCCCGGGGCGCCGCCCGAGGCCCTCCAGCAGGCCGCCGACGAGTTGACCCGCGACCGCAGCGCCATGCAGCCGGCCAACGCCAACTGCGAAGTGATCACCCTGCTGCGCGAAGGCGTGGCGGTGGGGCTGCTGCAACCCAATGGCAAGACCGAGACGATCCGCATCCGTGCCATCGACTGGCGGGATCCGGCCAACAACGATTTCCTGGTGGCCAGCCAGTGCTGGGTGGCCGGGCCGCTGCACACCAGGCGCCCAGACGCGGTGGGCTTCGTCAACGGCCTGCCGTTGCTGCTCGCCGAATGGAAGGCGCCCACCAAGCCCATCGCCGATGCCTATCAGGCCAACATCCGCGACTATCGCGACACCATCCCCCAGATCTTCGATGCCAACGGCTTCGTGATCCTCTCCAACGGCTTGGCTGCGCTAATGGGCAGCAGCCATGCGCCGTTCGAGGTGTTCGCGCCGTGGAAGAAGCTGGCCGAAGGCGAGCCTGAGCGGTTGGACCTGGAGACGCTGCTCAAGGGCACCTGCCGGCCGGACCGCTTCCTCGACCTGATCGAGAACTTCCTGCTGTTCGAGGAGGCGCGCGGCGGCCTGCGCAAGGTGGTGGCCAAGTATCACCAGGTGCTGGGCGTTAACCGCGCGCTGCAGGCTGTGCAGCATATCGCCGACAACCGGGGCCGGCTGGGCGTGTTCTGGCACACGCAAGGCAGCGGCAAGAGCCTTTCGATGGTGATGTTCGCCGAGAAGGTGCTGCGGCGGCTGGCCGGGGATTTCACCTTCGTGATCGTGACGGACCGCACCGAGCTGGACGATCAGATCGCCGGCACCTTCGCTGCCACCGGCGCGCTGAAGAAGGCGGTGCACGATGCCCAGGCCGACAGCCGGGCGCACCTGCGCGACCTGCTGGCCGGCAACGAGCGATACGTCTTCACACTCATCCAGAAGTTCTCAACGGCAGACCGAGAGTCGATGCCGGTGCTCTCGGAACGGTCAAACATCATCGTGATCACCGACGAGGCGCACCGCAGCCAGTATGACCAGCTCGCCGCGAATATGCGCGCGGCGCTGCCCAATGCGGCGTTCATCGGCTTTACCGGCACGCCGCTGATCAGAGGCGAGGAGAGCCGCACCCGCGAGGTGTTCGGGGACTATGTCTCGGTCTACGACTTCGCCCAGTCAGTGCGCGACGGGGCGACCGTGCCGCTGTTCTATGAGGCGCGGCTGCCCGAGCTGCAGCTCAACGCCGATGGCCTGCGCGAAGACCTGGAGGCGCTGCTCGACGAGGCGATGCTGAGCGAGGAGGCGGAGGAGAAGCTGCGCCGCCAGTTTGGCCGGCAGTATACGCTGATCACCAACCCCGACCGGCTGGACAAGGTGGCCGACGATCTGATGCGCCACTTCGCGGCGCGCGGCTATCGCGGCAAGGCGATGTTCGTCGCCATCGACAAGGCCACCGCGGTTGCCATGCACGACCGCGCCAAGGCGGCGCTGGCCCGGCTGATCGCCGAGACGGAGCAGCGGCTGAAGACGGCAGGGGAGGCGGAGGGCGCCGCCCTGCATGATCGGTTGGCCGATCTGAAGGCGCTGGATATGGCGGTGGTCGTCAGCCAGGGTCAGAACGAGATCGACGATCTGAAGGCCATCGGCCTGGACATCATCCCGCATCGCAAGCGGATGCATGAGGAAGACCTCGAAGCGAAGTTCAAGAACCCGGACGATCCGCTGCGCCTGGTGTTCGTGTGCGCCATGTGGATCACCGGCTTCGATGTGCCGTCCATCGGCACCGTCTACATCGACAAGCCGATGAAGAACCACACACTGATGCAGACCATCGCCCGTGCCAACCGCCGGGCAGAGGGCAAGACGGCCGGTGTGATCGTTGATTATGTGGGTGTGTTCTCCAACCTGGAGCGGGCGCTGGCCATCTATGCCGGCAGCGGCGGGGCAGGCGGGGAAAGCCCGATCAAGGACAAGCAGGCGCTGCTGTTAAAGCTGCAGGCCGAGCTGAACAGCGCCGGGGAGTGGGTCGCCGCGCAAGGCGTGGATGTGGACGCCATCATCGCCGCACAGGGCCTGGATCGCACCAAGCTGATCAACGCCGCGGTGGAGGCCCTGATCGCCCCCGATGAGCGCCGGCGCGAGTTCTTCCGCCGGGCGGCGGCCGTGGTGAAAGCCTACAAGGCGGTGCTGCCAGACGAAAAGGCGGCGCCGTTCCTCAAGCAGGTGGCCGTGCACCACATCCTTGTGGACAGCATCCGCGCCAAGCTGGGGCCGGTGGACATCAGCGCCATCCCCGCCCAGATCGCCGCCCTGCTGGATCAGCACCTGGAGGGCGTCGATATCCTGGCGCCCATCGCCGAGGATGACCGGCCGGAAGGCCGCGTGGACCTCTCCGCCATCGACTTCGAGAAGCTCGCCGGCCTGTTCGCCACCCAGCCGAAGACCGCGGCCGAGCAGCTTAAGCAGGGCGCCGAGGCCAAGGTGAAGGAGATGGTCACCCAGAACCCCACCCGGATCGACCTGGTGCAGAAGCTGGAGGAACTGGTCGCCCGCTACAACGCCGGGGCCATCGACCCGCAACAGCTGTTCGAGCTGCTGAACGACTTCATCAAGGACCTGACCCAGGAGGAAGACCGCGCCGTCCGCGAGGGGCTGAACCAGGACGAGCTTGCCATCTACGATCTGCTCACGCGGCCCGAGCCGGTGCTCACGCCCGAGGAGGAAGCCACGGTGAAGGCCGTGGCCCGCCAGATGCTCAACCGCCTGCAGCGCCTAGTGGGCGTTCCCGAGTGGGTGGCCACCCAGCAGACCAGGGCGACGGTCCGCGCCGGCATCCGTGAAGAGCTCAACGAGCTCCCAGAGCGGCCCTATCCGCAGGAGCTCTGGGACCGAAAGGTGGACGAGGTCTGGGACTTCGTGCTGCAGCGTTATGGGGCAGGGATCCCCGCAGGCAACGCTGGGAGCGATAGTCGCCCGGTTTCTTGATCCACCTTGCCTGTCCGCTGAGGGCCATGCTCAAGGCTGGAATATTCGGCGCGAAAATCCGAGTGGGGATCGATCAATCGGCTTTGGTGGTTTCCCCCCGGTGGCCCCCTGCCTTGGCGTTCTGGGGCTGGATAATGCGGGTTTCTCCCGGCAAATCAGGGGGGCTGAGCGGCAACCGCGGTTATATCTACTTCACCCACTCCGCCAGCCTCTCGTCTGAGATGTCGGGGTATACACGCCTCCAGTCCATGACCAAGACCTCCTCCAGTGGGGTCAGATCCTTCAGCGGTAAAGACGCCGGCGGCGAGGCAGGGGCGCTATCCGGCGCGGCGATAACGGTGGCGTTCGCCGGTTCGAGGTAGAAGTCCACCACCCGTCGCAGCAGTGAAAGGATGCGGCCGATCATTGCCCCCGGGCCTCCCCCTGTGCGTCAACCTTGGGCGGTTCCCCGCGGCCGATGGTGAGGCTGAACTTGACCAGCGGCTGTCCCGCCAGCGGCTTGTCGCCGTAGAACAGCCATTGGCCCTGGCCTACCCGGTCCATGGCCTCGGTGCGCTCCAGATAGTCCCGCACGATGCTGGCCACCTTCTGTGCCGCCGTTGGGTCCTCCAGGGCCATTGGCATCTGGGCCTCCAGGCTCCTGGCAAGCTCTTCTGCGGTCTCGCCCACATCATGCACGATAGTCTCGTCCTCGAACTCGACACGCGCCCAGATCAGCATCGCTTCAGCCCATACAATCCAACGCAACCCGTTGAGATGATGGAGAGCACAGGCCTGGCCAGATGGTCAAGATCATGGCTATCTCGTAGGGGTATACCCTCGCGGGGCGTCTCAAGGCGCGCTTCAGGGCGTATCATATGGGTTGACGAGGGATTTGTGAGACGATATCCGATCTGCATCTAGACCCTAATGAGACGGAGGATCGGATGCTTGTGGGTTACGCCCGGGTCAGCTCGGTGGGCCAGTCGCTGGAGGTCCAGCTGGATCAGCTGAAGGCCGCCGGGTGCGAGAAGATCTTCGGCGAGAAGCGCAGCGGCACCACGACCGCCGGCCGCGACGCCCTGGCCGACGCCATGGATTTCGTTCGAGAGGGCGACGTGCTGGTGGTCACCCGGCTGGACCGCCTAGCCCGCTCCATCATGGATCTGCGCCAGATCATCGACCGGCTGGCCGCCAAGGGAGTGGCCTTCCGGTGCCTCCAGCAAGGGGCCATCGATACGTCCCGCTCGGATGGCAAGCTCCTGCTCAACATCCTGGCCAGCTTCGCAGAGTTCGAGGCCGACATCCGCCGGGAGCGCCAGCGCGACGGGATCGAGAAGGCGAAGGCCGCAGGCGTCTACCGCGGGCGCCCGGCGAGCATCGAAGGCGACAAGGTCCGCGCCCTCCACGCCCAGGGCATCGGCCCCGCCGACATCGCCCGCCAACTCGGCATCGGCCGCGCCAGCGTCTACCGCCATCTAAAGGCCGCTGCATGATCCTCGGGGGGGCGTCCGGCGGTCTGATTTTTTGGTCAGCCGCCGGATTAAAGCTGTGCCAGGATTGTTCCGCCCTATCGAGATCCTGTGCCATTGTGTGCCAACAGGTATCTATCTAAGGCTGTGCCGGGCACATCCGATGGCACAGCCTAGAAAACTCACCGTAAGATATTGATTTTCTTAGGCTGACTTGGTTTCGCCCCGACCAGCGCGGAAATTTCCACGATAAGGCCCGCTCCACCCGTCCCCTGCATTGTGTGCCGGGGTGGGGCCGGAGGTTCGAACCCTCTCGCCCCGACCTGCCCCCTGGCCGCGCCGTTCCCTGCGCGCAACGAAAGGCCGGGGCCAGCCTTGCGGGCCAGCCCCGGCCAGTGTCCGAGGGGGTGTTTCGGGGTGGGGGCTGGCGGGCGGCCACCCCCTCGGCAACCGCCCGCCCTTCTGGCGCGCTTGCGCGCCAGAAGTCGACAAGTGGCTCTGGCGCGCTTGCGCGCCAGAAGTCGACAAGTGGCTCTGGCGCGCTTGCGCGTCAGGAGTCGACAAGGGGCTTTGGCGCGCTTGCGCGTCAGAAGTTGAAGGCAACCCCGGCCTTCACCTGGTGACGGTCGAAATTCTCAGCCCAGTCATAGGTGAGGCGCAGGCTGATGCTGTCGGTCACATAATGTTCGGCCCCGGCGCCGAACACGAAGCTGTCGTCGTTGAAGCTGAAGTCGGTCACCACCGGGTTGGGATTGGTGGTGGGCGGCTTCGGCGTGCGCGTCGACACGGCGCGGATCTGCGTGTCTTCCCAGCCGGCGCGGGCGAACAGCAATGTGCTCTCGGTGACAAGATAGCCAGCGCGAGCGCTCAGGCCGATGCTGCGACCCACGCTGGTATCGGCAACGGTGACGTCTGTTGCAGTTTCGCGCCGCAGTGTCTCGGCAATGGTGGAATCGCCAAGCCGCACTTCGCTGCCAAATACAATTCGGTCGGTCGCCTTCAGGTTGAAGCCGGCGAAGCCGCCGAAGGTCCAGCCGTCCTTGGATGTGCGGCCGCTGCTTTCATAGCCGAAGTCGCCGCCGATATAGAGGCCGTTGAACTTCTCGGCGCACACGCCGGGGGTGGCGGCCAGCAGGCTGGCCAGCGCGGTGAGCAGGATCGGGCCGGCGGCCAGGCTGCGGGTTGCAAAGTTCGTCATGATAGTCTCCTTCGAGGGGGTGAACCGGCGCGCTGTCCGGCTGAGGGCGCAATGGGGTGCCGGCGTTGGCGCCAGCGTTTGAACGGGCGTTGGAATGGCGTTGAATTTGCCGGCAACCGCTGCATAACGAGGCAGCTTCAACCGGTTTTGCTGATGCTCACCCTGAATTGCCTTGGCCCGATGCAGCTGCTTGTCGATGGCGTGGCGCGCCCGCTGCCCGCCTCCCGCAAGACGCGCGCGCTGCTCGCCTTCCTGGCGCTGGAGTCGCGCCGGCACCGCCGCGAGCGGCTGTGCGAGCTGCTGTGGGATATCCCCGACGATCCGCGCGCGGCCCTGCGCTGGAGCCTGGCCAAGCTGCGCCCGCTGCTCGACAGCCCGGATCGGCTGCAGGCGGCGCGCGATGACGTGGCGCTGGATGGCGAGGGCCTGCTGGTGGACGTGGTGCAGGTGCGGGTGGCGGTGGCCGATCGGCTGCCGCTGCTGTCGCCCGAACAGCTGGAAGCCCTGTTCATCGCCGCCAATCAGAGCTTCCTTGCCGGTGGCGACCTGCCGGCGCAGCCGCTGTTCGATGCCTGGATCGGCGCGGTGCGCCGCGAGATGGCCGAGGCGGCGCGGGCGATCGGCGAGGCCATGCTGGCGCGCCCGCTGCCTGCGGCCACACACCTCGCTGTGCTGGCCCGCATGATCGAGGCTGATCCCCACAACGCTGCCCTGCATGGCCGGCGCATCGCCCTGCTGTCGGCCTGCGGCGATCACGATCAGGCCGCACAGGCCACCAGCGCGGCGCAGCGGCTGGTGGGGGAAGTCGATGCCGCCGCGGTTGCAGCGGTGGCCGCCGCCACCCGCGAGGCGGTGCCCGCCCCAACCATGCTGTCCGCTGCGGCGCCCGCGCCCGAAGACGAGACGTCCGGCGTGATCGCCCGGGTGATCGTGCAGCCCTTTGCCGCCACCGGCCATCCGGCCTTTGCGCAGCCTTTGGCGGGGATGCTGCACGATGGCCTTGCCGATGCCCTGGCGCGGTTTGGCAATATCCGCGTGCTCGAAGGCAATGCGCCGCCGTCGGTTGCCGCGCACGTGGTGTCGGGCAGCCTGGTGCAATCGGGCACGCGCGTGCGGGTCCGGTGCCGGCTAACCGATCCGGCCGGGCAGATCTTGTGGACCGACGAGTACAACCGTGAAGGCGACGATCTCATCGCGCTGGAGGAGGAGCTGATCGGCGCCATCGTCACCACGCTGGAATCGCGCATCCGCTTTGCCCGCGCCGCCCAGGCCCAGGAACGCCCGCCGACGAGCGCCAACACGCTGTTCCTGCGGGCGCTGCATCACATGATGGGCGATGGCAATTTCGTGGCGGTGGATGCCTATCTGGAACAGGCGCTGGCGCTGGAGCCCGACCACGGCCTGTCGGGCGCCTATCTGCCGTGGGCGGCGGTGCAGCTCGGGCGCGTCAACAGCCCGGAACGCGCCGCCCATTATGCCGCCATCGCCCGCGCCGCCGTGCACAATGCCCCCGATGACGTGATGGTGCAGGCCATCGGCGGGCTGATGTATTTCCTGCTCAGCCATGATTTCGACGGCGCGCAGGCGGTGATCGAGCGGGCGCTGCGCCTGCAGCCGCATTTCGCCTTTCCGTGGCTGGCACGGGCCTGGGTGCGCATCCACGCCGGCGACAGTGACGGCGCGCTCGCCGATTTCGATCGCGCCGATCAGCTGTCGCTTGCCGATCCGACCGACATTGGCGTCCATGCCGGCCGCGCCATGGCCAGCCTTCAGAAGAGTGATCTGGAGGCTGCCGCGATGTGGGTGCAGCGCTCGATGGTGCGCAGCCGCGCCAGCCTGGAGGCGATGCGGGTGGGCATCGTCACGGCGGTGGAGCAGGGCCGGCTCGAAGAGGCGCGGGCGATGGCCTGCGAACTGCTCGCCCGCAGCCCCACCGAACGCGCCAGCCGCTTCGGATTCCTGCCGTTCCGCCAGCCCGGCATGAAGCAGCGCCTGGAAGCCGGTTATCGCGCCGCCGGCTTTCCCGGTTGAGACAGGGCATGACCCCGCTGCTGCCCCTGTTGCCACAAGCCGATCTGCCGCCCGTGCTGGTGACGGGCGGGGCCGGCTATATCGGCAGCCATGCCGCGCTGGCGCTGATCGATCGCGGCGTGAAGACCGTGGTGCTGGATGATCTGTCGACCGGCAGCCGCGCGCTGGTGCCGGCGGGTGCCGTCTTCGTGGCGGGCCGTGCCGGCGATCGCACGCTGGTGGAAGCGCTGATCCGCGAACACGGCATTGGCGCGATCCTGCATTTTGCCGCCCGCATCTCGGTCGCGGAAAGCGTCGCCAACCCGGCGCTCTATTATGCCGAGAATGTCGGCGAGACGCTCAGCCTGGCGCAGGCGGCGCTGGACTGCGGGGTCGGTGCCCTCGTCATGTCGTCCACCGCCGCCGTCTATGGCAATGGCGATGGCCGCCCGCTCGCGGAGACTTCGCCGGTGGCGCCGATCAACCCCTATGGCTGGAGCAAGGCCTTTGCCGAGCGGATGCTGGCCGATCTGGTGGCCGCCAACCGCAGCTTTTCGGTCGCCTGCCCGCGCTATTTCAACGTGGCCGGCGCCGATCCGCAGCTGCGCTCCGGCCAGGCCAGCCGCCACCCGCATCACCTGATCGAGCTGGCCTGCCACGTGCTCACCGGCCAGCGTGACCGCTTCACCATTTTCGGGCGGGACTGGCCGACGCCCGATGGCACCGGCGTGCGCGATTATGTGCATGTGAGCGATCTGGCCGAAGCGCATGTGCTGCTGCTGCTTGCCTGCCTGGCTGATCCCGGCCAGTTCCACTGCCTCAACCTGGGCTATGGCAAGGGCGCTTCGGTGCTGGAGGTGCTGGCGGCGCTGGAGCGCGTGGCAGGGCAGCCGATCCCCTGCGCAGACGGTGCGCGCCGGGCCGGCGATCCGGCGCTGCTGGTGGCGCAATCAAATGCGCGGGCGCTGCTCGGCTGGCAGCCGCGCTTTGCCGATCTGGAGCTGATGGTGGGGCACGCGCTGGCGTGGGAGAGGAAACGACTGCAACAGAGCTGACACGGATCGGCCATGGCCCTGTCATCGAAGGGCGCTAGGGCGTCCGGGCAAGGACGCACCGGGAGCCCGCCATGGCCGCCTTGCCGATCACCGATCTTCTGCACGAACCCGTGCTGCCGGGCATGCTGCGCCCGGTGCCTGCTGGCCCGGCCTTCCTGCACGAGCCGGATGAAGAGCCGCCGCCCGCCCGCAAGCTCAAGCATCGCACTGTCTGGATTTCCGACATCCATCTCGGCACGCCCGGCTGCAACGCCGATCTGCTGCTGGATTTCCTGAAGTCCATCCAACCCGAGACGCTCTATCTGGTCGGCGACATCATCGATGGCTGGAAGCTGAAGCGCGGCTGGTACTGGCCGGCGCGGCACAATGATGTGGTGCGCCGCGTGCTCAAGCTGGCGGCGCGTGGCACCCGCGTTGTCTATATTCCCGGCAACCACGACGAGATGCTGCGCCCCTATGCCGGCCTGTCCTTCGGCGGGGTGGAGATTGCGCTGGAGGCCATCCACACCACCGCCGATGGCCGACGCCTGCTGGTCTGCCATGGCGACGAGTTCGATGCCGTGGTGCTCTATCACCGCTGGCTGGCCTGGGCCGGGGATCTTGGCTACGAGGCGCTGTTGAAGCTGAATGTCCACTTCAACCGGTTGCGGCGGCTCCTGGGCCTGCCCTACTGGTCGATCTCCGCGCATATCAAGAAGCGGGTGAAGAACGCCGTGGCCTTCATCGGCCGCTTCGAGCAGGCGGTGGCCGATGCGGCGCGGCTCAAGGGCCTCGATGGCGTGGTGTGCGGCCATATCCATTCCGCTGAGATCCGCGACTTTGGCGGCATCACCTATCTCAATGATGGTGACTGGGTGGAAAGCTGCACCGCGCTGGTGGAGCACGCCGACGGGCGCCTGGAAATCCTCGACTGGGCGCAGGCCGCGCGCAGCCGGCCGCTGCGTTCGGCTGAGGTTCAGCCACTCCCTGTCAGTGCTGCGGCGTGACATGACAAAAAAGCAAGAAAGTGTCGGCATGATGAAGCTCACCCTTGTCACCGATGCCTGGGAACCGCAGGTCAATGGCGTGGTGCGCACGCTGGCCACCACCGCCCGGCTGCTTGCCGAACGCGGTGTGCGCGTGCAGATCATCTCGCCCGATCAATTCTGGTCGGTGCCGATGCCCTCCTATCCGGAAATCCGGCTGGCGATGACGACGCGGCGACGCATTGCCCGGATGATCCGCAGCTTTGGCCCTGATGCGCTGCACATTGCCACCGAAGGGCCGCTGGGCTGGCTGGCGCGCGGCTGGGCGCTGAAGGCCGGCTTTGCCTTCACCACCAGCTTCCACACGCGCTTTCCCGATTATGTGGCAGCGCGCATCGGCCTGAACCCGGAGCGCGTGTGGCGGGTGCTGCGCCGCTTCCATGGCCCGGCGCACGCGGTGATGGTGGCCACCCCGCGGCTTGGCGCCGAACTGGCCAGCCACGGCATAGCGCAGACGCGCCCCTGGGCGCGCGGTGTCGATACCGAACTGTTCCGCCCCGACGTGCCGCCGCATCCGGTGGCCGCCGGGCTGAAGCGGCCGCTGGCGCTGCATGTTGGCCGCGTGGCGGTGGAGAAGAATATCGAGGCGTTCCTCTGTGCGCCGTGGCCGGGCGACAAATTGGTGGTGGGGGATGGCCCGGCGCTCGATGGCCTGCAGAAGAAGTTCCCGCAGGCGCATTTCCTTGGTGCGCTGCATGGCCAGGCGCTGGCATCCGCCTATGCCGCCGCCGACGTGCTGGCCTTTCCCAGCCGCACCGACACGTTCGGGCTGGTGATGATCGAGGCGCTGGCCTGCGGCACGCCGGTCGCCGGCTATCCGGTGCCCGGACCGCTGGACGTGGTGGGAGAAGATGGCTTCGGCCCCGATGGCCGCGCGCCCGGCCGGGTGGGCGCGGTGGGCCATGATCTGGCCGATGCGATGACGCGGGCGCTGGGCGCGCGCCGCGCCGATTGCGTGGCGATGGGCCGCCGCCACGGCTGGGACCGCGCGGTGGACCAGTTCCTCGCCGCGCTGGTGACCGGCGACGGCCAGACGGTGCCGCAGCTGCCGTCGCCGCTGACCCTGTCTGCCGTCGCCTGATGCTTGCGGAGCTCCGTTGTCCCCCCTAACCAGAGGGGAACAGGGGAGGCTTGCCGATGACCGCATGTCGTGCTGATCAGCCGCCAGGGATGACCGGCGGCATCGCCTGTGCGGACGCGCGCTGATGCCGCGCTGGTTCACCGCCGCGTTCTGGAGCGCCATCACCATCGCCGCCATGGTGGTGGGGCTGGCGACCTGGGATGCGTTCAGCGCCCGCCCGCCCGCGCCCGATCCGGTGCGGGCGCGAAGCGTGAAGATCGTACGCGACCAGTGGGGCGTGCCGCATATCCATGGCCGCAGCGATGCCGATGTCGCCTACGGCATCGCGGTCGCCCATGCGCAGGATGATTTCCGCAACCTCGAAGAGGTGCTCGCCGCGGTGCGGGGCCGCGCCGGGGCGATCCTGGGGGAGGAGGGCGCCCAGCTCGATTATGCCAGCCATGTGCTCGATGCGCGCGGCGTGGCGGCGCGCGGCTATCGCGCGCTGTCCCCAGCCACCCGCGCGCTGGTGGAGGCCTATGCGCAGGGGCTGAACGATTATGCCGCCGCGCACCGCCACGAACAGCGGCTGCAGGGCCTGTTCCCGGTGACCGGGCGGGACATTGTTGCCGGCTTCGTGCTGCGCTCACCCTTCTTCTTCGGCTATGAACGGGCGCTGGGCGCGCTGGTGGAGGGCAAGCTGCCGCCGCGCGATGCCGGCCCCGTGGATGAACGCGGCAGCAACGCCTTTGCCGTCACGGCGGCGCGGTCTGGCGATGCCACCACGCGGCTCATCATCAACAGCCACCAGCCCTGGGAAGGCGGGGTGACCTGGTGGGAGCTGGTGGTGCATTCGAAAGAGGGCTGGGATTTTGCCGGCGCGCTGTTCCCCGGCGCGCCCTTCCCGCTGCTCGGCCACAACCGGCACCTGGGCTGGGCCAACACGGTTAACCGGCCCGATCTCATCGACGTCTATCGCCTCACCCTGAATGAAGACCGGACGCAGTATCGGCTGGACGGCGCATGGCTGCCGCTGGAACACCGCCGCGTGTGGCTGCGGGTGAAGTTTGGCCCGCTGGTGCTGCCGGTGCCGCGCACCATCTATCGCAGCCGGCATGGCGCGGTGATCCTGAATGATCTGGGCGGTTTTGCCATCCGCCATGCCGGCATCGGCGAGGTGGCCCAAGTCGAGCAATATTATCGGCTGAACAAGGCGCGCGACTTTGCCGAATGGCAGGCGATCATGGCGATACAGGCGGTGCCGGCGACCAATTTCGTCTATGCCGATGCCGCCGGCCATATCGCCATGGTCTACAACGCGAAATTCCCGGATCGCCGCCCCGGCTTCGACTGGAAGGGCGTGCTGCCCGGCGACACGTCGGCGACGCTGTGGACCGGCTATCGCGGCTGGGAGAAGGGCCTGCGCATCGTCGATCCCAGGGCCGGCTGGGTGGCCAATGCCAACAACACGCCGGCGGTTGCCACCGCGCCCGACGAGAATCTGCGACAGGCGGATTTCGCGCCGGAACTGGGGGTGGAGACGTTCACCACCAACCGCATGCACCGCTTCGCCGAGCTGTTTGCCGGGGTGAACGGTCCTATCAGCCGCGATGCCCTGCTGCGCATCAAGTTCGACAAGGCCTACAGCCTCGCCTCGCCGGCTGGCCGCTGGATGGAGAAGGTGCAGGCAGTGGACACGACCGGCCAGCCCGATCTGGCCGAGGCGCAGGCGCTGCTGAAGCGCTGGGACTGGACGGCCGATGGTGTCGGCCCGGCCGACAGCCTGGCGGTGGCGGTGATGGCCAGTGTTGGCCGGCAGGTCTATCGCGGCGATCCGCTGCCGCCAGCCGAGCCCAAGCTGCGCGAAGTGGTGGCAGCGCTGAAAGCCACGTTCGGCCGCCTCGATGTGCCGCTGGGCGACTATCAGCGGCTGCGCCACGGGCCGAAGGATCTGCCGGTCTATGGCGGCCCCGACACGCTGCGCGCCATCTATGCCCATCAGGGCAGCGATGGCCGCCGTGTGGCCGACAATGGCGATGGCTTCATCATGCTGGTGGAATGGCCGCAGGGCCACGCCGTGCGCTCGCAGTCCATCCACCAATATGGCGCTGCCACCACCCGCCGTGCCTCGCCGCATTATGCAGATCAGTCGCCGCGCTTCGTGCGGGAGGAATGGAAGCCGGTGGACTTCTGAACGGTATCGCCAGCGCCTGTTCATTGCGCGTGCTTGCACGCAGGTGCGCCCATGTTATCCAGCCAACATGAGCTCACCCGTCGCCCAGCGGCTTGCCGAACGCTATGACCGGCTGACCATGTCGGAACGCATGATCGCCGGCTGGCTGGCCGACAATCTCGATCAGCTGCCGTTCGAGACGGCGGCCTCGATCGGCCAACGGGTCGGCGTGTCGGCGATGACCGTGGCGCGGCTGGTGAAGAGCCTGGGCTATGACAATCTGGCGGCGCTGAAGGACGAGCTGCGAGGCCAGGCCCGGGATGCGCCCTGGCTGCTGACCCGGCCGGCGCCTTCGGCCGATGCCCGGCTGAAGGCCGAAACCGCCGCCATCGCCGGGGTCTATGCCCAGGCCGAAACGCCGGAATGGGCGGCGGTGGTGGCGCTGCTGGCCACCGCCCCGCGCGTCCATGTCGCCGGTTTCCAGACCGAGGCCGGGCTGGCCGCCGGCTTTGCCCGCCATCTCGCCTATGTGCGCCCGCTGGTCGGCACGATAGACATGGCCGCCGGCATTTTGGACGAGCTGCTCGATGCCGGACCGGACGATCTGTTCCTCGCCATCGACGTGCGGCGCTATTCCCGCCAGTTTCGCCTGCTCGCTGAGCGGGTGGCGGCGGCGGGCCGCCCGCTGGTGGTGGTCACCGATCCCTATTGCCCCTGGGCGCGCGATCTCACCCCACATATCCTCACCGCCGAAGTGGCGCTCGGCCATTTCTGGGACATGAACTCGGCGCTGGCCTCGCTGTTGAACCTGCTGGTGGACGGCGTGGTGCAGAAGATCGGGCCGGAAATCGTCCATCGCCGGCTCGCGGCATTGGCCGAGAATTACAGCGATATCATCGGCTTCCAGGGGCGGGGCCGGACGGCTGCGGCCAATCCGGCGGCAGCGGCGCCTCGGCCTGAATGATCCGCCCGTCGGGCAGGGTGAGGGCAAGCTGGCGGGCGTGCAGTCGCATCGGGCCGCCATTGTTGTCAACGCCATCGCCATAGACCGGATCGCCGGCAATCGGGCAGCCGATATGCGCGGCATGGACCCGGATCTGGTGGGTGCGGCCTGTTTCGGGGCGGAATTCCACCAGGTGCAGGCCGGCATCCAGCACGCGCCAGCCGGTGCGGGCCGGCTTGCCATCCCCAGAGGAGTCCGCCGCCACAACCATGCGCCAGCCCGTTGCCGCGCTGGAAATCTTCTTCAGCGGCGCGTCGATCATGCCCTCTTCAGTGGCGGGCAGCGCTGTCAGGATCGCCCAATAGGTCTTGCGCGCGCCGCCGCCCGCGAAGGCCGCGCCCAGCCACTTCGCGCCGCGCCGCGAGCAGGCAATGGCGATGCAGCCCGAGGTGTCGCGATCCAGCCGATGCGCTGCCACCGGGGTGAAATGGCTGCTGCCAAGCTGGGGCAGCGCATCTTCCAGGCTGTCCGGCGTCTTCGGCCCCGGATGCACCGCCAGCCCGGCCGGCTTGGCAAGGATGGCGATGTCGCGATCCTGATAGAGGATGGGGGGCAGGTCGGTCACGGCGGCCCCTCCGTGGCACAGGTTTAAGCGAAATTCACCCCGTGCCGTTTCTGGCTTCGAGCCCCGCATGCCAGCGGCGGCTGGAAGCGGGAGATCCTCAAGTGACCGTGATCAACACCAATATCAACGCGCTCACCGCGCAGAACGCGCAGCGCACCGCCAACTCGATGATGGGTCTGGCCATGCAGCGGCTTTCGACCGGCCTGCGCATCAACAGCGCCAAGGACGACGCCGCCGGCCTCGCCATCGCCCAGAAGATGACCGCCGACGTGCGCGGGCTCGCCGTGGCCATGCGCAATGCCGGGGACGGCATCAGCATGGCGCAGACGGCGGAAAGCGCCATGGGCGAAGTCACCAACATGCTGCAGCGCATGCGCGAACTTGCCGTGCAGTCCGCCAACGGCACCTTGACCGGAAGCGACCGCACCGCCCTGCAGGCCGAAGTGAAGCAGCTGGTGGGCGAAATCGACAACATCGGCCTCAGGACCAACTTCAACGGCCTGTCGCTGCTCGATGGCTCGGCCCGCGGCGTGCGCCTGCAAACCGGCAGCCGCGCCGGCGAGACCGTGAGCTTCAGCCTCGGTTCCACCCGGGCGCGTGACCTTGGCCTGGGCTCCAGCCCGGCGCTCACCGCCACGGGGGCCTTCGAAGCCACGGCTGCCAACCTGGGCACCAACCAGGCGCTGCAGGCCGGTGACCTCATCATCAACGGCGTCACCATCGGCTCCTCGCTGGCCGCAGACGACAATGCCTCATCGGCCAACAAGGCGGCTTCGGCCATCGCCAAGGCGGCGGCCATCAATGCCGCCACGGCGCAGACCGGCGTGCGTGCTGTGGTGGGCCAGACGGTGATGACCGGTTCGGCGATGACGGCTGGCGCCGCCACCGGCACCATCACCGTGAACGGCGTCACCACCGCGTCTGTCAGCACCACCGCCGATGCAGCCGAAAGCCGCCGCCTGGTGCGCGATGCCATCAACGCCATTTCCGGCCAGACCGGCGTGCGCGCCGTCGACACCGGTGACAGCAACGGCGGCATTCGCCTCGAAGCCGATGACGGCCGCAACATCGAGGTGGCGCTGACCACGCTGACTGCGGCGCAGACCGGCCTGAAGGTCGGCGCCCAGTCGGGCAGCTTCAGCCTCGAAAGCGTCAACGGCCAGCCGATCGAGATCAGCTCGGCCAACAGCAGCACCGCCCGCATCAGCCGCGCCGGCCTGGCCGCCGGCACCTTCGAGCGCGGTGTTTCGACGGTGAGCAGCGATGCCCGTGCGGTCGCCGCCGTTGCCGGCGACATCCGCAACCTCAACAACGGCGATCTCACCATCAACGGTGTGGCGATCCGGGCAGCGGTTGCGGCGGACGACCTGTTCTCCTCCACGGTGGCGGCCTCCTCGTCCAAGTCGGCGAGTGCCATTGCCATCGCGGCCGCCATCAACGCGGCTTCGGAGCAGACGGGTGTGACCGCTGTGGCCAACGGCGTGACCCTGAGCTCCACCACCACGGCGACCACGCTGGCCGGTGCCGCCACGCTCAACATCAACGGTGTCGAGATCACCGTTGAAGGGCTGGCCGCCACCGACACGGCACAGGCGCGCCGCGAGAAGGTGGCCGCCGCCATCAACAACTTCACCGGCATGACCGGCGTTGTGGCGGCCGACAATGGCCTGGGCGGGCTTGATCTCACCGCCGCTGATGGCCGCAACCTCTCGGTGGCCAACACCGGCACCGCCACCGCGGCCGAACTGGGCCTGGGCGGCACCACGCTGAAGGGCGCCGGCACGGCCTACACGGTGGCCGCCACGGCCGCCGCAGCGCAGACCGCCTATGGCACGGTGCGGCTGGAATCGGCCACCGCCATCGATGTGCGCGCCGGCAGCCAGGCCTTTGCCGCAGCGTCCAACTTCACCGCGCTCGGCTTTGAAGAGAACAGCTATGGCGCCTCGGCTGGCGGCCTGCGCATCTCCGATGTCGACATCTCGTCGGTGGATGGCGCCACGGCGGCGCTGGGCGCGATCGATGAAGCGCTGAACAGCGTCAACCTTGATCGGGCCAACATCGGTGCCGTGCAGAACCGGCTGGAAGCGGCGGTGAACAACCTGTCGTCGAACAGCACCAACCTGCAGGCCTCGCGCAGCCGGATCCAGGATACCGACTTTGCGGTGGAATCGACCAACCTCGCCAAGAACCAGGTGCTCAGCCAGGCGGCGCAGGCGATGCTGGCGCGGGCCAACCAGTCGGCCCAGCAGGTCACTCAGCTGCTGCAGTAAGGGCAGGGGTCGCCGCACGCACCGCGTGCCGGCGGAACGGGGAGGGGCGGTGCCAAGGCGGCGCCGCCCCTTCTTTTTCATTTGTCACGGTTTACGCGCGCCCCGGCCCTTGCTATCGCCCCCCACGTCCAGAGCGCGGAGCGGTGGCCGAGTGGTCGAAGGCGCACGCCTGGAAAG
>ERZ1066121.406-NODE-406-length-39743-cov-12.016302_pt1 | contig 39743 bp, 32 predicted proteins | sample MGYA00382768_ERZ1066121 | MGnify/ENA primary metagenome ERZ1066121 (study PRJEB33369, sample SAMEA5778351) | biofilm metagenome | biome: Industrial cooling water; feature: Water cooling tower basin; material: Biofilm | place: United Arab Emirates | collected...
GGAAGTATTTTTATATGTCTGACTTTAATTGCTACTGTATTAACTATGCTTTGTTTACTACAGGCAGTTAAAGAAATTACTAGTGTTGGTGTCACATCATTCAAAGGCGCCGATTTATCTAATGCTAAATTTGATGGGTCTACTTTGCAACGGATACAACGGATGTAACGGATGAGTTATTTGTCACGTTGCAATGTTTTCAAATTTTATGTAGTATGGTTGTAACTCGTGGAAGAGGAAAGACCCCTCTGAGAGGTTTACTTGAACGGGAAATGTTAATTAAGATGATTAGCATTGGCGATTAGTAGGGTAAAACGTATGTGCAACGAGACTGCAACAAAGTGTCATGTTCGCTGTGTGCTGACTTGAAGTTAACAGTGCGCGGGATGTGGAAGCTGGATGGTACCGCCGTTAATACGGTTCCAGCGAGTAAAACTTAACCCATATAAGGGTTTTTTGTCATGGTACTTTGCTCAAAAAGATTTATTGCAACGCTAGTAGCATCGTTAACTGAAGAAGTTGTTATTTGTGGATGGATACTGCATCTGCGAGAACTTGCTCGTACTACATTTATTGTCGTCAAGGATTGTAGTGGTCAAGTGCAATGTGTTGTAGCTTCTGAGTTAGTGCGAGAATTGAAGCTCAAACTCGATGAACCTGTGGAAATAAGAGGTAAAATCAAACCCGATAAACGAGCTAAACTTGGTTTTGAAGTAGAAGTTATTGAGATTAATGTTCTTAATCAAGTATCTGTACTGCCTTTTAATTCCAGTTCAGATATTTCTGATATTGGTATCGAAACTATCTTGGCTTACCGTCCTTTGTCGTTGCGTCATAGTGATATAGGTGATATTTTTCGGATACAAGCAGCTATTTTGCAATACTTTCGGCAATTTTTAGGCGCCAGATATTTTACGGAAATAGTCACATCTAAGATAGTATCTAGTGGAACTGAGGGTGGGACTAATTTGTTTGAAATCAAATATTTTGAACGCGCGGCATATCTTGCCCAAAGTCCGCAGTTTTACAAAGAGTATGGAGTTTTAGGTTTAGAAAGAGTATTTGAGACTGGTTACGTTTATCGTGCAGAACCTCACGCTAGTAGTAGGCACTTAACCGAATATTACTCTTTAGATTTGGAAATGGGGTTTATTAACAGTGCTGAAGAAATAATTGAGTTAGAACGAGAGCTACTAACATTTATTTTTGAGCAGTTGAACCAAAACTTTCCAAGTCAACTTAAACATTACAGAACAAAATTACTTCCCTCAATGTTGAATGTACCCACTTGGGAATTTAGAGAATGTTTAGAACGACTCAATTATCACTTTGGTCGTAACGACCTTATTGACGACCTAGACCCAGAAGCAGAACGTCAACTTTGTCAGCTAGCGGAAGCCGAAACAGGAGTACCAGCGCTGTTCGTAATTGGTTTTCCTTTATCTGCAAGACCTTTTTACACACACCCACGTGGTAATGAAGGCGCCTCACAAAGTTTTGACTTATTATTTGAAGGCATTGAAATTACAACAGGTGGACAAAGATTACACAAACGCGAAGATTTAAAACAATCCTTAACAAATCGTAATCTTAACCCCGCTTCATTTGAAAATCATTTACAAATGTTTGAACTAGGAATGCCACCACATGGAGGACTAGCAATTGGTTTAGAACGTTTAACTTCTCGAATCTTAAATCTACCCAACGTCCGACAAGCATCGCTTTACCCACGCGACAGGTATCGAATCACACCATAAAAGTGCTGAGTTATGAGTGCTGAGTGCTGAGTATTAATTCCAAACTCAGCACTCAGCACTCAGCACTCAGCACTTTTAACTAATTATTGGATATCCTTCAAAGTTGTATCGTAACCGCTAAACATTTCTAAATAATCTAAAATTGAAGTACCAAATTCATCGCGTGATACTTTACCCTGTACAAGTAAATTTACCATGTTATCTGGGCCGCGTAAGTGCGTAGCGGCGAGAAGACCTGAAAGTGTGATGGTGATAGTTTTTGATTTATTACCATCTTTAAACTTGATGGGTTTATTAAGATACTGATTAATTGATTTGCCTCGCTGTTTGAGTAAAGAGTTTACATCTTGCCAGTAGACAGCAAAAGCTTCTTTGATTGCTGCTTCTTGTACATTAGGGGAATTTAAAAATTTGTTTTTACTATTAATACCACGTTTATTAGTCCATGCTCCGCGCCAGTAATTCTTATCGGCGCCATTCCCATAGTAAACTTGTGCCTTGTAATAACCCAAACGTCTTAATAAAACTTCTGCGAACTGATACTTACCGAGGAAATATAATTGAGGATTTACAAATGTATACGCAGCGGTGCCTGTTCTGCCTGTTTCACGTTCTCCAAGCGCATTTAACATGTCTTGAAAGCTACCTTTTCTTTTTGAAGCTTTATTTTGTTTTGTATTAACTATTTCAGCCTGTGTATATAGATAAGGGTATTTTACATTGACAGTGTTATTTATATCAGTAATTTGACCAGTCAATAACTGCGAGATTAAAAGTAGTGTAGAATACATGTGGTTGCTTAGGTAAATTCAATATCATTTTAAACCTAAGCTATGTTGATATAGATGTGTCATAAATACATGTAGAGACGTTACATGTAACGTCTCTACAGGATTTGGAACGTAACAGGTGTTGGACGTTAGTGTTCAAGGAGTAATTCTCCAAATTTTAATAGTGCCATCTTCACTACCACTGACAAGTGTTTTGCCGTCTGTAGTAAAAGCAATAGACCAAACGCGGCTATTATGACCTTGCAGGGTGCGAATTTCTTCACCACTGAAAGGATTCCATAATTTAATCATTGTGTCACTACTGGCACTAGCTAACATTGTAGAGTCAAAGCTGAAGGCAACAGACCAAACTGTATCGGTGTGACCTTGAAGCATTCGGTACTCTTGACCGTTGGATACATTCCAGAGTTTAATGCTTCTGTCGTTACTTCCACTGGCAATTTGATTACCGTCTGGGCTAAAGGCAATTTGCGTCACGGTATCTTTATGACCTTTTAAGGTACGAAACTCTTCTCCAGTGGAAACGTTCCATAACTTAATAGTTTTATCGTTACTTCCTGCTGCAATTACTTTACCGTCAGGACTAAATGCAACTGATGTAACTCTACTTATGTGACCTTTAAGGGTACGAATTTCTTCTCCTGTGGCAATATTCCAAAGTTTTACTGTTTTATCAGAGCTACTTGTAGCAAGTGTTTTTCTGTCTGGGCTAAAAGCTAAATCGGTAATAGCATCACTATGTCCTACAAACGTGCGGATTTCTTGCCCTGTTTCAACGTTCCACAGTTTTGCTGTTTTATCGGTGCTACCACTGGCAAGAGTTTTACTATCGGCACTAAAGACAACTTTCATTACACTTTGATTGTGACCTCTCAGCATACGAATTTCTTCACCATCCAGACTCCACAGTTTGATAGTTTTGTCAGTGCTGCCACTAGCTAAAGTTTTTCTATTTGCACTAATTGCAACAGACATCACATAACCTGAATGTGCTGAAATTGTTTGTTGCAAGAAAGCACTGCTGGGCAAACTACTAATCAAAAATGTTGGCGCCGTTGGAAATATTTTGTACCGCATATAGCCGTATATTTGCGTACCAGTTAAGCTGACCAATAGTACGGCGCTACTTATTAATAAAGATTTTGCTATTTTGGTATTTGCAAGGAACGCTGAACGTATAGATGCAAATTTAGCTAGGAATTGTGCTAGGGGTGAGGGTCTAGATAATCGTTGTGATGAGAACCGACGCTGATTGTTTGTTGATAAGGAAGGTAAAGGAATTTGTCCATTGGACGTTGATGAAGTGGCGCCTATATCTAAATCCCTTTGTACTTCTTCAGCAGATTGATAGCGCTGGTTGATATCTTTTTTAAGCAGTTTATCAAGAACCTCTCCTAATTCATTAGATACTTCATGTCGAAGATGATGGCGCCATGAATTTACCCAACTGTATCCGTATTCTGTCCATAGTTGGAATGGTGAAACACCAGTCATTAAATGAAAACACGTGGCGCCTAGGCTAAATAAATCACTAGCCGGATACGCTTCACCACCGTTAATTTGTTCAATTGGACTGTATCCAAACGAACCAATGGTTGTACCTGGTTTAGTTTGGACTGTCGCAGTTAACTGCTTTGAGGCGCCGAAGTCAATCAAAACAATATCACCACCACGTTTGTGTATTCCTGATGTTGATGTATGTGCTGTCGAGCGAAAAGTAGTGTATTGAAGCGAACGACGCATGATATTTTGAGGCTTGATATCACGGTGAATAACTCCGTGTTCGTGAATAAAATTGAGTACAGGTAACACGTACATAAATAATTCACGAATTTGAGCCTCATTAAAACTTGTTCGCTGTTGCAGTTCTCTAAATAAATTTTGACCTTCAATAAACTCTTGGACGAGATACAAATAATTATCTTGTTCAAAGTAGGCAAGCAACGTTGGAATTTGCGAATGTCTCCCAAGCTCTTGTAAACGTTTGGCTTCTTCCTTAAAAAGCTCAATAGCCTTATTCAAAGCCCATGTACCTTGGACTTTGGGTGCTAATTGCTTGACAACACAACGTTCATTAAGCTTATCAACATCTTCTGCCAAATAAGTTCTGCCAAAACCTCCCTCATCGGAAAGTACTTTAGTAACGCGATAATGACCTCGAAGTAATATGGTCAGAGGTGCGCTGCAACTCTGGCAATACTGATTAGTGTCAGGATTGATCGGACTGGGGCAATCTGGGTTCAGGCAGCAGAGCATCTTCACAGCAACTTTGTTCCAGTATAGATGTTAATGATAGCGCTAGCTAATAAATATCTCTGCTAATTTGCCTAATTTTTAATTATTTAGTTTATTTAAATTAAGAAACCAGGTTTCTGATTAAAAATTGTCGTTTTCATTACAATTTGTAAAAAAGAAACCTGGTTTCTATAATTCGAGGCGCCAGACCTTAATAGTATTATCAAAACTGCTACTAGCTAGATTTTTGCTGTCTGGGCTAAAAGCAACTGACCAAATACGGTTACTATGTCCGATGAATGTATTAATTGCTTTACCTTTTTGTATATTCCAAAGTTTAATAGTTTTATCCCAACTTCCACTAGCAAGAGTTTTACCATCTGGACTAAATGCAACAGACCAAACGCGGTCAGTATGTCCTTTTAAAGTACGTATCTCTTCATTATTTTCAAGGTTCCAAAGTCTAACAGTTTTATCCCAGCCTGAAGAAGCAAGAGTTTTACCATCAGGGCTAATAGCCAATGCTGTAACCGCACTATCATCATGTCCAGCCAGAGTTTGTACTCTTTGCCCTGTTTTTAAATCCCAAATTTTGATTTTACTGTCGAATTGAGTAGCTGTAGCAATTATGGCTTCATGACCTCGTTTACTCAAACTAAATTCTTTCGGTAACACTGTAATAGCCAGACTATTAATAACATCACAATTTCCCTTAATCGTCCTGACTAATATTCCTTTCGTCACATCCCACACTTTAACACTCTGGTCCCAACCTCCGCTAGCCAAAATGGCGCCGTCTGGACTAAAAGCAACAGACTTTACAGATGCAACGTGTCCAGTAAAAGTGCGAACTTGTTTCCCTATACTGGCATCCCATAATTTTACAGTTCCATCATCGCTGCCACTTGCGAGTATTTTACCGTTGGGACTAAACACAATAGTATTGATTTCCTGAGTATGTCCTACAAGTGTGTCACGTAATTTTCCTGTAACTACATCCCACAGCTTGATTGTTTTATCACTACCTGCACTAGCAATTGTCATACCATCAGGACTATAAGCTACCACCGACACCGTTCCCAAATGTCCAGCCAGCGTTAAAGCTTGTGTTACCCCTGTAGCCTGTGCCAAGGGACTTATTCGAGAAATATTTGTTAATGGTTGCCAGTACCAGGCGCCTCCAAATCCTAAAAAAGCTATACTCCACATTAAAAACTTATTGGAAGTAATAAGCTTTATAGGTTTTATAAAATTTGTAACTTTTATAACATTGATTTTGGGAAAGAACTTTTTGGCACTCATAGGTACATTTACTTTAGGTCATGTTTTAAGTATTTACACTAAGTTAATTTAGTAAACTTAGTATTTTACTTACGTATAATTAAGTGTGATCAACTGTTTGAAATACAAAATATATAAAAACTTAAAGGGAACTTTACGTATTTTTTCTATATTAAATATAAATTCATCAGTTATGAGAAGTTTGTTTAATTACATCTTTATTCTGCGTGTATAAATGCGTCTATAATACTGATCTGCTCTAATGCTTCTATTGACTACAATCTATAGATATAATTAGTTCATAAGTATTGCTAAAATTAAACTTTTAATTCACACAATCTTTAAAAATCAACATACAATTTGCCTAAATCTTTAAGAAAAATTCGCGTTGCATTGTTCAGAGAGGGAAATTAGCAACGGATGTAACGGATAAATGATTTTACACCGAAAACAGATTCAAATTGCATTAGTCACGCAGCGAAGAATCTGAGTTCTGCTTTGGATATCATAATAAAACTCTAGATTTTACCGATTTGCAGTATTAATAACGATAATTTGTGATTATCGGCTTTTAATAGTACTACTGGTTAGCTCAACCAGTAGTACTATTGGCGCCCATCAACTACTAAATAACTCGGTGAGAATAAACCAAAATTTGTTAAAAAACGTAAAGCTAGAAAATTATTTTGTATTAAGCGATGCGCTTCCACAGTGGCTGCGAAGCTTTAATTAGGAACTTCCATATAAAAAAATCTCCAAAATTTTTTTGTGGAGCAGGCATCTTTGCCTGCTCTAAACTTAGGCGGGCAAGGATGCCCGCTCCACAACATGAAGAATTTATTTTTTAGAAGTCCCTTATTTAAACCGACTTACTCGTTTACTTTAAAACGCTATCTCATCTCTACATTACTCTCTGTGTGCAGACGCTTCGGAACCGAAGCGTCTCTACGTGCTTCTGTGGTAATAGACTAAGATTTTTAACTTATTAAGCGTAAAGTTTACAGAGGATGAGGTAACATAGCGTTGGTTATTTTAACTAGTTATGACTCAAGATTTTCAGTTCTTAAAACGTCTATACAATGCTTTGAACCCGTTTCGTCCTTTGCCCGCAGGTGACCCAGCATACGTAAACTGTAATAGTGTGGGGGGAGATGATGATATCTTGGTGGGAGTCGGTAGAGAAATTTGAATGTCCGATAGAATATGCTTTATTCAGATTAGGAAAGTTACAGGAAGCAATACAATATTACGATAAAGCAATTAATTTAGATGCTGAGTATAGAGAAATGGTCAAAACTGATGTTGATTTTGATGGCATTCGTGATAACGTGCGGTTTATGGCACTATTATAGATAGCATTTCAATGCGAACAAAAATGAAAGTACTTATATTTTAAAGGACAGGATTTCAGTTTGTGAAGGGTAAAGTTGTTTTAGTAAGTTTTCCGTTGGATGATTTATCTTCTATTAAGGCACGTCCGGCAGTTTGCTTGACTAACCCTGTAGGAGCTAATCAACACATCACTCTTGCTTTAATTACTAGCATGATTCCTTGCGAGTTACTAGAGACTGATATTGTTATTAATACGAGTCATCCTGATTTTCCTACCAGCGGTTTACATAAGGCTTCAACTATTAGATTAGACCATTTAATCACGCTGCGTCAGTCGCTCGTTCTGCGTGAGTTAGGGGAATTCTCTCTAGAAACGCAACAACAAATTTTAGAAAAATTACTCAATTTTTTACGTGCCTAGGTAGAGACGTTACATGTAACGTCTCTACATGTATTTTATAAACTCAATATATTGTATTAATTGCAGCTATAAATAATTATTTTAGATTTAATTTTTTGTTATTAAGCTAATATTTATTACTATTTATATATGTAGATTTTACTTATGCAATAACTATTTGCTTGAACCATGCTGTTGAGACAACCAACGCTGTTATCGCTTGTGCTACCTAGCAATACTGTTACCGTGCCAAGATTTGTGTGTCAGAAATTTTACTGATCTGACTTATTTACTCAGAAAGATGTAACAATATAAGTAGATATGTTAAAAAATCTAAAAGTTAGAGTAAAAATGCCTTGGTAAATGTTATGGGTAAAAAACCTCGCGTAGTTGTCATCGGCGCCGGAATTGGTGGACTAACTGCTGGTGCGTTATTAGCGCATCGCGGATATGACGTTTTAATTCTTGACCAAGCGTTAGTACCGGGTGGTTGCGCTTCGACGTTTAAGCGCAAGGGTTTTACCTTTGATGTTGGCGCCACTCAAGTTGCGGGGTTGGAAACAGGAGGTATTCATCACCGGATTTTCTCGGAGTTAAATATTGATATACCAGAAGCTACACATTGCGACCCAGCTTGTGCTGTGTTTTTACCTGGGGAAAGTACTCCTATTAATGTTTGGCGTGACCCAGTAAAATGGCATGAAGAACGTATTCGTCAGTTTCCTGGTAGCGAACCATTTTGGGGATTATTAGCTGAGTTATTTAAAGCTAGTTGGCAATTTCAAGGACGCGACCCTGTACTGCCACCACGCAATGTTTGGGATTTGTGGCAGTTGACTCAAGCTGTGCGCCCAAGTACTTTTATTACTGTACCATACACTTTATTTACTGTTGGTGATGCACTGCGCGCGTATAAGCTAGCTCATGACCAACGATTACGAACATTTTTAGATTTACAACTCAAGTTATATTCACAGGTAAGTGCCGAAGAAACTGCGTTACTTTATGCCGCAACTGCATTATCTGTATCACAGGCGCCGCAAGGTTTATTTCATCTCAAAGGCAGTATGCAAGTTCTTAGTGACTGTTTGGTTAGTGCTTTAGAACGTGATGGTGGAAAGCTTTTGATGCGGCATAGTGTAGAAAATATTATTGTTAAGAAAGGTAAAGCTGTTAGTGTCACAGTTAAAAACCAGAAAACTGGAGAGATGTGGGAAGAACCCGCAGACCATATAGTTGCTAACGTCACAGTGCAAAATTTAGTGCAGTTGTTAGGAGACAAGGCGCCACGGGGTTATAAAAAGCGCGTAGAAAAACTTCCTTCACCATCAGGCGCCTTTGTTATATATCTTGGTGTAGACGCAAGTGCTATTCCTGCTGAATGTCCACCCCACCTACAATTTTTGTATAATCCCAGTGGTCCAGTTGGGGAAAATAACTCGCTATTTGTTTCTGTCAGCCATGAAGGTGATGGACGGGCGCCTGCTGGTAAAGCGACAATAATAGCCTCGTCGTTTGTCGATGTGGAACGATGGTGGAAGACCGAAGATTATGAAGCTTTAAAACAAAGGTTTACTTCAGAAGCGATATCACATCTAAATAAATATTTTTATTTAAAACCTGAAACTATTGTTCATGTTGAAGCCGCAACACCCCGCACTTTCTACCGCTATACTGCACGCTCTGAAGGTATAGTAGGAGGAATTGGGCAACGCATTCCAACTTTTGGTCCTTTTGGTTTTGCTAACCGTACACCTATACCACGTTTGTGGCTAGTTGGTGACTCCACGCATCCAGGTGAAGGAACCGCTGGTGTTAGCTATTCTGCGCTAACGGTAGTTAGACAAATTGAAGCAGGACTTCAAATCAGTTAATATAGCAGCAGTCGTGAGTTAATTAAGGCGTTTAACTGAAAGATTAAGGAATAATTCTGGATTGCTGTATGGTATATGCGACGGTAAGTTACGAAACGTTTCAGCGTCAAAAGTATCCAAAGTTTGGGCATGATAATCCTCACCCAATGAATTTTGAGTTTTGGCTATATATGGTAGAAACTGGTTATTCAGCTTGGGAAGCACGCGAAGAATTTGGATGTACAAATAAATTACGCGAAGGCCCTATTTGGTGTTTTCAAAGACATGGGATGTCAAGTACAGTACTACCAGATGGGCGTGTTGTACATATAGGTGGTGAGCATGAAGAGTATTTTGACCCTGATTATTGTATATATAATGATGTCGTCGTAAAACATCCTAATGGGGAAATTAGCATTTACGGTTATCCAATGAATTTTTTTCAGCCTTCACATTACCATTCGGCAACACTCGTTGATAACAATATATACATAATTGGAAGTTTAGGGTATCAACAAGACCGAGTTCTTGGTGAAACGCGCGTGTTTTTACTCGATTGTGATACCTTTGAAATGAAAAAGCTAAATACCAAAGGTGAAAATCCTGGTTGGATTTATGAACATAGCAGCGAATATATTCAAGAAAAGAACTGTTTAAAAATCAACAAAGGTAAAATTATTACTTTCGATACAGATGCCGAAGGAAATTCTGAAAATGACAAAAATGTTTATGAAGAAAATCAAGAAGTCTTTTTGTTAAACCTAACTACTAAGCAGTGGTTTGCTGTTAAAAAGTAAATACCATACATCAGAGATACACATAACTACACATAAAACTTATGTCACTATCAAAAACTGAAGCAAAGAAATTACTCGAACGTCTTATCTTTGATACCGACCGTCCTCATGAGTGGATAGAAGATATTTGGAGCTTAAGTCCAACTTTGGGAGAAGATGCTGCAAAGCTCGTTGAAGTGTTTGAAGCTTTAATTGAATGTTGTCCACAAGAAAAGTTGGAAAATTTAGTACAATTCTATTGCCGAGAAGTTTTAGAATCATAAACAAATATAAATCTTGTGAATGGGCACAAATCTTGTGGGATGGGCACAAATCTTGTGGGATGGGCATCCCTGCCCGTCCCAATATTAAGAATTGCTTAGTGGAGTTTTTAATTTTAATTTAACGTTGGTTCCCCTTTTAAGAACTACTTCTCCTCCTGGACTTGATAGCACATACGCTGTTGCTGCGGCGCCTCCTGCTAGTCCTCCGTGTTTAAAGTTAGCTTTGTTACCAAGAAAACGACCTGCTGCGGCGCCTCCTAAAATTATTCCAGCGTTTTGTAAGAATTTACCTTTGGTTTTTGTTTCGATTTGAGTGTTGACTAAGCTTGCGTCGATGGGTAATTTGGCGCCATTTTTTAATACAATACCGTCGAACACTAGATTCAACTTGGCTTTTTTACCTTTGGCTGCTTTATTAACATTCTCAATGTGTCCTTCAATTATTCCATCTTTGAGAACTGGATTACTACTTTTAACTTTTAATTGGAATGTGTCGTTTTCGCGGTTTTTCCCAGTTGTTATTTCTTGTTGAAGATTTGTATCGAATGTTGTACCAGCCGCAACAATTGGTTGAGGTTTATTATTAGAGGCAAGTTTGGTATTTGCTGTGCTATCGCTGACGGTTGTATCTTTAGGAGAACTACAGCCAACTGTATTTACTACCAGAGTTGCACCCAAAATAAACAGTATTAACTTTTTCATAGTTTTGAGGAACAAGTAGGTTAATGGAAGTATAGGTTAAGGGATGCGGAGTTATTTGGATAAAAAGTATACTAAAAATTTAATAATCTTAGGTGCCAAAATTCTTAGTACTATATTTTATTAAAATTTCAGATTAGGGAGCGTTGCTTCAAATTCTTCTAGTGCCTGAAGACTTCCAACTTGCCAATTTCTTTCTACAAGTTGAGGGATAAGCTCTGTTATGGGTATTTGAGGAAAGGTTGGACTGGTTTGAGACTTTGTATATTTTTTACCTTGCAGCAAATAAATGGTTAGTTTCCCACTATCATATATCCATACTTCTGGAACTCCAACTGACTCGTAAGCCTCAATCGTCGTTTTTGAAGTCACATCACTTTCTATTGCTAAATCTGGTGGAGGGTCACTTGGTTCAAGGCGCCTACGGCCAATCATAGCTTGATAGTTCTGGATGTAAAAACAGGCATCTGGTTCTACACCAGCTGCACCCTGGTTTTTAAAAGTAGTCGAACCAAAAGGTTGATAGCGCACACCTTTAGCTCTTAATAAAGTTTTAACGATATCAGAAATAAAATCTCTTGGTATTTCATGCTCAGGCAGAGGAACCATAATTTCTAAAGTACCCTGGTAATAAGCTACTCTTGACGTGCGCTTTTGACCTAATTCCTGCAATATAGTTTCAAATTCTTGCCAGGTGACATTAGGAATAGTAACAACGCTACCAGGAGCTAAATGCATTTGGCTAATAGGTTTGACAACACTAATGGTTGTAGCCATTTAAATATCTCCTTTAAAATATAGTTTAACAATAAAGGGCACAGCGAAATGCCATACCCTTTAGCTTCTAAAAAAAGATTAAAAAGAAAGTTTTATAATCCGTTTGTAGTAGTATTTTGTGATTGTTCGGTTTGCTGCGGTTCGGGTTGTGGTGGTGGTTCTGGGTTGAGATATTCACGCCATGTACGTATTTGGTCACGTGCAGAGCTATGTGCTGCTGTTCCACGTGGAATTAAACGTGCTGTTTCAATTGCGCGTCCTAGGTCAGATTCGCTCTGGGTACGGGCAATATCTAATATTTGCTGACTCCACTGGTCAATTGCTGGGTTGACGTCGTTACGTAATAAGCTACTTTCTGGCACTCTCTTCGCTAAACGAATTGCTTGAGCGAGTGCTTCTGGTGTTCCTTGTAACGCTACTTCCCTTGCTTGCTTCCAGTCTTGACGTGCATTTACCTGTCCTTGCCAGTCACCTATTGCGGATAAAGCTTCATTTGATAATGCCCTATTTCCTGTTATTTGGCTCGCTGTTTGAATTGCTGCCGATAAATCGCCGCTACTAGCCAATTCACGCGCACGGTCTAAATAAGGTTGGTCTTGAGCGCGTTGTATTATTGCTGTCCATTCAGAAATTCGTTTGCGTGCTTCTGGATATAATGCCCGTCCACGACGAATTTGACTTGCTTCGGTTATTGCTGCTTGTAGTGAACCTGCATCTTGCACCAGCGCTAACTGTTCGGCACGGTCTAAAAATGGACGGTCTTCAATTGTTTGAATTTGCCCTACCCAACGATTTATTTCTCTACGAGCTTCTCTCGCACGCGGATTACTTGCTGGTACTAATTGTGCCTCAGTTATTGCCGCTGTTAAATCTGTTATCGTTCCTTGTGTAGCAAGTGTACGTGCTTTGTCTAAACGTGTTACGTCCTGTATTTCTAACTGCCAGCGAGCTATTAAACCCTGTGCTTTTTGATACACTGCTCTTTCTGGACTGATTTGTTGTGCTTGGGCAATGGCAGCCTCTAAGCCGGACGTAGTACCAATCCAAGCATTACGCTGTGCTTCGGCAATAGCGATGAAATCTTCAGTTTCTGTTTGTAAGTTAGCATTAGTCGGTATTTGTTGAGCAATCGAAATCGCTTCATCAGCATCTTGACTATCAAGCCTTTTCTGGGCAATATCTAGCATTTGGCGCCCAAACAGCGGAATAGCTTCTTGCGCTTTTTGGTACATGTAGCTATCAGCAGTTACCGACTCTGCTAACTTGATAGCTTTTTTCAAATTATCAATATTACCGTTTTTAGCTAAATCTTCAGCTTTGGCTAACTTCTCACCATCTTCACGAGACTTAGCAATTAGGTTATTTAATTGCTGATACTTGATTGTTTGCCAAAACTTATTGTTTACGCGCAGCAAGCGAGAAGCATCCATAAACGCTTGTTGCCAGCGCGCGTTACGCATTCCTTCTTCAGCTTGTTTGTAGATTTCTTCGCCTTTTGACCAAATCGAACGCCATTGCTCGATTTTATCTTTAACGATTTTGGACGCTGGCATGTCAGATGGAATACGGTTAGCAGTGGCAATAGCTTCATCCAATTTGCCTTCCTGAAAGCTAGTGTCCGCTAATCGTAAAACATCCCGCGACCATTCTTCAAGATAACGGTCTACCTCAGCACGTAAGGGATGGTTGGATGGCAATTGCTTAACAAGGTTAATAGCTTGCAGCAAATCTTCTACATTGTTTTTGGAGGCTGCCACTTGAGCGCAGTGTAAACGTACCGAAGCACTCGCGAGGGGCCAAAAAATTGATGGACAGTTGGGCGCAGCAGGCAGTTTTAACAGTATTGCCATAGACATAAAAGCTATAGTACCTGGTACAAAAGCCAACAAACCAGTCCATAGCACCCAACTTTTTGTCCAACGCGGCAATTTCCACTCTGTAGATGATGCTGCCTCTTTGAGCAACTGACCGTCAGTTTCGAGGCGGGAATCTTCCCCGCGCTTTGGTTGACGTGATGGTGTCACTTGTTTGGATTTACTTGCTTGTTGCTGCTTCACAGACTTTGACGTTGAATTTGTACCTGGGACATTTGACGCTTTTTGGTCAGAGGGTTGCCGTTGCCGGGATAGTTGGGTCATGTTTTCTGACTCGTTTCCTGTGGTACGCGACCAACTTTCTGGAATATCCCGTTCTGTCGTCATTGCTCACACCATAGTAATTTTACAGCGATTCGTCTTAATAACGAAACTTGCGTTGTTGCCATAGTAACTTCCCCGTTGAGAAAAAGCTAGCTTCTGCACCATCTTTTATCCACAGATATCATGAAGATACATTTTTTACAGTCCTATTTTATACCTTTACGAAGCAGATGATTCAGCTTGCAAATCATTGATTACACTTGCCAAGTCGTCACTACTTGCTTGGTATACTGTGCCGCAAAACTCACACGTAACCTCGGCGCCATTGTCTTTAACAATCATGTCCTCCAATTCAGTTTCCCCTAACAATTTTAAGGCGCCAAGCACCCTTTCAAACGAGCAACCGCAGTGGAAGCGAAGCATTTGGGTTTCAGGAAAAATATTTAGTCCCATATCTCCCAGCAAATCCTGAAAGATTTCGGGCAAAGTTTTACCAGCTTGCAGCAATGGCGTAAACTCTCTAAGCGCCATCATTCGCGACTCTAAAGTTTCTACCAGTGCTTCATCGCGCGCAGCTTTTGGCAAAACCTGTACAAGCAATCCTCCTGATGCTGTAACTCCACTCGATTCTACAAACACACCTACCATTAATCCGGAAGGGGTTTGCTCGGAAGTTACCAAATAATGAGCAACATCTTCGCCGATTTCTCCTGATACTAGTTCCACAGTACTCGAATAAGGATACCCAAATCCAATATCTCGCACAACATAAAGAAAACCTTTACCAACGGCGCCACCCACATCTAATTTTCCTCTAGGGTTGGGAGGTAATTCTACATCAGGATTATTTACGTACCCTCGCACCGTACCATCTAAACCAGCATCAACTAACAAACCACCTAAAGGCCCATCACCTCTAATTCTCAAATTTACGCGCGACCCAGGTCGTTTCATACTCGAAGCCATCAACAACCCCGCAGTCATCGACCGACCCAATGCTGCCGTCGCTTCTGGTGATAGTTTGTGGCGCCTGCGCGCTTCATCGGTTAAACGTGTGGTAATAGCACCAACTGCTCTAATTCCCCCATCTGCCGCTGTCGCGCGAATTAATTGGTCTGCCATGAAAAACCCTTACATTTCTTAATACACACTGTAACTAATTGTAAAGTCTTAACGGTCAATAGTTAGGTGTGGTTTACCGTTCAACACAAATAATAATTACTTAAAAACTAAAAACAATGACTACAAAATATTGAAATTTACGCAAAACTATTGATAAAAAAACATTTTTAAAGTAAATAATATTCCATTAACTTATAACTCTTGAGTAGTTAATTTATATGAACGAATCCCATTATCATCTTGGCGGTAGTTTGGGTCGTGATGCACCCAGTTACGTGGTACGTCAGGCAGATCAAGAAATTTACGAAACTTTAAAAGCTGGAAAATTCTGCTACGTCCTCAACTGTCGTCAAATGGGCAAGTCTTCCGTACTAGTGCGTACTAGTTATCGGTTGCAACTTGAGGGTTTTAAGTGTGCGTTTTTAGACATGACGCGCGTTGGAAGTCATGAAACAAATTTACAGCAGTGGTATTATGGTATTATTGCAGAACTATGGCGAGCTTTAGGTCTTTTTGGGCAAGTTAATTTAAAGAATTGGTTAAATGAGCAGGAAAATGTATCTCCTGTTCAAAAATTGAGTAATTTTATTGAAGATGTAGTTTTAAAAAAAATATCCACGGAAAATATAACTATATTTATAGATGAAATTGATAGTGTTCTGAGTCTCAATTTTCAAGTTTCTGATTTTTTTGCTTTAATTCGCTTTTGCTATAACCAAAGAAGCGTTAATTCGGAATATAACCGTTTAACTTTTGCAATTTTTGGAGTTGCGACACCCTCAGATTTAATTACCGATAAAAAGCGTACACCCTTCAACATTGGCACCGCAATTGAAATACACGGTTTTTCTTACCATGAAACAGCACCTTTAATCAAGGGATTAATTGGAATTGCTGAACCCGAAGAAGGTATGAAAGAGATTTTAGCTTGGACAAGTGGACAACCATTTCTCACACAAAAGTTATGTTACATCATTGGGCAAGAAAAGGGCGCCTCAATTAAAGATATAAAAGATATAATCTATAAATGTATTATTCAGAATTGGGAATCGCAAGACGAACCTGAACATTTGCGAACAATACGTGATAGAATTAAGCATAATCAGCAGGCTGGTAGAATACTAGGAATTTATCAACAAATATTACAAGAGGCAGCAGTAAAAGTTGATGATAGTCGTGAGCAAATAGAATTAATATTATCAGGTTTAGTTGTCAAAGATAAAGGTTTTCTTAAAACCAGGTGTCAAATATACCAAGAAGTATTCAATCTGGAATGGGTCAGACAGCAATTAAGCAATCTTCGTCCTTATTCTCAAACTTTTGACGCTTGGATTAGTACAAATAAACAAGATACATCACGGCTTTTACGTGGACAAGCTTTAATTGATGCTCAAATTTGGGCACAAGGTAAAAGTTTAAGCGATTTGGATTACCAATTTTTAGCGGCAAGTATGGAATTTGACCGTCAGCAAGCGTCCATCATTTTACAAGCACAGCGTCTTAAAGAAATTGAAGCACGACTTGTTGAGGAACAAAAAAGACAAGAAAGTGAGAGACGAGTTACTAAGCTACAAAAATTATTACTTTTAGCTGTAAGTGGCGCCTTTGCAGTGTCTAGTACTTTAGGTATAACAACTTGGTTGCAATATCGTCAATCAGTACAAAATGAAATAAAAGCACTTACAATTTCTGCTGATGCGATTTTTGCATCGAATCAAGAATTAAATGCGTTGGTAGCAGCAATTAAGGCAAAACGAAAAGCACAACAGCATAGCTATATAGATGCAGGTTTTAAAAACCAAGTTGAATCTGTTTTAGAGCGAACGGTTTATGGAGCTAATGAATATAATAAGTTAATTGGACATAAGAGTGGAGTTGCAACGGTAGATATTAGTCCTGACAATCAAATTATTGCCACAGGTAGCGCTGATAAAACTATAAAGCTATGGAAGCCAGACGGCGCCTTATTAAAAACCATTAAAGCTCACGACTCTTCAGTTTGGAAAGTGAGATTTAGTCCAGATGGTAAAATTCTTGCCTCAGCTAGTCTTGATGGTAATATCAAATTATGGAATTTGAACGGGACTTTAATAAAAAAATTCAGAGCGCACCAAGGCGCCATTTGGGGTATCGCCTTTAGTCATGATGGTACTCTGCTTGCATCAGCAAGTTCTGATAGAACTATAAAACTTTGGAAGTTAGATAATAGCTGCCAAGATGTGGACTGTAATATTTCTATTTTAAAAGGTCATAATGCAGCGGTTTCGAGCATTGCCTTTAGTCCAGATGACAGTATGCTTGCAACTACAAGCTTTGATAGAACAATTAAGCTTTGGGACAGAAATAAAACGAGCGCAATATATAGCGTCTCTAAAACTATTAATGGTCATTCATCTACAATTACAGATGTTGCTTTTAGTCCCGACGGTAAAACCATTGCTTCTGCCAGTGAAGATAAAACACTAAAATTATGGCGCTTAGATGGCACTAATATTGGTACTCTTAAAGGACATGAAGCTGGTATCTTATCAGTCTCTTTTAGCTATGATGGTCAGATTATCGCTTCTGGTAGTTCAGACAAAACTATTAAACTGTGGAGACCCAATGGCATTTTAATTAAGACTTTGAAAAAGCATAACGGTCGGATATTAGATGTTGCAATTAATGCTAAAAATAATGTAGTAGCCTCAGCAAGTATAGATGGCTCAGTAAGACTATGGAGAATTAATACAGGCTTGTTAACAACTTTCTATAGTCAGAATAATACCGTTTTGCTTCCTGCTTTTAGTCCAGATGGTAATATTATTGCTTTTGGAGATGGAGAACAGTCGATTAGCTTGTATAATAAAAATAACACATTGTTAAAAACTATTCAAGGTCAAGGCGCCTCAATAGTCGCTATTACGTTTAGTCCGGATGGCAACACTATTGCTATTGGAACTGGAGATGGAAGTATAAAACTTTGGGAGTTGGCAATAAATAAATCTTTACGTATGTTAAAAGCTTTGAAGGCACATGATGCATTAATCTTAACAATAGCATTTAGCTCTGATGGTCAAACCATAGCATCAGGAAGTGATGATAATAGTATTAAGCTGTGGAAGCGTGATGGTAGTTTGCTTGGTACCCTAGAAGCACATCGTTCGAGAGTCACAACAGTTAAATTTAGTCCAGATGGTAATTTGATTGCCTCAGCTTCATCAGATGGTACAATAGTTCTATGGAAGCGAGACAACGCACGGAAATATAGTATGTATAAAAATATCAAAGCTCATCATGCTCCTGTTTGGGGACTTAGTTTCTCTCCAAAAGAAAATATAATTGCCTCATCTAGTTTAGACGGAACCATTAAATTTTGGAATATAGATGGCACTATTGCCAAAACTATCAAAGATAATAAAAGTACCTTCAGCAGAATTGAATTCAGTCCTGATGGTAAGATAATAGCGGCAGCAACTTGGCAAAACACTATCAAACTCTGGAACCGAGATGGAACTTTACTGAAAACTCTTACTGGACATGAATCTACGGTTTGGACAGTTGGTTTTAGCCCTGATGCCCATTACCTCATTTCATCAAGTGATGACCAAAAGGCTATTTTATGGAATGTTAAGCACATTTTAAATTTAGACTTTTTACAACGCGCTTGTAGCTGGGCAGGTGATTATCTTAGAACAAATGCGGAAGTTCAAGAAGACAGGCGCCTGTGTGATGATATTGGTAAATAAGTATCACCAAACTAATTAGAAGCGCATATTTGTAACAAATATTACTTTAATCAGCTCTATAATATTCTATGGCAGCAATATAAAGTTTCACTGCCAAACTATGAAAATATTATAAATTACAGTTGTAAAATATATTATCAAACTGTAACATTTGTCATCGATAAGTTTTATGTAAACTAACTTTTAATACAAACAATACAAACAATACAAACAATGGCCTTAGAGACACCTTGGGAACCTGTACTGCTAAATTCGCCTTTTTACATTAGACATAATCATCTAGAAGAATTGATATATCAAGAAATTCACAAAGATGGAAGTCTTATCCGTATCAAGTCACCACAGAAGACAGGAAAGACGTCTTTGGTACTTCGCTTGCTAGCTTATGCTAAAACAATTACCTACCACACAGTTAATTTAGATTTTCAATTAGCAGAAGAGAGTATTTTTGTGTCTCTCAATAAGCTTTTGCTATGGTTTGGCGCCAATGTTAGTCAACAGTTGCATATACCTTCAATGATGAAAGAATACTATGATGAGTTTATTGGGGAAAAGGTAAATTGTACTATATATTTTCAAGAGTATTTGCTAAAGCAAGTAAATAAGCCAGTCGTTTTAGTTTTGAATGAACTCAACCGCTTGTTTGAATATCCTGCTGTTGCTCAAGATTTTTTAGCTTTACTGCGTTCTTGGTATGAAGAAGCGAAGCATAACGATGGTTTTAAGCAACTTCGCTTTATATTGATATATTCAACGGAAATTTACATTAATTTGAACATTAACCAATCTCCTTTCAATGTGGGATTACCTGTCAACTTACCAGAATTTACAGTTGAGCAGATACAGCATCTAGCGAACCTACATGCTTTGAACTGGGAAGGCAAGGTTGGAAAGAGTAATGCTTTTGAACTACATGCTTTAGTAGGAGGACATCCTTATTTAATTAGACTTGCGCTTTATGATTTAGCTATGCATCCAGATAATAGTTTAAATTATCTCTTAGAACAGGCGCCAACGATTAGCGGTATTTATAGTACTTATTTACGCGGATTGTTAGCTCAAGTGACAAAAAATCCCGAACTTGCAACTGCACTTCAACAATTGATTAATAACGGTGGTAAAGCTAGATTAAATCATCTTTTAGCTTATAAATTACAAAGTTTAGGGTTAGTCAATATAAATAATTTAGATTGTACGTTTTCTTGCGAGCTATATAGAAGATACTTTTCTTATCAGAATTTAGCAGAACTAAATGTCTGGCAGTACATGAAAAATTTACAACAAGACAATCAATATTTAGCACATCTTTCTAATTCAGATTATATCACAACGCTTGGTAATGAGCGCTATTTTGAAACTAGTTTAAATCAGGTATGGTCAATGGTGGCTGAAGAAGAGGCGCCTTTATCTCTGATATTATTAGATATTGACCATCTCAAAATTTTTAATAAATACAAAGGTTGGGAATTAGGAAACTCATCGATTCAAAAAGTAGCTAATGTTATTCATGATGTCACCGTTAGCTTTTATACAGTCGGCACATTTACAATTAGAACTGCACGTTTTGGAGGTGGAGAGTTTGGCATAATCCTTCCTGGAAGAACCCCAGAAATTGCTTTTGACGTTGCCGAAAGTATCCGTAAGCAAGTTATGAATTTAGCAATTACACACGATAATTTAGTTATGTCTGGTCTATCTGCTTCGATGTTGACTGTAAGTTTAGGAATTTCATCAACTTTTATTGATGATGATATCTCACCTAATAAATTAATCGAAGCAACACGTAATGCACTTTATCAATCAAAGCGAAACGGACGTAATAGTATTTCGGTTAGTACTATTTATAACTGTGGTTTCGATATACCATCAAGTCAAACCCAATATTAAAAAATAATTAAAATAAATTGCCGACATTCTACTGATATACTATCATCTGGCTTAAAAATTAAGTGGGTTAGCATTAACATGTTAGTAGATTCTTACTGTATACCAAATGGACCAGTATCTTTAAATTCAATATACTATATCCGGCGCCCTGTAGAGAAAATAATTTATCAGGAAGTATGTAAAGAAGGATGTCTTATCCGGATTAAAGCGTCTCAGCAAATGGGTAAAACTTCGCTTATATTTCGACTAATCGAGCAAACCAAGAAAAATAATTATAAAACTGTATATATAGATTTACAGCTTGCAGACCTGGATATATTTACTTCTCTAGACAAATTTCTGCACTGGTTTTGTGCAGTTACTTGTCAACAATTAGATTTAACAGCAAATTTAAATAATTATTGGGATAATGATATTAACTGTAAAATTAATTGTACTATTTATTTCCAAGAATATTTATTAAGTAATATTAAAAAACCTGTAGTTTTAATTATTAATGAGTTAAATAGAATATTTGAATACCCTGCTATTGCTCAAAACTTTTTAGGATTGTTACGTTCTTGGCATGAAGAAGCAAAACATAATTATCTATTTAAAGACTTGAGGTTGATTTTAGTTTACTCAACGGAAATTTACATAACCTTAAATACGTATGAATCGCCTTTGAATGTTGGATTAGCAATTAAACTACTTGAATTTGATTTAGAAGAAATTAAGGAATTAGCTGCACGTTATGGGTTAGACTGGTGTACAACGCAGTCAAATCAAGCAAAAGAATTGAAATCATTAGTAGGGGGACATCCTTATTTAGTACAACTTGCGCTTCGCGAATTAGCCAGGTATCCTTCTGAGAACCCGCAAGATATATTCAAAAATGCTATAAAGCTTGACGAAATTTATGCTACACATTTACAAAGATTACTTACGACACTTCAAGACTATCCAGAATTAGCTGTAGCATTCCAAAAATTAATTGAATACGGTGACTCAGTACAATTAGACAATAAAATTGCATACAAACTTGAAAGCATCGGTTTAATCAAAATAGAAGGTAACTGCTGTCGTGTTTTTTGTGAGTTGTACCGTCAATTTTTTGCACAGCAAGATTTCGACCGAATATTTTCTCAAAAGCAAACTTATACGCATACACCTTTAGATACACAGATTCATTTGATTGACAACACTACACAAATTCATAACAAACGTTATCTTGATGCTTTTTTAGATTATTGGTGGCGAAAATCTACTGCTGAAAAAACTCCATTATCAATAGTTTTATTCGATGTTGACAATTTTAGGATATATAATGCTATATATGGGCAAGAAGCAGGGGATATATGTTTATGGCAAGTTGCAAATGTCGTTCGTAATACTGTAGATTATAATAAAGAAAATGTATTAGTAGCGCGCTATAAAGATGATGCTTTTACAATAATTTTGCCGAATACAAGTGCAGTAAAAGCTGTTAAAATAGCAAATAATATTCGAGAACAAGTTAAAAATTTAGCTATTAAACATGTTATCACTACAAATGGGACGTTAGAATTTCCTATTGTTACTATTAGTACTGGAGTCGCTAGTGTAATTCCAGATATGGATGTATCTCCTAATGCTTTGATTGATGCAACTGTGAAAGCATTAAATGAGTCAAAAAAATTTCAAGGTGATTTTACTTTTGTTAGTTGTAATTTTCGGTATGGTTTTTAAATTGTAATTTATTGTTATTCTAAGCGTAGCAAATAATCTATAAATTTGTCATTCTAAGCGTAGCAAATAATCTATAAATTTGTCATTCTGAGCGTAGCGAAGAATCTCTATAAGTTTGTGTAGTATTAGATGTTTCACTGCGTTCAACATGACATTGCTAAGTTATGATTAGATGTTTCACTGCGTTCAACATGACAATATTGTTTAATTATTTTTTAATGGGAGTAAGATTAATTTGAGTATATTCAGGTCATGGTTGTGTTGAGATAAACCTAGCTTGATTTTTTCTGGATATTTTGGATATGAGTAAGATTTAAAGATTATATCCCAAAATGAGAAAAAACTTGCATAGTTAGATTGACTTTCTTCAAATACCTGTGAGTGGTGTAACCGATGAAAGTTTGGGGTTACAATGATATTACTTAGTAATTTATCGATTTTTTTAGGTATTGCCCAATTACTATGGTGAAAAACTAATTCGATAGCTAGTGTCAATTCATATATCAGTAAATGTACTGGTTGAATGCCGAATAACCATACTAATAAAAGTTTAGGTATATTAGATGATATTACTTCGACTGTGTGAAAGCGGTATGCTGTCGATGTATTCATCGAAATTTCTGTGTGGTGAACTTTGTGAAATCTCCACGCAAATGAAAAACTGTGCATCATGCGATGCCATACATATAAATATAAATCAAGCAATAAAAAAGATATACAAATTGACAACCAAGGTAGTTTGACGTAATGCAAAAAGCCATACCATATTTTCTGGCGCCATATCCAATGTAAAACCGCAGCTATTGTCAAACTATTTACTGTAACATTAAGAACACCTAAAATAATATTAGGGTAAGTTCTTTGGTCAAAGGTAGATTGGAAATGAAAAAAGGGAAAGATATTCTCTAGAAATCCAAATAATAAAACACTACTAATAATAGTCAGCGATTGCCAATCCATTTTTAAATTACCAACTCCTATTATGGTATCAACATGTCAATTTTGCTACTAGCTTTTTATTCTTCGTTCCTCCGTTATAACTTTTATTTTGGTCATGTAGTTGCATATTGTATGTGAAAAATATATTCTCTGAATCAAAGGTTATTATATTCACTTTGTTATATGGCAGCATCAGCAGCAACATCAATGTGGAGTCCACTCAAACAGCAGGTATTCCGCGCGCTTTGGATAGCTTCAGCAATATCAAGCGTTGGAACTTGGATGCATGATGTTGGCGCCGCATGGTTAATGACAACTCTGGCGCCTAATTCTCCAATACTCGTTGCGTTATTACAAGCTGCATCTAGCTTACCGTTTTTCTTACTCGCTCTACCTGCTGGCGCCATTGCGGATGTTGTTGACCGTCGTCAGGTGCTACTGTACACCCAATCTTGGATGCTGTTAGTTGCTACTTCGTTAGGTTTATTAACAATAACAGGAATAGTGGCGCCGTCGAATCCCGCTTCACCGTGGATATTGTTAGGCTTAACTTTTGCGATGAGCATTGGTAGTTCGATGAATATGCCAGTGTGGCAAGCTGTAACACCCGAACTTGTGACAAAAGAAGAACTACCGCAAGCAGTGACGTTAAGCGGAATAGTCGTTAACCTTTCGCGTTCAATTGGTCCAGCACTAGCAGGTATAATTATTGCCTCAGTGGGAACAGGTGTAGTATTTTTACTCAACGCAGTATCATTTATAAGTGTAATTTGGGTAATTTACACTTGGAAACGTGTACATCAGCAAAGTGCTTTACCTACCGAACGTGTCGTAGGCGCCATCCAAGCAGGTGTTCGCTACGTTCGTAATGCACCAGTATTTCAATCAATTATATTTAGAACAATTGGCTATATTTTCTTTGCTAGCGCGTTGTTTGCATTACTCCCTTTAATTGCACGTAGAGAGCTAAAACTTGATGCTTTGGGTTACGGTATTATTTTGGGTTTTTGGGGAATAGGTGGATTAGTCGGAGCGTTTATATTACCCAAGCTGCGACAGAAATTTTCTATCGACAGGATAGTTGCTGGTTGTTCAGCAGTAATGGGTTTAATGATGCTGATAATTGCTTCGCAACGTAACTTTTACATAGTTTGTGCAGTTATGTTGCTAGTGGGAATTTCTTCGTTAGGAGTAATGGTAAGTTTGAATGTAGCTGCTCAAAGTGCGGTACCAAACTGGGTAAAAGCGCGCGCTCTTTCTGTACAGCTATTAGTATTTCAAGGTGGTATGAGTCTAGGGAGTTTACTGTGGGGTACTTTAGCTCAACATACTACTTTATCTACATCTCTCGCAGTTGCAGGTATTGGTTTGTTAGTAGCCATCTTTATTACTGCGCGTTTTCGGCTCAAATGTTCAGAACTCTTAGATTTACGAGCATCGCTACATTGGGACCAACCGACACATGCTTTTGAACCTTGTCCAAACGATGGGCCAGTTTTAGTAACGCTTGAATATTACATTGACCCTAATAAAGCTGAAGAATTTACTTTAGCCATGCAAGCACTCGCTCTTATTCGGCGCCGTGACGGTGCGATTCAATGGGGATTATATCAAGATGTATCTAACCCAAGTCGTTTTGTAGAAACAGCACTCGTCGAATCTTGGGCAGAACATCGGCGCCAGTTTGAACGAGTAACAGTCAGTGATAAGGTAATCGAAGACCGAGTGCTTGCGTATCATATTGGCTCGGAGGCACCAAAAGTTTCAGAAATGCTTTACTCAAAAAAGAGAGTAGAAAGTGCTGAGTGCTGAGTGCTGAGTGCTGAGTAAAGAGTTAGGAACAAATTAACAAACTAGTTATCTGTTACATCCGTTACATCTGTTACATCCGTTGCTAAAATGGAACCCAGGTGCCATGAAAACCGTAAGGTACTCGTTGAGGAATAAGTATACGCGCAACTGGTTCACCTGTGATATCTTGGGCGTTAATAATTACAAGTTCTGATGTTTCGGTGTTGCTATCAAATACGAAGGTAATTAACCAACCTTGGTCTTCTTGTGTGTTTTTGTTAGATGGTGCGAATACTGCTTCACCACCGTAACAACCTTTGGCAAAGTTATGAATTTGCGATGTTGATTTTTCAAAATCGTATTTAATTACACCGTCGAATAAAGGTACAGAAGTCGGCGCAACTTTTCCACTGTAACCGTAACGAGTTTTTCGCCCTAGTAGGTTTTCGTTGATGCGCGGAAATTCAGATGGTGTGTCGTCAAGCATTTCTTCGCACACGCTTCCGGTTTTTAAGTTAAATTTCCAGCGATATAAGCGAGGAGTACCTCCATCTTCTTGTGTATTTTCTGACATTAAGACATTAGTGTGACTCATGCGACATGCAATAAGTACTACTTCGTCTCCTTGTTCGTAAGCGTTGAGGGTATGGAAAATATAACAAGCAGGAGTTTCAAACCAGCGAATATTACTATTATTTCCATGACGTGGCAGAATACCAAAACGACTAGGTTTGTTACGTTCAAACATTAGTCCAGGTAGCCCTTGTGAAGAACGTTGCATACTGAATGTTAAGGGCAAATCCATGAATATTGTATAATTTTCGGTAATCGCAAAATCATGCATCATTACCGCCATTGGTATATCAATGGGTACTGTTCTTAATAATTCGCCTGTTGCTGATACTACGCTGTATTTTACGTAAGGTGGTGCAAAGCCGTAACCGAAGAACATCATTTCACCCGTTACCGGGTCTACTTTTGGATGTGCTGTAAAGGCTGATGTTAGCTTGCCGTTATAAGTATATTCCCCAATTGTATCTAACTCTGGTGTTTTGATAGCGTGCGGCGCCCCACCTTCCCATGTTGCTAATAGTTGACCTGCGTGCCATACGAGTGCGGTATTCGCTGTGTTTTTTCCTGGCCCGTGTGGATTATTTGGTTGTGGAGGTTCTAGTAGTCCACTCCATACTGCTTTACCAACTTGATTTTCTATCTGAAAACCCCGTGTTCTAATATAGCGGTTGCGGTATGTGGCTTTACCGTTATTGATGTACACACCGTGCAGCATTCCATCTCCGTCAAACCAATGATACTGACCAATAGGCGCCCATTGAGGGTTTGGACCATTACGGAGGAACATTCCTGATAATTCGGAGGGTATTGTGCCAATAACCTGTAAAGCGTCACTAGTAATTTCATCCTTAACTGGGGCGAAATTACCTTCTAAGTAAGGATTGGCTGTTGTTACTGTCATGTTTGTGTGTGAGTTCGATATGTAATCTCCTGTACTATTCTGGCTTGAAAATATTGAGTTGGCGAGGTAAAGATGTAAAAACTGTCTTCAAAGTCACTTGACGCAGGCAAATATAACTGAAATACTTTTTCTTCATTCTGATTCGGCAACAAGTATTATGTTTAACAAAAACACCAGTGTGTTTTTACTGCCTTGCTTAGGAGTGCCAGTATGTTTTGTTTTGACTTGTATTGTAGGTTTTGCAGCACCAAAACCAGTTAAAAAACCAGTTTTGACTAAGAAGTTGGAACCTTTATCTCAAATAGCATGTATCGGTATTAGAGATTATGTTGTAAGTAGTCTTAAGAAAAAGCCTTCAGAAATTAAGTTAGAGTCACAAATCCCATTTGAGGACATAATTAATAAGGTTAAAGGAACTGCGTGTCAGATAACGACGCAAAGCACTGGTAAAAACTTTAAATCTATTGCCGATGTTGCAAAGCCACTAGAAACAATACTTATTAAACAAGAATGGAAAGAAGAAAAAAGCGGCGCCGCTGATGGTTCTGAAGGTAAAATAATGAGGTTTAATAAAGGTAATAATTTAGTCGTAGTCAATATTGAATCAAGTTTGGCTAAAGATGTGAAATGTGCGGCTGATGTACCAATTGATACTTGTTATAAAAATGCAAAGCCTGAACAAATTAAATATAAAATTGTCTTAACCGGAACACGCACCGTCAAGTAAGAGAATAAGGGCAGGAGTTAGAAACTTTTAACTCCTAACTGCTAACTGCTAACTCCTAACTTTTAAATGACTTTAACGCTTTATTTTCTTCGTCACGGGCAAACTGAATGTAGTCGCAGTAACTCTTACTGTGGTTCTATTGACCCTGAACTAACTCCAGATGGAATGGAAATGGCACAGGTTTTTGCTGATACTTATGCTTCTATGCATTGGAAGGCTATTTTTTCTAGTCCTATGCGGCGTACAATTGCTACGGCTAAACCTTTGTGCGATATCGTTAAGCTACAGCCAGAACTTCGCGATGGTTTAAAAGAAATTAATTATGGTCAGTGGGAAGGTAAAAGTCCTGAAACTGTAAGTGTTGATTTTCATGATGACTATATTCGTTGGCTTGCTGACCCTGCTTGGTATAGACCCACTGGTGGAGAAATGGCTATAGCTATTGCTTCGCGCGCTATGCAAGTTATTGAGGAAATTAAACAACGTTATACTGATGGTAATGTATTAGTTGTTTCCCACAAAGCTACTATTCGCATCATGTTATGTAGTCTTATGGGTATTGATGTTGGTCGTTTTCGCTATCGTTTAGGCTGTCCAGTTGGTTCTGTTAGTGTAGTAGAATTTACCTCACATGGACCTCTTTTAAAAGCATTAGCTGACCGTACTCATCAAAGTACACGTTTACGAAATTTACCAGGAACTTAAATAAACCTGCCCTTAAAGAATGTATTAGTAATTGATTATGGTTGACATCTATGAATCTACTTGATCGCACAACTTGGATTAAAAAGCTAGTGTTATTAACAACATTAACGGTGGCTACTAGTGTGAGTTTATCATTTGATATTTCCGCAGAAGCACAGTTAAATCCTCGCCCCAGTATTTTTAAAGAGTACCCTTACAGGCGCGCTCAAGGGCGTAAAGTTAGACGTGGCTCAACTCTAAGACCCAAAGCTAAACGACCTAATATTAAACCGAAAAAACGAGGCGCCGTTGCAAATAATCGCAGAAGACCTTTTACGAAAGTGGAGAAAAAATCACCCAATGAACCGCTTACAATAGAATTTCGCGCTCCTGGATATCGTGGTTCACGTTGATGTAGCCTCAGAATTGAGACTATTGCTTTGCGATAGATGGCTTTTGGTGATGTTTTGTCGTTGCAAGTTTACAAGTTTATCGGTGCCCAATCTGGCAAAAAAGTTTATATCCAATCAAACTTATATGGCGCCGAAATTTCTGGAAACGCTGTCATACATCAACTTATCGAATTTTTTGGTACTAAGAAAAAGAAGCTGATGATTTAGCATTCATCTGCTAAATCTCAACTTCTGCTGGAAATAGAGGTCGTCAGACAAAACTATCTAACCATCATCAAGCAGAAATTCGCTCAACTTTTAGAAAAAATTAATTCTTCGAGCAGCGTCCCCTTTTACTCAAAAGTTCCACTACAACCTACACCTACAAATAAACTACTAATATCTGATAACTAGTACCGAAACATTTTGTAGAAGCCGAGGTTCTCCGGTGAGTGCTACCATTATGGTTAATACAATAGTTGAGAATATTTTACGGGCAAGGATGCCCGTTCCACAAGAAGATTATAGTCTAGATATAAGGCATAATAATAGATTAGACTTGGGTGGTAGTATTTACCAGAAATCAAGTAAGGTTAGAATCATAATTTAAGGGTGGAGTTATAAGTGAGCAGTATTGAAAATGACATGTATTCATTTTCTTCGGAGGTGATGATTCCCCAGGCGCCTCCTGAGTTTAAGTCGGGATTTATCGGTATTATTGGTCGTCCCAATGTCGGTAAATCTACTTTGATGAATCAATTAGTAGGTCAAAAAATTGCCATAACTTCACCCGTGGCGCAAACAACGCGGAATCGTTTGCGTGGAATTTTGACGACACCAAAAGCTCAGTTAATATTCGTCGATACTCCAGGAATTCATAAACCCCATCATCAATTGGGTGAAGTTTTAGTACAAAATGCCAAAATAGCCATTGAATCGGTTGATGTTGTATTGTTTGTTGTTGATGCTTCTGTGAGTTGCGGTACTGGTGATTTGTACATTGCTGATTTAGTTAGTCGTAGTCAAACTCCTATAGTTCTAGGATTAAACAAAATTGACCAACAACCACAGAATGCCGATGCAATTGATAAAAGCTATATGCAGATGGCTGAGTTACACAAATGGCAAACGATTAAGTTTTCTGCCCAAAACGGTCAGGGACTGCCACAGCTTGAAGATAAATTAATCGAACGGTTAGAAACAGGACCCTATTATTATCCACCCGATTTAGTTACCGACCAACCCGAACGCTTTATTATGGGTGAACTTATCCGCGAACAAATACTTTTGCTGACACGCGAAGAAGTTCCTCACTCTGTTGCTGTTGCTATCGACCAGGTTGAGGAAACACCTACTATTACCCGTGTTATCGCGACGATTAATGTTGAGCGCGATTCCCAAAAAGGAATTTTAATTGGGAAAGGTGGAACTATGCTTAAATCTATCGGTAGTGCCGCACGTGAGCAGATTCAAAAATTGATTGCAGGTAAAGTATACCTAGAATTGTTCGTGAAAGTACAACCTAAATGGCGCCAGTCACGAATTCGACTTGCTGAACTTGGCTATCGCGTTGAGGAATAGCCAAGAATAACGTAGTATATTTGATGCATGTTGATAGTTTTTTTGTATGAGTGGGAATAATAATTAAGGAAATTAGTAGTTAATTATTTATTCAACTTATATATTACTTTCATTTAAGACGATGGAGCCAAACCAGCAAGAACAGCGATTCGCTGCCGACCAAGATTTCCTTAAATCCCTCGATGAACTAGAAGATATTCTCCAAGAAAATCTTCTAGAAGACGAGGCGCCACTAACCGAAGAGCAAATTCCAACTCAGTCACCTGACGAACTAAACATAGACTTGGCAGCTTGGGAGGATGCAGTCGCTGACATCGAACAATATTTTGAAAGCAACCACAAAAAAGACCCCTCGTAATAATTACTTCAGTAATTACTAAAGTAATTATTACGACGAATGCCTCTGTCGCATTGCTTCGTATAGCAGTAATGCTGAGGCAATGGCAACGTTTAATGACTCAACGTTTGCGCTAAGGGGTATATTCACTTGTATATCCGCCATTGCCACCAATTCTTCTGATAACCCTGCACCCTCATTACCCAACAAAATCAAACTTGGCTTTTGCCAGTTCACTTCCCAATAAGTTTTTGCGGCGCCTGGTAATGTTGCCACTATTTGCATTCCAGCGTTTTTAGCTAAACTAACTGTATTTTTTAAATCTTCGCTTACAGACATTGGAACTCTAAACCATTGCCCTGCGCTCGCTCTCATCACTTTAGGGTTGTCTAAATCGACACTCCCTTTACTAAGCCATAGTCCAGATACACCCGCACCAGCAGCCGTGCGAACAATCGTACCTAAATTACCAGGGTCTTGAATTGTCTCTAAAGCCAGTACTAACCCAGAAAATGGTATTTTTTTTACTTGATAATTCCGCTTGGCCGTTGTAACAACTCCATCCGGTTGTACTGTTGTTGCTAGCGCACTTAATACTTCTTCACTGACTACTTCTGCACGTACACATTTTTGAGAAGCTTTCTCCCACAGTTCAAAATGTGTTGTTTGCCATTTTTCTGTGCAACATAAAGTCATTAAAGGATAATCAACAGCATAAGCTTCTTCGAGCAAATGCGTTCCTTCGAGTAATAGCAAATCCTGACTGTGACGCTCTTTAGAAGAGTGCAGCTTGCGAATTTGCTTTACTAAAGGATTTTGTAAACTAGTTAACATAAAAGTGCTGAGTGCTGAGTGCTGAGTGCTGAGTTTTTACTTTTTACTCAGCACTCAGCACTTTTTACTTATTAAAATGCGGAACTCGGGACTTGAACCCGAAAGCCTTGCGGCACATGAACCTGAATCATGCGCGTCTGCCAATTCCGCCAGTTCCGCTGGCTTGTTTTAACTAACAGTCTATAATTGTGACTTACTTATCTTTTCTTGTCAATACCGTACTTTTGACTATTGATGTAATTATTTTCTTGTTTATGTAGTCTAAAAATGTAGACAAATTAATTCTTTACTGTAGAATCTTAACCAACTTCCAACGTATAAATTTAAATTCTTGTTTCTGGAGGGTAGGCTTATCAGTCCACTTAGCGGCTTATCAGATGCCAAGTCGTCACCCGAAGCAGACTCCTCAGTCTTGCAAATATGGGGAGGGCATCCTTTACAGGGCCATGTCAAAATTAGCGGAGCCAAAAATTCGGCGCTGGTGTTAATGGCTGGTGCTTTACTATGTTCTGAAGATTGCCGCATTCGCAACGTGCCAATGCTGGCTGATGTGGAGCGCATGAGTCAAGTTTTATTGGCTTTGGGTGTTGGTGTTAAGCGCGATGGCGAAGTATTAGATATCAACGCCAAAGACTTTGCTACTTCTAAAGCTCCTTATGAACTTGTCACCCAGTTACGAGCAAGCTTTTTTGCAATTGGTTCGATTTTAGCCCGATTGGGTGTAGCTCAAATGCCTTTGCCTGGTGGTTGTGCCATTGGCGCTAGACCTGTAGACTTACATGTTCGTGGTCTACAAGCGATGGGAGCAGAAGTACAAATTGAACACGGCATTTGTAACGCTTACGTTCCTGGTAGTAACCGTAGGCTCAAAGGCGCCAAAATTTATCTTGACTCTCCTAGTGTAGGCGCCACCGAAACCTTAATGATGGCGGCAACATTGGCAGACGGTGAAACTCTGATTGAAAATGCTGCTCGTGAACCAGAAGTAGTAGATTTAGCGAACTTCTGTAAGTCGATGGGTGCCAAAATTCAGGGTGCTGGCACAAGCACAATTACAATTGTTGGTGTAGAAAAATTACATTCAACCGATTACACAGTAATTCCTGACCGTATAGAAGCAGGCACGTTTTTAACAGCGGGCGCAATTACACGTTCAGACTTATTATTATCACCAGTAGTACCCGAACATCTTTTGCCAGTTATTGCCAAACTGCGAGAAATGGGGGTTCCAATTATTGAGGAAGGCACTAATAGTCTACATATCAAGCCAGCAGATACTCTTAAAGCTGCTGATATTGAAACGTTGCCACATCCAGGTTTTCCAACCGATATGCAAGCTCCATTTATGTCGTTGATGGCTGTAGCAGATGGCGATAGCTTAATAAACGAAACTGTATTTGAAAATCGCCTGCGTCACGCTTCAGAACTAAATCGTTTAGGAGCTGATATTCGCGTTAAAGGCAATATTGCTTTTATTCGAGGAGTGCCTGTACTATCTGGGGCGCCTGTGATTGGTAGTGATTTACGTGCTGCTGCTGCTTTAGTTGTAGCTGGGTTAGCTGCTAGCGGTCTAACAACCATCAAAGGACTACAATTTTTAGACCGAGGTTACGACCGTCTTGATTTGAAATTACTTTCAGTAGGAGCAAAAATTAAGCGCGTCTCCGAAGCTGAAACTGAAGCAGATGCACCTGATTTGGCACCCTTACACACCTGATTTGGCACCGTTAAACACCTGATTGGGCGCCAAAGTAAAACCAAAATCAAATTTTTGATTTGATTATAATCAACTCTTGTGGGTTAGGCATCCTTGCCTGACCCTTTGTATTATCTCGTTATAATATCTATAGAAATTGCTGCGTTACGCACCCCACCACACTTAATTATGTCTATATTAAAAAATCAATTAATTGGCTTAAAAGCTGACTCATTTCGCCATCCTCTTGACTTAGAAGCGACCAAAACGCTCAAGCAAATACCAGGACTGGATATGATGGTGCGTAACCTTTTAGGACCTCTCGCAGAACAGGTTTTTTACGTCGAAAATATTGCTTCCAGTGTTTTAGTTGGACAAAACCAACTCCCAGAACTTCACAATTTGCTCCTCGAAGCTTGTAAAATGCTCGATATTGAGCCACCACAACTTTACATTCGACAACATCCGGCGCCAAATGCCTATACTTTTGCAATGCGTGGTAAACAACCATTTATCGTGGTTCACACTTCGCTCATCGATATGCTAACTCCTCAAGAAATTCAAGCAGTTATCGCACACGAGTTAGGACATCTTAAATGTGACCATAGCGTTTATTTAACTCCAGTTAATTTACTAATTCTAGCCGCTACCGCTGTCCCTACAGTCGGCGCCTTTCTTGCCCAAGCTATACAAGCACAGCTTTTAGAGTGGGTACGATGTGCTGAATTTACCTGCGATCGTGCTGCATTACTCGCAACTGGTGACCCCAAGGTCGTAATGTCAGTACTTATGAAACTTGCTGGTGGTTCCCCAAAGATAGCGCCGCAACTCAACCTTGATGCATTTATTGCTCAAGCACGCGACTATGATGATATTAGTAAGACCGAAATTGGCGAAACCTTTAAAGCTGCACGCACTGCTCAACTTACCCACCCAGTCCCTGTATTACGCGCTCGCGAAATTGACCGCTGGTCTTCGAGCAAAGAATATCAAAAACTATTGCAAAATTATACGAAGGTAGATTATAATAATGAGGTTGCACCCAAGGGCGGGTGGCGAAACTGGTAGACGCAGCAGACTCAAAATCTGCCGCCCTATAAAGGCGTGAGAGTTCGATTCTCTCCTCGCCCATGTTTTTTAACAAAGTAAAACTTTAAATCAGAAGTTCTGGATAAGAAAAGACGTATTAAATTACGTCTTTTTTTTTGTTCAAGTAATAATCGCTACAGATAAGTATAATTTAATAGGTTTTGATATATAAATATGAATTTATGATTGATTTTTAGTTGAAAGTCCGTACTTTTCCGGAATCAGATACTTTTTAATGTCAATGGAAATGTGAGTGGTAGTAGAACGATATACAATGAGCGATATTGGGTTGCTGATGACGAGCATATTAGTAATGGGGCAAAAAGTTTGTGACAATTTGCCTCAACACCTTGCGGTTCAGCACGAAAACGATTTATTTAACACAAATTCAACACATTTACCCAATTCAACTGCAACGCTTCAAGTGACACCACCTGAGTTTACTCAGCTCAGTGATACTTCATCTGCTGTCGTATTTTCATCTAATTATAATGTAAAAGAAATACTAAGTACTATTTTAGCTAAAGTTGTTTCCGAAAAAGAGTTGTTGACACAAGGTGAAATAGTCGCAATTAACCCTAGAATAACTACGACCAGTCTTCCAAGAGTAGAATTTGGTGATTCAGGTACTTCAGTACGAGTTATACAAAAGTTATTAGTATCCAGTGGTTATAGTATAGAAGTAGATGGTTTTTTTGGCGCCTTGACTGAAACCGCTGTCAAAGCTTTGCAATATCAACGTAAAATAGTGGTCGATGGAATCGTTGGGCAAAATACTTGGCTCGAATTAACTAGATAATAAGTCCTGATTTCTAGAATTCTATACGTCAGTTCTGTAAATTTGGCGCCGACCATCCTGCAATCGTAGTTATACTTGTATATAAAAACGGTATAAGTAAATTACGGTAGTAAGGCATTATACAATAATTTATTATTGAAAATTTTGTTCTTATATATTTATCACAATAATGTTAATATTGTTGTAGAGACGTTACATGTAACGTCTCTACGTATGATGTATAATATATGATATGAAAAATTACCGATATTTATGCTGTTCTAACAATTGCTGCGCGCGAGGTTTATAGATGAGGTGAAACAATGCCTCAATATAACGTAACAAGTCTTCACGGTTTTCTTTGGATATAAAATTCCAGAAACCGTATGTACGTGCAAGAGATAAAAGTTTATTTGTATGAATTTTCCAGGTGTAAGCAGTGTAAACTCTTTCAATACCGCGCTTTGAAATTTCATCCCAGTAATTCGGATTACTATCGCATTTAGTCACAAAATCGTAAAGTTTGCCCTGAGTCTCTTCTAAATTGGTGGGGTTAATATAAAAACCGTTGACTTTATCTTGAATGATTTCTAAGGGTCCACCAAACTGAGTTGCAAAAGTTGGCATTCCTGTAATCATCGCTTCTAATATAGTCAAACCAAAAGCTTCAAATAATGCAGGTTGAACAAAAATACCCTTATGGTCGGCAATAACACGGTAAATTTCGCCAGAGTCTGTTTTAGAAAGACGCACACCTAACCAGCGAATTTTACCATGTAGGTTATATTCGTCGATAATTTGATAAAGTTTAACAATTTCATCTCGTTCTTCATTATCACCCGACTCTTCAACTCGTAACTTTCCTGCAACTAAAATTAAATTGCAGTATTCTTGTAATTCTTGACTTTTACCAAAACATTCAGCTAAACCTGTTAAATTTTTGATACGGTCAAGACGTGCCATTGAGAAAATAGGACGTTTACTTGGGTCATCTAGTTTTCCATATATCAGTGTAGAGTCATCGAGAGTAAATAACATCTCTTCGAGTCTGAGTCTATCAGTTTCAACTCGCTCTTCGTTACGGGTGTAGGGAAAATAGTAACTTTCGTTTACTCCTGGTGGAACTACGTTGAATTTTGGACTAAATAATTCTATTCCATTTACAACGTGATAAAGCTCTGGCATTGTAAAACATTTGTACGATTCATATTGCCCAACACTATCTGGAGTGCCAACAATTTCTTGATAGGTACTACTAATTACAAAGTTAGCAGCATTCATTGCCAACAAGTCAGCTGTGAACTGCATCGAGAAATGATATTTTTCTTCTAAATCTTGCCAATAAAGGTTGCTAAATAAGTATTTAGATTTTTCTAAAGCGTGTGCGATATTGCACTGAGTCACTTTCATTCGACGTGCAAGTAAAAATGCAACCAAGTTACCATCTGAATAATTACCGACGATTAAATCGGGTCTACCTTGAAATTCCCCTATTAATTCTCGTTCTGCATCAATAGCATAAGTTTCTAAATACGGCCAAATCTCAAATCTGGATATCCAGTTTTGTGTCATATTTGGGTTAAACTCGCGGAACGGTACACGTAAAATCCAAGCATTCGTAGTACCGTAGACTTTTTCTAAACGCTGGTTGCAAAGTGTACCGTCGTTATTGGGAATAAGACGTGACAGAATTATTACTTTTGGTTGTACATTCAGTTCACTCAGTCCTGCTAAAACTGCATCTTCTAAGAGTTGTGTCTCTAAATTTTTAGCTTGGTCGAGTACATAAACGACTTGACCCCCGGTATCTGGTCTTCCTAATACTCCTTCTTGTCCAAACCATCCATGAGGTGATACTAATACTACATTGAATATCATTGGGATGCGTGATATGAAACTTTCCAAAGTTTGAGGCGCCGGAGAGTCGATTAAATCATCTAAAATATTAAGAGTTTCGAGAACTCGTGCAGCAGTATTTCCCCAACCTGGTTCAAACCCCATCGTTTGTAATTCCAAACGAAACGTTTCTAATGGTTCGTCTTCTGGAAGGTTGCTGATAAATACAATAGCTGCTTTAATTTTTTCAGAAAGATGCTGCTGCGATTGAATGCGTCCATTGATTAATAGTTGGATACCACGATATTGATGCAAACGCAAGAAGTTAAATAAACTTTCTTGCCATTGTTTCGGGTCAGCAAAAAGTTTACTCGAAAGGTAACGGTTGAGGAACTGCACACCTTTACCAATGTTTTTGGGGTCACGAATTATAGGTGAATAATCGTAAAAAGGACCAAAATCAATTTCTAACAAGTCACCTTCGTTCGGATAATAGCGATTAACCAAACGGTCACGCATATCCAAAAGTTCTTGTACAGTCATCGCTTCAATACTCAAATCCGAAGTCAACAAGTAAACTTCTTGACTCGCTATTTTAGAACGAATAATAAACCAAAGATTAGAGTCTTCTTGAATTATCTCTTGAGTATAATAAATTAGCTTGCTTAGATGTGAACTTTGCGGAGAAGCATTTTTTTGATGTTTTGTACAAAAATCTTCATATAAATTTAAAATGTCGTTCCGCAATAAATAACGCTTCTCACACAAACGTAATTCACTCATCAATGAACGTAAATCATTTTTTTCATCACTATCTATCACAGCTTGCAATAATTCAGACATAATACACCTTGTTTTTTATTTTTCTTCACCCAAAGTTATACTTACACTAACTACAAGTTCTTTGCACTCTAACTAAAGAGATAATCCTGGCAACTTATAAGGAACGGATGTAACGGATGGTTGATCTTAACAAAAGTTTATTTTTGAAGTTTTTTTATACCAGCTAATTTTAATATTAGTAAAGTTAAATCAAGTTTTGAATAAATGGATATTATAACTCAGTCAATGTGTCTATAATTGCAGTACAAAATCCAGAAACAAATCCATTTTGGGTTTCAGTGATTAAATATCACAGGAGATTGGTATGAGTAATAACACGCAAAAAGCAATCATTGAAGATAATAGTGCCCCTAGCATATTTATGACACTTTTGGCTATCCTTTGCGGTATCACGGTTATTTTCCTTCTGGGCATTCTTTAAATACTAATCGTAATTACATATAAACCGAGAAACCCGGTTTCTTCATGATAGAAACCGGGTTTCTGCTGCATCACTATAAAACTGTAGAGATATTCAACTTTGCACTTCTCTACAGTTTTTTATTACTTATTTGGTTGTATAATTAAGGGCGAACGATGGGACTTGAACCCACGAATGGTGGTACCACAAACCACTGCCTTAACCACTTGGCGACGCTCGCCACGTCACTAGAACATAATAGCACACAAAAAATAAAATAGGCAAGAGAAGTTCAAAAGGAACGGATTGATTTTTTTTCAAGTCTGATAATTATAGCTAATAACCAATTTAAGAGCATGAAATCAGCGATTATTACAGGTGTGGGAGTTTTAGGACTATCTTTGTTGGCTATCGCTATGGTAAAAAGTAATCCTAGCGAGGCTTCCTATCAACAGTATGCTGTCAAAGAACTGTCTAGTTACGTAAAATCCAACGTGTGTAAGAAAAGTCTTGGTATATTAGATAAACTTATTAATAATCAATGTGACAAATTTGTCGATGCCGCTAGTCCGCAAATGCGCGATATTATTGCTGCTAGCACCGAAAGACACGATTTTATGGTTTTCAGTGTTTACAGTACTGAATTGAAGGTTAGTGATTGGGTTCCTTCTTACAAGTTCCAGACTATAGGCGCCTTCGATAAATTCTACACCTACAGCGCACAGCAAAACTAAGGAACGTTTATTAAAACTTTCCCTATTCTTAATTTTGGCTGGATATAATAAAAGCGCCAGTGAATACGGTGCAAAAACTGGCGCCAAGTGTTATCAGGTTATAAGCAAGCACTATTCTATGTTGACTCTACAGGATACACCACGGGGTCAGACACCTGTAGGGTATGACCCCGTATTTTAGAGTGTAGAAAGAATATTTTGAGCGCGTTTAATACCTTCGCTATCATTACGCTGGGTATATATTTTGAGAGCTTGTTCAATAGCGAGTTTTGCTTCGGATTTTCGTTTTAAAGCGAGTAACGAGTTGGCTTGATTTTCGTATGCAAGTGCGTGGTTGGGGTCGCGTTGAAGTACTCGCACGCAGTCTTTGAGTGCGTCCTCGTAGCGTTTGCGGGCAAATCTAGCTAAACTACGTTGGTAATAAGCATCTATATAATTGTTATCTATATCTATGGTTCGGTCGAAGTCTTTTGTTGCATCTCTATATTCACCGATAGCATGACGTGCTATTCCTCGGTTTAAGAAAACTTCTGCCCAGTTACTAGAGTTATCGATGGCTTTGTTGTAGTCTTGGATTGCTGCTTGGTAGTTTTTATTAGCAAAGTGTGCCACACCACGCGCGTAATAAGCTGATGCTAGTTTAGGATTGAGGCGTAGTGCAATAGATGCTTCGTTGATGGCAGCAGAATAATTTTTTTGAAGTCTATATATATTAGCTTTGCCGCTGTATGCTTCTGCATAGCTGCCATTAACACTAATTGCTTTATCAAAATCAGCTAAGGCGCCTGTATAATCTTGGGTGAGCGTGCGGGTTATACCTCGGTTGTTATAAGCGGGAGCA
>ERZ1066121.414-NODE-414-length-39506-cov-7.082685_pt1 | contig 39506 bp, 41 predicted proteins | sample MGYA00382768_ERZ1066121 | MGnify/ENA primary metagenome ERZ1066121 (study PRJEB33369, sample SAMEA5778351) | biofilm metagenome | biome: Industrial cooling water; feature: Water cooling tower basin; material: Biofilm | place: United Arab Emirates | collected...
CAATTGACCTCGCTCAGGTCGATTTCGGCCGCGAGACAGCCGTCGTAAACGCGATCGGCGGTGGCCGGCTCAAGCATGTTTAGAAGCGCATGCACCGGGTCGCCGCCACTGTTGCCGGACGCCTTATCCGCCTCGTCGACGACGATGACCGGGTTAGCCGTGCGTGTCCGCTGCATGGTGCAGGCGGCAAAGCAGGGCTGCGGATGCTTGTAGCCGCGAGGATTGCCGGCGATCTCGGCCGAGCTATGCGCGCCCGCCAGGGAGACGATAGCCGATCCGCAACCGGACAGCTCGCCCAGGCGCCGGGCCAGATAGGACTTGCCCCCGCCCGGCGGCCCGACCAGCAACATGGGTCTCAGCTTCAGCCAGGGCCGGCCCGCCCAGAGTCGCATGTTGATCTGCTCGGCAATGCGGTCGAGCGCCGGCGCCATCCAAGGCGCTTCGTCCCGCAGCTGGGCGGTCAGCCACGGCTCTGCCGCTGGCTTGATGCGCCTCATCCCGCCCGCGCCCGCAAGCGGCAAGTCAGTCGTGAGCGCCGAATAGGCTTCGGCGATCGGTGTCGGACCCCACTCGGTTTTGTCGGTGGCCTCTGGTGTGATGGTAAGGCATGGCCGCAGGTGCGGCCGCCCGTCGATGATCGTCACCATCAGCGAGTCTCCCCATGCCGCTGCTGAAGCCAGGCGTCGAACGCCGCGATCAACTGCGGCTGGTCCTGATGCTTGAGCCACAAGGCAAAGGTGCCGGCTGCGCGCGTGGCGAGATGGCCGCGAACACGGTCATGATCGGCGGCACGCCAGGCGTCCTCCAGATCGGCCTTGCTCATCGCCTCGAACGGAACGCGAAGCTCATGGGCGATAGCATCGAACGAGATCGCCCCGGCGCCGCCGAAGAGCTCGGCCACATCCACGACGGTGCCCGTCAGCAGCCACTCGAGCGCGCGCAGCGTGTCCACTGCGAGGCTCGAGTTTGACGAGGACTTGGTGGCCTCGATCAGCGCCGGTACGACAATGTCGCCGGCGCGCCAAAGCAGAAGCGGGTCCGGCCTCCACGCGCGCCCGGCGATCCAGCGGAGCATCGCATCCGCGTCGTCTCCCGCGAGCGCGGTGGATGCGTCCAGGTCGAAGGTCCAGCCGTTCGGAGTGTCTGCGACGTCCAGAACGGCGGCGCCGACGAGCAGCGTGGACAGCGGCACACGTCCGGGCGACGGCCGCTGCACATAGGCGATGGAAAGAATGGTGTATCCGGTCATATATTCGGCTTTCCTGAAGGCGCGCGCATGCCCGCCCGGCGATCGGTGATCGCCAGGTCGGCATCCGCGTGGATGGTGATGGTGGTTGCGGTGTGTCGGCTGTCAGCGCCGCAGCGGCACGACTTCGCTTGGCAGGAACATGGCGTCTTCGGCGTCGCGCTTTGATCTGGCCTCGGCCCGCTGCAGCGCGGCCTTGATGCTGGCCCGCAGGGCGCGGGGACGCGCCCAGCGCGCCAGCTCGCACTCGGCAAAGGGCCGCAGCGAGGCCAGCGCGGGCGTTCGCTCGATGTGGCGGGCGAGATCGGCCAAAGGCTGGCTCAGCAGCGCTTCGTCCGCTGCCCGGTGCGCCGCCCAGACGAAGAAGAGGATCAGCGTGGCGACCGCGTCCTCCAGGACATAGTCGCGGACCCGCTCACGATCCCCGGCCTTCCACAGCGCGGCGATGTCGCCGCCGCTCGTAGAGGTCTTCACCGGGATTCCGAGCTCGCGGCAGAGGTCAGCAAGCCCGGGGCGCCGCGCCGAGCCATAGCTGGAGAACAGCTCGGCCAGATCAGCATGCGCCGCGCCGAAGCGTTGGGCATGGGCGTGGGAGGCGAGCCTGGGCAGGTCGAAGCGGCGTTCCCGAAGCGCCGCGAGCCGCATCACCGGCGCGTCGAAACCACGGCCGTTGAAGGTGACGGCGGTGCGCACGGTCGCGAGACGCTCGTCCAACGTTTCGGCCAGTTCGCTCTGATCGCCGAGCACGGCCTCGAGTTGGAACGCCCATTCGCCTTCGACCTGCTCGGCCCGGGCGAGGCCGAGGGAAATCGGCTGGTGCGTCGGCCAGGGCGGAAACGAGCCGTCCGGCTGCTCGGCGGTGGAGATCGTCTCAATATCATAAGCTAGGACCGACCTCGGATCGTGCAGATCCGTCGGTCGGCGCGGCTGATCGCGCATGGGGAAACCTCTTCGCTAGGAGCGGGCCGGAGCCCGCGGGAACAGACCGAGACGTTCGGAGGCATGGCGCGCATGCGCTTTTCCTCTCTCCCTTCCCGATCCACAGCCCCCGCGTCCTCGCGATTGCCCGGGTGGTCGCCCGCTCCGGCGCTTTCCCGTCATCCAGCCAAGGCGGTGCCGTTCGCGCCGTTTTCCCGACGAGCGCACAAAGCTGGGCGGACATGGTCCCTCCCTGGCGAAGTTCAGAACGGTCTAACCGCCGATGCCGGGCCCTTGTCCACGGAGCCACGGTGGAATCGGCGGGCGTGGCGTTTGGCTGGTCTCGCCATCTTTGGCGCTTGGCGGCATTGCGTCCGCTTGCCTTCCGGTGTCCGGCGCCGCTTCCGTGGTGGGGCCGGCCTGATCCGGTTGCGACGGACGAGAACCGGCGGTCGCCCCGCCGGGGCTCGGCTGCGCCCGCTCAAGCTTTCGACCAAGCGCCTGCTGAAAGCCCGTGTTGTTCGTCCAGGCGTCCAGGAACGCGCGGATATCCGGCGGCGCCGAGTCGCCCACGGACCAGCCGCCCGCGGCGCGGATGAACTGGCCCGGCTCGGCATCGGCATAAGCGATGATTGTCTCGATCTCGCGGTTGCGCAGGTCGGCAATGGTCTGAAGGCGAGCCTGCACCTCTGGCGGCTCCAGTGCACCTTTCTCAACGCCGAGAAAGTCGAGCAGGCGCTGATCGACGGTTCGGCGCTCCCCGGCCGCTGGCAGATAGTGGCGCTCGGTCACGAGCACGTCGAACAAGCGCGCCAGCCGCGCATCAGCCGCCTGGTCGGACCTGGCTCGTTCCGCAACCGCGGCCTGCACCTGCTCATCGGCTGATCCTACCGTGTCCAGGATCGCACGATCCTGAGCACCAAGCGCCGTCCAATCCGGCGTCAACCGGCCGTCCAGCTCTCGCCGATGGGGCCGCTGCTTCGCCTCGCGCAGGATCCTGCAGGCATCGGCAACGAGCGCGGCGCGGGCAGCCGCTGCACGCGCCTCCGCCTCGGCCTTTTCGGCGGCCTGCCGAGCCTCGCGTTTCGTCTGCTCCTGATCGCGCGCAAGACGGTCGCGAACTGCGGCTTCCAGAACCGTGCGGTCGGCCGAGCGAACCAGGCTCCACTCCTCCGGCGAGAGGCCGGACGGCATTTCGATCAGCCGCCCACCGTCAAGGCGGTAGATCGGCGTCGGCGCGTTCATGACAATGGCCCGCGCTGCTGCGTCCCGCTTCAGGAGTTCGGCGCGACCGTGATCGGCAAGAACAGCGTCGACTCGGTCCAGATAGCGCTGCTCGCGCTCGGCGTAGTCACGGGCTGATTGGAGCCTGTCCGCTGCCGGTGGTGTGCGTGACGCGATTCCGGCGAACCGATCAGCGCTGGTGGGCGATGGCAGCATTGGTGGGGTCCGTTGGCTCGCCACCTTGGCCATGATCGACGCTGCGGTCGCGCTCAGGGCGAGCGCGGCGCGGTGGGGCGAGATCGGCGGACGCGGCGTATTCAGCGCCAGGCGCTCCGCCCGCTTCTGCAGGTTGGTGGTCTTGATTAGGGTTTCGCTCACCTCGCCCTTGCGACCGCGTCGCGCCACCGCTGCCGTCACCTGCTCGGCGGCGCGGCGCATCCGAATGGCAGGCACCAGAAGCGATACCTTGCGCCTGGGTGCCGCGCATCGGCTCGCGACGACGCTTGCGCTCTCATGAAGATGGGCGACACGCACCTTCTGCGCCTCCGGATCAGGCCGGGGCTTATGCGCCAAGGCCTTCTTGGCTGCTGCACGGATCGAGTGCGCCCAGCCGAGCGCCTCGGCGGTTCTGCGGCGCATCGCGGCCAGCGCTTCGCCACGACGGAGCAGCTGAGCCAGTCGTTGAGATGCAGCGGCAGCTTCCCCGACACGCTGCGCCTCGACAGCAAGCTCGTTCGCTTCGACAATCGCCGCGTTGCGGGCAATCACCGCCACCTCCTCGCCGTTGCGGAAGGCGGCCATGGCGGCAGAGCCGACATGGTCCTGCCGCTGCGCGTCGAGCCCGCGCTGGGCATAGGTCTGGTGCGTGAAGCGTGTCGCCAGACCGGCGTCGAGGCATGCGAGGTTCATGTGCGCCGCCGCGAGCGCCCGGAGGCGTCGCAAGCCGGCGGGGTCGTCGAGGCCGTTCACTTTCTCGGCGGCGAAGATCCACTCATGGTCATCCGCGCGCTCGAAGGGGCGGGTCGACCAGCAGATATGCGCGTGGAAGTTGCGCTGGTCGCCGTCCGGATCTGGCGCGTGGATGGCGGCCGTATACGGAAGCCCCAAGCGTCCGAATGTCCGCTCGCAGAAGCTCTGGACCAACTCGCGCCGCTGCTCGGCGTCGAGCTCGTGGGGCAGGTTCCAGATGATGCGATGCTGGACCTTTGCATTCGCACGGTAGCCCTGCTCAATGGTCTCGAGCGCGGTCCAGAAGGAGGCGATCTCCTCGACGCTCTCGCCGACGTTCGAGATCGGCGGCAACGCGTCGTCCAATGACTCGAGCGCGGCGTCCCGAAACACGTAGACGATGTGCTCGGCAGCGAGACCCGGTCGCCAACCCTTGGATTTCAGACCGACATACTTGGTGATGAAGATGAGCGCGACGCGGCCGCGCTTGTCCTTGATCGGCTGGCGGTAGGCGCGAGGACGGCGCGCGAGGCTCGTGGCAACGCGCAGCGCTGCCTTGCGCTCGCCGGTTCTAACACGCTTCTTGAGCATGGGCATCCTGACCCGCAGGGTCCTGCCCCAAGCGCGCTCGAACTCGCGCGCTTCCTGCTCGAGCGCGCGCTCTGCCCGCATGTGTTCGCGAGACGCGGCAGCGGCGCGGCTGCGTTTCAATGCCGCCACGCGACGGACGGCGGCGTTGATCGTCCGCTCCGCCGCGAGCTTCCGGCGCGCGGTGCGGTTGGGCGACATCAGCATCGCGAACACGCGTGCGTCGGCGTCCGCCCAGATCCCGCTTTCCGTCTGCAGCATCATCGCCGCTTGGCTCCCGTCAGTTCTTGTGCGAGCAGAGGGGGTGGGGACCGAAGAGGCGGACGCCGGGTTGACCCCGGGTCAACATTTCCTTCGCGTCCCCACCCCCTCTGTCACCCTCCTCTGCTCAACTTCTGGGTTTGTGCCGCGTCGAAGTGCTGTCGGCTCTGGGAGGGTCACTCGTCGCTTGCTCACGCGCGCGCGAGGCTCGCGTCCGCATCCGAGTGACCCTCCCCCGGACGAGATCGGACGGACAGTCGATGAGTCGAGCTCCAACCGAAGGAGCTCGACATGGACTATATGGACACGGAAGAAGAACGGCGGCGGCGGGAGCTGCACAAGGCCGAGGCCGAGGCGGCGAAGCTCGAGCAGAAGCTCGCCGAACTCCGGCGCAAGGCGCGCAGCGCCCGCTCGCGGCTGAAGAGCACGACGAGGCATGAGACGTGGCACGCGCGCCGGCTGGCAGCGCAGGATCGTCAGGCCGGCTATGACGGCGAGATGGCGGAGGCGCGTCACTTCCTGCGCTCGATGCCGCTGTCGACCTATGTGGCGGCGCTGCAGCCCTACGCGGAGGTCTATCCGGAGACCTCGGTCGTCGAGCTGGAGGTCATGGCGGTCAACGCCAACCTCGACGACTGGACCGCCGCCGGCAAGGCGTTGCTGCTCGATCTCGCCCGGGCCCGCTATGCGGAGGAGTGCCGGACCTTCGAGGCGTGGCTGAAGGAGCACCCGAACGAGAAGGGCTGGCGCGACAAGCCGGCGTCGCGCGCACAGTGGATGCTCATCTGGCGCACGGTCGAGGCGCTCAAGCTCAACGACCGCCCGGAACGGCTGACCCGCGGCGAGGCGCATGACTGGCTGCAGGAGCACGGCGCCAACGTCCGGCTGCGTGGTCCCGATCGGCCCGACCAGGGCGGCGAGCCGGAAGGCACGCTCCTGTGAGCGTTGGGAACGGCAGAGTGGTGCGGGCCGGCGGTGCCGACCTGCACTTCCAGGACATCGGAGCGCTTGAAGCCAAGATCGAGGTTGCCAAGACGAAGCTGCTGGCGGTCGAGCTGGGGGTGCTGGAGCGGGAGCCGCGCAATGCCGAGGCGTGGCAGATGGTTGAGCGCTATGCCGCCGAGCTTCGCGACCTGCTGGTCGGCCTGCACACCTGGATCGAGGAGGACGAGGCCGAGCTCGACCGCGCGATCGAGGAGGCGCGAAAAGCCATTCGCGCGCTGGGCACCTGACATCCTATAACCTGGGAGATTTTGCTTTCGGAGACTGACGATGACCGTCTTAACAGATATTGCGGATGTTCACAGCCGAGTGCTCGTCGCTTCCGGTCGGCGGCCGGACAGCGGCGAAATTGCTGGCAGCCTGTTGCGGACCAACTGGGACGTGTGGGCGTCGGCAGACGGTCATGACATGTTCGCGGGTATGGCCCGATCGCCGCACCTGGCGATCATCCACGGCACGGACCTGAATGCCCCAGGGCTGCGGCCGGTTCTCGCGCGGGACATGAGCACCTCGCAACTGCATGCGGGTCTATGGCGTCAGCTGCACATTCTGCCCGATGACTTTGAAGACCGGCGCGGCCAGCACGGTGCCGAGCCGTGGGACGCGAGACTGGCCGCCCGCGCGACTGGGCGCGATCCGTTCGCGCCAGGGGATGGGCTGCGCGAGCCCGCGCGGTCGGAGCACGTCAGGCGCCTGATCGGCCATACCCCGCTGGACTTGGCCGAGTTCCTGAACGAACTGCTTCGGACCGATCCCGGCTTGGGCAGGCTCCTGCTGGCGAAGGATTTCAAGGCGGCACTCAAGACGCGCCCCGACGCCTTGAACTTGGCCTGGCCTGCCCAGATCAGGCGTCGGTGGGAACGCAACGGCGGGCGCGACTATCTTCCACCGGTGGTCGCGCTCGCGGCCTTCGCTGAACTAGCTCGACTCTCCCACAACGCGGCCGCTCATATCCGGATGTCGTTCGGCGCCGCAGGCGAGGAGCTGTTCCTGCGCCCCGTTCTGACGGACGCGGCTCGTCTTCATGCCGGCGATCCTGTGCTGCGGACGATTGAGCTTGCCGCTTTCGGTTCGGCCGCGCTGCTCCCGCCCGCGGGCCTGCTTTTCGCGAGAATGGAGCATCAAGAGCGTGTAAACGCGTGCACAGAGTGGACCGTCGACGTTGCCGCGGCCGCTACGCTCTCCCTCGCTGCCGACCCCAACGTCGTTCTGGACCAGATCGTTAGCCCCGTCACGCGGGCCGACCCCCAAGCGCGCGGCGCCAGCCTTGCGATACATCCGCGGTTCTGGCTCGTCCCTCGCGGATCGAAGGGCTGGTCGCTTCCGAAAGGACACGCGGCTGTGTGGTGGGGGCTGAACTGGCGCATGCACGGCGTTTGCGGTCTGCTCGACATCGCTGACCAGGCCCGTGACTGGAGCCGGCGCTGCCGCACCGGGCGCGACATCCTCCCGAAGCTGGAGCGCGAAGTCGATCGATCGGCTGCGGCGATCCTCTATGGCTGGGTGGAGGCGGTTCAGCCGAGCGCGTTGCCGGCTGCGCTCCGTCAGATCGTAGACGGCATCAACAACGCCGCTCTTCGACAGGCACGCCTGTACGGGAGGCAGCCTCTTGCGCCGCTTACTCATGATCAGCGCATTGAGGATCTCGTGGGCGGAGAGAGCTTCGGATCGACCCTTGGCGGCGAGGCGCGTGGGAAGCTCGCCAAGGCTCCGGCTTCCGGCGAACAAGGATACACGGCGCGCTACCGCTTCCACCTCTGGTTAGACGATGAAGGCGATGATCTGCACCACTATGCCCGCCACCAGAAGCGCGCCGTGAAGCGCATGAAGCGCGTGCTCGGCGACCCGGAAGAAGTTTTAGCCTCCAACCCCGGCGCGGGCCGAAGCGTCGGCCGGTTCCAGCCGTGCCAACATCCGGAAGCCCGGAAGCTCTGTCGCTGGCTGAACGATGCTACCGACCGGAGCTACGTAATGGCAGCCCGGGACTGCGCGATGATGATGCTTCCGCCCGCGACCGACCTCATCCACGTCGTCAACGCAGCGCCGCATCTCTGGGTGGCGGATCGAAGCGAGTGACCCTCCCCAGGCGCGGAGCGCGCCCGGATCGCAGACCCGGGGCATGGACGCGCAGACCGCCCCGATCAAATCGACAACCGGCGTGTATGGCGACGGCGCGAATGCTAGGTCCAACGATCGGCTTGTCAGCACGGCGCTTGATGATTCATGGTCGACGCTCCCGGCCGAGGCAGACCTGATCGATCGCTGGTTCGGCACGGAGATCGCCCAGCTGTTCGGAGAATGAGTGTGGACCAGGCGTTTCGCGGCAAGAAGGTCGTTATTTACGCGCGGGTCTCGACGAAGAGGCAGGCGGACAACGACTTGTCCGTGCCCGATCAGATCGCCTACGCGGAACGCTGGATCGCGGAACACGGCGCGATTCACGTCAAAACCTTCTGCGATGCAGGAGCCAGCGCCACCAAGGATGATCGGACCGAGTTCCAGGCCATGATGTCGTTGGCGATGAGCGACCCTGGTCCCGACGGACGAGCCGTCGATGTGATCCTCGTCCACTCTCTCTCGCGCCTGTTCAGGAACGCGCTGCACTTCATGCAGTACAAGGCGCAGCTTCAGCGCCACAAGGTCCGGATAGCCTCCATCACGCAATCGTTTGGCGATGACCCTGCGTCGGAGCTCGCGGTGGGCATGCTCGCGTTGTTCGACGAGTATCACAGTGCGGAGAACTCGAAGCACGTCCGTCGGACGATGCTGGCCAATGCCGCGCGCGGCTTCTGGAACGGGCAGACGCCCCCGATTGGCTACCGCACGGTCGCGGTGCCCCAGGCCAAGGGCAAGGACCGCAAGGTCTTGGAGCATGATCCCGCGACCATGCACCTGCCGAGCTTTATCTTCGAGACCTACGTGAACGGGTATCAGGGTCAGCCGGTCGGCATCACGCGCCTGGCGCAGATCCTCAACGAGCGCGGCGAGCGGATTCGAGGGCGGCCGTTCCACGTCTCCAACGTCCACGCGACCCTCTCCAACACGGCGTATGTTGGCGTGGTCATGTATAACCAGCGGGATTCCCGCACGGGCGAGAGGCGTTCCGAGGACGAGTGGGTGCCAATCCCCGTGCCGCCGCTGATCCCCGAGGACCTGTTCTACGCGGCGCAGGCACAGATGGCGGCGCGTGACCCGCGAATGGGGGCAGCGGCCGAGAAGAACGAGACCAACCTGCTAACCGGCTCCGTCATCTGCGGGTGCGGTGGTGACGGCTGTGGGGGTGGCATGACCACCGCGACAGGCAAGGGCGGCCGATACCGCTATTACGCGTGCAGTCGGCGCAGCACGGCGGGGCCAACCCAGTGCACCGGACGCCGGATCAGGATGGAAACGCTGGACGATCTGGTGGTCGGCGCGGTCGTCAAGCATGTTCTCGCGCCCGATCGGCTGAAGGCGCTGCTTCAGAAATGGCTCGACCGGAGCGAGGTTGCTCGGTCGAGCCGGCGCGATCAGCTGAAGCAGCTGCGCACCCGGCTGACGATGCTGGACGGCGAGAGCGCGAACGTCATTAAGCTCGTCCGGGCTGGGATCTGCCAGGCCGACGATCCCCAGATCGCGACCGAGCTGGGCAACATCGCCGCCCAGAAGCGTGCCGTCATCCTCGACATCGAGGCGCTCGAGCGGCAGCTCGCCGATGGCGAGCGTAAGATCACACCGGAGGTGCTGGAGAGGTTCGGCGCGCTCATGGCCGACAAGCTTCGCGACTCCGACAAGCGCGCGCGGCGCGATTACTTGCGGCTGCTCGTCAGTCGAGTCGAGGTCGGCGAGAAGGAGATCGGGATCAGCGGCTCAAAAGCGGCGCTCTCCCGAGCGGCTTCAGGCGTGCCCCCGCACATGGTGCCCAAAGCTGAACGGGAATGGCGCACCCGACAGGATTCGAACCTGTGACCTCTGCCTTCGGAGGGCAGCGCTCTATCCAGCTGAGCTACGGGTGCGTGCAGCGGCCGCTTAGCAGGCGGGGGCGCGGCGTCCAAGCCTGTTATCGGCGCGCGCGCGGCGGCAGCTCGATCGGCTGGAACGGCCCCAGCCCGCAGCTTGCGCCGCGCGTGGCGACCGCCCCTTGCAGCACCGTGATGATGTCCTGCGCACATAACTGGGTCAGCGACGTGCCATAGGTAAAGCGCTGCTCGAAGGCGAGGTTCGGGCAGGGCTGCGACAGCACCACCCGGTAGGTCTGCCGCCCGGGGCCGGAGAAATCGATCACGCGGTCGCTCAACACCCGGCTCGTGCGGACGCGCGTGAGCGGCACGCAGGTCTGGGCGGGGCCGGCCAGCCGCGCGCCGTCGCCGAAGCTCTGCCCGTCGGGCGAAAGCACCGCCGCCGCCTCGTCGCGCGCGAGGCGTGCCTGCTGCTCGGGCGTGGCGGCGCAGGCGGACAGGGCGAGGAGGGGAAGGGCATAGCGCATCAGGCGGTAACGCGCGGGCGCTTCAGAGGTGCCGGAGCCGGCGTCTTCGGCTCGAACGCGCACAGGTCGGCGACGATGCAGCGCCAGCATTCGGGTCTCCTCGCCTTGCATATATAGCGGCCGTGCAGGATCAGCCAGTGATGCGCGCCCAGGCGAAAGGGCTGCGGCACGCGCGCCTCGAGCCCCGCCTCGACCTGGTCGACCGTCTTGCCGGTCGCAAGGCCGGTGCGGTTGCACACGCGGAAGATGTGCGTGTCCACCGCGAAGGTCTCCGCCCCGAAGGCGCAGTTCAGGACCACGTTGGCGGTCTTGCGCCCGACGCCGGGCAGGCGGGTCAGCGCGTCGCGATCGGCGGGCACCTCGCCCCCATGGTCGGCGATCAAGGCTTCGGACAGCGCGATCACGTTCCTCGCCTTGGTGTTGAACAGGCCGATGGTGCGGATGTGCGCGCGCACCCGCTCCTCGCCCAGCGCAACCATCGCGGCGGGCGTGTCGGCCTCGGCGAACAGCCCGCGCGTCGCCTTGTTCACGCCCGCATCGGTCGCCTGCGCCGACAGCACAACCGCCACCAGCAGCGTATAAGGGTTGGTGAAGGCCAGCTCGGTCTCGGGCGCGGGGTCGTTCTCGGCCAGCCGCCGGAACAGCTCGAAGACCTGATCGTCGGTCACAGCCCGAGTACGTCCGCCATCGCATAGCGCCCGGCGGGGCGACCGGCCAGCCACAGCGCCGCCCGGACCGCCCCGCGCGCGAAAATGGCGCGGCTTTCGGCACGGTGACCGAGCTCGATCCGCTCGCCTTCGCCCGCCAGCACGACGAGATGGTCGCCCGCGACCGACCCGCCGCGCAGCGATGCGAAGCCGATCGTGCCCGCCGCCCGCGCGCCGCTGCGGTCCGCCGACACGGGACCGAGCGCCTGCCCGCGCGCTGCCGCCTCACCCAACAGCAGGGCCGTCCCGCTCGGGGCGTCGCGCTTGTGCCGGTGGTGCATCTCCAGCACCTCCACGTCCCAATCGGGTCCGAGCCGCGCCGCCGCCTGCTCGACGAGCGCGGCGAGCAGGTTGACGCCGAGCGCGGTGTTCGCCGCCTGGAGCACGGCGATGCGTCCTGCCGCCCGCTCGATCGCGGCATGATGCCCGGCCGAAAGCCCGGTCGTCCCGACCAGGATCGCCCGACCGGCGGCCTCAGCCGCCTCGAGATGCACCACCAGCGCGTCGGGGCTCGAGAAATCGACCAGCACGTCGCACGCTTGTGCGAGCGCGCGCGCGTCGCCGCCCCGGTCGACTCCGCCGGCGACCGGAACGCCCGCATCGGCTGCGGCCACCGCAATCGCCTGCCCCATGCGGCCGTTCGCCCCCAGGATGCCGATGCTCGTCATTGCCCGTGGTGATTGGGGCAAAGCGCGGGGCTGAACAAGGCCGCCTAAGCGTTTAAGGAGGCACGATGCGCATCGCTCTTGCCTTCGCCCTGCTCGCCGCCCCGGCGCTGGCTCAGCCCGATTGGGGCACCGCGCGCGACGTGGAGGTGCGGCTGAGCGGCTTCCAATACACCCCGCCGCGCATCGAGCTGCAGAGCGGCGAGGCGATCACGCTCGAACTGGTCAACGATCTTGCCGCCGCGCGCAGCTTCCAGGCCGGCCGCTTCTTCGCCGCCGCCGACCTGCCCGGGCGCGACCGCGCGCGCGTGCGGGACGGCGCGATCCGCCTCGCACCCGGCGAGCGCGTCACCGTCCGCCTCGTCGCCCCTGCGCCCGGCACCTATGAAATCCGCAGCGCCCGCATCCTGCAGGCCGCCCTCGGCCTGCGCGGCCGGATCGTGGTGCGATGAGGGGGGCGCTCGACTCGATCGTCATCCTCACAGGTGCCGGCATCTCCGCCGAAAGCGGGCTCGCGACCTTTCGGGGGCCGGACGGGCTGTGGGAGGGGCAGCGGGTCGAGGATGTGTGCACGCCGCAGGCGCTGGCGCGCGATCCGGAGCTGGTGCACCGTTTCTACGACGAGCGGCGGGCGAAGCTGGCCGAGGTTGAGCCCAACGCCGCGCACCGGGCGCTCGCGCGGCTGGATGCGGAGTGGCCGGGCGAGCTGCTGATCGTCACGCAGAATGTCGATGACCTCCACGAGCGCGCGGGCGCCCGGCGGCTGCTCCACATGCATGGCGAGCTGCGCTCGGCCCTGTGCGCGCGCTGCGGGGCGCGGCGGGCGTGGGACGGGCCGCTTCCCCCTCCCGCCCGTGTCGAGCGACGTTCAGAAACGCTGTCCGGCGCTTCGCGTGTCTCGGCTTCGCTTGGCACGGACGGAGCATGTTGCGAGCATGCCGCCCTTCGCCCCGACATCGTGTTCTTCGGCGAGATGCCCTACCAGATGGAGCGGATCGACGCCGCGCTCGCCCGCGCGGACCTGTTCGTGTCGATCGGCACGTCGGGCGCGGTCTATCCGGCCGCGGGCTTCGTCCAGCAGGCGCGCCACCACGGTGCCTGGACGCTTGAGCTGAACCTGGAGCCGTCGGCGGGGAGCTTCCTGTTCAGCGAGACGCGGCAGGGCCCGGCGACCGAGCTCGTCCCGGCTTGGGTGCAAGAGGTGCTGGCGGCCTGAGACTCAACGCGCTCGTCCCGAGCTGCGGTCAGGACGAACCCAGGCCTGCCGATCTCTACTCCACCCACTCCAGACCGATATCGCGGTACAGCCCCCGGTCCTCGTCCCAGTCGGGCCTGACCTTGACGTGCAGGTACAGGTGCACCCGCCGGCCCAGCAACCGCGCGAGCTCCGTCCGCGCGCGCTCGCCGATCTGCCGGATCTGCGCGCCGCCCTTGCCGAGCACGATCGCGCGCTGGGTCGGCCGCTCGACCAGGATCTGCTGGTGAATCTCGACCGAGCCGTCGTCGCGCTCCTTGTACGCCTCCGTCTCCACCGCGCTCGCATAGGGCAGCTCGGCATGAAGCTGCAGGTAAAGCTGCTCGCGCGTCACCTCGGCCGCGAGCATGCGGTCGGTCACGTCCGACACCTGGTCCTCGGGGAAGTGCCACGGCCCCTCCGGCACGCGCTCGGCAAGCGCGCGCTTCAGGTCCGGCACGCCGTCACCCGTTTCCGCCGAAACCATGAACACGGCCTCGAACGGCAGCGCGTCGCTCAGCCGCTGCGCGTGGACGAGAAGCTTGTCCTTGGCCGCGACGTCGACCTTGTTGAGCACGAGGAGCTTGGGCTCGGGCCGCGCCTTCAGCCCCTCGACGATGCCCATCACCTTGGGGCCGAGCCCGGCCTTCGCATCCACCACCAACGCGATCAGGTCCGCATCGGCCGCCCCGCCCCAGGCCGCCTGCACCATCGCCCGGTCGAGCCGCCGCCGGGGCTCGAAGATGCCGGGCGTGTCGACGAGCATGATCTGCGACGGTCCCTCGATCGCCACGCCCATCAAACGCGCGCGCGTGGTCTGCGCCTTGGGGCTCACGATCGCGACCTTCTGCCCCACCAGCGCATTCACCAGCGTGGACTTGCCCGCATTGGGCGCGCCCACGACCGCCACCAGCCCGCAACGCATCGTCACGCCAGTCTCTCCAGCAAGGCGGTAGCCGCCGCGGTTTCCGCTTCCTGCTTGGACGAGCCTTCCGCGCTCGCCTCGCCCGCGCCGCGGACGGTGACGGTGACGGTGAAGCGGGGATTGTGCTGGGGCCCGTCGCGGGCGGTCACGGCATAGACGGGCGGCTTGCGGCGGTTGGCCGCGGCCCATTCCTGGAGCGCCGACTTGGGGTGCTGCGGCGCGCGCAACTGATGGTCGATGCGGCCTTCCCAGCGAGCGCGGATGAAGGCGCTCGCCGCCTCCAGCCCCTGATCGAGGTACACGGCGCCGATCAGCGCCTCCGTCACGTCGCCTAGGATGTTCTCGCTGTCGGCCGCGCCGTCGTCGCGGGCCTGCTTGCCGAGCCGGAGGTGCGGCGCGACGCCGATCTCGCGCGCGACCTCGGCGCAGACGGTACCGGCCACGAGCGCGTTCAACCGCCAGGACAGCTTGCCTTCGGGTTCGTCGGGAAAGCGGTCGAAGAGCCAGCGCGCGACCGTGAGGCCGAGCACGCGATCCCCGAGGAATTCGAGCCGCTCATAATCCTGTTCCTCGCGGCTGCTGTGCGTCAGCGCGCGCTCGTAAAGCGCAAGGTCGCCCGGCGCGGTGCCGAGCAGCCCGGTCAGCCAGGATCGGAGATCAGCCATCGGGCGGCGCCATGGTCCGCCTTTCGCGCCGCCGTCAAGCGACCTGGGCGCGGGTCTCGGTCAGGGACCAGCCCTCGCGGGCGGGCAACCGGTCGAGCTCGGGCCGGGCGATGAGATAGCCCTCGACGTAGCGCACGCCCTTGCGGGCCAGCACTGCCAGCTCCGCTTCGGTCTCAATACCTTCGGCAATCAGTCGGATGCCGAGCCGCTCGGCCATAAGCACGATGGCTTTTACGATCGCGCGCTTGGGCTCGCTGTTCTCGATGCCGCGGATAAGCCCCATGTCGAGCTTAAGCACGTCGGTCTGGAGATTGGCGAGCAGCCCCAGCCCCGCATGGCCTGCACCGAAATCGTCGATGGCGGTGGTGAAACCAAAGCGGCGGTAAGCCTCGATGATCGATCGGAGATGCTCGGTATCGACCTCCTCATTTTCCGTGAACTCGAACATCAGCGGGTCGAGCGGCAGGCCCGCCGCGCGCGCGGTCTTGAGCGTCAGCTGGATGCAGGCGGCGGGCGAGTAGATCGCGTTGGGCAGGAAGTTGATCGACAGCTTGGCGTCGGTCTGGAGCAGCCCCGCCGCCACGGCCGCGTTGATGGCGGTGACGCGGCAGGCCTGGTCGAAGGCGTAGCGGTTGTCGTCGTCCACCTGGTCCAGCACCCAGGCGGCACCCTGGCCCGCCGGACCGCGCACCAGCGCTTCGTATGCGAACGGCTCGCCGGTCTTCAGGTCGATGATGGGCTGAAATGCCGCCCTGATGGTGAACGGAAGCGATGTTCCGTCGCGGCAGCCTGTGCAACCCCTGTACATACCGTTCTCCGCCCCCCGGCTTCGAACTTGAGCATTTCCCCGCGGTAACAACCAACTTCCTTCCGATTTGTTAAACAAGCGAAATCTTTGCGAGCAGGGCCGAAATGAAGATCGCGACCTATAATGTGAACGGCGTGAACGGGCGTTTGCCGGTGCTGCTGCGCTGGCTGGACGAGGCGCGACCGGACGTGGTGTGCCTGCAGGAGCTGAAAGCCGCGCCCGAACGCTTCCCGGAGGAGGCGATCCACGCGACAGGCTACCGCGCGATCTGGCACGGCCAGAAGAGCTGGAACGGCGTGACGATCCTCAGCCGCGTCGGCGCGCCCGTCGAGACGCGGCGCGGGCTGCCCGACGATCCCGATCCGGCGCAGAGCCGCTACCTCGAGGCAGCGGTGAGCGGCGTGCTGATCGGCTGCCTCTACCTGCCCAACGGCAACCCGCGCCCCGGCCCCAAGTTCGACTACAAGCTGGCCTGGTTCGAAGCCCTTCTCGGGCATGCGCAGGCGCTGCTCGCAAGCGGCGTGCCGGTGGTGCTGGCGGGCGACTATAACGTGATGCCGACCAGCCAGGACGTGTACAAGCCCGAGCGCTGGCAGGAGGATGCGCTGTTCGCGCCGGAGGTGCGCGCGCTCTACGCCCGGCTGCTCGCGCAGGGCTGGACGGATTCGGTCCGCGCGCACGATCCGGAGGGCACGATCTACACCTTCTGGGATTATTTCCGGAACGCCTATGCCCGCAATGCCGGGCTCAGGATCGATCACCTGCTCCTGTCGCCCTCGCTCGCCCCGCGCCTGCGATCGGCTGCGGTCGACAAACATGTGCGCGGCTGGGACAAGACCAGTGACCATGCACCGGTCTGGATCGAGCTGGAGGACTGAATTGGCGACGTCACAAGGAACGATCGATCATCTGCTCGACCGGCTTGCGGCCGGCGGCATCGAGGCGGCCGCCCGCAAGATGTTCGGTGAATATGGCGTCTATCTCGACGGCAGGATGGCCGCGCTCGTGTGCGATGGCACGCTCTACATGAAGCGGACTGCCAGCGGCGTCGCACTGCTGGGTGCCGCGGAGGAGGCGTGCCCGTATCCGGGTGCCAAGCCGCTCCCGATGGTCGACGCCGATCGCTGGGACGAAAGCGAATGGCTTGCCGAGCTGTTCCGCGTCACCGCCGCCGAACTGCCCGCGCCCAAGCCGACGAAGCGAAAGGCCTAGATGCCCTCGTCCGCCGGTTCGTCGCGGACCACCCAGCTGTGGTTCTGGACGATCGTGGCGCGCACCGGCCGTCCGGCCGGATCGAAGGACGGCGTGTAGCGGAAGCGCTCGACGATCAGGCGGCAGGTCGTGTCGTCCAGCACCCGGCTGCCGCTCGAACGGGTGACGCTGCAGCGCGAGACGCGGCCGTCCGGCTCGACCACGAAGCGGACGCCCACCGTGCCGCCCTCCCCGGCCTCGCCCGCCTCGCGCGGATAGTCCGAGTTGCGGATGCGCCCGCGGCGCAGTCGTGGCGGCGTCCAGCCGCCCGCCCCGTCGCCATCGCCAAAGCCGCCCGATCCGCGCCCGTCGCCGACCCCGCCCGCGCCATAGCCCGGGCCGGGCACCTCCGCCGATCCCGCCGACGGCGCGCTCCCGCGCCCGGCGATCGGGGCGGCGGGCACCGGCGTCTCCACCGGCAGTTGCACCTTGGGCGGGGGCAGCACGATCTGGGTCGGCTCGGCGCGCAGGTTGGGTGGCGACGCCTCGCCCTCCGGCCGCTCGGACCGGACCTCGCGCGGCGGTGGAGGGGCAGGCTTCGGCGGCTCGGGCGCGGGCAGGATGTCGATGAGCTTGAGCTCGTCCGATACGCGCACCGGCAGCTCGAAGCGCAGCCCGGTGACGAGCGCCCAGCCGATCAGCGCATGCACCAGCGCCACGCCCGCCGCGGACGCCACGCGCTCCCGGGTCCAGCTACGCTCTCCGTACATGGGCGGCTTAACGTGGATTGCGCCTACCGGTTCAAATGGTGCAGCGGCGCGCCCGGCCGCGGCCAGTCCAGGCTGACCAGCCGCCCGGTGCCGGACAGGGTCACATAGGCGGTGCGCAGGTCCGGCCCGCCCCAGCATATGTTGGTGGTGAACGGGTCGGGCATGGCCACGAAGTCGACGAGCGTGCCGTCGGGGCTCACGACCGAAATGCCGGCATTGCCCAGGGTCGCGACGCAGACGTTGCCGTCGGCATCGACGGCAAGGCTGTCGAACCAGCAATAGCCCCCCGCACCGTAGAGGAACCGGCCTTCGGGGCCGCGCATGCCCGGGCCGCGCTCGACCTTGCCGGGGCCGACGATGTCGAACGCCCAAAGCTTGGCCGTGAACGTCTCGGCGACATAAAGCCGGGTGCCGTCGGGTGACAGGCCGATGCCGTTCGGGTTCTCGAGCGGAAAGATCGCCTCCTCGATACGGCTGCCGTCCGCCTGCGCGTAGAACACGCCCACGCGGTCGCGCGAACGGGGAAAGGTCTTGCCGTGATCGGTGAACCAGAAACCGCCCTGGTCGTCGAAGACGAGGTCGTTGGGCCCGCGGAGCTGCACGTCGCCGGCATGGGTGTACAGAGTTTCCACCTCGCCGCTCGCCGGGTCGATCCGCTGGATGGAGCCGCCTGTCCACCCGTGCGCCGCCCCGCTCGGGTGCAGCAGGCCCTGATCCTCGGCCCATTCGAACCCGCCATTGTCGCAGCAATAGAGCTTGCCGTCGGGGCCCATCGCCAGCCCGTTCGGTCCGCCGCCCGTCATGGCAACAGTCTCAGTCTTGCCTTCGCCCCAGCAGCGGGTGATCCGGCCGGCTTCGATCTCGACCACGAACACCGATCCGTCGGGCATGGCCACGGGGCCTTCGGGAAAGCGCAGGCCGGAGGCGATTTCGTTAAGTGCGATCATGTCCCCTCTCCGTTCGGGCTGAGCTTGTCGAAGCCCTGCATTTGCCTTTAGCGCCGTAAAGAGAAGAACCGGCCTTCGACAAGCTCAGGCCGAACGGAGTGGTGGGATGCCCGAAGCCAAGTACGACGTCGACCTCAAGCTGTTCGTGAACGGTGCCTGGCGCGCGTCGGAGGAGCGGCAGGCGGTGCTCAACCCCGCGACGGGCCGGCCCCAGGCCGAGGTGCCGCTCGCCCGTCCCGCCGACCTGGACGAGGCGCTCGCCGCGGCCGAGCGCGGGTTCAGGCTGTGGCGCCACACCGATGTGGAAGCGCGCGCCGCCGTGCTCCACAAGGCCGCCGCATTGCTCCGCGAGCGCGCCGACCGGATCGGCACCCTCATGACCCTGGAACAGGGCAAGCCGCTCGGCGAGGCCAAGGGCGAGGTGATCGGCGCGGCGCAGCTGTTCGACTATTATGCCGAAGAGGCGAAGCGCGCTTACGGCCGCGTGCTCGTGCGCCCAACCGGCCAGCGCTCGATCGTGATCAAGCAGCCGGTCGGCCCCGTCGCCTCCTTCACGCCGTGGAACTTCCCCGTCTACCTCATGGCCAAGAAGCTCGCAGCCGCGCTGGCGGCGGGCTGTTCGGTCATCGCCAAGCCGCCCGAGGAGACTCCCGGCTGCACCTCGGCTGTCATCCAGGCGCTCGCCGACGCAGGCCTGCCGCCTGACGTCGCGCAGCTCGTCTTCGGCGTGCCGGACACGGTCAGCCGCCACCTCCTCGCCTCGCCGGTGATCCGCAAGGTAAGCTTCACCGGTTCGGTGCCCGTCGGCAAGCACCTGATGCGGCTCGCGGCCGACGGGCTCAAGCGCGTCACCATGGAGCTTGGCGGCCACGCGCCCGTGCTGATCTTCGAGGATTGCGATCTCGATCGCACGCTCGACATGGTCGTCCCGCAGAAGTTCCGGAATGCGGGCCAGGTCTGCGTCTCGCCCACCCGCTTCTACGTTCAGCAGGGCATCTACGACCGCTTCGTCGCGGAGTTCGCGCGTCGCACCGCCGTTTACCCGGTCGGCGACGGGCTCGATCCGGCGACAAAGATGGGGCCGCTCGCCAATGGTCGCCGTCCGGAGGCGATTGCCGCGCTCGTCGACGATGCGGTTGCGCAGGGGGCGCGGCTCGCGGCCGGCGGCGAGCGGTTCGGCGACGGCTTCTTCTACAAGCCCACCCTCCTCGCCGATGTGCCGGACGCCGCGCGGATCATGAACGAGGAGCCGTTCGGCCCCGTGGCGGTCGCGCGCCCGTTCGCGACCGAGGAGGAGGCGCTCGACCACGCCAACCGGCTGCCCTTCGGCCTCGCCGCCTTCGCCTTCACCGAAAACGGCCGCCGCGCCAACCGGCTCGGCGATGCGATCGAGGCCGGCATGGTCGGCATCAACAGCTTCGCCATCTCCGTCGCCGACGCGCCGTTCGGCGGTATCAAGGAAAGAGGCTTCGGCAGCGAAGGCGGGCCGGAGGGCCTCGACAGCTACATGGTGGTGAAGGCGATCCACCAGGCCTGATCGCTTGGGAGCGTCCACGGCAGCGTCTGCCCGGGCTTGACCCGGGCCGGGGCTTCTTCTTCTTGCATCGCGAGGGCAACCCTGGCCCGGGTCGAGCCCTGGCAGACGAAAGGTGGCGTACGGAGTGAGCGGGAAACGAACCGGCGGGCGCATCCTGGTCGACAACCTCGTCGCGCAAGGCACCGACCGCATCTTCACCGTGCCCGGCGAAAGCTTCCTCGCCGTGCTCGACGCGCTGCACGACACGCCCGCCATCGACCTGATCGTCTGCCGGCAGGAGGGCGGCGCGGCGTTCATGGCGTGCGCGGACGGCAAGCTGACGGGCCGCCCCGGCATTGCCTTCGTGACGCGCGGGCCGGGCGCCACCAACGCCTCGATCGGCGTGCATGTCGCCTTCCAGGACTCGCTGCCGATGATCCTGTTCGTCGGCGACGTCGCGCGCGGCGACCGCGACCGCGAGGCGTTTCAGGAGGTCGATTTCGGCCAGATGTTCGGGCCGCTCGCGAAGAAGGTCCTCCGCATCGACCGCGCCGAACGCATCCCCGAATATGTCGCCCGCGCCTATGCCACGGCGCTGTCGGGCCGCCCCGGCCCCGTCGTCGTCGTGCTGCCCGAAGACATGCTGCTGGACGAGGCCGAGGCGGTCGACCGGCCGGGAGTGAAGCGCCCGATCCAGCGTCCCTCCTCCGCCGACATGGCGGCTCTTCAGCAGCTGCTCGCGAACGCCCGCGCCCCGCTCGCCATCATCGGCGGCGCGGACTGGGATGCGGAGGCCGCCGCCGCCTTCGCGCGCTGGGCCGAGCGCGCCGGGGTGCCGGTCACGGCCGGGTTCCGGCGTCAGGACTCGATCCCGAACAGCTCGCCCGCCTGGGCCGGCAATCTCGGCTACGGCCCCAATCCCAAGCTCGCCGCGCGGGTGAAAAGCGCCGACCTGCTGCTCGTGGCCGGTCCGCGGCTGGGCGAGGCCACCACCGATGGCTACCGGCTCGTCACCCCCGACCATCCGAACCAGACGCTTGTTCACGTGCATCCGGACCCGACCGAGCTGAACAGCGTCTACCGCGCCGATCTCGCAATCTGTGCGGGCATGGCGGCCTTCGCCGACGCGCTGCCGGCGTTGGAGCGGGACGCGACGCTGGCCCATGCCGAATGGCTCGACTGGTCCACGCCCAAGCCGCGCGTGGGCACGCGCCTCGATCTCGGCCAATGCGTGCTGGCGATGCGCGAGGCGATGCCCGCGGACACGATCATCTGCAACGGCGCGGGCAATTTTTCCGCCTGGTGGCACCGTTACTGGCGTTACGAAGGCTATGGGACCCAGCTCGCCCCGACGGCGGGGGCGATGGGCTATGGCGTCCCCGCCGCCGTCGCCGCCGCGCTCCGCCGCCCCGCGCAGAAGGTCGTCGCAGTCGCGGGCGACGGCGACTTCCTGATGAACGGGCAGGAGCTCGCCACCGCCGTCATGTACGGCCTCGACCTGCTCGTGATCGTGGTCGACAATGGCAATTACGGCACGATCCGCATGCACCAGGAGCGCGAATATCCCGGCCGCGTCTCTGGCACCGGCCTCGCCAACCCCGACTTCGCCGCGCTCGCCCGCGCTTATGGCGGTTGGGCGGAAACGGTGGAGGAGACCGCGCAGTTCGCCCCCGCGCTCGCCCGAGCGCTCGCGCAGCCCGGCCTCAAGCTCCTCCACCTCAGGACCGACATCGAACAGATCAGCCCCGCGACCACCGTTTCCGCCCTGCGCGGCCGTTGACATGGGGCATCGCTTCCCCTAGCTGCGCCCTTCCCGTTCGGAAGCTTTTCCGCGCGGGCGTCAGCTTTGATGGATTTGAGACAAGCCATGTTCGCAGTCGTGCGCACGGGCGGCAAGCAGTATCGCGTTGCCGCGGGAGACAAGATTGTCGTCGAGAAGCTCGACGGCGAGGCAGGCAGCCGCATTTCGCTCGGCGACGTGCTGCTCGCGGGCGACGGCGGCGAGCTGAAGCCGACCGACGGCCTGACCGTCGCGGCCGAGATCGTCGCGCAGGCGAAGGGCGAAAAGGTCATCGTCTTCAAGAAGCGCCGCCGGCACAATTACCGCCGCAAGAACGGCCACCGCCAGCAGCACACGATCCTCAAGATCGTGTCGATCGGCAACGACGGCGACAGTCAGGCGGCCTGAGCGGCCCCACACGGAAGAAGGTTCGGAGTTTAGGTCATGGCGCACAAGAAAGCAGGCGGTTCCTCGCGCAACGGGCGCGACTCGGCAGGCCGCCGCCTCGGCGTGAAGAAGTTCGGCGGCGAAGAGGTCGTGGCCGGCAACATCATCATCCGGCAGCGCGGCACCAAGACCTATCCGGGCCGCAATGTGGGCCTCGGCAAGGACCACACGCTGTTCGCGACGGCGGACGGCCGCGTGCGCTTCCACGAGGGCAAGCTCGGCCGCAAATATTGTTCGGTCGACGCGCTCATTATGCCGCAAGCGGCCGAGTAACGGGCGACCGCTGACACCGGGTCGCCCCAGGGGGTGACCCGACAAGTCCGGCCTTGGCCGGGTATTCGAGGGAGACGGGGCACCCCCGGTCTCCCTTTTCTTTTCTCCCTCGCCCCTGTCGCCGAGCCGTCACGAAAGGCGGTCAGGCGGCGCGACGAAGGAGAAGGCCCATGTTCGTGCGGACCGACAGGCTGTTGCTGAGGCCCGGCTGGATCGAGGACGCGCCTGCGCTCGCGGCCGCGATCGACGAGAGCGTGGCGCGCAACACCGCCCGCATCCCCTGGCCCTATTCGTTCGCCGATGCGGAAGCGTTTCTCTCCAGACCCGCTCGGCCCCACGCACCCAACTGCCTCGTGTTCGCGCGCACCTCGGGCGCGTCGCGTCTGGTCGGCGGCGTCGGCCTGTCACCCGATGAGCGGGGGCATGAGATCGGCTACTGGATCGCCCGGCCCTATTGGGGCCTGGGGTTCGCGACCGAGGCGGCGAGCGCCCTGCTCCGTGGCGCGCGCGAGTCGCTCAAGCTCGCCTGCATTCATTCGGGCCATTTCGCCGACAACCCCGCCTCGGGCCGGGTGCTGCGCAAGCTCGGCTTCCAGCCCACGGGGCAGACGGTCAGGCGCTTCAGCTTGGCGCGCGGCGAGGAGGTCGATTGCCTGCTCTATGCCGAGAAGACGGCCGCCGCCGCACCATGCGACTGGCCGATGCTGGAAGCGGCTTGAGAACAGTCAACAAGGGCCACCCCCGGCCCCTCCAGCAAGGGCTGGAGGGGAGAAGCTGAGCCAGCTCCCCTCCACGCCTTCGTGGAGGGGCCGGGGGTGGTCCTTCTACCTTGTGCCCGCCACCGCCGCGACCGGCTCGCCCGGTCCCGGCGGTTCCGCATTCGGGGGCACCTCGTCGATCAGCATATCGGGCGTGGCGACCTCCTCGCCGAAGGTCCGCACCACCACCTCGACGGTCCCGTCCTCGATCCGGAGCTCGTTGAAGCTGGGCGGGGTCGAGCGGATGCGTTTGGAGAGCGTGCCGGCCCCGATCATGCGGATCGCGCCCGCGGGCGTGTCCTTCACGAGGTCGAAGGGGTCGTGCACATGCCCGCTCAACACGGCGGTCGCGCGCGCTTGGGCCAGCGCGGTCAGCGCCCGCTCGCCGCCCTTGGTCAGCGCCTTGCCCCTGGTGTTCGCCTCGACGAGCGGATGGTGCGCGGTCACCAGCACCACCTTCCTTTCGGGCAGCGCCTCGATCGCCTTGATCGTCTTCCTGAGCACGCCGGGCCCGACCCAGCCGCGCGACCAGTTGAACCGCCACTGCGCCCGCGCCGTCGTCTTGAGCGGCACGATCGATACGCCCGGCAGGTCCAGCTCGCGCTCGACCAGCCGCTCGATGCGGCGGATGCGCGCATAGGGCGTGAAGAAGCGCGCGAAGAGGTTGAAGTAGGGCAGGTCGTGATTGCCCACCTCGACCGTCAGCCGCTTCGCATTGAGCGACAGGATCCAGTCGCAAGCCGCTTTGAACTCATGGCTTCGGGCGCGCATCGTCAGGTCGCCGGTGATCGCGACCGCGTCGGGCTGCTCGCGCGCCACGCAGGCCGCGAACCAGTCCATCGCGGCGCGATCTTCGCAGCCGAAATGCAGGTCGCTGACGTGAAACAGGCGGATCATGCGCACTCCTGGGTGGTTTCTGCCTAACGCACATGAACGCAGAACGTCGCGCGGGCTTTCGCCGCTTGGCCGCGCGATCTAAGGGGACGGGCCATGACGAAATCAACCGTGCTCGTGACCGGCGGGGCCGGCTATATCGGCAGCCACGCGGTCCTGGCGCTGCTCGACGCCGGCTATCCGGTGGTGGTGCTCGACAATCTCGTGACCGGCTTCCGCTGGGCGGTCGATCCGCGCGCGACCTTTGTCCAGGGCTCGATCGACGACGAGCCGCTCGTCAGGTCGACGCTCGAGGCGCACGGCGTCGCCGCGATCATGCACTTTGCCGGTTCGATCATCGTGCCGGAATCGGTCGAGAACCCGCTCAAATATTACGAGAACAACACGGCCGCGTCGCGCGTGCTGATCGAGGCGGCAGTGTCGACGGGCGTGCGCCACCTGATCTTCTCGTCCACGGCGGCCACCTACGGCATGCCTGAGGCGATGCCGATCACCGAGAGCACGCCGACCCAGCCGATCAACCCCTATGGCCGCTCCAAGCTGATGACCGAGCAGATGCTCGGCGACGTCGCGGCCGCGCATCCGCTCAACTTCTGCGCGCTCCGCTATTTCAACGTCGCGGGCGCCGATCCGCAGGGCCGCACCGGCCAGTCGACCGCGGGTGCGACGCACCTGATCAAGGTCGCGGTAGAGGCAGCGACGGGCAAGCGCGGCCATATTGATGTTTATGGGACCGACTACCCCACCCAGGACGGCACCTGCATCCGCGACTATATCCATGTGAGCGACCTCGCCGCCGCGCACGTCCACGCGCTTGAGGCGCTGCTGGCCGATCCGGGCCGGAGCTACACGCTCAACTGCGGCTATGGCCGCGGCTTCTCGGTGCTCGAGGTGCTCGACGCGGTCGACCGGGTCACCAACATGACGATCGACCGGCGCATGCAGGGCCGCCGCGCGGGCGACCCGCCCGAGCTGATCGCCGACAATTCCGCGATCCTGGCCGCCCTGCCCTGGCGCCCGGCGCGCGACGACCTCGACGCCATCATCGCCGATGCGCTTGCCTGGGAGCGGCGGCTGGCGGAGCGGCGGCAGGCCGAGGCCGCGTGAGCGACGGCGATCTCGCGCTGCTCCTCGCCCGCGCGCAGTTCGCCTTCACCGTCTCGTTCCACTTCATCTTCCCCGCCTTCTCGATCGGCCTGGCGAGCTACCTGCTCGTGCTGGAAGGTCTCTGGCTGAAGACGGGCAAGAGCCACTATTTCGACCTGTTCAAATACTGGCTGAAGATCTTCGCGATCGCCTTTGCGATGGGCGTCGTGTCGGGCATCGTCATGTCCTACCAGTTCGGCACCAATTGGTCGGTGTTCGCCGACAAGGCCGGCCCTGTGATCGGCCCGCCCATGCAATACGAGGTGCTGACCGCCTTCTTCCTTGAGGCGGGCTTTCTGGGCGTGATGCTGTTCGGCCTCGACCGCGTGGGGCGCGGCATGCACCTCCTCGCAACCGCCATGGTGGCGACCGGGACGGCGATCTCGGCCTTCTGGATCCTGTCGGTGAACAGCTGGATGCAGACGCCCGTGGGCTTCTCGATCGGCCCGACCGGACAGCTCCTCCCGACCGGCAGCTGGTGGGACATCATCTTCAATCCAAGCTTCCCCTACCGCTTCGCCCACACGGTCACCGCCGCCTACCTCACCACCGCGCTCGTGGTTGGCGCGGTCGGGGCCTGGCACCTGCTGCGTGGGCACGGCACGGACGCGAACCGCACCATGTTCTCGATGGCCATGTGGATGCTGACCCTGGTCGCGCCGCTCCAGATCGTGCTGGGCGACCTGCACGGCCTCAACACGCTCGAGCACCAGCCGCAGAAGGTGATGGCGATGGAGGGTCACTACCGGAGCTATCCGAACGGCGCACCGCTCTATCTGTTCGGCATCCCGAACGCGGAAGAAAAGCGGCTCGACTATGCCGTCGGCATCCCCAAGGCGTCGTCGCTCATCCTCAAGCATGATCCGGACGCGCCCATGGCCGGGCTCGACACCATTCCCGACGATCGCGAGCCGCCCGTCGCGGTCGTCTTCTGGTCCTTCCGCATCATGGTCGGGCTGGGCATGCTGATGGCCGCACTCGGCCTGTTCAGCCTCATCCAGCGTTTTCGCGGCCGCCTGTTCGACTCTCCCCTCCTCCACCGCTGGGCGCTCCTCATGGGCCCCACCGGCTTCGTCGCGGTGATCGCGGGCTGGGTGACGACGGAGGTCGGCCGCCAGCCCTTCACCGTCTACAACGTCCTGCGGACCGCCGACTCCGTGGCCCCGCTCGCCGCCCCCGCGGTGGGCGCGTCGCTCGCCGCCTTTGTGCTCGTCTACTTCGCCGTGTTCGGCATCGGCACCTTGTACATCCTGAAGCTCATGGCCCACCCGCCGCATGCGCACGAGCCCGATCTTGCCGACGCCCCCTTGCGCACCGCAGGCATCACCCCGGCACCCCAGGTCAACGGCGACGCGGACAAGCGGCCGGACATGCGGGAAGGCGCGGCATGACCCCCGATCCCACCATCTCGATCATCTTCGCCTTCGTGATCGCCTTTGCCATCGCGATGTACGTCGTGATGGACGGGTTCGATCTCGGCATCGGCATCCTCTTCCCAAGCTTCACCGTCGGCAAGGAACGCGACGCGGCGATGAACGCGATCGCGCCGGTGTGGGACGGCAACGAGACCTGGCTGATACTGGGCGGCGGCGGGCTGCTCGCGGCTTTTCCGCTCGCCTATGCGATCATCCTGCCCGCGCTCTACGCACCGCTGATCGCGATGCTGCTCGGCCTCATCTTCCGCGGCGTCGCCTTTGAGTTCCGCTGGCGCGATCCGGCGCACCGCGCCTTCTGGGACGGGGCCTTCTTCGCCGGCTCCTTGACCGCGACCTTCGCGCAGGGCGTGGCGCTGGGCGGCCTCCTGAGCGGCATCCGCGTCGAGGGCCGCGCCTATGCCGGCGGCTGGTGGGATTGGCTGAGCCCCTTCTCGCTCCTGACGGGGTTCAGCCTCGTCGCCGGCTATGCCCTGCTCGGCGCGTGCTGGCTGCTGTGGAAGACGGAAGGCCGCATCCATGACGATGCGCGCCGCTGGGCGACTCCGCTCGCCGTCGCCACCCTCGCCTCGATCGTCGCCGTCAGCGCTGCGACGCCCTTCCTCGAGAACCGCTATTTCGAGCGCTGGTTCGATTGGCCTGGCATCCTTGCGACCGCGCAGGTGCCGCTCCTCGTGACGGTCGTCGCCGTCATGCTCTTCCGCTCGCTGCGCAAAGGGCACGAGCGCGCGCCCTTCCTCTGGACGCTCGCCCTGTTCGGCCTGTCGCTCGCGGGCCTCGGCATCTCTATCTACCCCGAGATCGTGCCGGGCAGCGTCAGCATCTGGGACGCTGCCGCCCCCGCCAAGAGCCAGCTTTTCATGCTGGTCGGCGCAGCCGTGCTGATCCCGATCATCCTGATCTACACCGGCTGGGCCTATTGGGTCTTCCGCGGCAAGGTCGCCGATGCAGGCTATCACTAGGCTCTGGGCCCGGCGCTTCGCCTGGTTCGTCGCGCTCTGGGCAGGCGGCGTGCTCGCGCTCGGGGCCGTGGCGGGCGTGATCCGCTGGTGGCTATTCGGGTAAGCCGAACAGGTCGGCCGCGATGGTCAGCCCCTGGTCGGAAAGCCGCGCCTCGGCGGGGCTGTCGCACAGCACCAGCACCTGGTTTCCGCCCCACAGCGCCAGGCCCTCGGGGTGGTCCACCCCGCGCCCGAACGGCAGCTCGACGATGCGCTCGGGCGTGTGCACCTCGACCTTGGTGTCGTGGCGCGGCGGCTCGTGCGCCCAATCACGCCAGCGATAGATCGCGCACGGCCCGGACAGGCCGGTGGTCGGCCCCGCCAGGATCAGCAGATCGTCCCCGTGCCGCTTCAGGTCGCGGATGCCGAGGCCCTCGAGCGCCAGCAGCCGCTTGCCGGGCGCGCCCGACAGCGCCAGCTTGCCCGACTTCTTGGGCTTGATCGCGATCTCCAGCAGCACGGCATAGGTCGCGATCACCGGCCCGCGGAGGCCGAGCGCGACGCGGCCGCCGCACGCCGCGATCCCCTCGATGTCGAGCCCGCCTTCCTTGGCCGGCACCTCCGTGAACGGTGCGAGCAGCGGGTCGCTCGCGATCAGCCTGGCGAGCGCGCTGCCATGCTTGGTCTGCGGCACGAGCCCGGCGCGGCGTTCCCCGCAGATGCGGACCGGGCTGCAGACGCCATGCTCCTCGACCAGCGGTACCCGCGCGAGCAGGCAGCGCGGGCGCGTGTCCTTCAAGTTGGCAAGCGCGGCCAGGTCGAGCCGCTTGCCCTTCTTCGGCTTGGGCCGGGTGCGCGCATGGCTGCCGACGATCCAGAGCCAGCCATCCTCGACCGCAAGCCCCTCGATGTCCGCCTCGGCCTCCGGGTCGGCAAGGTCGAGCAGCCCGGCGAGCTGGATGCGGTCGTGCCGCCCGGCGCCGTCCGGCCCAATCACCAGCCGCTCGATCGCGCATGCCTCGTCCGCGCCGACGAACAGCGTGTCGCCCACCCGGACGCTCGCGGACAGGTTGGCGACCATGTCCCGATCACCTCCGAACCGAAGCGCGACCTGACCGATCGGTGCGGCGGGTTCGGGCCACCCGTTCATGCCGGCTCCACTCGCCCCTTCACGAGCTCGTCGACGACGCCCGGGTCCGCCAGGGTGCTGACATCGCCGAGCGCGTCGGTCTCGCCCACGGCGATCTTCCGCAGGATGCGCCGCATGATCTTGCCGCTCCTCGTCTTGGGAAGCGCGGGCGCGAACTGGATCGCATCGGGGCTCGCGATCGCGCCGACCGCGCTCCTGACCCCCTGCACCAGCTCGGCGCGAAGCGCGTCCGTGGGCTCGTCGCCGACATTAAGCGACACATAGGCGTAGATGCCCTGCCCCTTCACGTCGTGCGGCATGCCGACCACCGCCGCTTCCGCCACCTTGGGGTGCAGCACCAGCGCGCTCTCGATCTCGGCCGTCCCCAGCCGGTGCCCCGACACATTGAGCACGTCGTCCACTCGGCCGGTGATCCAGAAATAGCCGTCGGCGTCGCGCCGCGCGCCGTCGCCGGTGAAGTATTTGCCCGGATAGGTGGTGAAATAGGTCTGGAAAAAGCGGTCGTGATCGCCCCAGACCGTCCGCATCTGCCCCGGCCAGCTGCGCGCGATGACGAGATTGCCTTCGGCCGCTCCGCCCAGCACTTGGCCTTCGGCATCGACGATCTGCGGATCGACGCCCGGCAACGGCCTGGTCGCGGAGCCCGGCTTGAGGTCGGTCGCGCCGGGCAGCGGCGAGATCAGCGCGCCGCCGGTCTCGGTCTGCCACCAGGTATCCACGATCGGGCAGCGGCCCTCCCCCACGACCTGGTGATACCAGCGCCACGCCTCCGGGTTGATCGGCTCGCCGACCGTGCCGAGCAGCGTGAGGCTGGCCCGGCTGGTCGCGGTCACATGCGCGTCGCCTTCGCGCATCAGCGCCCGAAGCGCGGTCGGCGCAGTGTAGAGGATCTCGACCTGGTGCCGGTCGACCACCTCCCAGATGCGGCTCGGCGTCGGCCAGTTGGGCACGCCTTCAAACATCAGCGTGGTCGCCCCGTTCGCGAGCGGGCCGTAGAGGATGTAGCTGTGCCCGGTCACCCAACCGATATCGGCCGCGCACCAATAGATCTGGCCGGGCCGGTAATCGAACACGAGCTCGTGCGTCAGGCTCACCCAGACGAGATAGCCGCCCGTCGTGTGCAGCACGCCCTTGGGCTTTCCCGTCGAGCCCGAGGTATAGAGGATGAAGAGCGGGTCCTCCGCCCCCATCGGCTCGGGCGGACAGGCCGCCTCCACGCCCTTGGCCGCCTCGTCGTACCAGACGTCCCGCCCGGCCTGCATCGGCACCGCCGCCCCGGTCGCGCGGACGACCAGCACCTTGTCCAGCCCCGGGCAGAGCCTGGCCGCCGCATCCACATTGGCCTTGAGCGGCACCCGCTTGCCCCCGCGCCGTCCCTCGTCGGCGGTTACGACCAGCCTGCTGTCGCAATCCTGGATGCGTCCGGCAAGCGCCTCGGGCGAGAAGCCGCCGAACACCACCGAGTGGATCGCGCCGATCCGCGCGCAGGCGAGCACCGCGAAGGCCGCCTCGGGGATCATCGGCATGTAGATGGTCACGCGGTCGCCGCGGCCGACACCCTGGGCCTTGAGCACGTTTGCGAACCGGCACACCTCGGCATGAAGCTGCTTGTAGGTGAAGCGCCGCGCCGGTTCCTCGGGGGCGTCGGGCTCCCACAGGATCGCGACCTGGTCGCCGCGCGTCTTGAGGTGCCGGTCGATGCAGTTGACGGACGCGTTGAGCTTGCCGTCCGGATACCAGGCGATATGGAAATCCTCCTCGCGAAAGCTCCAGTCGCCCGCGATCTCCGGCCGCTTGATCCAGTCCAGCCGCCGCGCCCGCTCCAGCCAGAAGCTGCCCGGATCGGCGAGTGCCCGCCCATAGATCTGCGTGTATTTGGCGGCGTTGACCCGGGCGCGCTTCGCCCAGGCCGCCGGAACCGGATAGATCGTCTCGCTCAAAGGCCCGTCTCCCGGGCCCGGACCTTACGGGCGGGCGGGCGGGATGCAAGCCGCGCCGCGTGAGGGCGGACGCGTCCGGCCTGCCGGGACGAGTCCCGCCCCGCCTAGACCCAATCTTAACCATCCTGCGCCTACAGGGAGGCCGAACTTTCCGAAGGACGGCTTTCCATGCGTCACCTCGTTGCGTGCTCTTCCCTGCTGGTCCTGGCCGCGTGCGGCGGGGCCGGGCCGCAATCGGTGGGCAGCAGCGCGGCGCCGCCCGCCCCGATCGCGGGCGTCACGCCGACGCCCGCCTCCAGCCACAGTTTCGTCGCGCCCACGGTGCCGAAAAGCTACTCCGCCATCGGCGGCGTGCATTCGTTCGAATATGAGACCGACGACCGCAATGCGGGCACGCCGATCCCGAGCCGCCAGTCGAGCCAGCTCTACGCAGGCGATGCGAGCACCGCGCGCAACAGCGGCATCACTGTCGACTACAACCCGCGCGACGGCATCTTCGACGTCAAGATCGCCGCCCCGCTCGCCCAGGTCTCGCAGACGCTGCGTTTCCAGGATCCCGTTCATCGCACCGACTTTGGCGGGGACCGGCAGCCGCAGACGGGCACGCCGCAGCTGGCGGCTACGGGGGTGCAGTACCTTCAGCTCGGATCGCAGAAAAAGACCGAATATGACCCGGCGATCTCCACCATGGTGCCGATCGGCACCCGGGACGGCGAGGCCGACAGCTCGACCTTCTTCTACCAAAAGCCGGGCACCGAGACGCGCTTCGTCACCTTCGCGGGCTTCGTCCGCAACCAGGTGACCCTGTCCGAGCAGGCCGAGGATCAGGGCGACAGCGAGAACCGCTACCTCGTCCAGGTGGTCAAGCTCGAGCGCGCGGCCTTCGTCTTCGGCGAGCGCACGGAGAATGCCGCGGTGCCGCGCACGGGCACCGCCTCTTTTACCGGGCCGATGGTCGCCACCATGGTCTTCAACCCGCGCCTCGACACCGATGCGAGCACGCCCACCTATTTCCAGTGGATCGAGGGTCGGTCGACCACCAGCGTCGACTTCGCCGCGGGCAGCTTCACGCTTGACCTGACCGGCACGGTCTTCGCGCCGCAGTTCGACGCTTACACCTCGCGCGAGGTGGCGCTCGGCGCGGGCGCGACCTTTGCGGCGGCGGGACGGGGCCGCGTCGACCTGGTCGGGGCGGGCGGCTTCCTCGGTGCCTTCGAGAGCGCCGCCTTCACGCAAGGCGGCGTGACCACCGCGCTCACCCTGGCCGGATCCAGCATTGACGGCGCATTCTTCGGTCCGGCGGCGGAAGAGGTCGGCGGCGGCTTCCGCATCGTCGGCGGGCGTCCGGACGAGCGCATCGACATTCTGGGCGCCTTCACCGGAAAGCGCTGATGCTTGCCTTGGCGCTGCTGGCGGCGGCGCCCGCGGCAGCTTTGCCTGCGACGTGCGACGCCGCGGGTGCATGCTCAGCGCGGATGAGCGCCGACCAGCTGCTCGCGGCGGCCGAACGTCTGGTCCAGGCCAGGCAATATGAGGCGGCCCGCCCATTCCTCGCCGCGCTGGCGGTGGTGCCCGGCCGAGCCCTCGAACGGCGCTTCCTCGCCGGGTTCATCGCGGTCGAAACGGGCGACATCGGCGAGGCGGTGACCCAGTTCCGCGCCATTCTTGCCGACGATCCGCGCCAGACCCGTGTCCGCCTGGAGCTCGCGCGCGCGCTCCTGATGCAGGGCGAGGAAAGCGCTGCCGACCATCATCTCCGCCTCGCCAGCCAGGATCGCAACCTGCCGCCCGAGATTGCCGCCACAATCCGCACGGCGCGCGGCGTGATCCGCGACCAGCGCGCGTGGAGCTTCTCCTTCGATCTGGGCGTCGCGCCCGACACCAACATCAACAATGCGACGTCGGCCGAAGAGGTTGACCTGCTCGTCAGTCCCAACAACCGCCTGCCGTTCACGCTCGACAAGAATGCGCGCGCCCGCTCCGGCACCGGCCTGACCGGCAGCGTCTCCGGCTCCTACCGCGCGCGCGCCGAGCGCGGGCCGGCCTGGCTGACCGAGCTCGACAGCCAGTTCACCATCTACGGCATCGGCAACGACTTCAACGATGCGTCGGTCCAGCTGGCGAGCGGCCCCGAGTGGAAGCTGAGCAAGGTCTCCAACCTCACCGTGCAGGCGGTGGGGCTGCAGCGCTGGTTCGGCGGGCTGACCGCGCAGCGCCAGCTGGGCGTGAAGGCCGGGCTGCAGAGCTTCCTCGACAAGGGCCAGCGCGTCGGGCTGCAGGTGGACGGGCGCCGGACCGAATCGGGCTTCGGCACCGCGTTCGACGGCTGGCAATACGGCGCCGTCGGCACCTATGAGCGCGTCGTCGCGCGCTCGATGATCGCATCGGCGAGCCTCTTCGTGCGCCGCGAGGCGCTCCGCGCCGCCCCCGTGTCCAATACCGAGGTGGGCGTGAACGCAGGGCTCGGCGGCGAGCTCAGGAGCGGGATCAACGCCGGCGTGTCGGGCGGCGTGTCGTACGCCGGGTTCGATGCCCCGACGCCCATGTTCTCCGACCGGGCGCGCGAGGATCTCCGCATCAACCTGCGCGCCTATTTCGGGCTGCGTACCATCCGGGTGCTCGGCTTCTCGCCCGCCATCACCTACGGCTACACGCACATCGGCTCGAACTACCGCTTCTTTGACGCCGACCGGCACCGCTTCCGCTTCACTCTCGCCCGCTACTTCTGACCTTGCCCGCCGCGGCCGGCGGGACCATAGGCGGCCCCATGAAGGCACGTGTTTTCGTCACGCTCAAGCCGGGCGTGCTCGACCCGCAGGGCAAGGCCATCCACCATGCGCTCGAAGGGCTCGGCTTTGCGGGCGTCAACGACGTGCGGGCGGGCAAGCTGATCGAGCTCGACCTCGCCGACGGCACCGGCGACGCGGACGTCGAGGCCATGTGCCAGAAGCTCCTCGCCAACACAGTGATCGAGAATTACCGGATCGAGCGGCTCTGACGGCGATGAAGAGCGCGGTTATCGTCTTTCCCGGCTCCAACTGCGACCGCGATCTCGCCGTCGCGATCGAGCAGGTGACCGGCCGCGCCCCCGCCATGGTATGGCACCGCGAGACCGAGCTGCCCGACGGCACGGCCCTGGTCGGCCTGCCCGGCGGTTTCTCCTATGGCGATTATCTCCGCACCGGGGCCATTTCCGCGCGCAGCCCGGTCATGGACGCGGTCGCCCGCGCCGCCGCTCGCGGCACGCCGGTGCTGGGCGTATGCAACGGCTTCCAGGTCCTCACCGAAGCGGGGCTGCTGCCCGGCGCCCTGATGCGCAATGCCGGGCTGAACTTCGTCTGCCGCGAGGTTGCGCTGACCGTCGGCTCCGCCGCCACCGCCTTCACAGGCGGATTCGAGGCCGGCGCCACGATCCGCCTGCCCGTCGCGCATCACGACGGCAACTATTTCGCCGACGACGACACGCTCGACCGGCTGGAGGGCGAAGGCCGGATCGCCTTCCGCTATGCCGAGCCGGTCAACGGGTCGGCGCGCGACATTGCGGGCATCGTGAGCGAGCGGGGCAACGTTCTCGGCATGATGCCGCACCCCGAGCGCGCCGTGGAGCCCGCGCACGGCGGCACCGATGGCCGCAGGCTGTTCGAGGCGCTGCTGGAGCGCGTCGGGGCCTGAGCGCCGGTCGCCCGGTTGCGTCGGCACGCGAACCGGGCAAAGAAGCGCGCATGCAGACCATCCTCGACGAACTCGAAAAGCGCCGCGCCCACGCCAGGCTCGGCGGCGGCCAGCACCGGATCGACGCGCAGCACGCCAAGGGCAAGCTCACCGCGCGCGAACGCCTCGATGTCCTCCTGGACGAGGGCTCGTTCGAAGAGCTCGACATGTATGTCGAGCATAACTGCGTCGATTTCGGGATGGAGCAGACGCGCATCCCCGGCGACGGCGTGGTCACCGGATCGGGCACGATCAACGGCCGGCTCGTTTTCGTCTTTTCGCAGGATTTCACCGTCTTCGGCGGCTCCTTGTCCGAACGCCACGCGCAGAAGATCTGCAAGGTCATGGACATGGCGCTGAAGGTCGGCGCGCCCGTCATCGGCCTCAACGATTCGGGCGGCGCGCGCATCCAGGAAGGCGTCGCCTCGCTGGGCGGCTATGCCGAGGTGTTCCAGCGCAACGTGCTCGCGTCCGGCGTCGTGCCGCAGCTCAGCCTCATCATGGGCCCGTGCGCGGGCGGCGCGGTCTATTCGCCCGCCATGACCGACTTCATCTTCATGGTGAAGGATTCAAGCTATATGTTCGTCACCGGCCCCGATGTGGTCAAGACGGTGACGAACGAAGTGGTGACGCAGGAGGAATTGGGCGGCGCGACCACCCACACCTCCAAATCGGGCGTTGCCGACGTGGCGTTTGAAAACGACATAGAGGCGCTGCTCGCCGCACGCGAATTTTTCGACTTCCTGCCGGAAAATAACAAGAGCGGCGTGCCCGTGCGCCCGACCAGCGACCCCTATGACCGGGTGGAGGAAAGCCTCGACACGCTGATCCCCGCCAGCGCCACCATGCCCTATGACATGCACGAGTTGATCCGCAAAACGGTCGACGAGGGCGATTTTTTTGAGGTGCAGCCGAACCATGCCGCGAACATCATCTGCGGTTTCGGGCGGATCGAGGGGCGCACAGTGGGCATCGTCGCCAACCAGCCGCTGGTGCTCGCGGGCGTGCTCGACATCAATTCCTCGAAGAAAGCGGCGCGGTTTGTGCGCTTCTGCGATGCGTTCGAAATTCCGATCGTCACCTTCGTCGACGTCCCCGGCTTCCTGCCCGGCACGAGCCAGGAATATGGCGGCATCATCAAACATGGCGCCAAACTGCTCTTCGCCTATGCCGAGGCAACGGTGCCAAAAATCACGGTCATTACCCGCAAGGCCTATGGCGGCGCGTATGACGTGATGGCGTCAAAGCATCTGCGCGGCGATTTGAACTACGCCTGGCCGACCGCCGAAATCGCCGTGATGGGCGCAAAGGGCGCGGTGGAAATCATCTTCCGCGGGCTGGATGCGGGGGAGCAGGCGGTGAAAACAGCCGAATATGAGGACCGCTTCGCAAACCCGTTCGTCGCGGCAAGCAAGGGGTTTATCGATGAGGTGATCCATCCGCGGAATACGAGGAAAAGAGTGGCGCTGGGGTTGCGGAAACTGCGGAATAAGGCGCTGGAGAATCCGTGGAAGAAGCATGATAACATACCGCTATGAGTGAGCCTCTGCTGATTGCCATTTTCGGTCTGCTGTCCGCCGCATTGGGGGCAGTGGTACATGCATTCTTCCAACGGTGGCAAACCAAAGATGACAATCTACGGAACCAGAAAATTGCTGCTTATGCGTCGTATTTTAATGGCGTAGCGCAGCAGTCACATGCTTTATCGTCAGACGAAATCGCTCGAAGCAATGCTGTAATCGCTGAGGCTAGAGGACGAATAGCATTATACGGTTCATCGGAAGTCATTGAAGCTATGGCGGCAGCTTTTCGTTGCGGCCCTATTCGCGATGAAGATGCAATGGTTCACGCGGTCATGATTAGAGCTATGCGAGCTGATGCCAACCTAGCTACCGGCAATCCGAGCGACCAAGCCTTGTTTGAATTGCTTTATGGAACCAGTGAGACGCGCAAATGATACTCGGCCGTCTAAACCGCATTGGCGTAAACACGCCCCAGCCTAAATTCTTTTGTCACCCCCGCGAAGGCGGGGGTCCATCACCGCTGGGTAAAATTTGATCGGCAGGGGATGGATTCCCGCCTTCGCGGGAATGACGAAAAAGGTTGAAGGTGCCTCATGAGACATTATAATGACCTTATAATGTGAAGGATTGCCCGCCATGCAAACCGAACGCGTGACCTATTTAACCAGCGCCGAACACAAGGCTCAGCTCGAAGCCTTTGCCAAAGCGCGCGGCGAGAGCGTCGGCAACGTCCTGCGCGAGGCGGCGCGGCAATATATTGCGCAGCCACGCGACCCGCGCGAAGAAGAGGCCGAACTTGCGGCAATGGTTGTAGAGGTGAACAAGGCCATCCCGAAAATGGAGGCGGCGCTCGACGAAATGAGCCGCAAAATGCGCGAAACGCATCGGGAAGTTGACCGGATGCTGCGTGAGATGGGCGCAAGATAATGAGCGCGATGAGCGACGCCTTCGCCGCGCTGAAAAATGTCATGCTCATGCAAGAGCGGATCGATGGCCTGCGTTCTGACCTGTCGCGTTCGGCCGACGATCTGCGCAGTCTGACCGAAAAGGTTCACTCGATCGACAAGCGCGTGCTCCGCATCGAGACGATGATCGAAATGTCGGGGCGCGTGAATGGTCAGCAGAGGATCGAAGGACAATGAAACTCACCCTCATAAGCCACATCGCTGTCGCGACGATCATTGCCGCTCCCGTTGCTGCCACTGCGCAAGAGCGGCCTTTCCCGGTCAAGCTCAGCTCCGAGTCCACCGCGCGTGACATGAGCGACGCGGTGATCGAGGCGTTTCGCCTACCCGCCGCATCCCGGGGTGTGGAAGCAAAGCGGACGATCGATGGGGCGGATTACGTCTTTCGGCCCGTCGCCTTGCATCGCATCGGCCCTGACCTGTGGGTGCTGCTCAGCACCGGGAGCAAGGAGGATGCTGGGCACGTCGACGAAGGCATCAACGCGATCCACTATCTGCGCGATGCCGAAGGCGGGTGGCAATGGGTCGGCGAATGGTTGAACCTGGGGTCGGTCGGCACCGTCGGCAACGCCGCGACGGCATGGGGCTTTACGGCGGCGCTGGGCCAGAATCCCTATCTCGTCACATCCGGCGGCGGAGTGTGGCAGGGCTGCGCGGTCAGCACCGCGACGCTGACCGAACTGACGCCCAATGGGCCGGTCGACCGCGGCAGCTTTACCGATGCGATGAGCTCGGGCGCGGGCTTGGGACAGAAGAACCAGGCCTATGACGGCGCGATCGTGGCCGCGGCGCGCGACAAGAGCTTCACCGTCGCCTACACCGGCACACGCGCCTTTCGCCAAAACTATGTGTTGAAACAGGGCAAATATGCGCTGGTTGGCAAGGATCGCGTACCTGGATGCTGAACAAAGATTGAGGGTGACATGAAACTCGGCCGCCTGAACCACATCGGCGTTGCGACGCCGTCCATCGCGGACAGCATCGCCTTTTACCGCGACGTGATGGGCGCGACGCATATTCACGAGCCGTTCGATCTGCCGGAACAGGGGGTAAAGGTGTGCTTCATCGATACGCCCACCGACGGCGGCATGAACGGGACGCAGATCGAGCTGATCGAACCGCTGCTCGGCAACACGTCGATCGCGTCTTTTCTCGAAAAGAACCCGGCGGGCGGTCAGCATCATGTCTGTTACGAGGTGCCCGACATCCATGCTGCCAAGGCCTGGTTCGAGGGGCAGGGAAAGCGCGTGCTCGGCCCCCCTCGCATCGGCGCGCATGGGACGCTGATCTTCTTCGTCCACCCGCGCGACATGGGCGGTGTGCTGACCGAGATTATGGAAACGCCTCAGGCTGAGCATTGACCCTGGCTTTCCCGTCACCCCAGACTTGATCCGGGGTCCCGCTTCGTCCAGCGGGGAGCGGCGGGACCCCGGATCAAGTCTGGGGTGACGAAAAGGATCCACAAGAGCGCATGACGAACACACCGACCACTGCCGACTGGCAAGCCGCCGCCGCCAAAGAGGTGAAGGGCAAGGACCTCACCTGGCACACGCCGGAGGGGTTCGCGATCAAACCGCTTTACACGGGCAAGGACGTCACCGCCGACCCCAGCCTGCCCGGTTTCGCACCCTTCACGCGCGGGGTGCGGGCCAGCATGTATGCGGGGCGGCCGTGGACGATCCGGCAATATGCGGGCTTTTCGACCGCGGAGGAATCCAACGCCTTTTACCGCCGCAATCTGGCCGCAGGGCAAAAGGGTCTGTCAGTCGCCTTCGACCTCGCCACGCACCGCGGCTATGACAGCGATCATCCCCGCGTCGTCGGCGATGTGGGCAAGGCCGGGGTCGCGATCGACACGGTCGAGGATATGAAGATCCTGTTCGACGGCATCCCGCTCGATCAGATGTCGGTCAGCATGACGATGAACGGCGCGGTCATCCCCATCCTGGCTTTCTTCATCGTCGCGGGCGAGGAGCAGGGGGTTGCGCAGGCGCAGCTCGACGGGACCATCCAGAACGACATTCTGAAGGAGTTCATGGTCCGCAACACCTATATCTACCCGCCCGAACCATCGATGCGGATCGTATCGGACATCATTGCCTACACCAGTGCCAACATGCCGAAATTTAACAGCATTTCCATCTCGGGCTATCACATGCACGAGGCCGGGGCGACGGCGGTGCAGGAGCTCGCCTTCACCATCGCCGATGGCAAGGAATATGCGCGGCGCGCCATGGCGACAGGGCTGGATATCGATGCGTTTGCGGGCCGCCTGTCTTTCTTCTTCGGCATCGGCATGAACTTCTTCATGGAAGTGGCGAAGCTGCGCGCGGCGCGGACGCTCTGGTGGCGGGTCATGGATGGGCTGGGCGCGAAGGATGAACGATCCAAGATGCTGCGCACCCATTGCCAGACGTCCGGGGTCAGCCTGCAGGAGCAGGACCCCTACAACAATGTCATCCGCA
>ERZ1066121.417-NODE-417-length-39353-cov-12.573515_pt1 | contig 39353 bp, 39 predicted proteins | sample MGYA00382768_ERZ1066121 | MGnify/ENA primary metagenome ERZ1066121 (study PRJEB33369, sample SAMEA5778351) | biofilm metagenome | biome: Industrial cooling water; feature: Water cooling tower basin; material: Biofilm | place: United Arab Emirates | collected...
CTTGCTCTGATTTAACTTTACAAAATATTCGCTCTTGCTCTGAATTACCAAATTAATAAAGAGTGATGAGTGCTGAGTGCTGAGTGCTGAGTGCTGAGTAGTAACTCCTCTTTACTCAGCACTCAGCACTTTCTACTCAGCACTATTCTTAAAACCAATGATTAACGCCGAAACCAACTGCTCGGTTATGGTGTGATAGTTCACTTGCTAGTTGTAGTGCTGCAGTTCTACCAACGTGTGTCTCAAAAACTGATGAAAATACTACGTCGATTTGATTTTGCTGACAAAATTGACGTAGTTTACTTGGTGAACCAATAATTAAGGGTTTTATTACAAAAATCTGGCGCCATCCTTTTAAATAACAAGTTTCAAGATTTTGCAGTGTGGCAACTGACTCATCAAGAGCAAGAAGAGTATTATAGCTAGCACTCAGTTCCAACATTTGCTCAAACTGAGATGGTGGTAATGGTTGTTCGATAAATTCAATGTTTACGCCATTTGTCATGAATTTATCACAAGTCTCTAACCACAGTTTTGACTCATCTAAGCTTAGTCCTGTATTCGCGTCTAACCGAATGGCGCCGTTGGGTAGATTTTGTACTATTTTTTGTACAAGTAAATCAAATATCGCGAGTTCTTCATCAATTGGATTAACACCTATTTTCCATTTAAAGGTACGGTATCCTGATTGCCATAAAGGTATTGAAGCATCAATAGCGCTGTTTCCGGCAGGTAGTAAAGCGCTGAATTGTAGGGAGGGGGGTTCTGGGGTTTCTGTCAGTGCCGTCTCGAATCCGAACTGACATGCAGGTAATGTATTGGGGATAGAGAGAATTAACTCACTATCAATTTCTTTGGGTAAAGATGAGCAAAATTCTAAAGCTTGCTCAAGGGTTTCTGAACCAAACCAGGGAATAGGGGCAATTTCACCCTGTCCAACCTGACCATCTTCTTGCTTAAGGGAAACAATAATGCCTTCACGAATTTCCCATACACCGTGGTTAGTTTGAACGGGGTGAACAAATCGCCTTTTATAGGGTTGAAAAGTAAATTGATATTTCACATCTTCTCTTCCCTCTGTGTACTCTGTGCCTCTGTGGTAAAAAATAGAAATACTAATTTACAGGCAAGGATGCCTGTTCCACAAGAGAAAGTTAAAAACCGATTAAGAAGCCTAACCCGAATAGCGAGCAGCACCAAAAGTGGAGAGCGACTGCGATAAATTTACAGTTGCTGACTAACTCTGGTTTGTCGTGATTAAGGTTAACGTGACGGCAAAGTTTGACGGCAAATGGTAAACTAAGCCAACTTAGTAAAGTCCAAATTGGGAAAAAACCCAAAATTATAAATATCGCGGTCAGTGCGTATATACTAATAGTACAAACAGTCAAAACTTGGGCGCCTCGAAGTGTACCGAGTCTAACGATGGGTGAAAGTTTTCCTGCTGCGAGGTCATCTTTGACTTGGTGGAAGTGTGAGCAAAATAAAATTAAGCTTGTGGCGACTCCAACTACGATTGAGGTAACTAAGCTAGAAATCGAGGCAGTTTGAGTTTGACTGTAGTATGCTGCTGAACATGCCAATGGGCCAAACGCAAAAAAGCATAAAATTTCGCCTAACCCTTTGTATCCAAGGCGAAAGGGGGGACCCTGGTAAATGTAACCTAAGCCACAACATAGTAAAATAATTCCAATTACCGTTGGGTCTTGTTGCCACCAGCTAATTGTAAATATTCCTAACAATCCGAATATTAAACACAAGTTTCCTAACCAAAATACTAATGGCTTGTTACCCGTTAAGTTTACTACCGAGTGATGCTTGTTTATATCAATTCCTGTTTCTGAATCATAGACATCGTTGCTCAGATTTTCCCAAGCTAATATTAATATTGCGGCGCCTAAAAAAGTAGAGAAAATTATGGCGTCAAGATGTTGTGTTTGTGCATAAGCAACGGCGGTTCCTACCCAAATTGGCATAATCGCAACGCTGTACATGGGTGGCTTAATTGCTGCCATCCACAATTTGTTATTAGGATATAAAATCAGCTTTGTAGTCATTTTTTAAGATTACTAAACTGCCAGCTTTCTTCTTAAAGTTGGAATTACCAACCTTGGTAACATAACCATCGTACCGCTCACTAGCTAGTACAAACGACCCAAGGTTGACAAACGAAGGATGTATCCCCATATGAATCATCTTATCGGTCTTTTTGGGAGCGATTAAGTCTAGCCTGAAGGCGACGCTTTATGTTACCTGTAGAAATACGACCACGATTCATGACTCTTTAGGAAGATAACTTCAAAAAAATTTACTTTTCTTCAATACCATGACAGTTTCTCCATGTCGCTCTGACTTTCTTGTATATAATAAAGAAATATACCAATTTCTCTTGACTATTCGGTCGCAATGTGCCCGAAGTAACAAGAATAAAATTGCAAGTATTTCGTTTGAGATTAATTTGGTTGACCCTTTGGTAGTTCTGGCAAAATTAGCACGAGAAAAACAGGTAACTTTTTATTGGGAAAATAAGAAGAGTGGAGAATCGATTGTTGCAATTGATGCAGTAGCAAAGCTAGAAATTACAGGTGAAGCAAGATTTAGTTCTTCAGAAGAATTTATTCAAGATAGTTTAAGCAATCTTGTATGTTTTGAACAAGATAAACCAAATAATACAGACATTAAAAACATCCAACCGCGTTTTTTTTGTAGCTTTAGTTTTTTTGACGAGAATGATGAGTCAGATTACCCTTTTTCGTCTGGAACTGTTTTTTTACCTCGCTGGCAAATTTCTGTTAAAAACAATCGCTGTCAGGCAATGGTAAATTTGGCAATTGATGCGAGTACTAATATTGATACTATTTTACATGTTGTGTGGACAAAAATTGAAATTATTCAATCTTTAGCATATTATTCGCCTAATTTAAACAATTCGCCTGCTAAATATAGTCAAAGATTGGTAGCAAACCCAGAAAAATTCAAAGCTTCTGTGGCTTCTGCACTCAAGGCTATTGGCGCCGGAGATTTTAGTAAAATTGTTTTAGCCTCAGCACTTGATATATATTCAAGGACGGCATTTAATATATTCAAGTCATTAAGCAACTTACGACAACAGCATCCTAACTGCTACATATTTTCTACAAGTAACGGTAAGGGACAAAGTTTTATCGGCGCCAGTCCGGAACGGTTAATTAATGTAAATAACCATTTTCTCGTGACTGATGCACTAGCAGGAAGCGCACCGCGTGGTAAAACACCCGAAGAAGATGCAGCAAATGCCAATCGTTTACTATTAAGCGAGAAAGAACGACACGAACATTCCTTGGTTATTGACTTTATCACACAACAATTATTAAAACTGGGCTTACGACCACAGTTTGTTAAATTTCAAGGGGTGCCACGTTTACGGCAGTTATCAAATATTCAACATTTATGGACACCTATAACAGCTGTTGTTCCAAATAATGTGCATCCGTTGCAGATTATAGCCCATCTGCATCCCACACCAGCAGTTGCCGGTGAATCACGGGATATCGCAATGCAGCAAATTCGACGTTATGAAAATTTTGAACGAGGTTTGTATGCGGCGCCTCTTGGTTGGGTAGATACTAATGGCAACTGCGAATTCATTGTTGGTATTCGTTCGGCATTAATTGATGGCAACCGCGCACGGTTGTATGCAGGCGCAGGTATTGTTGCTGGTTCTGACCCTATGAAGGAACTAGCTGAAATTCAACTCAAATTTCAAGCTTTACTAAAAGCTTTGGTTTAAATCACAAATGCAAAAATATAAGTAAAACAAGTAACTCATTAATCGTGAATACTTAATCATCTGCTGACTGCGCGACTGGCTCGACAACAATATCAATTGGTGCAGGTTGGTCAATTGGACTTGCCGCCATAATCGAGTCGAGTACCCAATCGTATGGGTCGCTGCTATCGTCTGCTGGGTAAGCTTCCCAGACAGTATTCATGTTTTCTTCGTCGTTTAAAATAATCACAACTTAGTTTTCCTTCGTTTTTTATACTTCAATCTTCTACGGAGATTTGTTTATATATCAGGAAAATACTTGATATATATGACACCTTACAGCTAGCTATAATTTACGTAAAATTTACTAGATTGATTTTGAATGGCAATGTGATAATATACGTCAAACCTTATTTAATATTCCCATAATCTACCGTTACATTCGCAGTTAGGGGGTTAGATACCTTAAAGTTGGCGTGGTGCCTGCTTCATGCGCGCACACTTCGCTCTAAACCTTGTAAATTAAGAAAATCCTGATAACCCTTTAGAATGGAAGATGGCACTAATTACTACCTGTAACTCTTTTTATCCCTAAAGGAATGCAAAAAAGATTATTTGAGGAATGTTCATGCAGATACTAACTTTTTATACAGCGAATTCGCAAGCATAAATTGTCAACCTTAAAACAAACGTCACAAATTTTACGTGTTTTTTAAATTGCTTCAAAGTTTAATTCTGCCAAATTGGCAGCTTAAGTAATTTTATTTATTTTACAATCAGAGAAAATTGAAATTAGAAATAAATCCCCCCTAGCCCCCCTTAATAAGGGGGGGATAAGATTTAATTTCATTTAAAGCCCCCTTGTTAAGGGGGGGGATAAGATTTAATTTCATTTAAAGCCCCCTTGTTAAGGGGGGGGGGATAAGATTTAATTTCATTTAAAGCCCCCTTATTAAGGGGGTTGGGGGGATTAAATCTTGATAAGCTCAATTTCGCCAGTGACGGGATTACTGCGAATTTTTACCATATAAACGCTTTGTTGCTTGCGGTTGCCGTTTGGAGTAAAGCTAATTTTTCCAGTGGCGCCGATTAAGCTAAAGTTAGGGTTTGCTATATAGTTAGATATATTACTGCGTACATAGCTAGTATTGAAATTTTGTGTATCCAAAGCAGTAATTAATGCTTTGGTTGCATCGTAAGTAAGAGCGGTATGCCAACTTATGCGTTTTTTCCAAAGCTGGTTAGCTTTTGTACTAAAATCAGAGGGTATTATTCCAGAATACCAAGGTAATGCAATGGCGCTACCCATTTTATTTTGAGCGAGTTTTCTAATAATTTTGGAACTATCAAGGCTATCTCCACCTACAACTAAATAATTGTACTGGTTCGCATATTCAATAACTTGCACTGCTGCATCTGACGTTAAACCATCGGTGGTAGGGAAAAGAACTATTGCATCGGCACCCCTATGTTTAACTTGATTGATATTTGATTCAAGATTATCGGATAAAGAAATTTCTGCGGCAATTTTACCACCTAGTTTGGTAAAATGATTGCGTAACTGTTTAAGTAACGATTCACTGTATTTACTGTTGGGGTTATAGAATACTGCTGCACGACGTTTATTGGCGCCAATAAGATAATTTGCCAAAATATCACCTGTAACACTGTTACTTGACACAACTCGAAAAAAGCAGTTTGGATAGGTTACTTGGCATTTGTTTGCCAGGTCATCAAAAGTAGCAGTTGGTGAAATTAGTAAAAGTTTTGCTTTTTGGTAAGCTGGAAGTGCTTCTAAAGTCGTCTCGCTACGAAAATGACCAATAACTGCGACAACATCGTTTTGTTTACCTAATGCTTGAGCAATTTTAACAGCAGATGAAGGCTTATTATTATCGCTGGCAATTAATACATATAAGCCAATTTTTTGACTCTGGTATTTTTGATTAAATTCGTTTTGTGCCTGTGCAACTCCTTGTAAAATTTCTTGACTCGAATTTATTGTGTCATTATTACTATCACTAATAGGAGCAACAACGGCGATAGTTAAAGTTCTAGTTTTATAATTATTGGCTTTGAGACGTGCGTTATTTAAGTAAATTAATGTTTCTGGGTCTGGACGTTGTTGAAAAGATTGTTCTAATAGTTTAACAGAATCAGAATATTCACCCGCAGCAAAGGCGTTTACTCCATCTTGTTTAATTTTATCTATAGAGTTAACCATCATAATTTCTTCACCGCAACTCATTTTATCATTTGAGTTGAAGCGGCGTATCCAAATTTTTTCGCAACCGTTTACGCCAGTAGCATACCAGTAACTACCAGTGAATCCTACTAAGCAAACAGCAGCAGCGTAGATAATTTTTTTATAAATGCGAGGAACTGGGGTTTTACGATTTAAAGCAGCAATAATAGCACGTGTGTTTTGTGGTCTATTTTCCCAGTCGTGTTCCATCATGTTATCTAGCAAATCACACACCAATTTAGTGCGAAACTTAGAGATAACACCCATTCTTGAATTATTTGCAGGTAAATTTTGGCGCCAGTTGAAATGACTAGATTTTTGTATATCAGAAAAATCGCACGGATGTGTACCAGTTAATAAATGTACAAAAGTGCGTCCTAAAGCAAAAAAATCTGACTGTCGAACAGCAAGACCATGTAAATATTGTTCGGGTGGTGCATATCCCACAGAACCGATACAGGTACCGTGTGCTAATGTTGAGTCTTCTTGTAAAAATGTCTCTGCTAAGTCGCGAACGGCGCCGAAGTCAATTAAAACTAACTGCCCATTCTGTCGTAGCATAATATTAGCAGGTTTGATATCACGATGGAAAAAACCGTGTGCATGAACTTGCTCTAAAATTAGAGTTATCTGTTTTAACCACTCGCGCGCTAATTCAAAATCAATTGGTTTATTATTTCTCTCATTCAGCCACTGCTGTAAATTTACACCGTCTATCTTTTCCATTATTAGACAATGTAATGGCTCACTACCATTTTTGAATTCAACTTGAAAGTAACCATCATCCACCTTTGGAATACCCGGATGATTTAAACGGCTTAAAACTTCAGCTTCGCGCTTGAATAATTTAATAATTTTATCTTTTTTATCACGTTCTTTTCCATCACGACTATCAAAACGCGATAAATTTAGAATTTTAACAATTTTAATACTTTTTGTTTCATCTTGCGATTCAAGCTCAAACGTCTTCGCAAACCCACCTGCTCCAATGAGTCTTATAACTCTATATTGCTTTTGTAGTAACAAATTTTCACCACAGTGAATGCAAATTATGCCATATTTATTAATTGGGTCGGTAGGGTTCGGGCACTTGGGATTGAGACATTGACTCATATAAAATTATGTTATGAAATTTTATAAAATTTAAATTGTTCAAGTCAGCATACACTTACAAAAGTTATCATTTCTTGATTTAACAATATTTATGTATTTTAATTATATATTTTAGTTAGATATTTTAATGTATAATATACCAGCTAATATTTTTAGTCGGCTTTAGAGCTGTTCTGTTTCATTTAAACCCTGACTAAATCTATATTAAACAAGTTTCTGAGGCGACTACGCTAAAAAACAAAGCACTAGTTAATAAAAGTTCCCTGAAGTTACATATGTCAAATTCTTTTGTCTCAATAACCGTCAAGCTATTTGCTGCATACCAAGAAGCATATGGGGTTCCAGAGCTAAAGCTGGAGTTTCCACAAGGAACCCCAGTTAAAGCAGTATGTAAGCATATTATTGATGAACGTCCTGAACTCGCGAAGTGGCAGGACGTTACACGCTATGGTGTAAATTTACTGTTCGTTGAACCAGATACTCCCCTTAAAAATGGCGATGAGGTTGTATTAGTACCTCCTGTTAGTGGTGGTTAATGCGTGTAGAGACGTTACATGTAACGTCTCTACAAGATTTAACGTTCGATTTGTAAATCGTCTTTTTGAGATTCGAGAATAATTTCAACTCCTCTGATATCGAAGAATAAAACTTCAACGCGACGGTTGAATGCGTGTTCCAATGCGTTTCTACCTGGAGTTTTGAGTTGACGTTCGCCAAAAGAACGAATGGTCATACGTTCGGGTACAATACCTTTTTTGATTAAGTAATTTCTGGCATTTCTCGCGCGTCTTTTTGCAAGGTCTTTGTTGTATGCATCGGATGCACGTGCGTCGGTGTGACCTTGTAGTTCGATGACTATTGTGGGGTATTGCTGCATTACTGCGGCTATTTTATCGAGAACTTCGCCACTTGCAGAGCTAATAAAGTCTTTATCTAATGCGTAATGAATGTTATTTGGAACTCGTAAGCGAATGGGTGCAGGTCGTGCAGGTGGTTCGGGTGGTGCAGGTGGGAGAGTCGGTGGAGTAGGGGGAGCAGGGGGAGTTGGGGTAGTTGTGCATTTGGGAATTTCACCTTGATGTTGAGTTAGTTTGTCTTGGTTTAATTCTTTTATTTGAGGCGCCTTTTGTGAAGGGGAAAGAATTATAGTACTGTATGCAGGTTCGGAGGTGCCGTTTGAATCTGTGGCAATAGCACTAAGACGAGTCAGTGGTTGTAAATTTGGTAATGTTGTTTCAAAGCGTCCTTTGGCATTGGCTTTAATGGTAGTTATGGCTTGACTTAAGGCGCCATCTGAACCAACGCGATAAATTTGAATTTCTGAATTTGGGTCGGCAGTTCCTGCGATGGTAACTATATTATTGATAAGCAAAAATTCTTTGGATATAAACTTTGGAGCGTTGATAGCAGCGTTTCCTGTATCTAAACGACGATTTGAAGATGTTCTAACTGGGTTCAAGCCGTCTCCTTGTTGAAAATCTGATATATCAGCACTAGCTCTGGTATTTAAATCAATGCTGAGTCCTTCTAAGTCAGCAAAACGGTTATTTTGAATTACATTGCGAACTGCGGCGCCATTTAGGAACGAACCACCGTTTGGAAAAGCAGTGACAACTACACCTGGGCCAGCTTGGTTAGTAATTTCGTTATTGGTAACTTTATTGTCGCTTCCCATTAAGTACACTGCTGCACGTCGTAAACGGCGCCCGTTATACTTGATTTGGTTATTGGTAATTTCTACGCTTCCTTGGGGTTTGAATAAAAATGCTCCACTGCCATCGTTAGCGCATATCAAGTTTTCTTTTATTTGCGAACCATCGATGGAACCTTCTAAGCGTATAGCATCAGGCATTCCCGCTAAACCATTACCAACAATGATATTTTGGTTTATTTGTGTTGAAATAGCGGTTGCTCCTGTAATTATGGCGCTACCTTCATGGTACGAAATGCGGTTGCGCCGAATTGTGGCGCCCACTGCATTAAATACCGACACACCAAACGCCGAAGGTGTTTCTGGCATTTTTTCATTATTGTTTATACCCAACCAGTTATTTTCGATAACTACATTTTTAGCTTGATCAGAAATAAAAATATCTGCTGGAGGAATACTAGCAGTGCGTTCATGCTGACTTGTAAATCCGTATATACTTAAACCGCGTATTGTTATTTTATTTGCTACTATCGTAAATCCACGTATAATATTACGTGTTGCTTCAGGTTGAATTGAAATAACTGGCACTGGTATATGAATTTCTGCAGTTGCTGACTTTGAGGCATTGTAACCTGGTTGAGTGGCGCCATCAATAATTAAATTAGGCGCCGTTAATGGTGGCAAAATATCTTGTAAAGCAATAGTCGTTTGCTGTGGAGGTAGGTTGAAATCTATTTTAGGTATAGTGCTGGGTGAAACTTGGGTTTTCTCTGCTGGTGATAGCTTTTCTAAAGGTAAGGCGCCGTTGACGATTTGAATAGCTTCGCGTAATGTTAGTGCGTCGTCTGGTTGGATGGCGCCGTCTTGGTTACTATTTACAACTACTCGTAATGATGTTGAGGTTGACTGAGACTGAGCAACAGCTACTGACGCTACAGTAACAATGAGAAAAAAAGAAAGATTAAAAGTTAGTATAAATTTATGCATAATTTTATTTAAGCTCTTTGATTAATTGTTCTTTTTTTTACTAATAAGTTCCGGAGAATTATAAAGCTTGAATTTCGATATAGGTCGGTTAATAATTTTTAGTGATGATTCCATGACGTTGTTGTAGAGACAGACAACGTTTTTAAGAATCACACAGACTGGCAAGTATTTTTAGTGCGACTTTTCCATATCCAACCCTGCTCAGGAGCACTAATTTCTATCCAACCACCATTTTCTTGTCCAGTAATTGTAGCTTTTGTACCTGCTTTAATTACTTTGCCAGTTCGAGAGCGTCCAGGGGTTGCGCGTATATTTGATGAGCTTGTCACAACAACACAATTATTCGGTTGTTCTGTTGTTTTTTCTTTTGCTGGATTTGGTTTATTTTGTTCAATATTATTAATATTGGCTTGGGTTTGATTTTGGTTTGCAGTTATAGTAGAAGCTGCTTGCGGTTGACGATTCGCTGCAAGTAAACTGCCACAAATTAAGATAAACGCGCAGCTTGGTATAATAATTAATGGGGATTTATAGGGAATTTTAATAGTTAGAATTGGACTTGTTTGCTTTACTGGTGGTTGATTAGCACGATTTATAGGAGCAATTGTAACTGTATTTTGTGCTGGAGCATTACTTTCAAGCTTAGGCGCCGTAATAGTTGGATTCGATGCATCTGGGTTTGTATTAATTGTGGGAATATAAATTGTTTTGGCTTTTTCTTGCAGCGATTGCAATACCGAGATTGTATGTACATAAACTTGTTTGATATAGTGATGTCCTTTTAGTTGCAAAGCATTGGCTAAAGCTTTTGGTATTCCAGGATTAGTAAATGTAGATAGTGCTGATAATGCATCACTTGCAGTTTGGTACCGATATTTAAAGTAGTGCCGCACCATTTTGGTTAAAACGGATGTTAGCTGTTCACTGCTTTGGGTATATTGGCGCCACAATATTTCTCCAGTTTGCGGGTCTTCTGGTAATTGATTTGGGTTGAGTCCAGTTAAAGCTTGAATAGCAATTATTCCAAGAGCATAAATATCACTGCTTGGTCTTGGTCTACCTTGTCCTTGCTCACTTGGCATATACCCCGGAGTTCCAATGGCGACAGTTTCATTTTGAAATGCTTCTTGAGTCATGAGTGAATGCATCTTCACTTGCTTGACGGCGCCAAAGTCAACCAAAACCAACTTATTATCACTACTGCGACGAATTAAGTTATCTGGCTTAATGTCTCGATGGATAACTCCATTGCTGTGGATAAATTCCAAAATTGACAAAACCTCAACAAGTATCTGAGTCACAGTCGCCTCGTCAAGACGATTTCCGAGATTCAGTTCTTTTGAAAGAGAATGTCCAGCAATAAATTCTTGTACCAGAAAGAACTCTTCGTCTTGCTCAAAGTAAGCTAGTAGCTGCGGTATCTGGCCGTGCTTGCCTAGTTTTTCCAGCGTTTCCGCTTCACTATTGAATAGGCGCCTAGCAGTTAACAAGAAATCTGAATCGCTAGTTGCTGGCTTGAGTTGCTTTACTACACAGCTAGGATTTCCTGGACGACGAGTGTCAAGGGCTATATAAGTATGTCCAAATCCCCCTTGACCAAGGACTTCTACCACTCGATAACGCTGGTCTAATAATCTGCCAATCATATTTATGCTTTCACATAATTAGTCTTTAACACTACTTAACTTTTTCATTGATATTTTTTTTACTCCGGATAGAGCAATTTAAATACGTAATTCCACTAGTCTTGTTTTTATCATCATTCTCAAGTAATCTATACCCGATAAAATTTGTCGGGTATGTTTGACGAGTATTTTTACTCGTGATACCATCGAACGAAATCGACGCAAGCAAGAACTAGGGAGAAGCAGAATGACACAGGTATCAACAGCACAGGCAGCATCCACAGCACAGTTAGCATCCACAGCTAAAGCTTTAAAGTGTAAAGAGTGTGGCGCCGAGTATGAATTGAAAGCGCAGCACGTATGCGAATTGTGTTTTGGACCTTTGGAAGTTAAATATGACTTTAGTAGTTTGCGCTTCTCTGTAACTCGCGAAAGTATTCAAGCTGGCCCGAATTCAATTTGGCGTTATCGTCAGTTCTTGCCCGTTGCTACAGATAACTATATAGATGTTGGTACAGGAATGACCCCGCTAGTTCGTTCACAACGTTTAGCGCGGCGCCTTGGTTTAAAGAAACTTTATATTAAAAATGACGCTGTAAATATGCCCACCCTCAGTTTCAAAGACAGGGTGGTATCGGTAGCACTGTCACGCGCACGCGAATTAGGCTTTACAACAGTATCTTGTGCAAGCACTGGAAATTTAGCAAACTCTACAGCAGCTATTGCCGCACATGCAGGTTTAGATTGTTGTGTATTTATTCCTTCTGATTTGGAAGCAGGTAAAGTTCTGGGTAGCTTAATATATAGTCCAACTTTAATGGCTGTTCATGGTAACTACGACCAAGTTAACCGCTTGTGTTCAGAAGTTGCAAATACACATGGTTGGGGTTTTGTCAATATAAATTTACGTCCTTATTATTCAGAAGGTTCTAAGACTCTTGGTTATGAAGTTGCTGAACAATTAGGATGGGAATTACCGGACCATATTGTGGCGCCGCTTGCAAGTGGTTCTTTGTTTACTAAGATATATAAAGGATTTAAAGAATTTGTCGAAGTCGGTTTGGTAGAAGATAAGAACGTTCGTTTTAGTGGCGCCCAAGCAGAAGGATGTTCACCAATAGCAGAAGCATTCAGAGAAAAACGCGACTTTATTAAACCAGTCAAACCAAACACAATTGCAAAATCAATAGCTATTGGCAACCCTGCGGATGGTGTATACGCCGTTGATATTGCGAACAAAACAAATGGTAATATTGAATCTGTCACCGACGCAGAAATTATCGAAGGTATCAAGTTATTAGCTGAAACCGAAGGTATATTTACCGAAACTGCTGGTGGTACAACCGTTGCCGTGCTGAAGAAATTAGTTGAAGCAGGTAAAATTGACCCTTCGGAAACTACAGTTGTTTACATCACAGGTAACGGTTTGAAGACCCAAGAAGCAGTTCAAGGTTATATTGGCGAACCCTTCACAATCGAAGCGAAACTTGATAGCTTTGAACAAGCACTCGAACGCTCACGTACTTTAGACCGTCTCGAATGGCAACAAGTACTTGTTTAGTTAAAAGTGATGAGTGCTGAGTGGTGAGTAGTAACTTCTTACTCAGCACTCAGCACTTAGCACTCAGCACTCCTTATTTTTTAGATTTTGATTTGTATGACAGTAAAAGTATTAGTTCCTACCCCACTTCAGAAATTTACCAATAACCAAGCTGTTCTGGAGTGTGGAGGTAACAGTGTTGGCGAACTTTTGGAATCACTCGAACAAGCTTGTCCTGGTATTAAAGAACGTTTGTGTGATGAAAAAGGACAACCTCGTCGTTTTTTAAACTTCTACGTGAATAGCGAAGATATTCGCTTTTTAGATGGTGTTTCAACTCCATTAAAAGATGGCGATGAAGTCAGTATTGTACCTGCCGTTGCTGGTGGTTGAACACCACAAAAAAATCATTACTATTTATTTTATCTTGTGGGATTATTTTATCTTGTGGGATTATTTTATCTTGTGGGATGGACATCCTTGCCCGTCCCATTTAAGTAGAATTTATTACCACAGAGACGCAGAGGACACAGAGAAGAGAGAAAAAACGAACCGCAAAGGACGCAAAGAACGCAAAGGAAGAAATAGTAATAGTAAGCGTGGCTAGTACGGAGACAATGGTTAGACTAGCGCTCGCGTCATCCAAGCCCTGAAGAAGTATTTTTAATCGTAGAGATATCACAATCTACCTTAACAAAAGATTTAGAAACAAAGAAACCTGTTTACGCAGCAGCAGGTATTCCTGAGTACTAGGTTGTAGATTTAGTCAACTCCCTCTTAATAGTATTTCGCAATCCTCAAAATAATAACTATCGGGAGCAACAAGAACTTAACAGTGGGGATATATCACCTTTAATGTTCCCGGATATCAAAATTTCTGTAACAGAACTTTTTCACAAATATCATCATAGCACTGTCAATATCTGATAAATTTTATTGCCGAGTTTTAAGATAATTATTAAAATCTTCACCTGCTTCCTGAATTTCAGGGTCTGAGTGTTTTAATGCCTTTGCCACAAGTCTTTCGGTCAGTTGACGGTCAATAATAAAATAAAGTTCTAATAATCTTCTATATTCTTCATCTGTACCATGTTTTAATACAGGCTCCGCGTAATTTTCAATATTAGCTAAAAGCCATTCTTGTTCAAATAAAAGAATAGCAGAGCGCACTAATTCAATATCAGAATGACCAACACTTGCTAATTGGATTAATTCATCAAATAAGCCCTGCCTTTCTTTATCAGTTAAATACTCTAAAATTTTTAGCGCTGTAGCTCTTTCTGAGGGATTTTGCAAGGCTTTTCTAATTAAATCTACTCTATTATGGCAATTTAAGAAAGTTTGTCGAGTTTCTGTATAAGCTTTCTCTTTATCAAGCAATTGATACCAAATTTCTGTATCTGGTTGGTAAGATTTTGTTTCAAGCATAGCTTTATTGGTTATCCTATTTCTTTTTTGCCTACGTAAATCCAGCCACAATCTAAAAATTTTTTTACAAATTCTGAAAAATACATTTCAAAGGCAGGGTAGATAGTGTAATGAGTAGGGGAGTGAGTTCCACCAACATCTATACCATCTGCTATCACAGCAAGACCTATTGGTAATAGCGCCCCTTTATTTATTTTATAATAATGCCCTGTTATCGGGGCAAACCCAACATCTGCAAATGTGGAAGCTCCCGTTGGAGGTTGAGTTGGTTTTACGAAATCCTTATCCACAGCAATATCTATATTGGGTCGAGGTGAACGGGGAGATGTTCTGTTACCAAATGCATAGAGAGTTATCGGTAAAATGATTGGTTCGGCTACTTCAGACGAATTTACTGGACTATGGTCTGATTTTTCCACACTTATAAGTTAGCTTGTTTATATATTATCTCAGCTTAGGAATTTTAACGGGTAAAAAGCCTGACTCGCACTCTATTCGTCTCATAAAGTTTTAATTCTCTATATTTCAACTGGGTATCCATTCTACAATTGCCTCACTTTCGTCATCAAATACTACCGTTCGCGTCATCCAAGTCTTGAAGAAGTATTTTTAATTGTAGAGGTATGTTAGCTAGCTCATCAAAACTAGCTAATTCAAACAACTAACGACAGTTTTTACCACCAGCAGAATTAGCGTAATCGTCCCATGTGTAACACGGAGGAATTTGCGAGTCGTTTTGCTGGCTAGAACCTGATCCTCCTGCAAACATCAACATCAGTCGAAGAAGTGCAGCGGCTTTATCATTAGCCTGAATTCTTCGAGCTTCCTGTTCAGCTACGTAGGCTTTCTTATCTTCTGGAGATAAGCTTTCAAAATGCTGACGACGACGCTCTGCCTCTAATCGCTGTTCCTCAGTCGCTGCCTGACGAGCAGCTTCCAGTTCTTTCTGCCTTTGCTCCAATCGCTCCAATTCTTGCTGACGTTTTAGCCGTCGCAGTTCGCGTTGTTGTCGTTGAAATTCAATGCGTTGCTCACGTTCCCTTTTACGTTCCTCACGTTGCAGTCTACGTCGCTCACGTTCAACCATCCTCAAGGGATTAAAAACGATCGTTTGAGTCGATTGAGAACCTTGCTTAGAGATTATGTCGAGCGCAGCAACTGAATTAATGCTGATGCAATATATGAAAGCAGTAGATAAACAGCTAACAAGCTTAAACCTCATTAGAAATCTCCCAAGTAGCATATATAGCAAAGTATCTCAGAAAAATTACTTAGCTAATCGGTCATAACAATTTTATTCCTCAACATTTTGTAAGTCAACATCTTTGCGAAGCTCATACCCGCCTATGGTTAAAACACATAGGCTGATAGCAAAAGTCCATTTAAATGGACTGATGAAAATAGTTGGCGCCGGAAACACCACCACACACCTTCTATGGTGGAAGCATGGCTGATTTTTTTCGTGGATGTTTGGGGAACCGCGCGCTCGTAGAGACCAAATTAATATGGTATGCACTAAAAATAAGTAAAAACATCATTCCCCAATAACAATGGCTCTAACCGAGAAGTTCCACCACCATGAAAGTAAAGAGTTGGATAATCTCAAGGGTTATAAAGAATTTTTCGTATTACATTTATTGTGGAGATTATGGATTAAACAGTTCAATCACAGGCTTCAGATCGAAGTACATCGTGCGGTAGGGCATTTCTGGGGGAAGGCTTTCATGAGGGTCTGCAAAATCAAATCCCAGCTTGGTATAAAATCCTGACGCATCATAAGCTGGTTCAACATCTTGATCGTATAACGCATCTACTGTCACAAAGCGCACCCCAACAACTGGAACAATCTCAGACACCACATATTCAATCGCCCACTCCACTAGGTGACGACCTGCTCCTTTTGCACGTCGATCAACAGCTAGTAAACCAATTTTGATGGCAGGAAAAGTTTGATATTTTACGCCTTCTTCTACCAGAATTGGATTTTCAACTTGTAACTTGTCGGCTAGAAGAGTGATGTAGCCAGCGAGGGAATCCCCACTGCGAATCGCCCAGCAGTGGCAAATATGAGCATCCGCTTCTCGCTTAATTCTGCCTTGTTTCCAGTAGGTGACAAATTCTCCTCGAAGACAACGAAACCCCTGTCCTAAGTTGAGGATGTCAGGGGTAAGGCGTTCGACTGGAATTTGGGAAAAGTCGATCCCTTCAAATTTACTTTGACTGGGCATTGGCTTGAGCTTGGTTACGACGATCTGCGATACGTTTGGCTAATGCAAGGGCGCGCTCGTTGGTAACGGCTTGACCTGCTTCGATTGCTTCGATCAGCTTTTTAGCTTCTTCCCCAACAACTGGCTTCGATTCGGTATGAAAAGGGTACTTCATGTTAATGATTCACCTAGATACATTCCAAGTATAGCAAGCCTTCATATCTTCTGGGTGGCAAAGCGGATCAATGAAGCCGCCGCTACTAACCTTTTGTTCCCAACTAACTATCTTGATACGGTAAGCGTCAATTTCTGCCGCAATTTCTTCTTCTGTAATTTCTTGAACTTCCGGAATTTCTTGCGTTTTATCAAATAAACTTCTGAATTTTTGACTAATTTCGGCTCTGGAATTCTCCTCTACTGAAATAGTTATTTCTACCCGTTGTCCTGGTTGAAAAGGTAAACTTGATAAAACTACATTATTCGGGTCTTCTATAGTGATAAGTTTTTTATAAGCATTCATGGTTGTTTCTTAGGTTATTATATGCTTTTCTTTAAGATGCATTTACCCTGGATACAAGTATACCCCATTTCAATTGTAGGTAAGCAATAATATAAAAACAGGTATTTAATCGCAACCAATGGATACTTTAGTAAAGTGGACGGTTAAGGATTACCACATGATGATTGAGGCGGGTATATTAAAAGACCGCCACGTTGAACTTTTAGCAGGGGAAATTCACTCGATGGCGCCGGAAACACCACCACACAGCTTCTATGGTGGAAGTATGGCTGATTTTTTTCGTGGATGTTTAGGCAACCGCGCGCTAGTTCGAGAAGCGCATCCAATTACACTTGCTAACTCGGAACCAGAACCCGATATAGCCTTAGTAAGGGGGCAATGGTTAGATTATCGTTCGCGTCACCCAAGTGCTGAAGAAGTATTTTTAATTGTAGAGGTATCACAATCGACTTTAGCAAAGGATTTAGAAACAAAGAAAGCTGTCTACGCAGCAGCAGGTATTCCAGAGTACTGGGTAGTCGATTTAGTCAACTCACTCTTAATAGTATTTCGCAATCCTCAAGCTAATAATTATCTTTCCCAACAAGAACTCAACAGTGGGGATATATCACCTTTAATGTTCCTGGATATCAAAATTTCTATAACCGAACTGTTTAACGCTGCTTAATTCCATCAATAGATTTAAATCAATGCCCTTGTTGATTGTAATCAATCGGTTTCGCTGTGCTATGTCAAAATAGGGATGATGACTTCAAGGTGAGCTAGCTCTTGTCTTCGTAAGAGAATTGCTCGATTCTTCTATATATATAAGGATTAACTGCGAGCTATGGCAGAAGAAAATAATCAAAACCAACCAGAGGACAAGGTTCCTGGTCTTGACTCACCCGAAACGACTAATATCCCTACAGCGAATGCTCCCGACCCTGAAGCTGTAAGTGGAGATAACCCAAACGCTTCTAAACCCCCTGCGGCAAAAAAAGCTGCAGCAAGTGGTGATGCTCCAGCAGGAGAGAAAAAACCTGCTGCTAAAAAAGAAAAAGCTCCAGCAGTTGAAGATAAGCCATTTTTGGAATTTATGGAACAAGATTATGTTCCTGCGTTACAAAAAGCTATTGCAACCGAGGGAGTACGTGATTTATCACTCAAGTTTGCCAAGCAACCAATTCCACTCAAGGGTATACAGTTAGGTGAGTGCTGGCAAGTTACTGGTAGCTGGCAAAATGGTTATCGTCAGTTCAATTTATATTTCCCTGAAGAAAATATTCAAGGTAAAAAGGCTTTTTCTTGTAACGAAGGTAAGGCGCCGAGTACACTTGAATCATTTTTAATCGATGAACGTAAAGTTACTCTTGATATGTTGGTATCAAGATTGGTTTACCGTTTAAACGGGCAAAAATGGTTAGGTAGAAATTAATCGTAGGGTGGGCACTGCCCACCTTACACCATCGAAGGTGCATTTCGATCTGTTAGGCGATTTCATGAAAGTGGTAGGTGACGGCGCCTGTATGATGGTCGTTATCAATTCTGACGTAACCAGATTTAAGCATTTCTTTTAACACTGCTTCAATTTCTGCAAATCCTAACCCGGTAGCTTTTACTGCTTGCGTAACGGTAACTTTACCTTCATTCTTCTCTGCTGCATCAATAAGTTTTACCATTAGTTGTTGTTGAGGTACTTGGTAAACTTGGGATGCTACAACCGACTGATTCATCGGTACTCCATAAGGAGATAAACCTGCTTTGAGACGCAGTTGCATTTCACGCTCTGCTACCATATCTGGCATTAAGAACAAATCAACTACTTGCCCAACTCCAAATAATCCTCCGGTAATTAACCACAAAATACCACTACCAATTTTGCCGTTATAGAGTCGGTGTAGTCCACCAAAACCTAGTAGCATTCCTGCGGCAAAAACGTAGGACATAAATAAGCGGTCTTTGGATTTTTCTTGTATAGTTTCAGCATTCATATTGATTTGCCTATATGGTTACGATTTAATTTTTTAATATATTGAAGAAACCGGGTTTCTAAGCCAAATCTTCGTGTTATTACAAGTTATCGATAAGAAACCCGGTTTCTAGAAGGCGCCTATGAATATAATAATGAGTTGAAATAGCGCAACTTTACTTCACCCATGCGATTCACCCAACCGGGTGATTTTTGAGAATAAACGCACGATTTTTAAAGTAAAAAGAAGTTTTGTTGCAACTCTTAACGTTTTGACCCTGCTGCTTTGCACCCAAGGCTTGGTAGACTTAGTTTTATACTTGTTATTCGTGATTTTGGCGCGCTTTTGGCGTTGCCAGTCCCGCTTTAAAAGATACCACTAAAGACAAGAGCAATTTTAAACATGGTAGATTCCCTCAAAAAACCAGGTATTGAAGAAATGCGTGCGGGGACTAAGGTTCCAGCGAAGGAAACTCTGCTGACTCCCCGATTTTATACCACCGACTTTGATGAAATGGCTCGTATGGATCTTTCGGTCAACGAAGATGAGCTACGAGCTATTGTGCAAGAGTTTCGCGCTGATTATAACCGCCATCACTTTGTTCGGGATGCCCAATTTGAACAATCCTGGGACCACATTGATGGAGAAACTCGTAAGTTGTTCGTTGAATTTTTAGAGCGTTCTTGTACCGCTGAGTTCTCTGGCTTTTTGCTTTACAAAGAACTTGGTCGTCGTTTAAAAGATAAAAATCCTTTACTCGCTGAAGGATTTAATTTGATGTCGCGCGATGAAGCACGTCACGCTGGCTTTTTGAATAAAGCGCTGTCTGACTTCAACTTATCGCTCGATTTGGGTTTCTTGACAAAAAGCCGCAGTTATACATTCTTTAAACCCAAATTTATCTTCTACGCTACTTATCTATCAGAAAAGATAGGCTACTGGCGTTACATCACAATTTACCGTAACCTCGAAGCGAATCCAAACCATCAGATTTATCCAATATTCCGCTGGTTTGAAAACTGGTGCCAAGACGAAAACCGTCACGGTGACTTCTTTGATGCGGTAATGCGCGCACAACCTCAAACCCTCAATGACTGGAGAGCGCGTTTATGGTGTCGCTTCTTCTTACTGTCGGTATTTGCGACGATGTATCTTAATGATATTCAGCGCAGTGGTTTTTACGAATCACTCGGTTTAAACACTCGTGAGTTTGAGTACGAGGTCATCGACAAAACCAACAAAACCGCAGGACGTGTATTCCCCGTAATGTTGAATACAGACCATCCTGACTTTTACAAACGGTTAGAAGTTTGCGTCAAAAACAATGAGAAACTGGGAGAAATCACTAATTCCAGCACTCCTAAGCCATTGCAATTCATCCAAAAATTGCCTTACTACGTCTCTAGTGCTTGGCAAATTCTCAGATTGTATCTAATTAAACCAATAGATGCTGCATCAAATCACGGTGTAGTCCGTTAAATAATCCCCTAACCCCCCCCCTTAATAAGGGGGGGACAAGAGTGCTTTAAGCCCCCTTATCAAGGGGGGTTGGGGGGATTTCTAAAGTTATAGTTTAATTTGCTATAAGTTAGAGTGGCGCCACTTCGGGGAGCCACTTTTTTAATGTATATAAACAAACTATGAATAAGTATGTATCCGTACTAGTTTTTTTATGCTTATGTATAAATGCAAAATCAGCTTATAGTCAAACACCATCACCTGGCGCCCAAGATTTAGATTTAAGTCCAGAGATAATTAACAATAGTCCACTATTACAAAGATGGCGCCGCAAAGTGCCCAACGTCTTAGAAGATATAAAAAACGACCCTAGTTTTCGTAGCAGATTACGTTTTGGTTATTTTCCAACGGTCGGGGTGAAAGTTGGCGCCGAAGATATACAAATAGATAAAACAAGATTTACATTTAGCGGTGAATACTACACAACGTTCAACGGTAAAAACACCAATTATGGTGGAGATATAAATTATTATTTACGTCCTTTAGGCAGTTATGTAAACGTGGCGCCAGTATTAGGTTATCGTCACATATCCACAGAAAAAGATTCTACAAACGGAGTCAACGTAGGCGCCAAACTATTACTAGTATTATCACGCGGAGGGGGTGGAGATATTTCCTTAACACAAACTTGGGTGGCGCCAGCATCAAACGAAGAAATAGGATTAACAAAATTATCCCTTGGCTACGCAGTCACACGCAAATTAAGAATTTCTACAGACATAGAACAACAAAATGGGCGCCAAAAAGAAAGCCGCGCAGGCATAATTTTAGAGTGGATGTTGATACCGTAGGGGCGGGTTAACCCATAATCTACAACCAAACCCACATCCATCTAAACCCGCCCCTTACATATAGTCAAGCAAAGGGTAAAGATATATTAGAACGGCGGGCAAGTTCTCTCCACCCCACAAGAGCAAAAAATAAGGTACCGAGTTTTAATTACAAATAAACCCGGTTTCTAAAGTTTCTGAATAGCTAAAAAGTTGGTAATTTTAAAAATCTCTAAACCATAGTTATAATCTTTGATTTTATGCACCCCATTTCTTAATACACGATAAAAGTCATATTTATTACTTAATAACTCAAAAAAGTCAAGCATGAATATTCTTGTGGACAAACATGTTTGACCAAATTCAAATTGTATGCATTTGATAGCGCCATTTTCAATCATTTTCTCGCTACCCAAAAGCACATCTATTTCATGTCCTTCTACATCAATTTTTAATAAATCTATTTCTAAAATACCTTTATCAGCACAAAATGAATCAAGCGTTTTAATCGCTATTTCAGTTTGCCGCACATCACCAGCATTTTGAATCAAAATATTTGGTGTTAAAGATGCTATTGCCTCACCTTCACTCGAAAAATAAATATTACCTGTTGTATTTTCTTTACTTAAAGCACAATCTAAAATCGAAACATTATTTTGATGTGAAAATTGATTTAGCAAAACATCATAACATTTAGTTTGCGGCTCAAAGCAATATATTTGGCTCTTATCACCAAGTATTTCTATAACATCGTTTGTAAATTTTCCCTCATTGGCGCCAACATCAAACACGCAATAATTATCTTTAACATTAACTTTTGTAAAATACCAGTGTAGAGCCTGCTTTTCACCACTGTTTTTGATTGCATAGCCACCTCCAACATTCATACCCGCATGGCAAAGCTTTAATGTTTTTTCCCAAAAAGGTTGTAGCCAAGGTCTAGATATAACCCATCTTAAAGTTTGTTCCATATTGAGATTTTATTAATATATTCTATAAAGTTTATATGTCTGAGTTTATTAAACCACTAACTAAAGGAATAAATAAAATCTCAGAAACCGGGTTTCTTCATTGAAATCTGTGATAAAAATGATGATGTGGCGTAGAAACCCGGTTTCTTTAGCGTAGAAATATTCCAATACAGTAAATAAATTGCTACATTAAATATCTAGGGCTATGTAACTGCAACTGCCCAGTCTGCAACATCTACCACTTTTAGGAACGTATTGCAACGCCGTGATGAATGGACTTTTTAGAAAAATCCGTGCAACGCTTGTTAAAGATAAGCATAGTGCTATTACGGTTGACTCAAAGCCGAAAAATTTAGCAGCGCAGGGCAGTAACCCCATCAATAAGTTAATGGTGGTAATTGCTACAAGTGTAGGAGTTACAGCTTTAATAACAGGTGCCCGTCATTTAACTTGGTTGCAACCGTTAGAAATATCGGCATATGACCAAATGTTGCGTTCACGTCCTGTAAATGATATTGATAATCGTTTGCTAGTAGTGACAGTAGACGAACCAGATAAACAAAAATTTGGACATCCGTTACCAGTTACAACGCTTAACAAGTTGTTTACTATCTTAGAGTCTTATCAAGCGCGTGTAATTGGTTTAAATATTTATCGCCCTAATGACTTGGGTATAGGCGCCGGACTTAAAGATAAAAGTAAACTAATAGTCGCCTGTAAGTTAAGTAGTCATAAAAACTCTGAGATTGCCCCACCATTAGATTTTTCTAGAGACAATATCGGTTTTAATGACCTGGTACCCGACCAAAACGACCGTACAGTTCGTCGCGCTTTACTATTTGCTGATTCGCGCGATAAGAACTGTAATACGAAATATTCATTTGCAGCATTAGTCTCAATAGCTTACTTAGAGAAACAAAATATTCACTTCAAGTTCAACAAAGATGAAAACTGGGTTTTAGGTGGCAAGGTTATACCCCGCTTAAAAGGTAAACCCGGTAGTTACGAAGATTGGGACTCACGCGGTTATCAAATCTTGCTAAACTATCGTCACCCTGATTATTTAGCGCGACAAGTAACCCTAACGCAAGTTCTTACCAATCAAGTTAATCCAGATTTAGTAAAAGATAAGTTAGTTATTATTGGTAACATCGCCCCCAGTATTGATAGAGGAGTTTCAACACCATACGGCGCCTTATCAAAACAGCCACTTGGTACACAACCTGTGTTTATTCAAGCACAGACAGTAAGCAATATTCTCAGTACAGTACTCGATAATAAACCGTTGATTTGGTACTTTACAGATTTTGCGGAAATTGGCTGGGTGTGGCTTTGGGCACTTGTGGGAGGGGCAGTAGGTTGGCGTTTCCGTAACCCGTTAATGTTTTTAGTTGCAGGTGGGACTAGTTTAGGCGCCTTGTTAGGAATATGCTATTTCTTATTTTTACAAGCAGGATGGGTACCAGTAGTACCACCCGCAATTGCGTTACTAATGACAGGTATTGGTACAGTGGCATATTTAGCTTATCGTACCGAAATAGAAACAAGAATAATTATCGTTCAAGTTGAAAAACAACAAGAAGCAATAGCTCAACTGAGTGCATTACTCAAAGAACCAACTCGTCTTCCTGATACACAACTGCGTGGGGATGTTGTAGACACTCCACCTCAACGCAACACAGGTGATTATTTATTAAGTGGAAGATATCAAATTACGCGCGTGCTTGGGTCTGGAGGTTTTGGTTCTACTTATGTTGCTAAAGATACTCAGCGTCCGGGTGAGCCAAGTTGTGTAGTTAAACAATTAATGCCTGCACGTCGCGATGCTCGTTTTATGGAAGTCGCACGTCGGTTGTTTGATGCTGAAGCAGAGATTTTATTAATATTGGGTAAGCATATACAAATTCCTGACTTACTCGCATATTTTGAAGAGAACAACGAATTTTACTTAGTAGAAGAGTATGTAAGGGGGCAAACGCTAAAGTTAGAATTATCTGCGCGCGATATTCAAGACGAAGAATATGTAACCGAAATGCTCAAAAGCGTCTTACAAGTTCTGAAATTTGTTCACGAACACCGAGTTATTCACCGTGATATTAAACCCGACAATATTATTCGTAACTCTCAAGATAATAACTTAGTGCTAATAGACTTTGGTGCCGTTAAGAAAATGCAGCCACCTAGTAATGAGACTGAGTTAGCAACTGTAGCAATTGGCACACGTGGATATGCGGCACCGGAGCAACTAGCAGGACATCCCCGTTTGAGCAGTGATATTTACGCTTTGGGAATGATAGGTATTCAAGCTTTAACAGGTGTAGCACCACAAGCTTTAGATATTAACCCTGATACAGGAAATGTAGAGTGGCGCCATCTAGTTACAGTCAGCGACAAATTGGGGAATATATTAGATAAAATGGTTTGCTATCACTTTAACGAACGATATCAATCAGCATCTGAAGTATTAGAAGATTTAAATAAATTATAGTTCTATGTGCCCTCTTACCGCTCTGGCGCCAATGCAGGATGTGACAAACGTCTAGTTTATGAAGGTTATTGCTCAATATGGCAGTCATGACTTCAAAAAATATAACATTGTAAAACAAACACAATATAATATTGTGGAACAGGCATCCCTGCCTGTGAATTCTATATATATTTTTTTACCACAGAGACACAGAGTGCAGAGAGAAGAGGAATAAACCACAAAGGCACACTCGTACACAAAGGAAGAGAAGAAAGAGAAGAAAGAGTTAATTCAAAGCCAGTTTTCCAAATTTAAACCATTGAGGGTCAAATTTAGACTCGTTCATTTGCCGAACTGCTTGTGCCTGCTGCTGTCGTTGCTGTAAATACGTTTCTACTTCCTGCTGATGATTGAGATAGAATGCTATTATGAGTGCCCAATCCTATTACTATTAAACCTTAAAGCATAATTCTTGTGTACTATAAAATAATATATTGCTGTGTCCTGTTAGCTGACGTGCATGGTTAGGGTCTGCTTCGTAAAGGGTCGAACCCAGGTATATCGTAGGGAGAAGTGTAGGGAGGCGGAAATTTATTTTGACTACCTGAATAAACTTGTGATTTTAAGGTAATGTTTAGAAGAGTCCAAGATTCAGATAATTTAGGGTTCTTTACTATCTCCCTGAGTTCTGTAACTTTTTGAAGTTTATATTCTTGCGTATATTTTGACCCGCGTTTTGAAGAGGATATGAATGTGCTTGCGATGGTATAGAAATACTAACGCCAATACTAACGAATAAAGCACTCAATAAGTGGTAATACTTACGCATAAGTTATATTGTTAACAAATTCACCATATATAGTATTATTCCTGTCCGGCGCCAACTTATGCAATTTGAGTCTTTGTCATACATTTTTTCTAAAAACAGGCGCCGATACTATTGTGATAAATTAATCTACGTGGAGTAGCGAAGCGTGAGCAACAAGCTAGTGTCGCTGCACAGTTTCGGATATTGAGTGGCATATGTCTACTAAATTTTAACAAATGTTAATTATATAATCATGAGTTTTTGAACACAAATGTCTGAATTATTCCTATTTATACCTATACACACCATTTTTTGATGATTAAAATGACAGGTGTATACATCAGCTAGTTTAAGTCTACTTTACATATATATTAAAGTATTATCAACTATAGGCGCCTTTAGGTAAAAATCCCAAAAGTCGTTTTAATCTTTCATCCGCTCCTTCGTAACAATGGCTAGGCATTTGATAATTCATGCATGATTCGTATTTGTGCCCAATTAGTCGCTTTGCATATGTAACCTGTGTAATGTAGCGAGCAACATCAGAAGAATTTCTAGAACCACGATGCCATATTTGGTTATTAAAACAAACTGCTGAACCCATCGCTCCTAAACAGCTATGAACTTGGTCTTCGTACTGTGAAATATCACCATCACAGAACTTACCAAATAAATGTGAACCTGGAATTACTTGTGTTGGCCCATTTTCTACTGATAGCACGTCAGTTAAATAATAATTGACGGTAAATGCCAGAACGTTGAGCCGAATATTTGTTAAAGGTTTGCCGTCAAGTGACAAGACGTGAGGAGTATCATCTTGATGCCATGCATTTTTCGCTAATCCATCTGTTTCCGGAGGAACTATAAATGAATTATTGTGGATAACGTGAACCGCATTGGCGTTAGGGAGTCCATCGTGCATAGAATATCCTGCTCCGTTTGCACCACCAATTAAATGCTCTGCAAAGGTAACAATCGGTTCGAGTGCAAACAAATTTAGATTATGTCGAGAATGCTCAAACATCCTCTTTTTCATCAACTTTTTTGCTGGATTATATTTTTCTGCTTCTGTAATTTTGAGAGTTTCATCTAAATCATTTCTTAGAAGTTTACATAGTTCCGGTGCCAACACGTTGTGAATAACTATAAATCCATTAGTATGAAAATACTCAATCCATTCATTCAATTGCTCTGTGGTTGCTTGTTTGCCAGCTAAGTATTCGGTCATGATTTTTATTACAAGTGTACTTAAGTTAGGTAAAGCTTGATAAATCGGTATATAACCTCTCGTTATTCATTTGCATCAGTCCGAAATCTAAAAATAACCTTTTGACAATACATCTTGTTCGTCTAGCTCGTCGTGCCCTATCATACGTTCAATTTCACTTAAGAAGCGAATAAAAACTGATGGTGCAAACGGATAGTCATCAAGGTACTTTACGAAAGTTTCACGGTTTTGCTGCCTTCCCTTTACACTAGTGTACGCACTTCTTATGTTAGATGGTAAACGCTTTGCCTTTCTGAGAATTAAAATTTCATCAATTGCTGTGAGCGATGAGCTAATAGGCGCCATATCAAGCCACTCGCATATCAAAAAATACTTTGCTCCTGGGACACTATTTTTCACATCATATGCAGTCGCGGCGCCTTCTTGAAACATAGTTTTGTCAAGATTCGTTTTGCATTCAGCCGTGATATAAGCAATATTTGCTTCGTCTATGACACTATCACTAAAATTTTGGTTGTGAGAGGCTTGGATGAATATTTTTCTATTAATTGTAAAATCTTGGTCTTTAGCTCGAATACTCATACCACCACCTTGTGGACTTGCTCTCAAGTTTGACTCAAACCGTAGTGACGAAAAACATTGTGTTGATCCAAACGAAAGGTCTTTATTTTTTAATGAATCTGCAAAGACTGTTGTTACTAAGATAGGAAGAAATTCTTCAATAATTGAGTTATCTAGCTTTAACTGACCCTTCTGGCGATATAAGAAATCGTCTTTACTATCAAAAGTTAATTCAACATCTATATATCGCTTATAAGACGTTAAATGTGATATGATACTTGGCACAACTTCCATGCCACCGCTGATATTTATTAGCGTTTCTATCCAATTCTTATAGCGTTCAATTGCTTTTACAACACATGGTTTATCTATAGCAGGTAGTTTTTTATTATCGAGTAGTGCAACTAGTTTATCTCCATGTGGAGTAGGCAATTCAAACATAAGCTCTATCCTGCATAACGGACTTTCGCTCCTATTTACGTGATTTTTCTGGATTATAGTAAGGTGATGGCTCTACTTTGCCAGCTTTTGTAATGGCATCTTTAATATCATTTTTTACATCATCAGCAGCTAATGAATATGCAGCTTCCAAAGATTTAGTTTAACGAGTTTTTGCTTGATTTCGTCCGGCGCCAAATCCTCTTGTAAATTTATACTTTGGAACAGTGGCATTGTATTATCAGGAATCTCAAGCCTTAACTGCTCAAGAAATTTATTAGTGTATATTTCACGCTGTTTCTGAGGAATATTGGTAAATTTATAAATGCTAGCAAGAGTAAAAACTGCTGGATTTATATCTGTTCCATGTGCTTCTATACCGAATCTTGCTGCTTCATATAAAACTGTTCCGCTACCTAGAAAGGGGTCAAAAATGACACTGCTATTGTTAGCATATTTTTTGATGAGTGTTTCAATTAATTGTGGAGAAAATTGTCCTTTCCAGGGTAGAGGATTATTGCGCTGTTTGTCTTGGATGTCTAAAAGCTTTTGAGGAATTTCTTGCGTATTGATGGGGGTGTCACTAAAAATTCCTGATAATAGTACCATATAAAAAAAATAATTTAATTATGAAAACCGTTGAAATAAGTGAAATTATAGCATTACTGGAAAACTACAGTACAAATGAACAACCGTTGGTTATAATTCGTAACGGTCAACCTGTAGCGGTTTTACTTCCAGTTGAAGATGCTGATATTGAAAGTTTTAGCTTGACTTTAAATTCCAAGTTTAGCGATATTATTGAGAAATCTCGTGAGAGTCAAAAACAAGATGGTCGATTTTTCCTAGAGGATATAAACTTGTTTACTTAAGGGGGTGACAAAGGCGCCTAACCGCAGCACATCACCAGACAGATATGCTACGCAAACCTGCTAAAATTGAAAATATTATCTTGTTCTAGCAATGTTTTTTGGAAATCATTGAGGAAGATATACCCGATAGGATAAGATGTTTCGTAAACTGGGTAAAATTTACCTTCTGAGTTGTTTTCCTCTATTATCTGTTGAAGAAAAGCAAAGAATTTGTTATCATCCCAAGATTCACCTCGAAATTTGAGCTTTGTGCTATAACGCTTATCGTTGAAAGTTAAAGCAAGTTCTGCAATTGTTTCACTTTTCCACTCAAAGGTGATATTTGTAGGTGTAAATATTCCATGTGAAGCATTAGTTGCATCTTGTTGTACTTCATATATTAGTGTTGAACGGGTTATGTCAGATGATTCAATTAATTGTTTTACTTTTTGATAGGTTTCTTCTGTGATTAAGTTGAAGTCGCGGAGTTTGTCGGTAATTTTGGTGATGGACATGGGTGTTTTTTATATTTCGTATGGTGGGCAATGCCCACCTTACCTCTGTGTACTCTGTGCCTCTGTGGTAAAAAATATATTTAATGCACAGGCAGGGATGCCTGTTCCACAAGGCACAAATGAAAAAAAGGGGCGGGCAAGGATGCCCACCCCACAAGAGGTGTATTTAGTACATACACGAATGTTGGAGATATTAGCCTAGTACTTTTTTGGCTGTTGCTAGTACGTTGTCAACGGTGAAGCCGAATTTTTCCATACAAACTGGCCCAGGCGCCGATGCACCGAATGTGTCGATGCTAACGGTGGCGCCTTCGGTACCAACGTATTTGTGCCAACCGAAGCTTACACCTGCTTCTACAGATACGCGCTTGGTGACAGCTTTGGGAAGAATTGATTCTCTGTAAGCTTCGTCTTGAGCTTCAAATAATTCCCAAGAAGGCATTGATACTACACGAACTTTTTTACCTTCAGCGGTGAGTTTCTCAGCAGCGGTTACACAAAGGCTGACTTCGGAACCTGTACCAATTAAGATAATGTCAGGTGTTCCTTGGCTATCTACAATTGTGTAGGCGCCTTTTGTTACTCCTTCAATTGACGAACCTGCTAAGTTAGGTACGTTTTGACGGGTGAAGGCTAGTAATGTAGGAGCGTTAGCTTTTGATTTTTCAATTGCGACTTTATAGGCGCCTGAAGTTTCTGTACCATCAGCAGGACGAATTACTGTGAGTTTAGGAATTGCGCGTAATGAAGCAATTGTTTCGACTGGTTGGTGTGTTGGTCCGTCTTCACCTTGTCCAATTGAGTCGTGAGTCATTACCCATATTGACCCAGCTTCGGATAAAGCAGATAAGCGGATAGCAGCACGCATGTAGTCGGTGAAAATTAAGAAGGTGGCGCCGTAAGGTATTAAGCCTGAACCATGTAGTGCCATACCATTAACAATGGCGCCCATACCATGTTCACGTACACCATAGTGAACGTTGGGGTTTTCGTAATGTCCTTTTTGGAAGTCGCCTTTACCTTTAATTTCGGTTAAGTTGGAGTGGGTTAAGTCAGCCGAACCGCCAATTAACTCAGGTAGTACTGTTGCTAATTTGTTAAGACAAGTTTCGGAATGTTTACGAGTTGCAACACCTTTGTCTTCAGGAGTGTAGGTAGGTAATACCTTTTCCCAACCATCAGGAAGTTTGCCGCTAATGTAACGTTCAAATTCAGCTGCTTCAGAAGCATACTTAGCTTTATAGTCACTTAAAGCTTTGTTCCATTCGCTTTCGGCTTTGGCGCCACGCTCAATAGCTTTTTGCATATGGTCGAGAGCATCTTGAGGCACTACGAAAGGCTCATGTTCCCAACCTAAATTTTGACGGGTAAGTGCTACTTCATCACCACCTAATGCGGCGCCGTGAACACCAGCAGTATTTTGCTTGTTGGGTGAACCATAACCAATGAGAGTTGTCACCTTAATCATTGAAGGCTTATCTGTAACAGATTTTGCTTCTTCAATTGCTTTTGCAATTCCTTCTAAATCTGTATTACCGTCTTCGACGTGTAGTACATGCCAACCGTATGCTTCAAAACGCTTAGAAACGTCTTCAGTGAATGCTACATCTGTAGAACCATCAATTGAGATGTGGTTATCGTCGTACAGAGCTATTAGTTTGCCTAATCCCAAGTGTCCTGCAAAAGAACACGCTTCACCAGAAACCCCTTCCATGTTACAACCATCACCTAGTATTACGTAGGTGTAGTGGTCAACGATTTTGGCATCAGGTTTATTGAACTTTGCTGCTAGGTGAGCTTCTGCCATTGCTAAACCGACTGCATTAGCAATACCTTGTCCTAATGGTCCGGTGGTAACTTCTACACCTGCTGTTTCAAAGTTTTCTGGGTGTCCAGGGGTGCGTGACCCCCATTGACGGAACTGCTTGATATCCTCTATCGTCACGCTATCAAATCCACTTAGGTATAGCAGTGCATACTGCAACATACACCCGTGACCTGCGGACAATACGAAACGGTCGCGGTTAAACCACTTTGGATTTTTGGGATTAACCCGCATGAATTTATCCCAGAGTACAAATGCCATTGGAGCGGCGCCCATAGGCAGTCCTGGGTGTCCAGACTTTGCTTTTTCTACGGCATCGACTGCCAAAAAGCGAATCGAGTTAATACAAATTTCTTCTAGGGTCTTGGTGGGGGTTTGGGTTGCAACAGCCATAATACGATTGTTCTTAACGACGGGTTAGCACTCTCTGACTTAACATTGCCTAAAGAAATTTTAAGTTTTTTTAAGCAACTTTTTTCATTATCCCCAAAGCGAATTGTTAGGGGATGTACTTCTTAAAGACTAGCGTGACATTGTGTCCACCGAAACCAAATGAGTTGGATAATGCAACATCAACTTTTAGTTCTCGGCTAACGTTTGCTACGTAGTCTAAATCACATTCTGGGTCTGGGGTTTTGTGGTTAATTGTGGGTGGAACCCGGTCGTTGGCTATAGAGAGTACAGATGCTACTGCTTCTATACCACCGGAGGCGCCTAAAAGGTGTCCGGTCATCGATTTTGTTGAACTAACTGCTAATTTTTTAGCATGTTCAGAAAATACGGTTTTAACGGCGGTACTTTCTGCGGAATCGTTGGCTGGGGTACTTGTACCGTGAGCATTAATGTAGCTCACATCGGTCGTGGAAATTGCCGCATCTTTAAGTGCCATACGCATTGCTCTTGCGGCGCCTTCATGACCGGGTGGTGGGGATGTATAGTGGAAGGCATCGCACGTCATACCATAACCGACGATTTCCGCATAAATGCGGGCGCCTCGGCTTAAAGCATGTTGTAATTCTTCCAATACTAAAATACCCGAACCTTCGCCCATTACAAATCCATCGCGGTTTAAGTCAAAGGGACGCGATGCTGTTGTGGGGTCATCATTACGAAGCGAAAGCGCTCTACACGCAGCAAAACCAGCTATCGATAAAGGCGTAATCGCTGCTTCTGCACCACCGCAAATCATCGCTTGGGCATATCCACCTTGCACCAACCGAAACGCATCACCAATTGCGTTTGAACCTGCTGCACAAGCAGTTACTGGACAGGAATTTGGTCCCTTGGCGCCAATATGAATCGCGGTTAAACCCGATGCCATATTGGCAATCATCATCGGCACCATAAAAGGACTACAGCGGTCGGGACCTCGGTTGAGGTAAATAGTTTGCTGTTCTTCCATCACTTTTAAGCCACCAATACCCGAACCAATCATGACACCGATTTGTTCAGCGTTCAGGTCATTGATAACTAATTGAGCGTCTAGAAGTGCCTGTTTTGCTGCTGAAACCCCAAATTGCGAAAACCGATCCATCCGCTTGGCTTCTTTGCGGTCCATAAAATCTTGCGGGTCAAAGTTTTTGACCTCACCGGCTATACGGCAGTCGTGACTTGTGGCATCGAAAAGGGTTATGTTCCCGATACCATTGCGTCCACTCGTAAGTCCGTCCCAATATTCCTTCTGATTATTACCAATTGGTGTAATAGCGCCAACACCAGTTACAACAACACGTTTACGTTTAAAATCTTCTGCCATGACGATAGTTCTAATTCAGTGCTGAGTGATGAGTGCTGAGTGCTGAGTGCTGAGTATTGAGTGCTGAGTGCTGAGTATTGAGTGCTGAGTGGCAAAATAAAGTTTCATCACTCCTAACTCCTAACTCCTAACTCCTAACTCCTAACTATTCACTCAGCACTCAGCACTCAGCACTTTTCACTGTTTTACGCGGATGCGGTAACTTTGTTATTGATGTAGTCCACAGCTTCTTGAACGGTGGTAATCTTTTCAGCGGCTTCATCGGGAATTTCGATATCAAACTCTTCTTCCAAAGCCATTACTAGTTCAACAGTATCAAGGGAATCTGCCCCTAGGTCGTTGGCAAAGTTGGATTGGGGGTTGATAGTAGACGCTTCTACACTCAGTTGGTCAGCAACAATTTTCTTGACCTTTTCAAAAGTTTCCGTTTGGCTCATAGTTAAATTCCTCAACCAGTTGCTATAATGCGCTTGTCGTGGGCAATTGCTTTGAAAGCATATTACATCTTATCGGAAAGCGCGAGAAATACGTACACGCTTACCCAGTTAATATCAATCAATTTATATTTCTATTTTTTTGACATAGGAATAAAAGATTAAATACACAAACCCAAGCATATAACATTCGATGCGCTGTTTGTTATGGTTACATGAGTTTTACGTTGAACTGAACGTCATGCGGTTGTACACGACTCTAATGCGCTTAACATTTCTTCGTGTTTTCCAGCGTCACAGAATTTTGCTTTGGTTCAAATGTGGGACTGACATCCGGCGCCTGATAGTTATACTTGTGACAGTGATAAAACAGTATTAATGTTCAGCAAATTACTTTATTTTAGTAAAATACTATGGTATCTCAAAGATTAAAGTACGCTTATTTTCCAGGTTGTGTTGCTCAGGGAGCTTGTGGAGAGCTTCATTTATCTACAACTGCTCTCGCACGTGCGCTTGATATTGAGCTAGTAGAACTTAAAAAAGCTTCTTGCTGTGGTTCTGGCACTTTCAAAGAAGACTCGCAATTACTCGAAGATACAGTAAACGCGCGCAACATAGCTTTAGCAGAAGAGTTAAATTTACCTTTATTAACCCATTGCAGTACATGCCAAGGTGTGATAGGGCATGTTGATGAACGCTTAAAAGAATGCCAGCAAAACGACCCCAGCTATATCAATAAAGTCAATGGCTTATTGCAAAAAGAAGGCTGTTTGCCATATCGCGGTAGCAGCGAAGTCAAACACCTTTTATATGCTTTAGTCGCAGACTATGGTATAGAAGAAATTCAAAACCGCGTAACTCGTAAATTAAGCGGGTTAAAATGCGCTGCGTTCTACGGTTGTTACTTACTGCGCGCTTCTAAAAACAGTTACGATAACCCCTTCCGACCCGAAGCAATGGAAAATATGTTTCGAGCAGTCGGAGCAACACCAATATACTACCGAGGTCGTACACAATGCTGTGGCTGGCCGCTTTCCAGTTATGCCACCACCGAGTCATTTAAAATGGCAGGTAATCACATACAGGATGCTATCGAATCAGGCGCCGACTGTATAGTCACACCCTGCCCACTATGTCACCTCAACCTAGACTCACGTCAACCCGAAGTCGAAAAAGTAATTGGAAAAAAACTAGGTCTACCAATATTACACCTACCCCAACTAATAGCCCTAGCACTAGGCATTAGTCCAAAACAACTAGGCTTAGAAAGACACATCGTATCAACAAAACCAGTTCTAGAAAAGCTAGGCGCCTTAGTAGCATAAACCTTGTGGAGCAGGCATCCTTGCCTGCCACCTTGCCTGCCCCCTTACATAAACTTATCCTTAGACCAAAATTCTAAATAGCACTACCAAACCATGTGCGCTTTAACTTTCTTGCCGTAGGTCTTCTGAAGGTGGATGCCAACCACCTTTTATCCAAAGACGACGCGCTTTTATAATAGAACCTTCATTGTTACGTTCATCATTTAAGTCTAAACGATTACAAGTAGCTCGCCCTGTTGGAGTAGTTCCAATAATTGTTAAACCATCTGGCGCCCAAACAAAATGATCTGCCCAATTTTGTTCACGAGGATTAAATAGTGGGATTGTGCTTCCTGTTTCTGGGTCAACACCTGTTGTAAAATTGTAGCGATATGCATTACAACGTTGGCAAGCCAAAGCTAAATTATTCAGTTCGTCAGTTGAATTGGGAAGAGACTGGGGAGTTATATGGTCAATTTCAAATAAAGCTGCACCTGCCTCTTCTGATGAATGGCAGTATTCACAAAGATACTTTGCTCTTTTTCTAACTAATTTTCTAGTTGCGTTATTAATGGTCATGAATCAGCAATGATTTTAGCGTTAAGCAAAGTAAAAATTCTATCAAGCTCTAAAATTCCCGTTAGTTCAGCTTCTTCCTCTAAGTTAAGCATACCAGCTTTTCTTCTAGAATTAAGTTCTTCCAAGCGTAATTGTAGTTCGTTAGTGAATTTGAACAACTTTAAATTCCTAACCTGACTAATTGTAATTCCCGACTCTACCCAGGATGAGGGTTGAACCATTACTTGAGTCATCATAGTCGTTTGCGCTCGTAATAATGTAAGGTGTATGGTAGTATTGTAACAATGTCAGTCCATTCCCATGTGTTGGCTTCAGTGCATACCTAAAGCAAAGTCAGAAATTAATAGCAACTAATACGTTGTTTAACGCGATTAATCTCAGAAGCATTTTGAGCCATTGCCACCTGTAAAGCTTGCTTATTTTGTCCAATTTGAGCATATAGCAGCGCAATCTCTTCAAGCAAGCTAGCTCTACTATCGGTGTATGGATTGTGAGTTGTAGGGTTATCCTGTGGTATTGTTTGTGCTACAAGTAAGGCTTGAGCTAAAGTCCCAATGCCTATAGATTTATGCTGGCGCCACATTTGGAATTTTGCAATATCAATTAAACTACGAGTTTTTAATTTTTTATTTGTTTCAAATTGTGCAGCTTTCAATGCTAAATCATCCTGCCCATCTCGCAAGGCGCCAATTGCAATACCAGAAAAATTCAGATTCAATTCAGGATTATTAATTTCAATTGCTACTTGTAGTTCTTGCTCAAATTGTTTTGCTTCGTGTAACATATATAATATTAAGTCTACCAACTCAGTTTTTTCTTTTTTATCCGGCGCCACATAAGATTTTGCTGTTTGAATTGCTTGCGTAAGAAATTGCTGTCCTAATTGCTTTTGTCCTACTGAATTATACTCACGCGCAATTATTGTTAATGCGACAGCACGAAGTTTTGTATCCGATAAAGCATTGGCATTTTGTATTGCTTGGTTAAAAGTTGTCTCAGCAAGAACTGTTTGTCCTGTTTTTTGAAAAGCAGTAGCGGTTTGGGCTAATCCATATACTTGATATGGCATAATACTTACATTATTGGCTTTAAGTGCTGCTTGTATAGCTTTCTCTGGTTGCTTGGCTGCTTCATAACCAACTGCGATACGAGGCAGTAGTCGATTTATTTGATGGCTTTGTGGATTATCGATAGTTTGGGCAATTAAATAAGCAAAATCTATCTGATTATGCCTTAAAGCAACTTGAACCAAATAATCTAATGATTCTGGTCTAGCTTTTAACTTAATGAGTAAAGAGTTAAATAAAGAATGATAATCATTAATATTACTAATCTCTATTGCTGTTTGTATAGACGATTCAATCCGCGTTACATCTTGTTGTTGCGCTAAAGCAACCATTGCTTCCAGACTGCGTGCGGAAGCAGCTTGTTGATTTTGCTTTCGATATTCGTTTGCAATTACAAGATGTAAATTTCCTTTTGTGTAATTATCGTGAACTAATTCCAATGCTCGCGATGCAGTATCTATTTGCCCAGCTTGCGCGTAGGAAACTATAATTCCTGATAAAATAAAGTCATTCTCAATGTTCGCACTAGCAAATTTTACTGCTTGGTTAAATAATTGGTCTGCTAGATTTAAATTTTTGCTACGACTATAAGCTATAGCAAGCTGTCCAAGTAATTTGGCTTTTTCTCTTTCACTAATAATAGCTGGTACAAGTTTTTGCGCTTGTTCTAACTGATTGATTTTTATATACTGATTGGCTATGGCGCCTAAAGCTTCATCTTGTTTAAGCCTGTTAGATATGGACTTGGCAACATCTAGCGCACGCTCAAAATTACCTAATTTGGCATATGTATAAGCGATAGGAAGAGAAGGATGAAACTCACGCTTTTTATCTTTTGTCTCTTTATCAAACTGTAGTGCAACTTGATATGATTGTGCTAACGTATTTTGTCCCAGTTTAGGTTGACCTATATCTATATAAGTTCCCGCGATTCTAGTTAACAAATTTGCCCGCATTTCAGTTAGCCGAACTCCTGATGATATTTGTACCGCTTGGTTTAATAATATGCTGGCTTTATCTTTGGCGCCTAAACTATGATAAATGGTAGCTAATTGTGCAAAAGCTTGAATTTTAATACTGCTATAGCCAGCATCAAGACTTTGTATCCGTCCTGATATATTATCCAGCATCGGCAAAATCACACTTCTCTTTGCTACAGGAGTTATTTTTATTAAACGCTCAATGTGAGAATTCTGGCGCCAAGTAAAATCATCTCCTAACAGGCGCCCAAGGTCATCAGATAAACTTTTACTTTTAGAGGTAAGAGCAATATCTATAATTTTATTAATTTGAGTAATACTGGACTCAACTTGACCATTGGATATCATCGAATATAAATCATTGGTCAGCAAAGAAATTTTATCGTAACTAGTTTTTTGTAGCTCATTACGGCAAAAAGTAGATATTTGAGTTGGTTTTGTAGCGGCAATGGAAAGGCAAGGGTTAACTAGCAGTAGCGCAAAAGCAGATACTACAGGTAATTTACGCATAATCTCAACGTTTAGTATTGAGTTATTTATACAGACCTTGTAATAAGTACCAGTACGAAACAAATTCTCTAATCATATCTTCATAATTATTTTTGTAAAGCATAATTGACAAGAGCGTATGTACTGATATTGAATATGTAACTATAGTCTGCCAAAATGTTGATATTACGATGATTGAACTGCGTCCTATCAAAACAGAAGCTGATTATCGTGCGGCGCTGTCTGAAATTGAAGCACTTTTTGATGCACAACCAGGTACACCTGAGTGTGACCGCTTGGACATTCTTGCTACATTGGTAGAAGCTTATGAACAACGCCATTATCCCATTGAGGCGCCAGACCCAATTGAGGCGATTAAATATTACATTGAAAGTCGAGGATTATCTGAGCGTGATTTAGAACCAGCTATTGGAAGTGAGTCAAAGGTCGCCGAAGTACTAAATCGTCAGCAGGCTTTAACATTAGAAATGATTCAACGTTTACATAACCAATTTGGTATTCCTGCTGAGGTTTTGATACAACCTTATACATTAGAAATGTACAGTGCTTCATAGCCAGTAAATATTATGTCAGATGATTTTGCTGAACATGAAAACCAAAATATTAACCCAGAGGATGGATATCCAACAACGAGGGAATTATTCGATGATTTCTGTGATTACGGCGCCGAAGGTAAGTTAGAACTAATCGACTCGCAGTTAATTGTTGGCAACAGTATAGTTGGAAGTCGGTTGTTACTAAGGCATATTTTACAGGGTTGGGGTGCTGGTGCAGCAGTTGCATTGGCGCCGTTAGATAAATGGGTTGAAGCACTTGCTGCTGCTTATGCTTTAGTAAATCATCAGCCAAGTAATATTATTGAAAGTTTAGATTATTTAGAATCAGTAATTAAGATACGCGAATTATACCAGCCTGAAAGCCTAATTGCAGGATATAGAGGTGATGAAAATAACCATAATGAAATTCGTCAAGAACTTTCAACAGGGTTGTGGCGAATAGCTCAACTTATTGGTGGTAGGAGCTTTAGCCGAGATTTTGTCATGCGTCTGGGGAATAATGGGTTGACGCCAGATGTGATGTTTTTTACTAATAATAGTACTCGAAATCAACTTCATTCATGGTATTTATCTGGAGCAGCAGAACTAGTTATAGAAATTGTGCGTCCTGGTCATGAATATGCTGACCGCGTTATCAAGCGTGATTTTTATGCCGCTGCAGGAGTAATGGAATATTGGATAATTGACGGAAAAACACAGCAAACAGAATTTTTCAATTTGAATGAGGGTATTTACCTTCCGCGCGGAGTTGATGCAGATAATTGCTATCGTCCTAGCACCTACTAAAAAACCTGATAAAAAGTGGCAATAACTTATAAAATCACTACCTTCACCAGTTATGGAGCCACGGTGAATGCCCCTATATTCGTAACCTTCATTTCTTCTCGTTCAAGTGGAACTTGAACTTCAGTAGGGTTAACCTTTCCCTTTTGCCTCCCCCCAGACTTGTTGCTACCTCCCAGATGAGCGCTTTTTATGGGTCTTTTTCTGAGATTCAGCTACTAAGGAATCTAGTAAGAACTGAAGTACGGTATCGAGTTGAAACATACGGGGTCTACGGACAAAGAACTTTTTCAGCCATGCTGAAATCCTTCTCCAACCTCCCCCAAAACCTACGTCTTTCCAATCCTCCGGTCGAAAAAACGTAGTGAGAGTTTTTAACCATTTCTGGGGGATATACTCTCGAAAACCCATAGCTCTT
>ERZ1066121.418-NODE-418-length-39281-cov-12.915898_pt1 | contig 39281 bp, 34 predicted proteins | sample MGYA00382768_ERZ1066121 | MGnify/ENA primary metagenome ERZ1066121 (study PRJEB33369, sample SAMEA5778351) | biofilm metagenome | biome: Industrial cooling water; feature: Water cooling tower basin; material: Biofilm | place: United Arab Emirates | collected...
AACTGTCATTCTGAACGTAGTGAAGAATCTATAAGATAGCTCAGTTTTGTATACTCAGCACTTCAATACTCAGCACTCAGCACTCAAAACTCAGCACTTCAATACTCAGCACTTTCAACTTTAGATAGTGGTTCCCAATTTATAACTTGTTCTAATAAAGTTTTATAGCCTAGAGTGTTGGGATGTAACCCATCTTCACCAATACGCGCGTCAATCCAGTCTTGACCGTGTGCTATCCAAGTGTCAAAAATATCAAGATAAGGTATTCCTCTTTCTACACAAGCCATACGAGTCGCTTGTTTATAACGATATTGATCAGCGTGATTATAGTATAAACAATCTAAAAATGGCATTTTACTTTCATTAACAGGCGCCATTCCCACAAAAAACACAGGACATAACCGTTGTGCTTGTTCAAGTAACGTCGCAATTTCAAGCTCAAAGCGGTCAAAGTCCGTATAATTCTTACCATCAATACGACCAACACGTGCGGAGTCATTAACCCCTACAGAAAGAATAATCAAATCAGGAACACGATTTCGCAACTCTCCACGACTCTGAAACTCAACCTCCAAACGTTGGGCAACCTGCATCGTTCTATCACCCCGCACTCCCAGGTTATACAATACATGACCCGGACTATCAGGTAACATCCAAGTGCGGCGTAATCTTTCCACCCAACCACCGCCTTCAGGGTCGCCAAAACCATATATTAAACTATCCCCTAGCGCGACAATCTTTTTCGGTTGAGTTTGAGGTTTTACTGGTCGAAACGACAATTGCATTGGGGAAGGTGTTAAGAAAGTTTGCATCTTAAATATTTTAAGTTTTTATCTCTTCAAAATACTATACATTTCTACACCATTCACCAACACATCCCTCCAAAAACCCAAAAAACCTCGTAATAGTAACTTTAGTTACTTCTTCCTCCCCACTCTAAGTAATATTCTCCTCCGGAAACACTCCGTGAACGCAAAAAACGCGCAAATAAATAGCCCGGTGGTTAGCCGAGCCGCAACGAAGGTCACTAAGTATGTGAGGTGATTGCAATGTCTGTATTATTGTCATAAGTATTATTTACAGTCATGTACCGTGCGCTACAATATTTATTTCTTTACATTTTGATAAAAATCCCCCCTCAAACTATTTTTTCTCAGCTTTAGTAGATTTCAACTCACCAAATTTAGGACTCCACCAGCCTTTCGCTGTATTAAAATAAGCTGCATCTTTATGCTTACTATCATTCCGCGACTCTGGGTTAGAACACCGCAGCATTGTTTTATTTTGTCCGTCTTTTGTATAGCTGTACTCTTCAAGTGGTTTTTTGCAGACTGGACAGGGATATTTGGTAACTTTACCTGTAGTGGGTGTTTTAGTAGTTTTGGCTTTTGAGGGTTGTGAGTCTTCTTGACTAGACTCCAACTCACCAAACTTAGGACTCCACCATCCTTTGGCTGTACTAAAATAAGCTACATCTTTGTGTTTACTATCATTCTGCGAGTCGGGGTTAAAACACCGCAGCATTGTTTTATCTTGCCCGTCCTTCGTATAACTGTACTCTTCCAAAGGTTTTTTGCAAACAGGACAAGGAAATTTTGTTAAGTTAGCAGCTGATTTTTGAGATTTTGGCGCCGTTTTGGCGCCACTATCTGTTTTTGCAGTCTCAGCATTAGATGAGCGAGGCGCCTCCCATGATTTGCTATAATCGCTCCAAAATAGAACTACATTGTCGCATCCGCTTACACACTTCAGAAAATATTTTTTCTTGACTTTGCTACTGGGTATTTTGGCTAAGTTGTTTTTGCACTCAGGACACTTGCTGCGAGAAGTTTCATAATTACGTTGAGTTGTACTGCCAGCATTCTTTACATTAGATGGAGTGACAGGTACTGTTTTGGCTTTTGCAATAGCTGGGGCAAAATAATTTTGATTCCAATCAATGAGATAACGCTGCCAAGCTTGTTTACCCGAAGCTATTGTGTCTAGCACATCTTCCATTTTGGCGGTAAACTCGGTTTCTAATAAATCTGGTAATGCTTTTTGTAAAAAATCATCGACTTCTAACCCTAGTGTTGTCGGGTGTAATATGTCTTTGGCTAACTCTATATAAGTGCGTTTTTTGAGAGTGGCAATCGTGGGAGAATATGTACTTGGGCGCCCGATACCTTTACGCTCCATTAATTGCACTAACTTGGGTTCGGTATAACGTGGTGGTGGTTGAGTTTTTTTCTTTTCGTGACCTGCGTCTTCTAAAGTTAATTCTTGCCCTTGCTGTAAATTGGGTAAAAGTGTATCTTTACTTAAGTTTGACCAGTAACGTGCGTAACCAAGAAATTCAACAACTTGACCTCTCGCTTGCCATAAAACATCACCCGACTGTGTAATAATCAGGGTTTTACGTAGTTGAGCAGAACAACACTGCGAAGCTATCGCGCGTTTCCATATCATTACATACAAGCTAAATTCATCCGACGTTACTTCTAGCCGTATCTGTGCTGAAGGTTTAAATACATCTGTAGGACGAATAGCTTCGTGACCTTCTTGAGCAGTTTTACTACTACGGTGTTTAGCTGTGTTCTTGGGGACGTTTTGCGGGTCGTTCTGCTGTAACCACTTGCGTGCGCTATCGCAAAACTCAGGACTCAACATTACAGAGTCAGTTCGCATGTAAGTTATTAAACCTGCTTCATACAACTTTTGTGCAACTTGCATAGTTTTGTCAGGAGAAAATTTCAACCTGGAACCAGCAGCTTGCTGTAGCGACGAAGTGATAAATGCTGGAGGAGGTTGACGGTAAGTAAGTTTTCCTTCGTATTGAACAACGTGGTGAGGATGACGTTTTGCTTCTTCAACTAAACGGTCTGCTTCTTGTTCTGAAAGAACGCGCGTTGATTCAGGCGCCTGTGTATCATTTTTAGTAGCAGCATCATCATTAACATCTTCTTGATTAGCAGGCGCCTCGGTTTGAGTATTTAATAAAGCTTTATAAAAAGCTCTAAACCCCTCAGCGTAGTCTACCCATACACTCCAATAATCTTGAGGTACAAACGTTTGGATTTCTCTTTCACGCTGACATATTAAATGTAAAGTTGCACTTTGAACTCTGCCGACACTTTTGGCGCCATTATTTAATGCCCAAACTAAAGGACTTCCTTTATAACCAACCAGCTTATCTAAACAATCTCGACATAAACCAGCCCCAATTAAATTTAAATCAAGCTTTCTGGGATTTGCAATTGCCGCACGCACAGCAGCTTCTGTAATTTCTGTATATACGACACGTTTCGGTTCTCTTAACCCCAAAGCTTCTTTAAGGTGCCAAGCAATAGTTTCACCCTCTCTATCAGGGTCAGTTGCTAAAACGACTTCCTGCACCTGGGAACAAGCAGCTTTTAACTTTTGTATAGTTTCCTTCGCTTGATGGTCGCGCGCAATATAACGACACTTAACACTGTTGTCATCCATAGTAAAACCCAGCGAATCTTCTCCTTCATCGCTAAGTTGCCGAATATGACCACAACTCGCACGAACTATCCAGTCGGCGCCGAGTATTTGACTAAGCTTCTTGACTTTACCAGGAGATTCTACAACTAGAAGGCGTTTAGGCATAAACCTGACAGAAATGATGCAGCACTTGTAGAGACGTTACATGTAACGTCTCTAACGTTATTTATATAGTACAGTTGTTTAAAATATTGCTATCTTTAAGAAATATTTACTTTTCACTCTTTAATCTGCTGATTTATGTCGTCAATTTTGTGGTGTTGTGGCACAGGCATCTTGTCTGTGCAGTCATATATATTTTTTTAACCACAGAGACGCAGAGTACACGGAGAAAAGAAGAATAAACCACATAAGGAGCGAGGATTTCCCGCTTTCTTAGACACGCTCGTACACAAAGAAAGAGCTAAGAAGAGAGAACAGACCAAAACTATTGACACGAACCACTATCTATACCTTAAATTTCCTGCTCGTAAAGAGCTACTTCAAGATTAGCTCCATCAAAATTGGCGCCACCAATAGCGGCTTCGGCCATATTAACTCCTGTCAAGTCAGCATTTTTGAAGTTAACATCTATAAGACCAGCACCAAATAAAGACGCATTTCTTAAATTCGCCTCTTCAAAGGAAATTTCCCGCAGGGTAGAACACAAAGGTAAGAAAGAAGAAAAGGTAAGTTTACAAAAATTAAAATTGTCTTTGCTCCAAAAGCTGTTTATTTTGTCACAGTAGAAGATAAGAACAAACATTGTAAAAATTAAATAATTTGTGAAAATTGCGATTGTAGAGACCGTATTAATTCTGTCTCTAAAGCGCGAATATAATTAATAAACAAAATTATGACTCAAACATTTGAAAACTCAACCTATACGAAAGAACGCTATGTCTTTGCTGCCAAATTAGTTGAAGTACAAACAGAGGGCGGTAAAGTAGTTAATTTAGAACAACACGTTATCGCTCTTTTTTACAGCGATGGCAAAGTTTATGCCATTGACAACCGTTGTCCACACATGGGTTTTCCGTTACATGGCAGTATTTGTAAAGATGGAATTGTTACTTGCCCTTGGCATTACGCTCGCTTTGACCTTGATAGCGGTGGTACTTTTGATTCTTGGGCTGATGATGTGCGCGCGTTTCCTGTAGAAATTAGAGATGGCGAGATTTGGGTAAATTTAACGCCTCAAGTTGATTTGGTTACACACCAGCGTCAGCGACTTCAAGATGGTTTAGAGCATGGTATTTCTCTTGTTATTGCTAAGTCTGTGATTGCTCTGAATAAGCATGTTGATGCTGCTGAGATTTTCCGGACGGGATTAGAATTCGGCACCCGTTACAATAAGCAAGGTTGGAGTAGTGGTTTAACTATTTTAACTTGCATGATGAATTTGTTGCCTTATTTAGATAATCTCGATAAACCTTTTGCCCTTTATCAAGGACTTTCTGCTGTAGCGCGTGATAGTTCAGAAGCACCACCACATTTTGGTGTTCATCCGTTGCCCAATTCTAATATTGATGCAAACACTCTCAAAAATTGGTTTCGCGAATTTATCGAACGACGAGATAGCGAAGCAGCAGAACGTTGTTTGGTAACTGCTGTTCGTGTGGGTTTATCGAGAGCGCAAATTGTAGATATGCTGTTTGCTGCTGCCACAGACCACCGTTACCTTGATGTCGGTCATACTGTTGATTTTATCAATAAGGCGTTAGAAGCACTTGATTATGTGGACTGGCAAGGCGCCGAACAGGTCTTAGCAAGTTTGGTTGTTCCTTTAACAAGTGCTTCTCGCATGGAAGAATCTAGTTCATGGCGTTATCCTGTAGATTTAGTAGCAATTGTTGATAATGCGTTTGAACAGTTACCTGCTGCATTAGAAGCAGGAAGTAGGCGCCACGGTAGTTGGGCAAGTCAGGATGAATCAACTACTATTCTTTTAGGAGATGACCCCCAAGCTATAGTTGATGTGTTGCTTAATGCCTTACGCTCTGGCGCAACAGAAGAACAATTAGCGCTTGCTGTGGCTTATGCTGCTGCCTTGCGCGTTGCCCGTTTTAACACGAATAATGACTTTGGCGACTGGGACACAGCACACCATCCGTTTACTTATGCCAACGCTGTTCATCAAGGTTTACGGCGCGTACCTTCAATTGAATTGTTACGCGGTGTGTTCGATGGCGCCATGAGTGTATACCTCAACCGCTTTTTGAATGTGCCACCAGCACGAATTCCTGAACCAAAAGATACTATAGATAACCCAGAAAATTTACTTAACCAGCTACCAGATTTACTAAACCGTCAGCAACAAGTAAATGAAGCTGGCAAATTAGTTGCTCAGTATCTATATAGTGGAGGTAAACCAGAGTTATTAATGGCAACGTTAGGTAAATTAATGTTGCGAGAGAATCGCGATTTCCATGTCATTCAAGAAATAGAAGCTGCCTTCAAACAGTATTATTTATTGGCCAAATCTCATAAAGAAGGCGCCTACAATCTTTTGATGGCGGCAACAAGGTATTTAGCGGCACATGCTCCAACAATGCGCTCGCAAGCTCAAACTTACCAAATGGCTTACCGCTTGCACAAAGGTGAACGTCTGTTTGAGGATGGGTGATAAAAGCCCACATTGCGTTAATAATTATAGCCACAACACTCAACTTCTCCATAAGTTTTTAGCAACGTCGAAAACTTGCGACGCATCAAAATGCCGGGTTTATCGGTCATCATATGCTGTTCTTTAGTGATATCGAGCGGTACGTTGTAGTCGGTTGTTTCCAAAATAACTTTATCTTCAAGCGTAACTGCGCGGTCAAAAGCGATAATATTTTCTGCTTTTGTTTCGGCTTCGGTGTCGTTACGTAAACAAAATTGTACTATTTGAGAAGTCGAATCGTCGATTGGTGTTGCTGTATTGACGACTATATGAACTAAGCCATTAGGATAACCTATCCGCAGTTGGGCAGTAAATGGCATGTACCAAGTCATATGCATTGTTCGCACTACCTGGTTTTGCTCTATTTTCAAATTTTCTTGCTGTAGCTTGGGGTTTGTTACTCCTAGCACTGTCCAAAAATCAATTCCCCACTCGTGTTCTTGCAATTCCATTTTATCGGGTATCGGATGTTCTTCGCTACCAAAAGTTGTTGTGTGTACAAACGTTGGGTGTGCGGTGTCAAACTCATTTTCCATCACTCGTAAACCTGCACACTTCCAAGGTTCATAAAATTCTTGAATTAAACGATATTTAGAGTCTTTAGCTTCTGGTATATCTGGAATATCGCACAATGGTTCCTCTAAACATACCCAAATATAACCATACCGTTCTACACAGTTATAGGCGCCTATTTTATAACTAGGTGATATCATTCCATCTTGCAGTTGGGGTACATGTGTACATGTTCCTGCACCATCAAACCTCCAACCATGATATGGACATTCTATATTACCGTTTGTAACCTTTCCTTTCGATAGCTGCGCCGAACGATGACAACAACGGTCTTGCGCTGCTGCTGGGCGCCCAGATGCATCTAGCCAAAGGACTATTTTTTGACCCAGTAGCGTAAATGGTTTAGGATTACCATCTAATAAATAACTCTTGGGAATAACAGGATACCAAAAACGTTTTAATACTGGTTGCTTTGTTACTAACATAAATATATTTTGTTTACTAATCTAGTTTGACGTTACTACTTTGACGTAGGTGGCATAGCCCACCTTACTACTTGTATCTAATTTTTCCTAAGTTATTATACTTATTTTGTATTAAAAATTACAAATGAATCAAGTTGTAAGTAATTTTTAATGGAACTGGTAGGGCGGGCAGGGATGCCCGCTCCACAAGAGAGAAGATTAATTTGGATACAAAGTGAAAATTTTAGAAAGAATATAAATAACATAATATTTCTAGTTTTTATTTTATTATGAATTGCGATAAATCTACCCTATTACGGCTAAAATGGAAGCAAGTCACGATAAAATCGAAAGCTTTTCTGATGGGCAAAAATCACTCTTCAAGCGAAATCAACAAGATTGTGCTTTTGATGGGGCAATGATGGCTTTAGTGCCTATTGCAGACGCTGCTCATTTAGTTCATGGTTCGAGCGGTTGCGTTGGTTCTTTTTTGTCTGGTAGTAATAATGCTGCAATTCTTAATAAAATTCGCTTTACTACCGATATGGAAGAAAGTGATATTATTTTTGGTGGCGCCAAAAAGTTATACTCTTCAATTTTAGAAGTTCATCGTCGCTATAATCCTAAAGCAATATTTGTATATTCTACTTGCGTTTCTGCTATGATTGGTGATGATATTAACGGCGCCGCGCACGATGCAGCAGAAAAATTAGGTATTCCTGTTATCCCTGTAGATTCACCAGGGTTTGTTGGTAACAAAAATTCAGGTATTCGTCTTGCTGGTGATATTTTACTCGAACATGTTATCGGTACTGTAGAACCAGAATTTACTACTAATTATGATATTAACTTGATTGGCGATAGCTTTGATGATGGCGCCGTTGAAATCGAATCATTATTAGAAAAAATAGGAATTCGAGTATTAGCAAAAATTGCAGGCAATAGTGAATACAAACAAATAGCTCAAGCACACCGTGCAAAACTGAATGTGGTTATATCCTCTAAAACACTGCTAAAATTAGCTCTTCAAATGCAAAAGCGCTATGGAATTGATTATATTGAAGAATCTCTACACACCTTAGAAGAAATTAACAACTGTTTAATAAATATTGCACTCAAACTAGACGCTGACTTAAAAGAACGAACCGAAAATTTAATCATAGCACAAACTAATAATCTTAATTATCAATTAGATTTATATCGTTCCCATATAAAAAAGAAGAAAATTATCATTGATGTCACAAATGGAAACTTATCAATTATCTCTACAGCTAAAATTCTAAATTTAGATATTATTCCTATTGCCGAGCATCTCAGTGACGAAAATAAAGCCAAAATTACACAACTACTCAATCAAGAGGTAATTATTTTAAATAAAGGGAATGAAAAAAATCAATTATTACAAATAATTCAAGATAGGGAAGTAGATATGTTAGTGGCGCCACACAATTATCAATCTATCGCAATTCAAACACAAATCCCTTTCCTCAATAATCATCATCAATCTACTTATGCAGGATATACAGGAATACTCAAAGCTGCACAAGAATTATATACAGCTTTTAAAAGCACTATTTGGAAGCAATTAAATACATCGGCACCTTGGTAGAAACACAGAAACCCCAGAAACCGGGTTTCTTTTTCATACCTTGTAATGACAATAAAAATTTTGAATAGAAACCCGGTTTCTTTTATATAAATAATCATCATGGCAATTGTAAGCATCACAAACACATCGGTAGCAGTAAACCCCCTTAAACATAGCCAAGCAGTTGGCGCCACTTTAGCATTTATGGGGTTTGCGGGAGTAATGCCTGTACTACATGGTTCACCTGGTTGTAGCACGTTCGCACAAATACCTTTAACCCAACATTTGGGTGAAATAATTCCTCTTTCTACAACAGGAATGACTGAAGTTGTTACCGTTTTGGGTTGTGAGGAAAACATTAAACAAACAATTCTTTCATTAGTACATCAGCATCAGCCAGAAATTCTCGGTCTTTGCACAACTGGACTCACCGAAACCAGAGGGGATGATATGGCGCGTTTTTTAAAAGAAATTCGCCAAATTCCAGAATTAAATAATTTACCGATGGTTTTGGTATCTACACCAGATTTTAAAGGTAGCTTACAAGATGGCTATGGGGCAGCAGTGGAAAGCATTGTTAAGGAAATTCCTATAGTCGGCAAACCAAATACACAGTCAAAACAAATAACAATTTTGGCTAGTTCTGCTTTTACACCCGGTGATATTCAACAAATCAAGGAAATGTGTCTTGATTTTGAATTAGACCCAATTGTTTTACCAGACTTATCGGGTTTACTTGATATAGATTTTAATAATTATGATAGTAATTTTAATAGTACATTAAATCGTGCAGTCACTCGTAGCGGCACAACTTTAGAACGATTACAATTAGTTGGCAATTCTAGCTTCACTTTGGCACTGGGTGAAAGTATGCGCTCTAGTGCAAGGATATTACAACAAAGATTCAAAGTTCCTTACGATGTATTCACAGAATTTGTTGGACTTGATGCTACAGATAAACTTTTATACGCACTCTTTAAAATTAGCGGTAATGCTGTACCCGAAAAATACCGAGTTTATAGGCGCCAGTTACAGCAAGCAATGCTGTCTACACACCTTAAACTTAGTTGTAAAAAAGTTTCTGTAGCTTTAGAACCTGATTTACTTTGGTTAACTATTGATTTTTTACAATCAATGGGAGTATCTATTCATGCAGCGGTAACAACTGGACGCTCTCCACTGCTTGAAAAAATACCAATTCAAAGCGTTACTATTGGTGACTTAGAAGATTTTGAGCAACTAGCAGCGGGTTCAGATTTATTAATCGCTAACTCCAACGCTTCAGCTATTGCAAAACGTTTAAGTATTCCTTTATATCGTCAAGGAATTCCTATTTTTGACCGTTTGGGCAATATTTTCTCAACCAAACTTGGTTATCGAGGCGCCATGCAGTATTTATTTGATATCGCGAATGAAATAAACGCACTCTGATGATTGTGTTTGCTTTACACACTTATGATTAAGCAACGCTTATGGCGCCTTAATTTACCTTCGTCCTCTAAATCTCGCAGTACACGTGTAACAGTAACACGAGTCGTATTTAGCACGTCGGCTATTTCTTGATGAGTAATATGCAAATCAATTAATTTACCATCTTCTAAATCACGGCTAAATTTATCGCTTAACCAAATTAAAAATTGCCATATGCGGGTAGAGACACGTTTACTATTAACGATACTTACTAATTCTTCAGTTCGTTGAATACGCGATAAAAGTTGGTCTAAGTTTTCGTGTAAGTTTTCAGATGGAATGCTAGCTAACTCCACACCACTAATGCATTCAAGATGATAAGGTTGAACACGCGATAGCGAATAACCAACAATATCACCAACTCCCCAGTAACCTAAAGTCGTATAAACTCCGTTTTCATCCCAGGTCAACGCACGCACACTTCCCCTTTGAATTTTCCATAGTACTTGCTCTTGCTCAGGTATTAACTGGCGCCGTTCAAGAGTGCGGTGCTGAACACGAGTAGATGTGGATACGGAATTATTCATATTTGTTATCGCTACAGCCTTATTCATAAATAAATACCAGATTATTAGTTATTAAAGTAGCTTAGAGCTAAGTATTATTAGCTACTTCATATTCTAATACTGGCTACAGGGCAATCCAATACAAATATGATTTTTATACATTGTGTTTATGTAAATTTCATATTTATAAAATAAATAAATCATTAATGTACGTTTCTTCACTGTTTTTATAGAAAATTTTAACCAAACCTTCATACAATCTTTAAATACTACCTTAATTTTCGTCATGGTGCCTTTAAAGTGGGCGCCACTGACGTAAGTAAGATAGTGTGGTAATGTATTACCAACTTTTAACAAATTTACCAATTAATTTGGTAGAACTATGCCAAGAAAAGAACAAGGATGGATAACATTCCAAACATCTGAAGACGAGCGGAAAATCTTAGAGGAGTTCTGTCACTCGTCTCAGCGTACTAAAACAGAGGTGCTGCGTGAGTTACTACGTAATTTAACCGATAAATCTTCGCAATCATCTATACCAACTGAGTACGAATCAGAGACACGTATACCAACTCCAGAAAAGCTAACAGATACAAATGTATCGTTCATAGAAGCTAGCATTCAAAAGAAACCGCTCAAAGTTAGCTCACGCAACCTCCTTAAAGGTGTCGTGACTGAAGTTAAAAATGGGCCAGTTAATAGTGAGGTGACGCTAGAAGTTGTGCATAAAGTCAAACTCACCTCTGTAATTACTAGAGTCTCAGCAGATGAGTTGGAACTTGATATAGGTAAAGAAGCTTACGCTGTGATTAAATCTACAGATATAGTGATTGCTAGCGAGTAAAGTTAAAAACCGGGTTTTTTTAGAAACCCGGTTTCTTTTAACTAATCAACGGCTACCATAACATCAGTAGATTTTACAACAGCATAAGCATCGGCGCCTTCAGTCAAATTAAGTGATTTTACGGCATCCTTAGTAATAATTGCTGTTACTTCTATACCTTCTGAGATTTCTAAAATTACCTCTGAGTTCACAGAGCCTGGTATAATTTTTTTAACTTTTGCTTTTAAAGTATTGCGTGCGCTAATTCTCATTTTTTACAATCCTAGTAATAAGATTACCATGTGATATTAGCAGACTGATAAGGATGATATCATATGCTTTTAGAAAGAATTAATAGTTTATACTTTATATGTAACTGGAATTTCGATTGTAAACTTTGTTCCATAACCTGGAATTGAATCAACGTTCAGGGCGCCTCGATGTTTTTCTACCACAATCTGATGTACAATAGCTAGCCCTAGTCCCGTTCCTTTACCTACTGCTTTGGTGGTAAACAAGCGGTCAAAAATTCGAGAAATTACTTCGTCTGGTATTCCAACCCCACTATCTTCAATGATAATTTGAACTTTCTGTTGTTGAGTTAAATTCGTACAAATGCGAATGTATCCAACGTGAGATTTATTTTTATGGTTATATTTATATGATTCGTCTAATGCGTCAATTGCATTGGCAATAAGGTTCATAAACACCTGATTAAGTTGACCTGCAAAACATTCAATTGCCGGAATTTGTCCATATTGTTTAATAATTTCAATATCTGGACGGTTAGTGGTGGCTTTGAGACGATGTTTAAGAATGAATATGGTACTGTCGAGTCCTTCGTGCAAATTGAAAATAACCGGATGTTCGGTGTCCGCGCGTGAGAATGTTCTTAAACTGTTACTGATATCCTCAATACGCTGAATTCCGTCATGCATAGAGTTTAGAAGATTCGGTAAGTCTTCTTGGATATATTTTAGCTCAATTTTTTTTATTTTTACTTCGATTTCCTCTCCAGGGCTTGGAAACTTTTGCTCATATAATTTAATTAAACTTAAAATATCTCTAACATAATTTTCGGCAGGTGCCAAATTACCGCTAATAAATCCCAACGGATTATTAATTTCGTGTGCAACTCCCGCTACTAAATTTCCGAGAGCAGACATTTTTTCGTTTTGAAGAAGTTGAAGTTGAGACGCTTGTAACTCAGATGCTTTTTGGGCAACCTGCTGTTCTAAGTTTTTTGTTAAACTACGTAACTGAAGATGGGTTTGAACTCGTGCTAAAACTTCTTGTTCTTGAAAGGGTTTAGTAATATAATCAACAGCGCCAATTTTTAATGCCTGGACTTTACTATCAGTATCTGATAGAGCGGTCATAAAAATAATCGGGATGTCGGCTGTTTCGGGATTTTGCTTAATGCGTCGGCAAGTTTCAAAACCATCAATTCCAGGCATCATGACATCGAGTAGTATTAAATCAGGATGGCGCCGTTCGATTTGTTGAATAGCACGCTCTCCATTAGAAGCTATTGCCACCTGAAACTTCGCGTCATTTAATGTTTGAAATATCACATCTAAATTTGTAGGCGTATCGTCCACAATTAGAATGAGTTCTTGAGCTAATGTCATAACGGCGCCCTTTTATCAAATTAGTTACTTAATAAGTTGCTGAAGAAATGCTTCGATTTTCTCGATTTGAAATTGTTCTGCGAGGAGGAGCAAATGTTGAGCAAACGGTTGATAACGGCTGTCTCGTCGTTGAATTTGTTCTGCCGTCTCTATAATTCGCTTTAGTAAACCATCTTGAGCATATTCGAGCAAGCGTTGTAATTCTGACTCTTGTGGCACCACAATTTCTACGGGATTTATACTAGCTGATGTCGATATACCAGCTTTTTGTCCATTTTTAAAAGACAGGTAGCCAACTAACCCAACAACTGCAAAAATTTGAACTATAAAAGGAACAACCAAAATTAACCGTAGGGGAAGCTTTCTGGCTGTGTAGACACTGTGCTGAGTCATGGCTATAAATCCATTTTTTTAACAAGCGATTAGAAACATCACCTTAGTATTCCCACTTTTTTTACTGTCCTAACGGCAGCTTCACAGATTCTTCACTATTGAATTTTAAATTAAAAACATCAGAATCGCGTTATTTTATAGCACGCTATGAAATAATATTCCCCAAGTGCTTTTAACGACAATGAAAGATTCATGAACTTGTTGCCAATATTTAAATTATGGGTTTAAATTAATAGGTTCGTTTTTATTTAATGGCAACGCTATTAGTTATCTCAACTTTAATCTTAACTTCAGGGTGCAGATAAGCAAACTTTGACTGATGTACAGCTAATCACACACAACATGAGCGTAAATTCAAACATGATCACATTGCTTCACCTAGTGCGCTTTGCTGGTCTTACACTTCTACTGTTCCCTTCTATTGCAACGGCTTCGCAGTTACAATCTTTACAACAGCAGTCAAATAATACTAAATTGGCGCCGTTACCACCCCTACCAAATATTCGCTTCGTTGCTCCAACAATACAAAATAATTCCATAAATATTATCCCGGCGCCAGGAAGTAATGGGGAAATGCGGTTAGGAAAACAAATACTACCGCTCAATTCTCAAATTAGAGCATTGATGAGTCGCTACAGTTATCTTTCACCAGGAATGTTCTTCGTTGATTTACAAACAGGCGATTATATAGATATTAACGGCGATAAAGTATTTTCAGCAGCTAGTACCATTAAACTACCAATATTAATAACATTATTTCAAGAGATAGAAGCAGGTAGAGTTCGTTTAGACGACACTCTTATAATGAGACGTGACTTAGTAGCTGGTGGTTCCGGTGACATGCAAAACATGCGCGTAGGCAAGAAGTTTAGCGTTTTGGAAACAGCCACCAAAATGATGACTATTAGTGACAACACTGCTACAAACATGATTATTGACCGTTTAGGGGGATTTTCTCGATTAAACGAGCGTTTCCGGAGTCTTGGACTACAAAAGACCGCACTTCGTCATTTATTAGCTGATGTGTACGGTACTAACACCACCAGCGCTAAAGATTTAGTGCATTTGTCAAGTTTAATCGCAAACAATCAAATACTTAGTGATGGCAGTCGCGCGCAAATTTTAGACATTATGCGTCGTTGCCGTAACCAAAGTATGTTGCCATCAGGTTTAGGAGCAGGTGCAGTAATTGCTCATAAAACCGGAACACTTCGATTTGTGCTTGGTGATGCTGGTATTATTCAAACCGCAAGTGGTAAACGCTACCTAGCAGGAATATTAGTTAAAAGACCAAATCACGACAAGAGAGCAACAGCTTTCATCCGTCAAGTTTCACATATCGTATACGACTACATCGACCACACACAACAATTCACCTCAACAAATCCCAAAGACAAAGTATAAATTTAAACCCCCTCTTGTAGCACAGGCATCCCTGCCTGTGCAGCATCCCTGCCTGTGCAGCATCCCTGCCTGTGCAGCATCCCTGCCTGTGCTGTAGAGACGTTACATGTAACGTCTCTACCGTTTTTTCGTCGTCCGATAAATAGTAATTGCCTGTGCCCAAGATTGTAAAGCTGCTCGATATTGATTACTTTGGTACTGATTAATACCTTGTTTAAACAGTCTACTAGCTTTGGCCTTACGACCATATGGCGTTTGAAACGCTGTCTGCGTTGCTCCAGAAGAGTCAGGAATGAGAGTTACAGGAGTTGCAACGGCAATAAGTAGAACAAAAAATATAACGTTTATCTTGCTACCCATAAGTTTCTATACCAGATAAATATAAACTAAATTGTTAAGAGTCAGCTTCTAATTAAACTTATATCTCGTTTACCATTAATTATGCAATTTGCGAGCGTAGTGGACACAAGCTTCTATGTTACACCTGCTTGAAGAAAATGGTGGCGCCGAATACCGTAAACACCCTTGTTATTATCTTCTGAATAAAGTATAACTTTGTAGCCCGGTAGACTTGCCAGAATTGGGTAGATGATGAATGAGATAACCTGATAAAATAAGTAAGATTATTATCTATATTATTTAGATATTGGCATAGAAGTTAAGAAAAAATATCAGTATTTACACTAGTTTTGTAACTTCAAATGGAATTGACATTGTGGCTACTTTATTAACGTCAATTCCACGCACATCAGAAGCAAGTGGTGTGTTACCAGTACTAGGACCGCGAGTAGTTCTATCTAAATCATCAATTAAACTATCGGTCAAGTTCAAAAATTCGTCACCCGTGACTGCGGGAATAAAACTGCGTTTACCTGCAACTCCCCTGGAAGCTGCGAGTGTTTGTAAAACCCGAAGCGAGTCGCGTAAAGGTGAGGTGCTAGCAATAATAAGAGCTTCTGAAAATCCTTGAGGTTCAGAAACTTGTAAGGTAGAATTATTTGCTCCTGACTCAGGTATTAAAAGTTGTTTACCAGGTTGTATCAAAGCGTCACCTTCAGAAGACGACCAGTCGAAGGGAAAAATTACGTCCATTTTTCCACTGCTATCTATCGATAAAATGCTGACATAAAGCGGTACAGTTTCGTTATTTTGGATTTGAAAGGCAACTTTCATCCCTACTGGTAATTTTGGTATACCTGAGTCTGATAGTGTAACAGGTTTATTTGGTTGACTGGCGCCTGTATTTTTGCCGATACCGCGCGCTGTAAAAGCTTGACCGAGAACTTTTTTACTATCGGCAACAATCATTTTAACGTTGATATTGACTCTTGATGTGCCAGCATTGCCCAATATATACCTAACAACACGACCTGCAAGCAATGATTTTAATTGCGGTTGTAACCTTGTAACAGCTACATTTACAGCTTCACCTGTACTTCCAAACGAAGTAGCAACTATTGCATCTAAAGTAGGGGAAAACAAACCAATACTACCAACAGCAGGTAAATTTGCAACTCGTCGTTGTAATTGTTCATGCTGGGTTTTACTCATGCGACCAAGCACATAATGGGTTTCTTGTTGCCCTGTAACTGCTTCAACACGTGGAATAGTTTGCAGTGCTTGTTGTGCTTGTTTAATAGCAGCACTATCAAGCAAAGTCTCATCAAGTCCAATTTTCAAAGTTAAATTTTTCGGGATAGTGCGAATACTTTCTTGTAAAAGCGTTCCAGGAGCAGGTTGGACTTTCGTCGCACTTACTAACCTCGCTTTGGCATTTAATCCTTGACGCGATTCGATTTGTACCTGTCCTGCTGCTTCACCCTTGGCATCTATAATATTTAAAATTGATTTTTCGTTGAATCCTTCTAAGCTTTGCGCTTCTATACCACCCAACCATAACTCAATGTTACTGTTTGGAGGGGCGCCACTAACACCAGTAACTACAGCTTCGGCAGGAATAGTTTTAACAGGAGAGAAATATATTAATTTATTTTGATTTGGCTTCAAATTTGATTCAATTTCAGGTTCTTTATCTAAACCTCCCCTTTGCTCCCATGCTATTTTTTTAGCGCTTTGATTAACGTTAGAAAAGGTTGTAGTTAAAGACTCATTCGCTGTTTTTTGCCAAAGGTATTGAGTTAACGCATAAGTAAAAACACCTGCATCAAAGCCACTAAATTGACCATCCATTGCAAATTGGTCGCGTTTGACAGCAGTAATTACAGTACCCTTAGCGACATTTTGGCGCCGTTTCTTAATAAAATCCTGTTGAGATAGTCCTGTTTTTGCCAACCATTTACGCTGTTCTTCAAATTCTGCGGGACTCGGTAGAAAATCACTGCCACCAGAACGTGAGCGAACTCTAAACCTACCTCGTTTCGCACCTCCTGAGTGACAACTATCTAACACCATCGTGACATTATCGGTTTGCAGCGCATACATTAACATAAATAATGTATGTCCCATAATATCTAGCACCACACCTCCATTTTCAGGTAAAGAACTATCCACAGGAACTAAGGTACTATTTAATTTATCAGGTGTATCACGGTCTTTGTCTTGTACTAGCGAACCATGTCCAGAAAAGTGGAAAACAACCACATCACCAGGTTTAGCTTGTTTAATTAAATGTTCATTAAAAGCTTGTAATATACCTTGACGTGTAGCTTGCTTACCAATCAAAGGTAAAATATCCGCATCCTTAAAACCAAAGCGATGTATCAATAACTCCCGTTGCAACAAAACATCTTGCTCGCAACCACCTAAAGGAGGAATATTATTGATATATTCATTAATTCCTACAAGCAGCGCTAATTTACGCGGAGTACTTTGTGCCAGAACCTTACCATACTCCTGCGATTGCCGCATAATATCCAACTGACTAAAACCAGCAGCAGCTAACGCAGAACCAGCAAATTGTAAAAATTGGCGCCGTTTTATATAAGACATAGGTCAGTAGGTTGGGTGGAGGAACGTAACCCAACATAACTCACGTTTGTTAGGTCATATTATCATGCAACACTAATTAATACTTCTAGTAACTCCCAACATATGCAAAAATAGTAGGCACCGTTTTAAAATGTTAAAGTACTAACTAATTGCTTATGTGCTAGTAAACTCAATTCCTTTTTGCAAAGCTTCAAACTTAGCTACAATTGTATAAAATTGAGCATCCCATTCATCTTGGTCAAATATGAGAGAAATTAATTGTGGAAATAAAACATTTTGTTTTTGCAATATTTTTGTCAGTATTTGCTCAATTTCGTTGATTACAGTCTGGCTAAAAGTTCTTTTAATTTCACATCCAAGAAAGAAAGCTGCTGCTTCATGTTCAACGATTCCTTGTAAATCTTGATTTTCTTCGGAAAGTATATCTATAATATCGTATTTATCAAGTATAAAATAAATATCTTCTAAATCTTTTCTAGCTTTTCGGTCATTCCAGGCAATTAGCTTTAGAACAATAAAAGCCATAACACTAATAACCTTAATTTCTAGTTCCTCAATTTTTTGCAATTCAGCCATCGAAAATGCTTCATTTAATCCAAGCACATTCATTTGATTACCATCAACCCATTGTATTTTTTGGTTTGGCTGCCCAATGGCGCCAAAAGGTACAATATCAATCTCAATACCAGTTGCAATATGTATAAATTTGTGCTGAACACGTGTTGCCCGAAAAAGTGGACTGCTTCCCTGAGTCATTTCTTCGCTCAAAACTTGGAACTCTTACCAGTTATTAACTTGTACTGCGACATCTAAATCTATTGTTGTTCGTCCTTCGACATTATAACGGTTGTCAAAAACTAAAATTCTTGCCCCGGCTCCTACTACTAATAAAGAGAGTTATAATCTATCAGCGACAGTTTTTATATCTAGTAAAACTAGCTTTTTCTCCTGGTCTTCACTCATCTGGCTGCCTACTTATAATATATTTAGTAAATATTCTTTTAGCAGTTTCTTCAAGTCTGTCATTGCTTTCAATCATTAATTCTGCATGAATTAATAATGGGTCGGCAATATACGAACCTTGGTCATAACTACCATGATTTAAATTACCAAATTGTTTTAAAAAATAAATTTCACCTCTAGGACTAGGCTTGAGTTGAAGTTTATCTACAATCAAATCGTAATTATCGACGACGTGCAATGTTGCACGCTGAGGAACCAAGTAAGGTATTGCAAGTGACGCTCCCAGTTCTCCACCTATCAAAAAATTATTTTTACTTGCTAGTTCAATTATCTTTACAGCTATTTCAGAAAATTTACGTTCTTCAGTATAAGTAAAAGTCTCAAGTAACAATTTTGGACGTAAACTTTCAACATACCCAATTTCCCAACGTTCAAAAAGCTTAATATAGTTAGAAATCCGATAACCTCCTCTTGGTTGTCGGTAAAGATAGCCTAATTTATATAAGTTTTCTAAAATATTCTTAAGAGTTTCTAATGCTACCCCAGTCGTATTAGCAAGTTCTAATAATGGAAATGCTAAAATTTCGGGTGTTTTGAGCAAAATATAAATTACTTTGAGAACTGTAGGTGTAATTTGCGAAGTATACGCAGCATCATCTTCGTAACTTTTTGTTAATTGTTCATTTGCAAGAGGGCGCCGAGCTTCATCAGAGACTTCATCTTGACTCGGCTCCACCATGATGATAACTTTGAGTTGCTGATTTTGTTGTAACTGCTGCAAAAGCGTGTTTGGTAATTCAATTTTACCTTCTGCATTTACTTGGGCTGGAAACTCATATGTTTTCATATAGCCGATTTCACGTTCTAAAACGCATCTTCAGTTTTGATTATTTATATTGTGTCATGAGTTCTATATCTGAAGAGACAACCCTGAATTCGGTTTTTACTGCAAATTTTTGGCTATGGCGCCCCGACACCGATAATCCAGAATGCTCTAAAATTAAAGCAGGTGAATCTATATGACCGAAACGCGGGGGATTCAAGGGCAATGAGTCAGCCGAAAAATACCAATCCAATTGTGGATGTTTGGAACAAAACTGCATCGCGCTTTGTAGAACTGCTGCCAACTGAGCAAGTAGCTAAAACTGTTGTTAATTTATTTAACGTTAGCGATACGCAGATAGCAGAAATATTGAAAACTGTCAAGGCGCAATTACCGACAACAGAAGCTTTGCTAATTGGTAAACCGCAAGCTGGTAAAAGCTCGATAGTTAGAGGTTTGACAGGTGTCTCCCCTGAAATTGTCGGACAAGGATTTCGTCCGCATACGCAGCATACAGAACGTTATGCTTACCCTTCAAACGATTTACCTTTGTTGATTTTTACTGATACAGTCGGCTTAGGTGATGTTAATCAGGATACTCAAAGTATTATTCAAGAGCTTATTGGCGATTTACAGCAACAAGCTCGTGGCGCCAGAGTTTTGATATTAACTATAAAAATAAACGATTTTGCTACCGATACATTACGGCAAATCGCCAAACAACTACGAGATAAGTACAAAGATATTCCGTTTTTACTTGCTGTCACCTGTTTACACGAAGTTTATCCACAGGGTGTAGATAATCATCCTGCTTATCCCCCTGACTATGAAGAAGTCAACCGCGCGTATACAGCAATTAAAGAAGACTTTAAAGGTTTATACGATGCTTCAATTTTGATTGACTTTACTTTAGAAGAAGACGGTTATGAGCCAGTATTTTATGGTTTAGAAACATTACGCGATACTTTGGCTGATTTATTACCCGAAGCTGAAGCACGCGCGATTTACCAATTATTAGATTTAGATAAACAAGCAAGTAATCAAATTGGTAACTTATACCGCAATGTCGCACGACGCTATATGTATGCTTTTGGTGTAATAGCAGCAACACTTGCCGCAGTTCCGTTACCCTTCGCGACCATGCCAGTACTAACGGCACTACAAGTATCAATGGTTGGGTTATTAGGAAAATTATACGGACAAAACCTCACGCAATCACAAGCTGGAGGAATTGTTAGTGCAATTGCTGGTGGTTTTCTGGCGCAAGTGATAGGAAGAGAACTTGTGAAATTTATACCTGGTTTTGGTAGTGTAATTGCTGCATATTGGGCTGCTTCATATACCTGGGCATTAGGTGAAGCTGCTTGTGTTTATTTCGGTGATGTAGTGGGAGGCAAAAAACCTGACCCAAAACAAATTCAATCTGTTATGCAAGCTGCGTTTACTGAAGCTAAAGAACGTTTCAAAAATGTGGGGGCGCCTCTCTCTAATAAATCATAATGATAAGAAATAATTTTGTAAACCGATTTGATTAATTGGTGCCATTAAACCAAGTGTTTTATGTTATAAATTTTACTGATAAATATTATTACCATAGAGACGCAGAGTACACAGAGGCAAGAGATGGAAATATTTATACTGCAAACGGGTAAAATCTAGACTTTTGTCATGAGTCGCGAACGAAGGACGCAGTTTTCGCGCTTTCGCGCGCATCTTACAGATTTTGACGCTGTTCCAATCAGGAGGTTGAATCGATTATCCTGCAAGCCCATAACACAGATGATACAGAGTTTCTGCAAACGGAACTTATGGAACATTATATGAATAGTAGTAACTACGATTAGTAATTAAGGTGTTCAGCAAGATAACCATTGACATACATACTTATTAATGCATTATCTAGTATAAAAAACTTTAAGTATTGCAAGCCATAAATCAATTTTATGCAGCGTAAGCATATATAAACATCAGAGTATTTATTCTTGAGAATTAAAAACTATCTTGCTGATTCCTAAGTAAAGCTCGTAATATATCTCGTTGTTGTTTCAATAGGTCTTGCTGTTCTGTGACTAAATTAGTTAATTGGGTGTTTAATTGAGTCAGCGACAAAACTACATCTTGGTATTGTTCTAGCAAACGAGTTTTTTCTGCTTGGCGACGGCGTTGAAGACGATGAGCAATTAAAGGTGGACGATTTAGTCGTAACCGTTTACAAGTAAATTCTCCTGTTAAAGTTAGAGCTACTAGCTGCCCATCCTCTAACTCAATAAAATGTTTCTCGTAAAGTTCAGAGCGAGGGTTCCACAACTTAGGTGAAGACTCATCCGTATTCCAATAATCTTGTTTATATTGATTACAACAAGCACAGGAGTAAATCAAGTTTTCTAATTTATCAGAACCTCCTTTCGATTGAGGTTGGTAGTGATCTATTGTTAGAGTTCCTCCTACATCGGTTTCTCTTACGCCACAAAATTCGCACGCATAGTTTGCCCGTTGCTGAACTTGTTCTCGTATTTCTTTTGATATAGTCATGCTGAACGTCGAACTGTCAATTGTTGCTTCAATACACTAATTTCCTTGCGTAAATCCTCATTTTCTTTAGATATTTGTTGAATGCGTTGAGTTACAAATGTTAACTGGCTTAAAGACGCTTCAAGCTGATTTTGCAATATTTTCGTGTCAATTTGAGAGTCCGTGTTCTTACTAAGCAGCTTGCTTTCAATTGCGTCAAGCTGTGCATACCAGGCATCTAGCTGCTCTTTCTCTGAGTTTGTTAAGGGTTCACCTATCGTTGAGCGGTGGTGCAGTTGTCCGCCTATTTCATTTGAAATCATTAGTTACTTACTTGCTAGATTACTATAAAAATTGTACCAATAAAGATTTAAACAGCACAGGCAGGATGCCTGTGCCACGTTGAGGTTTTAATTATTTAGTGTATGGTGCAATTTCTTTACCGAACAATGTTAAATACATCAAACGATATATATCGGTGTTATCTAAAGTGTTGGGTAACTTATCAGCATTTAGACCGTGTGCTTTAGAAACTATTGAACCTGCGTTATCTCCTCCAGTTGACCAACCAACAGCAAACGGAAAACGTTTCCCTTGTTTATCCGGCGCCGAAACAAATGGTAGGGTGGCTTTACCGTCTTTACCATCCCAAGGCGCCCCGTTTCCACTTTTTTCTGGTAGTGGTTTATCAAGGGGGAAATCTCTTTCTGTAACCCCTACAACTTCTAAACCACCTGCATCACTATCTGCGGCAGTAACCATAAGAGTATTTGAATTATTTTCTATAAACTTCATTGCAACTCCAACAGCATCATCTGCACGCTTTATTGCTTCCAAGGCGCCTGCGGCATTATTAAAGTTAGAAAAGTTATCGGTACCTTCTTCTTCTAACACAACTATAAAATTCTTATTCTTTGCAGCAAAGTTTTTCAAAGTTACATCAAGCATCTCTCCAACAGTAGGCGCCGTTGGTACGTATAAACCTTTATTTTCCAACTTTAATTGCTCTTCAGATGCATCATTATAAGTATCATCTGCTGCAAAAATACCTAGTATTTTCTTGGTATCAGGTGGTAACTTTAATAATTCGTCGCGATCGTATACTACTGTATATCCTTTCTGCTTGGCAACTTCAATTAAATTTACACCATCCGCACGCTGACTTTGTTCTGCGGGAGTGTGTCTTCCAGCGGTTCCCTTTGGTAAATACCACATCTCACCACCACCCAAAATAATATCAACATTCGACTCAACAATTTGCTTAGTAATTTCAGCAAAGTTGCGTCTAGTAGGCACTTTCGCCACAAAAGCACCTGTACCCGGTTCATGAATCATACCTGAGTTGATGAGGGCTGTGCTTTTCCCTGCTGCAATTGCTTCCTGAACGATTGTTTGATTCTTCCCTGATGCTGCAACGATTGGTCTAAAATTTTCATCTAAGCCAAATGAGTCAGCGTTTACCTTTACCCCCGTCGCATGTGTCACTGCACCTGCGTTGGAAGTACCAGTAAGTTGGTTTTTCATGTGTCCCAAGTAGACACCTAAATTAGATGCTTTATCCCAATTTAACCTGCCATCTGGACCATAATGCAACATCCGCGCGGCGCCCCAATGTGAGGGACTTGTACCGTCGGGGTGAATAAATATTACATTACCTTGACCTGAAGTATTTCTAGAAGCGCAACCACTTATAGCCAATAAACTTAAAAATACTGTACTGATAACTCGATTTCTTAGTAGCACGGGTTTATATTCCTAATCGTTGGTTATTTTATTAACTATTTTTAGAAATATCTTACTAAGGTTAAGATTTGTTAAATAAGTAGACAAACTCTCTTGTGGAGTGGGTGTCCTCGCCCGCCCTTAGCATTGAAACAGGCAAGGATGCCTGTTCCACAAGAAAATTAGAAATTACTGAGCGTTTTGGCGCCACCAGTCGATTGTATTCTTTAAACCTTCTTCAAATCCAACTTGGGCAGTGAAGTTAAAAGCTTGTTTCGCGCGTTCGGTATCTAGGCAACGACGAGGTTGACCGTTGGGTTGGTGGGTTTCCCAAACGATTTCACCATCAAATTCCATGAGCTTACAAATCAAAGTAATTAAATCTTTAATGGAGATTTCGTAGCCTGTACCTAAGTTCACTGGTTCGGAATCGTTATAAAATTGAGTTCCCATAACAATACCGCGTGCAGCATCTTCTGAATAAAGAAACTCACGTGTGGGAGTTCCATCACCCCAAACAGGAAGTTGCTTGTCACCTCTTGCTTGTGCTTCTTGAACTTTACGAATTAAAGCTGGGATAACATGTGAGCTTCTGGGGTCGAAGTTATCTTCTGGCCCATATAAGTTTACAGGAAGTAAATAAATACCATTAAAGCCGTACTGCTGACGATAAGCTTGCAGTTGAACTAATAAAGCTTTCTTTGCCACACCATAAGGTGCATTTGTTTCTTCGGGGTAGCCGTTCCAAATATCATCTTCTTTGAAAGGCACTGGCGTAAACTTTGGATACGCGCAAATTGTGCCTACACAAACAAACTTTTCAACACCAGCTTCGTAAGCAGCGTGAATTAACTGTGTTCCCATCATCAAGTTGTCGTAGAACAACTCTGCGGGTTTTTCGCGATTTAAACCAATACCGCCAACATGTGCCGCTAGATGGATGATAATATCCTGTTGGTCTGCTGCACGTTTACAAGCTTCCATTTGTCGCAAATCATAGTCGCGCGAACGCACCACTGTGATTTTATCGAGGCTAGCTCCAGCTTTACACAACTGGCTAATTACTTGTTTACCAAGAAACCCGGCGCCGCCTGTTACAAGAATCCGTTTATTATTTAGCTCTAAGCCAGTCATAAAATTTTGCAAATACAGGATTTTGGATTTTGCTATGGGCGGATTATACAAATATCCTATAAATAATATTAAATATCTTGTAAACCCGCCCTAAAATTTAGAAGTGTAACGCGCCAAGTTCTTGACGAACGGTTGCAAAGTCGCTTGGCTTTAGGGTGCCAGTAGCATTAGGTGAAGTAATGCCCAAAGCTTGTAAGTCAGCTTGAACCATCAACTGCACAAGTCCTTCAAAAGTTACAGATGGTTCCCATCCTAGCTGTTGGCGTGCCTTTGTTGAATCACCAATTAACAAATCTACTTCTGCTGGGCGTAAGTAACGTTGGTCGAATTCAACGTAATCTTCCCAATTTAAATTAACATAACCGAACGCGCGCTCTAAAAACTCGCGTACTGTATGGGTTTCACCTGTTGCGATTACATAATCATCAGGAGCATCTTTTTGTAACATCAACCACATTGCGCGGACATAATCTTTTGCGTAACCCCAGTCGCGCTTAGAATCTAAATTACCCATGTACAGCTTTTTCTGTTTACCAGCAGCAATTCGAGCTACTGCCATAGTAATTTTACGGGTTACAAAAGTTTCTCCACGACGTGGAGACTCGTGGTTAAATAAAATACCGTTACAAGCAAACATGTTGTAAGATTCACGGTAATTTATTGTTTGCCAGTGGGCGTACACTTTCGCACAAGCGTAAGGACTACGAGGGTAGAAAGGAGTTGATTCGCTTTGAGGTACAGCTTGTACTAAACCATACATTTCTGATGAACCCGCTTGGTAAAAGCGAACTTGAATACCTGTACGTTGCTGATAGTCACGAATTGCTTCTAACAGACGTAAAGTTCCTACACCTACTGAATCAACAGTATATTCAGGTGAGTCGAAGCTGACACGTACATGAGATTGGGCGCCGAGGTTATAAATTTCTACAGGTTGAACTTCCTCTAAAATGCGGCGTAGCGTCGTACCATCCGTCAAGTCACCATAGTGTAATTTCAACCGTACTCCCTCTTTGTGAGGGTCTTCGTACATGTGGTCGATACGGTCAGTGTTGAATGTAGAAGTACGACGGATAATTCCATGAACTTCGTAACCTTGTTCAAGTAAAAACTCACTCAGATAAGAACCATCTTGACCTGTAATGCCTGTTATCAGCGCTCGCTTTCTTTGCGTCATGCTCTATATCCCTTGTTATCTGCTTTATATTTACTGATGAAAGTCATAGATATATACAACCTGATATAAGCTAGCAAGCGCTAGCTATATTCCCCAATGGGAAAGCTACTAGTTATTAGTCGTATATCGAAAAATATCTCAGTAAATTCACTAGTAGTAACTTACGTACATAACCCTATAAGCTTAACTACGAAATGTTAAGTAACTCAGTGACGTTATGTTTATATTCATTAAAACTTTATATTACTTGGGTATTTATGAAGAGTTCATTAAATCTAAGAAACCTGGTTTCTAAGTAAAATTGTGACTTGATTGCAAGATATTGGCAAAGAAACCAGGTTTCTAGAGGTTTCTAGAGGTTTGAGAAACCTGGTTTCTAAGTAAAATTGTGACTTGATTGCAAGATATCGGCAAAGAAACCAGGTTTCTGGTTTCTAATAAATATCTGTAAAGCAAATATTTGCTCTACAGATATAATTAAAAATATACATTTAAATGAGTCAGTATGCGCCGTTATCTTTGGGTATAACGACCACCCCAACAGTCTTTAAAACAATCCACAAATCAAGCCAGAATGTTCTAAATTTTACATAATGCAGGTCAATCTGAACTCGCCTAGGGTAAGGAATATCATTACGTCCAGAAACTTGCCACAACCCTGTAATACCAGGACGAATAGTCAAAATTTCTTCGATGTGGCAGCCATACTTTGGTAGTTCTTCCTCGACTAATGGTCGTGGGCCAACAACGCTCATGTCTCCCATCAGCACATTCCAGAACTGAGGAAATTCATCTAAGCTAGTTATTCGTAGCCATCGACCAATAAGTGTAATTCTAGGGTCGTGTTTAAGTTTAAAATTTGACTCAAACTCCTGCTGTAATTGCGGTGAGGTTTGCATCATTTGCACTAGAACCTCGTCAGCATTGCTCACCATTGTACGAAATTTTATACAATTAAAACGTTTATAGTTTTTCCCGACTCGTTCTTGGATATAAAAAATCGGGCCAGTTGAGCTAATTGCAATCAGCAAAGCTAACAGTAGGTATACAGGGGAAAAAGCTACTAGCATGAATAGCGAAAACGCTATATCAAACAATCGCTTGGCTAACTCTCCGTTGATGCTCTCAAATGGCAAAGGCGATGGTATCTTTTTTGGTTGACCCCGCTTTATCATACTGCGCGCAGGTGACGCGCCAGTTGTTTGCCTTTTGTTTCGCGAACCGGAGAGGAGTGAGCTCTGGGCTGTCATCATACTCCTTTATTATCCACACCACACATAGTCCCAATCTTAAAGCTTTTTGGTTGGCATCTAGTTAGGGACTTATAACCAAAAGCATACCAATCAAGACTTCATAGACTCTTGTTCCTTACTTTTTTCGGCAGCACCCATTTACGAACTCAACATAGCGACGCGCAAATACTTGTGCGCCAAATTGAGCAGCATGTTCCTTTGTATACTCTGAATCGAATTTACCGATACATGTTTCAAATTCCCTTACTGCTTCAATTATTGCTGCAATGGTTTGAGTTTCAAAAAGTACGCCAGTACCAGTGCGAGGTGAGGAGCGGATATCGCGCACAGTCTCTAAGGCGCCTCCAGCACCAAAAGCGATAACTGGGGTGCCGCAAGCCTGAGCTTCAACCAGAGCAATGCCAAAATCTTCACATGCTGCATACACGAAAGCTTTAGCAGTGGACATATATTTTTTTACCACATCATCTGGTTGCCATCCCAGTATATTTATATTTGGTTTTGATATCTGTCGTATTTTGTTCATTTCTGGTCCTGTGCCGATAATAACCAAAGGTTTTTGAAGTTGATTGAAAGCTTTGACAATTAAAGATACTTGTTTATAGCTTACTAAACGGGACACAATAACGTAAAAGTCTTCTTTTTGGGCTGAAAACGGAAAATCATCAACATTAACGGGTGGATAGATAACTTCGGCTTCACGGCGATAGCAGCGCCAAATGCGTGCGCGTGTATGATGAGAGTTGGCGATAAAGTAATCCACTCGATTTGCACTTAACACATCCCACTGACGTAGACGGTGCAGTATGTAACGAGATATCCACCCAGCGGCGCCTGAACCAACATTACTTGCGTTTAAGTAATCGAAGGTTAAGTCCCAAGCGTAACGCATTGGACTATGGCAATAGCAAATATGTAACTGGTTGGGAGTCGTTAATATACCTTTTGCAACCGCGTGTGATGAAGAGAGTATTACGTCATAGGAGCGTAAATCCAATTGCTCAATCGCTAATGGCATCAAAGGCAAGTATTTTTGTACGCCTTTCTCAGAACCAGGAAAATGTTGGAGAAAAGTGGTGCCGATGTGACGTTTATATAAATAACTATCGGGGTTACGAGATTCAAAATCAATCAAGGCATATAAGTCCGCATCAAAGGAATTCAGAATTTCGCGAACAACGAGTTCTGACCCTCCAGTGGCTTTCGGTGTAAGCCATTCATGTACTAAAGCATATTTTGATGACACATTCTTAGCGGAAAAATTAACGATGGTGTAAAAAATAATGTGCGTGACTTGACTAGAGTCAAAGCTTTACCCATATCAAAGACGTGAGTCTGCTTTTACTAGTTCCAGAGGTATACCACAACCTGATAACCTCGTTGTTGGGATTAGTTACAACAAAAGGGTATTTATGCGAATCTTAATTATGGGTGGCACCCGCTTCATAGGTATTTACCTCACACAACAGTTAGTAGAACAAGGACATAAAGTTGTTTTGTTTAATCGCGGTAATCGTCCTGCACCTGTATCCGGGGTAGAAGTAATAACAGGTGACCGTACTAACCCAGAGCAACTAAAGCAAAAACTACAAGGCGAGAAATTTGATGCCATCTTCGACAATAACGGTAGAGAACTTACTGATACTCAACCATTAGTTGAAATTTTTCAAGATAGTGTGCAACATTTTGTATATATGAGTTCCGCTGGTGTGTATTTAAAATCTGATCAAATGCCCCACAGAGAAGGCGATGCCGTTGACCCCAAAAGTCGCCACAAAGGCAAATTGGATACAGAAGATTACTTAATGAAACAAAACGTACCGTTTACATCAATTCGTCCAACTTATATTTATGGGCCACAAAACTACAACGACCTAGAAGCGTGGTTCTTCGACCGAATAGTCAGGAACCGTCCTATACCTATTCCAGGTAACGGGATGCACATCACACAATTCGGACACGTCAAAGATTTGGCAAACGCCATGTGTTCAGTCTTAAATAATTCAAGCGCGATTAGACAAACTTATAACGTTTCAGGAGAGCGTTTTGTTACATTTGATGGTCTAGCACGTGCGTGTGCAGTTGCCGCAGGAAAATCATTAGACGATATCCAAATAATTCACTACGACCCCAAAAAATTCGATTTCGGCAAACGTAAAGCATTCCCAATGAGGGTTCAACACTTCTTTGCCTCAGTTAGCAAAGCCAGAACCGAGTTAGGGTGGCAACCCGAATACGATTTAGTATCAGGATTGAAAGACGCTTACGTTCACGACTTTATCCTATCCGGAAGAGACAAAAAAGAAATTGACTTTTCTTGCGACGACGAAATTATTAAAAGTTAAGAGTAGGGTGGGCACTGCCCACCAAATACAGCATCAGATAATAGGTTAGAGATTATAGCTAAAGGAGACAAAGGGCTAAATGGTGGAGAAACTGGGAATTTGTATATATATTTAGAGGTAAAAATAGGACAATAAATCGTCAGACATACTAGACATCTGCGACATCTTAGACTATACTTAAGAAGTAGTCTAAAAAAGCGAGATGTCAGCTAATTATGTACCACCAAGGGTTGCTGCCTCTAAACTTGGAGTTAGTACCAAAACGCTCGAAAGGTGGCTCGAAGCGGGGAAAATCGAAGGAATCTTTACCCAAGGAGGTCAAAGAAGATACAACCTCGATTCAGTTATCCCTGTTCGACCTGGTAATCCAAGAGACGAACGAATCACCGTCGTTTATGCCAGGGTTTCAAGCCGCAGTCAAAAATCTGACCTTGAACAGCAAGTTAACTTTCTTAAGTCTCGTTATCCCGATGCAGAAATTATTACCGACATCGGAAGCGGACTCAACTTCAAGCGAAAAGGTCTTCAAGCCTTACTGGACAGAGTTCTCAACAACTCTATCAAACTTATTGTCATTGCCCACAAAGATAGGCTTTGCCGTTTTGGGTTCGATATTATCTCATGGCTCTGTACTAGGCAGCAGACTAAAATATTGGTTCTCGACCAAAAAAACCTCAGCCCGGAACGAGAAATGGTCGAAGATATCCTTGCCATTGTCCACGTCTTTAGCTGTAGATTATACGGACTTAAAAAGTACAAAAAACAAATCTCTGAAGACAGTGAGTTACCGAGTGTATCCGAATAGAGAACTCGCTGTTATTTGGAAAAAATGGGTTGCTGCGGTTCGTAAGGTATACAACATTTCTATTGCTTATCTTAATCAAAATCAAGGGTTTGAAAAGATAGGTAATAAGGGCGGAAAGATGGGTTTTAGAACAATGCTTAAAGCTTCCGGTCTAATACCTCAATGGTGTCTAGATTTAAACGTATCTAAGATATTAGATAATGCATCAATGGAGGCATATAAAGCATGGTCAGAAACCGCAAAGAACCCTAACTTTATAGGCAAGGGTAAGAACAAAAAGCCACACCCACAAGCAGGATTAAAAATAGCTAAATTCCGTAGTGTCCGTGACCAAAAACTAACAATTCAATTTGACCCCACCGCTTATAAAAATGGTACATGGATGGTATCTACCACGAAGCATCTACCAAAGCCAGAATTTAAGGGGCAAGACTTTTGTGTTTTAACAGATGGTTCTACAGAATTAACCTACAACAAAGGTCGTTGGTTTGCTCACTTTCCTGTTGATTGCGAGGTTACAAGCAAAGTTACTAATAAAGTAATTGCTTTAGACCCAGGTGTTAGGACTTTTATTACAGGTTTTGATGGAAGTGATTTTCTTGAGTTTGGGAATGGAGATTTTAACAAGATTGCTAAACTTTGTTCCCATCTCGATAAACTAAAATCAAAGCACGATAAGTCTAAAGGGCATAGTTTTAAACGTTTACGTTATAAGCTACGTCAATCTATGGAACGAATTAGAACAAGGATTAAAAATCTACGTTCTGAGTGCCATAAACAGGTTGCATCTTATCTTGCTCGTAATTACGATGTAATTGTGCTTCCAACTTTCGAGACATCATCCATGGTTGTAAAGAAGAAACGGAAGTTAAAGAATAAAACAGCACGAGCAATGATGACTTGGGCGTTCTATCAGTTTTCTCAAACCCTAGAACATTTGTGTTTCCGTTACGGTTCCAAATTGGTAAGAATAACTGAGGAATATACCTCAAAGACCTGCACTAAATGCGGTCATGTTCATAGAAAACTTGGCGGTTCTAAGAACTTTAAATGCCCAAATTGTGGTTATGAAATACCACGAGATTTTAATGGAGCCGTTGGGATTTTCCTGAAGGCGATGTGGGATACCACCTTTACCAACTCTGTTGGTGACGTTGTACTAGATATCGAGAATGTCCTAGATGTTCAAAGATGTCCAGGTTAAAAGTATCAGGTTAAACATTAACCCAATTTAAAGCTTGGCTTGCTACATACCATATGCCCTTTGCTTTTGAAATTATTGCTACCCGTGAAGTACATCGCGACTTTGGAGGAGACAGTTACCGTCACTGGACTTTACTAGTAGGTATTCTTCGTTCTGGAGTTATTAAGCTGCGCGACCATATATGTCTACCAACCATGACGGGGCAAAATTTAGTTTCCACTGTTATTGGGTTTGAGCCAAACGTTCATGACATATCAGAAGGTGAAAAGCGTTTAATGCTTCCCTCACGCCCATTTTCTCAAAATATTCCTGACTTTATGCGGCGCCGAGGTAAACTATGGCTCAAACAAACATCAAAAAAGCAAGTCAAAGCAAACGAAGTCAACCACCCATTTATGCTTGTAACCTGGGAACCTGCTTACAATGCAGCAGATATCCGTTTAGGGGGGTTAGCTACAGAATGCTCAAACTCATATTATCAAAATAGTATATTAGAAACATTACAGCTAACTCCAGAAACCATATTACACTGTCGTGATTGTGCTACACCATTATCGAGTATACCTGCTGCAATGCCTTACCTAAAAGAACTTTTCACACACCCAAACAAAGAAATAGTAAGTCGTGCCGTCAACATATACAATTATCTACATTGGCAACAAAAAGGGTAGGGGTCAGGAGATAGGGGTCAGGAGGTAGGGGTCAGGAGGTAGGTGTCAGGAGATAGGGGTCAGGAGGTAGGGGTCAGGAGGTAGGGGTCAGGAGATAAGATTCTGAATTCTGAATTCTGAATTCTGAATTCTGGATTCTAAATTCTAAATATCAAATACGTTCCCCCTAATCCTTCTACAATAGTACGTGTGTTTGCAATCATCATTTTTTGATAAGTATCGCTTTCGCTACCCTTGGCGCCTAAATTATTCGTAAAAAGCGACCGTTCGGATACTCTGACATTTGCTTGTTTAGCAACGCTTTGAACTACTTGAGGATTTGCGGCATTAGTTATAAAAATAGATGGTACACGGGTCTTTCTAATATTAGTGACTAAAGGCTTTAATTGTGGAGAATTTGGGTCTTCAGAAGAGTTAATAGTTAAAAACGCTGTTTGATATGTAAGTCCATAAGCTGTTGTATAGTAGCCCATTTGTACATTATTGGTAATTAGCGTGCGTTGATAAGATGGAATACTAGCAATTCGCGATTTAATCCATTTATCTAATGCAGTTATGTGATTTTTGAGTTTATTACTATTATTCGTATACAACTTAGCATTTTGCGGCGCCACCTTTTTAAGGTTATTACTGATAACATCTACCATTGCAGTAGTATTTTTTGGATTGTGCCATAAATATGGATTAATTTGTTTTTTGTTGCCTTGTTGAATACTCAAACGAGGTTTAGGAACTGCGACTTGGGCAACTGCTATTTTTGGTGCCGGGTTTTTACTGACTTTGATTGTATTAAATATACCCGATTCAAGATTATAACCGTTGTAAAGAACTAATTTTGCTCTATCAATAGCTTGACGGTCTTTTAGTTGTGGTTGATAGTTACGAGGATTCGTATCTGATGGAATAAGGCAATTTATATCAACTGTGTTTCCTGCGACTTGCTTTGTAAGGTCACACAATACACTTGTAGTTACGACAACTAGAGGAAGATTCGGTTTTTGCGTATTTTGCGGCGCCGTTGTTCTAATAGTTAAAGATGTTGTATTATTAACATTGTTTTGATTGCTACAAGCTGATAATAAAATCTGAAGTGTTAAAAGCGATATCAGCAACTTCCCCATAATTTTTTAAACTTTTTTAAACTACAGTTTAATTATATTTACGAGGTATTGTAGCAATTAAAAACCTGGTTTATTTAAGAAACCAGGTTTTTTAGCATAAATTTATAAGTTATTCTTATAACAAACTAGAAAGTGATAATTTGCCTTCGAGTTGAAGTTTAGCTTTAACACAAGCTGAACAGCTACAACCCATCGCATCATTAATAGGATTGGATTTTTGTGAGAATTTTGGAGTAACCGTTGCTTCATTCGGGTGACTGGATACTAGTTCAACCCGTTGGTATTGAGCAGGTTGAATAACTTCTGCTGTTGCTGGACTAATGAGAAGCAGCGAAGCTAGCAATACCGGGAAAGTAAATAAAATCAATTTAGTCAACTTCATGGTGTAGACCTAAACAAGGCATTTGTGATAAAGCATAACGAATTCGCAGCAATTAGTCATTAATCGCAAGCTACGTGTAAAGACTTTTTTTTATACAGTTTGGTTCCTTACTTGCCAAAACCTTGACCACGCGAGGATTTTGCCCAAATTATAAATTTACCATTATCAGTTCCTGCTGCAAGGAGTTTACCTTCTGGATGCCAAGCTAAACAAGAAAAACCCGCTTCGGTTGTAAGAACTTGAGAAACTTGTTTTGCTCCCTTCCATAAACATAACCATCCATCACTAGCAGCAGAAGCTAGTAGAAAACTCTTTGGTGCAAACTCAATACCCTGAATAATGTCAACGTGGTTAGTTAAAACTCGTGCTTCCCATCCTTGAGATTCGTCTTCGAGTTTTTCCCACACTACCATACCTTCGACACTCGATGTTGCAAGTAATGGGGCGCCGACTGGTGTATTAACATCAGACCAAGCAACTTGTCGAATCTTACCAGGGAAACCGCGCATTAACCAAGGCTCAGAATTACCCCATTCCATTACACCCACAGAACGGTCCATATTGCCCGAAGCCAAAAATTTTCCATCTTTTGACCATGCGAGTGCAATACTAACTGTAGGCATTTCCCATACATAAGGTTCTTCGTTCCAGTTTTCACAGTTCCAAACCCTAACACCTTGATTTCCACCAGCAGCCAAATTTTTACCATTGCTAGACCACCCCATACCTAACGGAGAAGAATCTTCAAAGTTGAGTGTAGCGACAACTTCGTTTTTAGAAGCATCCCAAATTTGGATGTAGCGGTTCAAGCAAAAAGCTAGCTGGTTGCTGGTTGGGTTCCAAACAAGCTTATCTACCCAAGCAGGAGCATTTTCTAACGTCGTAACTATTTCACTTCCTTGCCAAATAGTCACTCGTCCATCTTGTCCCCCAGCAGCTAAAAACTTACCATCATAAGAAAATTTTACACAGTCAACAGACTTACCCGTAGCAGCTTGCAAAATTTCTAATTCATTATTCTGCCATAAAGCAACTTCTCCCGCAGCAGAAACAACAGCAAGCCTAGAACCAACAGGCGCCCAAGTCACAGACGTTATATAATCTGACAGCGTTGCAGTAAATTTAAGGTCAAAGTCTTTTACAGTTGTTGATGTACTCATAAATATTGCCAGGTGCGCGTAAAATTATAATAATAGATTTTGTGCTATGATTAAAACAAAGAAAGTTATTTTCCGCAAAAGAATGTAGCTCAACGCATAGAGAAATTTATAGAAGCTCAAATCAAAAATTTTAAAATTTCAAAAATAAAATTTCCATAAGCTCAATCGCAAGATTGTTGATATTTAGAGTGATTGAGTCATTTTTAACAAAAATGAGGTCAAAATGCAATTATTAAATAAATCTTTTCAAGAGCTATCTAGTCCTGTAACTAGAATCAGCCAGAAAGATGCTGTGATATATAACAAGCAACTTATGCTCAGTAATTCCACCTGTCCTAGCTGCTCTTATACTTTGCTTCGCCATATCAGCTTGAGAGGAGTTTACTGGCGTTGTAGTCATTGTTACCAAGAAATGCCTTACATAAAGAAACCGGGTTTCTAGAATTTGATGAAAACCAATCTGTGAAAATAATGTTCGACCTTAACGCTTTAATTCAATTCTCAAGCACTTACTGTATAGGCATTTGTGCCTTTCTAATTCCAGCTAATTTGCTTGCTACCGCATCGACAATAATTTTAACACTGCTACATCGTCCATCTGTTCAAATTTGGCAATCTGCTGCAATTGCCAGTGTCTTTGCTTCACTGATGATACTGCATGTACTTGCTTGGTTTATGATTGGAGTAGTCATGGCGCCTACGTACATTTTATTAAGTTTGGCAACTATTTGTGTATTAGCTAATTTCGGGGCAATTCTTGGACACAGGCACTTGGTAAGTGTTTATAGTTAAAATAAGTGTGCCAAACTAATTACAACAATATACTTAACTCCTTGATTTGAAAATGAGCAAATCAAACCAACCTAGGGATTTTGATGCAGTACTTAGTGCAAAAACGGCGCCTCCTCCTATTGATGGTATTGTATTAGGAGGAATTCTTGGCACCAAAACTCGTCTATTAAGTCCAGATATCAAAGTCCGTCAAACTGCGCTTTCCGAAGCAATAAATTATGGTGAACCTGGTTTAGACCTAGTAATTCAAGCATTGCAAGATGAATCAAAGCAACTTCAACGCACAGCTTATTCTTTATTAAGAAAAAGAGACGAAGAAAAAGTCAAGCAAGCGTTACAAAACTATAAACCTTGGAATCTCGAAGAGCGTTTACGACGTTATCCAGGATATAGGGGAGACAACGTATCGATATTTGCAAATCGACAAGTAGAAAATTTTGTTCCCGAAGTCGGTATTACAAACCCAATTAATACAGCATACGCATTACGGTGTGAATACGACGAAGAAGAAAGTGCAGTAGATAAGTTAGAAGAACTGTTACAACATCCCTCTTCTGGTACACTTAAAGCTTTAATTATAGGCGCCTGGAGTGGAGAAGTCACCGATTACAGTTCGAGTGGTATTATCGAAGCGTTAGTTGCTGCCTCGAATAAACTTATAAATCTTAAAGCACTATTTATTGGGGATATTCACTATCAAGAATCAGAAATATCTTGGATTTTACAAAGCGATGTTAGCCCAATTTTACAAGCATACCCCAACTTAGAGATATTACAAGTTCGCGGCGGCACTGGTTTAGAATTTAGTTCAGTACAGCACGATAACTTAGAAGCATTAATAGTTGAAACAGGTGGATTAAATGCTGATACAATTGCTCAAATATGCGCTTGTAATTTCCCAAACCTAACACATTTAGAATTATGGTTAGGTTCAGCAGAGTATGGTGGAAATTCATCAACTTATGATTTACGACCAATACTAACTGAATTAGTATTTCCCAACTTAATATATTTAGGTTTGCGAAACAGCACATACTCAAATGATATCACCGAAGCTGTAATTAATTCATCCTTGATAGAGGAAATTAAAATTTTAGACTTATCAATGGGAACACTTACTGACAAAGGTGCCGATGTTTTACTCACAAGTCTAGGAGTAAGACAGCTTGACATTTTGAATATTAGTGAAAATTATCTTTCTGATGACAAAGTTTCTTTACTATCTTTACAGCAATCAAGAGGTAATTTTAACGTTAGTGTCATGACGAATGAGCAAAAGAAAGATGATTATGAAGAAGAAGATTATCGTTATTGTTCGGTAGCTGAGTAGTTGATCCCCCCTAACCCCCCTTAGTAAGGGGGGAACTGGAATAAAAAAATTTGTAATTTGTAGAAACAACTAAAAATAAAAAAAATTTTTTATAAAAATCTATAGCCCCCCTTATTAAGGGGGGTTGGGGGGATCAAAATTATTACTAATAAAAAAGATGTCACAACAACCAAGAGAATTTGACGCAGTACTTAGCAACTCCTCATCTCCAAAAGAAGGCGCCGTATTAGGAGGACTCGCAGGTGTAAAAAGTCGTCTAAATAGTGCAATACTCGAAGTACGAATATCAGCACTAACTACTGCGTTAAATTACGGTGATGCAGGTATAGATTTAATTATAAAAAGCTTACAAGATGTAGAACAAGTCCAACGTTACGCTATACAAATACTACTACATAAAGGCGGCGCCAAGGGTAAACAAGCTCTACTAGACTACGACCCAAAGCTGTTTTTTACAACTTTACAGCATTGGGATATTCAAACCTACAACCCTCAACTTAGCATTACACATACAGCCTATAGCATTAATCTAAATCGTATTCAAGGCAACAAACCAGACAAATTTGACTTAACTCAGTTGCAAACCTTTATTCAAAGTAATCAAACCACACAAATAGAAGCCTTAGCATGTAAAATGTGGGATGACTACTGGCAGCATGACACACAATATAAAGATTTTAGTAACGTTTTGTGCGGCGCCTCTAATAAACTACCAAATTTAAAAGCCTTATTTATAGGAGACGGAGATGCACTAGAAACTAATTACATGAAATCTCGGCTTTTACTAGGTGATAGCACACCAATATTAAAAGCATACCCAAATTTAGAAGTATTACAATTTCGGGGCGGTTGGGGTTTGAAATTTGACAAAGTGCGACACGAGAACCTAAAAACCTTAATAATTCAAACAGGATATACATTAGTACAACCACAAACCCTAAAAGATATTGCCAACCTCGACTTACCAGCACTCGAATATCTAGAAATATGGCTTGCCGAAAGCTTCCACTACCCACAAGATATAAGTACCGAACAACTGGCGCCTATATTATCAGGCAAATTTCCCAACTTAAAATACTTGGGACTCAAAAGTAGTGAATACTCAGATAATATTGCCACTGCAATAGTTAACTCACCCATACTCGAACATCTTGCAGTACTCGACCTTTCCCAAGGAACCTTAACAGATTTTGGCGCCGAAACTCTACTAAAATGCCCAACCATAAACCAACTTCATACCCTCAACATTTCAAACAATAAACTTAGTGGGCGCCAACTCCAAAAACTATCTCAACTAAATTGTAAAGTAATTGCACAACCCCAAGACAACGGAGAACGACAACAAGCCTTAAATTAACATACTACAAACTATAATGTCATGCTGAGGAACGTAAACGGAGTTTTCCCGCAGGGTAGCATCTAAAATGTCATGCTGAGAAACCAAGCATCTACACGTCATGCTGAGGAACGAAGCATCTAAAAGATTTTGACGCTTATTTAAAAATCAAGTTATATCCATTTACAGATAATAAAGGTAGGTTGGGTGTAGTGAAGCGAAACCAACATAACGTAAAACTGCTTACTAACAACGGTTTAGTCCCACAAGCGGAAATCATTAATTTGAAACTGCCTTAAATCGTGAATTGCAGCACTGAATCGAAAAGTATCAGTTTCGCAACAAGCGGAAATCATTTGCATCAACAGGTAATTGCTCCATTTTACTCACCCTTGATTTAAGCACCCTAACCAATGCACTAATGTAGATGCTGTTACATCGCGTTCTACAGCATAATTGTTTTCTAACCCATGATATAGATAAGCTTATACCACACATACATTATTGCGCCTGATAATGTTAAAATTAAACGCTGGATACGCTTAGGCAAGTGGGCTGCGAAAATTCATGTAAAAGTTATTAAAATACCTGTAGAAGCCTTTCTGTAACTAAGCTCTAACTGGTGGACTTTCAAATTAATGACTTCCGCTTGCGGAATTGAAA
>ERZ1066121.419-NODE-419-length-39280-cov-16.937336_pt1 | contig 39280 bp, 37 predicted proteins | sample MGYA00382768_ERZ1066121 | MGnify/ENA primary metagenome ERZ1066121 (study PRJEB33369, sample SAMEA5778351) | biofilm metagenome | biome: Industrial cooling water; feature: Water cooling tower basin; material: Biofilm | place: United Arab Emirates | collected...
TGGTGCTGCCGCCTTCCATGCGGGCGGTGATGAAGGGCAGGTTGATTTCGGTCTGCGCGCTCGAGCTCAGTTCGATCTTGGCCTTTTCCGCCGCTTCCTTCAGACGCTGGAGCGCCAGCTTGTCGGTGCGGAGATCCATGCTCTCCTTCTTCTTGAACTCGTCCGCGAGGTATTCGACGATCGCGCTGTCGAAATCCTCGCCGCCAAGGAAGGTGTCGCCGTTGGTGGACTTCACTTCGAACACGCCGTCGCCGATCTCGAGGATCGAGACGTCGAAGGTGCCGCCGCCAAGGTCATAGACCGCGATGGTCTTGCCGTCGTCCTTCTCGAGGCCATAGGCAAGCGCGGCCGCAGTCGGCTCGTTGATGATCCGCAGCACTTCGAGGCCGGCGATCTGGCCTGCATCCTTGGTCGCCTGGCGCTGCGCGTCGTTGAAGTAGGCCGGAACCGTGATGACCGCCTGGGTGACGGTTTCGCCGAGATAGCTCTCGGCGGTTTCCTTCATCTTCTGCAGGATGAAGGCCGAAATCTGCGACGGGCTGTAGTCCTCGCCGCCGGCCTTGACCCAGGCGTCGCCGTTCTTGCCCTTGACGATGGTGTAAGGGACCAGCTCGGTGTCCTTCTTGGTCACCGGGTCATCGAACCGGCGGCCGATCAGGCGCTTGACCGCGAAGATGGTGTTGTCAGGATTGGTCACGGCCTGGCGCTTGGCCGGCTGGCCGATGAGGCGCTCGCCATCCTTGGTGAAGGCGACGATCGAAGGCGTGGTGCGCGCGCCTTCGGAATTCTCGATCACCTTGGGCTTGCCCCCGTCCATCACGGCCACGCAGCTGTTGGTGGTGCCAAGGTCGATACCGATAACTTTACCCATGTCTTCCCCACTCGTTCGAGTTGATTGGACACTGCGCGGTGCGACCTCCTCGATCAGGCAGGCCAGCTCGGCAGCTCGTTTGTGGCCGCGATATAGGTGCACAATCCGGTGGAACAAGGGAGCCGTTCAAGCTAGTCAGGCGGCTGCGAACAGGGAGATTTGACGCATGAACAAACCCGTGATCCTGGCGGCGCTTCTGGGCCTGGGCACGCTCGGGCTGGCCGCCTGCGGCGAGACCCAGGAACAGCCGGCGGCCGAAGCGCCCGAAGGCATTGCCGGCATGACGATCAGCAACGCGCGGCTGGTGCTGCCGGCGGTCGCGGGCAATCCGGCCGCGGTCTATTTCGACCTCGCCTACGACGGCGAGCGCGCGGTGGCGCTGAACCGCGTCCACGTGGAAGGGGCGGAGAGCGCCGAGTTCCACGAGTACGCGGAATGGAACGGCCAGATGCAGATGCAGCCGATGCTGCCGCTGCCGCTCAAGAAGGGGGACCGCCATTCGTTCGAGCCGGGCGGCAAGCACGTGATGGCGATGAAACTTGCGCCCGAAGTGGCCGAAGGCGGCTCGGCCGAGGTGACGATCACCGTTTCCGGCGGCGACAAGCACAGCTTCCCGGCGGAAGTGCGCGCAGCAGGTAGCGAGCGCTGACACCGGCCGAGGCCACTCAGGCCGCGCAGACCTGCCCCGCCGGCGGCGAGCGTTCGCTCACGCCCGGCGAGATCGCGCTTGCGCGGACTGTCTTCGGCGATGCGATCGACTACCAGGCCGTGACCATCCGCCGGCGCAAGTGGTTTCCGTTCCAGCCACGAACCGTGACGATGGCGCCGCGCGGGCATCTGCACTTCCATCCTGAGGGGCACAGCTACTGCGAGGATTTCGCGCAGGCTGCGCTGCACCTCCAGGGGCACTTCATCCACGAGCTGGTCCACGTCTGGCAGACCCAGACGCTCGGCAGCTGGTGGCTGATCCTCAACCGGGTGCCGTGGGAACGCTACGACTACAGCCTTCGCCCGGGTTGGCGGCTGGATCAGTACGGAATCGAGCAGCAGGCCGAAATCGTGCGCCACGCGTTCCTGCTGCGGCGCGGGGTCAGGCTGGCCGGAGTGGCGGACAAGGCCGCCTATGACCTGCTGGTCCGCTTCCCCGGCGCGACCGGCTAGCGGGCCGCGTCAGCGCCAGTAACGGGCGTAGCGATCGTCGTAGCGACAGTCGTCGTCGATGTAGCGCCCGTTGTCATAGTAGCCGTCGCAGCGTTCATTCTTGTCCGAGGCATAGCCGACCACGCCGCCGATCGCCGCGCCGGCAAGCGCGTAGGTCTCGATGTCGCCGCCCAGGATCGCGCCCAGACCCGCGCCGGCGGCCGCCCCGGCGGCAGCGCCTTCGACGGCATAGTTCTGCGCGCAGGCTCCGAGGCCCAGGGTCGAAACCGCCAGCGCGGGGGCGAGAAGTAGATTGCGGGTCATGGTCCGGTCTCCGTGTGCAGCCCTGTCGGCCGGAGAACGGCTGCACCGGCGATCCAGTTCCTCCCTCAGTCGTATACGACCCCCGCCAGCCCCTGCCCGCCATCGGCGATGAAGGCGTCGATCCGCGCCTCCAGCATCGGCAGCGGCACCGAGCCGAGCGAGAGCACCACGTCGTGGAACTTGCGGATATCGAACGCCGGGCCGAGCGCCTGCTCCGCCTTCGCGCGCACCCGCCTCATGGTCATCTCGCCCAGCTTGTAGGCAAGCGCCTGGCCAGGCCAGCTGATGTAGCGATCCACCTCGGTGGCGACTTCGTGTTCCGACAGCGCAGTGCGGCTGGCGAGGTATTCGCGCGCCTGCTCGCGGCTCCAGCCGTAGTGGTGGATGCCGGTGTCGACCACCAGCCGGACCGCGCGCCACATCTCGTAGCTTAGCCTGCCGAAACGCTCGTAGGGGGTGCGGTAGATGCCCATCTCCTCCCCGAGATATTCGACATAGAGCCCCCAGCCCTCGCCGAACCCGGAGAAGTAGACCTGGCGACGAAACCTCGGCACCTCGGGCTGCTCCAGGGCGATGGCCGCCTGGAAGCTGTGCCCCGGCGCGCATTCGTGCAGAGTCAGCGCCGGGATGTTGTAGAGCGGGCGCGACGGCAGATCGTGGGTGTTCATCTGGCACGCGTCGAGCCCGCCGCGGCCGGCGGTGTAGAACGGCGCGATCGCCGGATCGACCGGGCGGATCGAGAACCGGTGCCGCGGCAGGAAACCGAAGTAGTCCTTCAGCCGCCCGTCGACCCGCTTGGCGACGTAGGAGGACACCCCCATCAGCTCGTCCGGCGTGCGGGCGATGAACTGCGGATCGGTCCGCAGGAACTGCACGAACTCGGCCAGCGAGCCGGTGAAGCCGGCCTCGGCCTTCACCCGCTCCATCTCGGCGGCGATCCGCGCCACTTCGTCAAGGCCGATCCGGTGGATTTCCTCCGCCGTCAGCTCGAGCGTGGTGTATTCCCTGATCTGCTGCCGGTAATAGGCCGCGCCATCGGGAAATTCGCTCGCGCCCAGCGTTGTGCGGGTGCGCGGAACATAGTCTTCGCGGAAGAAGCGCAGCAGCTCACGGTAGGCAGGGGTGACGGCCTCGGCGATCGCGGCCCGCGCTTCGGCCCGCAACCGCTCCTGCTCGGCAGGCGGGATCGCACCTGCCGGCATGGCCTTGAACGGCACCCAGAACGGGCTCTGCTCGGGATCATCGACGACATAGGCTGCCAGCGAGGCGTCGCGCCCGGCCAGCGTGACGCGGGGCACGCTGAAGCCCCGCGCCAGTCCGGCCCGCGCGTTGGCGGTATGCTCGGCGAAATAGCGCGGCAGATCGCGCATCCGGGCGATGTAGCGGCGGTAGTCATCGGCACTGTCGAATGCCGAGCGGCCGGCAAGATAGCTCCAGAAATTGTTGTCGCTGTCGAACGGCATTTCCCATTCGCGGAAGCGCGCGTCGCCGATCTCGGTCTCCAGCAGGTGCCGCAACACGGCGGCATCGATCCGGCCAGCGGGCGTCAGCCCATCCGCGCCGATAGCATCGAGCTGCGCCAGCCAGCCCTTCGCCCTCTCCGCCCGGGCGAGGTGCGCTTCGGGCGTGACCGACTCCAGCCGCTCGCCCGCCTCGGTGCTGCCGTCTGCCTGCTCGACGCGCCCGGACTGTTCGATGCGGTACAAGTGATAGGCATCCGCCAGCGCGGAGAGGCGCGCATCGGTCTCCTGCGCGCTCGCAGGCGCGGACACGAGCACGGCGGCAGCGGCCGCCATCGGTATGAAAGCAGCCCGCATATCCCCGGTCTTCCCCTCAGTCCGGCTTCTTGGCCACGCCGACCATCGCCGGGCGCAGCAGGCGGTCCCTGATCATGTAGCCGGCCTGCATTTCCTGCACCACGGTGCCCGGATCGTGCTCGCTTGTCGGGATCTCCAGCATGGCCTGGTGCTGGTTCGGGTCGAGCGGCAGACCGACCGAGGCGATGCGGGTGATGCCGTGCTGGCCGAACACCTTCTCGATCTCGCGCTGGGTTGCCTCGATCCCGATCACGAAGCCCTTGAGCTTGTCGTCCTCGCGCACTTCGGCCGGCAGGGCGTCGAGCGCGCGGGTGAGGTTGTCCGAGACCGAAAGGATGTCGCGCGCGAAGCCGGTGGCGGCATAGGCGCGCGCGTCCTGGATATCCTTTTCCAGCCGGCGGCGCACGTTCTGGGTGTCGGCCTTGGCGTAGAGCACTTCCTGCCGCGCCGCCTCGAGATCGGCCCTGAGCGCGGCCAGCGCCTCGGCCAGCCCCGCGCCGTCCGCCGCCTCGTCCCCGGCCTGGTCGAGCATATGCCCGGGCACGCCCTCCAGTTCCTTTTCAACAGCTTGGTCCTGCGTCCGCTTCTCGTCGTCGCTCATGTCTGGTCTTGTCTATCCGATGATCTTGCCCAGCGATCGGGCGGTGAAGTCCACCATGGGGACAAGCCGCGCGTAATTCAACCGGGTCGGCCCGATCACGCCCAGCACCCCGACCACCCGTCCCTCGCGGTCGCGATAGGGCGAGGCGATCACCGACGAGCCGCTGAGCGCGAATAGCCGGTTCTCGCTGCCGATGAAGATGCGGGTCGCCTCGGCCTCGCGCGCGCTCTCCAGCAGGTCGGCGACCGACTGGGTGTTCTCCAGGTCGTCGAGCAGTTGGCGCACCCGCTCGAGGTCGCGCACCGCGCTGTCGTCGAGCAGGTTCGCGGCACCGCGCACGATCAGCACCGGCCGCCGCGCGGCATCCTCGCTCCACACCGCGAGGCCGCGTTCGACCAGGTCGCGGCTGGCGGCATCGAGCTGGCTCTGCCCTGCGGCAATCTCGCGCCGCATCGCCGCCGCGGCCTCGGCCAGGGTGCGCCCGGCCAGGCGCGCGGTGATGTAGTTGGCCGCCTGCTCCAGCTGCGCCGCGCTGGCGGGCGTGGCGAGGTCGACGATGCGGTTTTCGATGCCCCCGTCTTCCCCCACCACCACCGCGAGCGCGCGGTTCTGCCCCAGGCTGACCAGCGAAAGCTGCGCCAGCCGGGGCTCGCGCCGGGGCACCATGACCATGCCCGCCGCGCCCGACAGATCGGACAGGAGCGCGCTGGTCTTCTCCAGCGCCGCCTCCACCGGGCCGGGAGCGGCGAGGCGCTGCTCGATCGCCTCGCGCTCGTGCGCGGTGGGTTCGGCGACCTGCATCATCCCGTCGACGAACAGGCGCAGCCCGCTTTCGGTCGGCATCCGTCCGGCGCTGGTGTGCGGCGCGGCGAGCAGGCCGAGCGCCTCGAGATCGGCCAGGACCGAGCGGATCGAGGCAGGCGACAGATTGAGCGCGGCCTCGCCCGCCAGCGCCTTCGACCCGACCGGCTGCCCGCTGTCGAGATAGCCCTCCACCACCAGGCGGAAGATCGTCCGGGCGCGTTCGGTCAGGTCCGTGAGCGGAGGGGAAGCCATGGTTCCTTTTGTAGCCACTGGTCTTGCAGCCTCAAGGGGCAAGCGCCTACGGCGGCGGGAACGATTCTCTTGGACAGGACAGATCATGCGACCATCCGGCCGTGCGCCCGACGAAATGCGCGCCATCGCCATCGAGACCGGCTTCACCCGGCACGCCGAGGGATCGTGCCTGGTCAGCTTCGGCGACACGCGCGTGCTGTGCACCGCCAGCGTCGAGGAACGCACGCCCCCCTGGCTGCGCGGCAAGGGTGAAGGCTGGGTCACGGCGGAGTATTCGATGCTGCCGCGCGCCACCCATACCCGCGGCCAGCGCGAGGCGGCCAAGGGCCGGCAGAGCGGCCGGACGCAGGAAATCCAGCGCCTGATCGGGCGCTCCTTGCGCGCCGTGGTCGACCTCAGGACGCTCGGCGAGCGGCAGATCACGCTCGATTGCGACGTGCTCCAGGCTGACGGCGGCACCCGCACCGCGGCGATCTCCGGCGCGTGGGTCGCGCTGAAGCTGGCGGTGGACAAGCTGATCGCCTCGGGCGAACTCGCCGCCGATCCGATCACCGCGCAGGTCGCCGCGATCAGCTGCGGCATTCACCAGGGAACGCCGGTGCTCGACCTCGACTATGACGAGGATTCGGGTGCCGATGCCGATGCCAACTTCGTGCTGATCTCCGGCGGGAAGATCGCCGAGGTCCAGGCCACGGCAGAGGGCGCGACCTACGACGAGGAAGGGCTGCTGCGCCTCCTGCGCCTGGCCCGGATCGGCTGCGACCGGATCTTCGCCGCGCAGGCGGATGCGGTGCGCAAATGAGCGCGGCCCATGGCTAGGCGCCTCGGTTCGGGCACGCTGGTGATCGCCACGCACAATGCGGGCAAGCTGAAGGAGATTTCGGCGCTGCTCGATCCCCACGGCGTGCAATGCATCAGCGCCGGCGCGCTCGGCCTGCCCGAGCCGGCGGAGACCGGCCGGACCTTCGTGGAGAACGCGCTGATCAAGGCGCGCGCGGCGGCGCAGGCCTCGGGCCTCGCCGCACTGGCGGACGACAGCGGCCTGGCGGTCGAGGCACTCGGCGGGCGGCCGGGGGTCTACACCGCCGACTGGGCGCAGCGGCAGTGGTTCGAAGGTCCTCCCGGGCGCGACTGGTACATGGCCATGGGCAAGGTCGAGGGGATGCTGCAGGAACTGGGCCCCGATGCCGGCCGCTGCGCCGCCTTCCACTGCGTTCTCGCGATCGCCTGGCCGGACGGGGATCAGGCCGTCTATGAAGGCACCTGCGCCGGCGCGCTCACCTGGCCGCCGCGCGGCACGCTGGGGTTCGGCTACGACCCGGTGTTCGTGCCCGCGGGCAGCGACCTGACCTTTGCGGAAATCGAACCGGCGCACAAGCACGCCATCAGCCACCGCGCCGATGCCTTCGCCAAGCTGGTGGCGGAGCAGTTCGGCCGCTAGACTGCGCTGATGGCCCGCGCGCTCTACATCCACTGGCCGTTCTGCGCCCGCAAATGCCCCTACTGCGACTTCAACAGCCATGTCCGCGAGAGCGTGGACCATGACCTGTGGCGCGAGGCGCTGGTGGCCGATCTGCGGCACGAGGCAGCGCTGGCCGGCGGCGAACCGCTGGAGAGCATCTTCTTCGGCGGCGGCACTCCCTCGCTGATGCCGCCCGCGCTGGTCGAGGCGCTGCTGGCGGAGGCCGAACGGCTGTGGGGGTTCGACCCGGAGATCGAGATCACGCTCGAAGGCAACCCGTCCTCGGTCGAGGCCGCCGCCTATGCCGATCTGGCTGCGGCCGGGATCAACCGGGTTTCGCTCGGGCTGCAATCGCTCGACGACCAGGCGCTGGCGTTCCTTGGCCGGCTGCACGATGCCCGCGAAGGGCTTGCCGCGCTCGACCTGGCGCAGGCGCAATTCGCCCGCGTCAGCTTCGACCTGATCTATGCCCTGCCCGGCCAGACCCCGGACCAGTGGCGCGCCCAGCTCGAACGGGCGCTGGCCTTCGGCACCGGGCACCTTTCGCTCTACCAGCTGACGATCGAGCCCGGAACGCGGTTCGCCACCGATGTCAGGCTGGGCCGGTTCACGCCGCTCGACGATGACCTGGCGGCGGACCTGTTCGAGCTGACGCAGGCGCTCAGCGAGCAGGCCGGCCTGCCCGCCTATGAAGTCAGCAACCATGCCCGCCCCGGCGAGGAAGGCCGCCACAACATCGCCTACTGGCGCTATCGGGACTACGCCGGGATCGGCCCGGGCGCGCACGGTCGGCGGGCGGGTGCGGCGACACAGCGCCACCGCAAGCCGGAGAACTGGCTGTCCGCGGTGGCCGAGGCGGGCCATGGCCTTGCCGAGGAGCGCCCGCTGGCCCCGGCGGAGCAGGCAAGCGAGGCGCTGCTGATGGGGCTGCGGCTGGCCGAAGGAATCGATCCGCAGGCGCTGGCGGCGCGGTTCGGCCTCGCGGCGGACGAGCTGATCGACCGGCAGCGGTTCACCTTCCACGCGGGGCTCGGCCATGTCTGGCAGCAGGGCGGCCGCATCGGTGTGACCCGCGCCGGGATGCCGCTGCTCGACGCGCTGCTGGCCCAGCTGGTGCCCGACCGGCTGGTGGCGGCATGAGCGCTGCCGACCTGCTGGCGCAGTGGGAAAGCCATCTCGCCGGCGGGCAGCGGCGCTCGCCGCACACGGTTCGGGCCTATCATGCCGCCGCGCGCCGCCTGCTGGAGGAGACCGCGATCGCCGACTGGCAGGAGGTGGCGGCAATCGAGGCGCACGACCTGCGCCGGCAGCTGGCCGCCCGCCGCGCGGGAGGCATCGGCAACGCCAGCGCCGCGCGCGAACTCTCCGCGCTCAAGGCCTTCGTTGCCTTCGCCCGGAGCGCGTGCGGCGATCCCCGGCCCGCCGCGCCGCGCCTGCGCGCACCGCGGGTAAAGAAAGGCCTGCCCCGGCCGGTCACGCCCGACGAGGCGGTGAACCTGGCGGAAGCCGTGGCCGGACTGTCAGGCGAGGACTGGACCGGTGCGCGCGACCGGGCGGTGCTCATGTTGCTCTACGGGGCTGGGTTGCGGATCGCGGAGGCGCTGTCGCTGCCCGCCGGCGTGGTGCCGCTGGGCGAGACGCTGGTCGTGACCGGCAAGGGCGGCAAGCAGCGCATGGTGCCGATCCTGCCGGTGGTCCGCGACGCTGTCGCGCTCTATGCCCGCGCCTGCCCTTTCTCCCTCCCGCCGGGGGAGCCGCTGTTCCGCGGGGCGAAGGGCGGGCCGCTCAACCAGGGGATGGTGCAAAGAGCCGTCGCCCGGGCGCGCGTGGCGCTGGGCCTGCCGGCCACTGCCACGCCCCATGCCCTGCGCCACAGCTTCGCCACCCACCTGCTGGGTGCCGGCGCGGACCTGCGGTCACTGCAGGAACTGCTCGGCCATGCCTCGCTCGGCTCGACCCAGATATACACCCGGGTCGATGCGGCCAGGCTGCTCGACACCTATCGCAACGCCCATCCGCGCGAACGCGGCTAGGCTTTCGGTTTCCAGGTGACGAGGCGCCACAGGTAGGCCAGCACGATACCGGCAATGACGGCGGTGGAGATCGGCCCGAGCCACTTCTCCACTTCGGCGAACTGGGAGCCGAGGAAATAGCCCACGCCCGCCAGCGCCGCGCTCCAGCCCAGGGTGCCGATCGTGGAGAACAGCAGGAACCGGCCCAGAGTGAGACCGAACAGGCCGGCCGGGATCGAGATCAGCGAGCGCAGCGTGGGGATCATCCGCGCCACGAGCACGATGATCGGGCCGTGGCGATCGAACAGCCGCTCGCCCCGCTCCACCTCCTCCCAGTCGAGCGTCAGCCAGCGGCTGTAGCGGTCGATCAGCCGGTGCATCTGCGCCTTTCCGAAACGGTGCGCCAGCCAGTACCAGAACCAGTTGCCGAGCATGGCACCGGCCGTGCCGGCGAGAATCGTTCCCTCGAGCGTCATCGCTCCGCGCGCGGCGGACACACCGGCGACGGTCATGATCACTTCGGAGGGAACGGGCGGAAAGACCGTCTCCAGAAGCATCAGGAGCGCGACTCCCCAATAGCCTGCCCACTCGACAAGCCGGATAATCCAGTCTTCCATGATTCACCGTTCAACCTTGATCCGGTGAGCCAGCAGACCGCAGCCGGAGAGCGAGTTATCCTGCACGTGCCGCGAATGCGCGCGGGCTGCACCGCATAGCCATGTCACCTGGCCCCGGCAAGGATGCTCGCCGCCGCATTCCGCCCGCTGATCAGGGCTCCGTGCACCGTTCCGGGATGCAGATCGCTCTGCGCCTCGCCGGCGAAGTGGACCCGGCCGCTCTCCGTCCGCGCGAGCGCGCGGCGGTCTTCCGGCGTCGAGCCGACCGCGTGGAACGAATAGGACCCGCGCGCGAACGGGTCGGACCGCCAGCGGGTGATCTGGGCGGCGACAGGATCGGGCGCGGAGGCACCGAACATCCGCCGGGCGACAGCCATGATCTCGCCGAGAATGGCCGCATCGCCGAGCTGCTCGACCCGCTCCGCCTCGTCGGCGGCGCTGAACGCCAGCAGAACCGGCGTATCGTCGAGCCTGGCCAGGCTGACCCACTGCGCCCAATGCCCCTTGCTGGCGGAGAGGAACTCGTGCCAGTCGAACTCGGGCGGCCAGAAAACCCGCTCGAACCGCAGCCAGTGCTTGTTCAGCAGCCCCATCCCGAGCCGTTCGATCCCCTGCGCCTTGGCCGGAGACAGCGGCGGATCGAAGGCAATCGCGCCGGCCTTGAGCACGCCCAGCGGCACCGTCACCAGCGCTTCGTCCGCTGCCAGACTGGCACCGTCCGCAAACCCGGCCACGACTCCGCCCGGGGTGACGGTCACGGAGGTCACGACCCGGCCCGGCCGCACGTCAAGACCGCGGGCGAGGTGATCGACCAGCTGGCCGTAGCCGTGCGGGAACAGCACGTCGGGCCCGCCAAACTCCTCCCCTTCCTCAAGCGACCAGGCCGACAGGCTGGCGGCGGACCCGGCATATTCCTGCTCGTAGGCGGCGTTGACATGGAAATCGAGCTGCGCCCGCTGGACCGGATCGAGCCGGGACGCGACCGCGGCCAGCGCCTGTTGCAGGGACACGTCGGCGTCCCGGCGCTCAGCCCAGGCCAGCGCCCGCCCCACAGCCGCCTCGGCCCCGGCGGTCCCGCGCGAGGCGGCGCCCAGGGCGCGCAGCGCCGGATCGATGTGGAGCAGCGTGCTGTCGTAGCTGGTGGCGACCGTCCCGGCACCCGCCTGCCGGGCGAGGTCGGTGACCGGGTTGCCTGCCGTGCCGTGGATCCACGATGCCCCGAGGTCGACCGGAACATCGCTCCATGCGCGCGAGGTATGGATCCGCCCGCCGATGCGGTCGCGCGCTTCGACCACGATCACCCGCGCCCCGCTCGCCTGCAGGTCGCGGGCAGCGGTCAGCCCGGCGATCCCTGCCCCGATCACGATGACCCGCCGTTCGGATGGCGCGCAGTTGCCGATCAGCGGCAAGGCGGCAAGGGCAAGCCCGGCCTTCATGGCGCTGCGACGGTCGCGCATGGCGGTTCAGCGACCCAGCCGCGCCTCGATCGCATCCCAGATCAGCGCGGGAGTATCGGTTCCGTTGAACCGGTCGATCCCGACGATCCCGGTGGGCGAGGTGACGTTGATTTCGGTCAGGTACTTGCCGCCGATCACGTCGATGCCGACGAAGATCAGGCCGAGCCGTTTCAGCTCGGGCCCCATGGCGGCGCAGATCTCCTCCTCCTCGGGGGTCAGCGCGGTTGCCTCGGCATGGCCGCCGACGGCGAGGTTGGAGCGGAACTCCCCCTCCCCCGGCTTGCGGTTGATCGCGCCCGCCACTTCGCCGTCCACCAGCACGATCCGCTTGTCGCCCTCGGCGACCTCGGGGAGAAACGGCTGGACCATGTGCGGCTCGGGCCAGGTCTGGTTGAACACCTCGAACAGAGCGGACAGGTTGTCGCCCGATTCCGGCACCCGGAAGATTGCCTTGCCCCCGTTGCCGTGGATCGGCTTGACCACGATCGCCCCGTGCCGGCGCTGGAAGGCGCGCGCCTCGTCAACCGAGCGCGTCACCAGGGTCGGCGGCATGAACCGGCGGTAGTCGAGCACCATGACCTTCTCCGGCGCATTGCGGACGGAGCGCGGGTTGTTGACCACCAGCGTCTCCCCCTCGATCCGCTCGAGCAGGTGCGTGGCGGTGATGTAGCCCATGTGAAACGGCGGATCCTGCCGCATCAGCACGACGTCGACGTCCCGCCCCAGGTCCAGCCGCCGAGCCTCGCCTTTCTCGAAGTGGTCGCCGGCGACCGGCCGCACCCGCACCGGATGGGCCAGCGCGCGGAGGCGGTTGTCCTCGTCCAGCGTGAGCGCGCCGACATCATAGTGGAACACCTCGTGCCCGCGCGCCTGCGCGGCGAGCATCAGGGCGAACGAGGAATCGCCGGCGATGTTGATGCTCTCGATGGGGTCCATCTGGACCGCGACGCGCAGGGTCATCTCGTGCTCCGCTTGTTCCCGGCCTCAAGGCTGCCAGGCGTTGACGATGTGGCGCGGGAACGTGCCGGGCGCAAGCAGCAGGACGTCGATCCGCACATCCTCGCCGGCAGGGGCATATTCGTGCGCCACCGCCTCCGCCGCCGCAGCCACCCGCGCCAGCCGGCGCTCGTCGATCGCGTGGTCGAGCTCGGCGGCGCTGGCGCGCCACTTGACCTCGATGAAGGCGACCACCCGGCCGCGCCGCGCGACGAGGTCGATCTCGCCCAGCGGGGTCCTGCGCCGACGGGCAAGGATCGTCCAGCCCCGCAGCCGCAGCCACAGCGCCGCCCGCTCCTCGCCCTTGCGCCCGTGCTGCTCGGCCGCCTGGCGCTTCATCCGCGCCCCAGCTCGAGCGCGCGGGCGTAGAGCGCCTTGCGGTCCAGCCCGGTCGCCTTCGCCACCTGCGCTGCGGCCTGCGAGGGCTTCATGGCGCCAAGCGCCGCGCGCAGCAGATCGTCGGCGTCGGCCTCAAGCGAAGGCTCGTCGGCCGGGGGCGCGACCAGCAGGACGATCTCTCCCCTCGGCGGCGCGGCCTCATAATGGTCTGCCAGTTGCTGCGCCGTGCCGGTGCGGCACTCCTCGTGCAGCTTGGTCAGCTCGCGCGCCACGCTGACCATGCGGCCGGGCAGGGCCTCGCCGATTGCGGCGAGCGACCTGACCAGCCGCGGCCCGGTCTCGTAGAACACCAGCGTCGCCGGCACCCGGGCCAGCCCGCCGAGGGTATCGAGCCGGGCCTTCTCCTTGACCGGCAGGAAGCCGGCGAACAGGAAACGGTCGCTGGGCAGGCCCGAAAGCGTCAGCGCAGTCACCGCCGCGCAGGCCCCGGGCAGGCTGGTGACGGCAACGCCGGCGGCCCGCGCCTCGCGTACCAGGCGATAGCCGGGATCGGAGACCAGGGGCGTGCCGGCGTCGCTGACCAGCACCACGGCGCTGTCGGTCATCTCGGCCACCAGCTTCGCCCGGGCCGCCTCGTCGCTGTGGTCGTCATAGCGCCACAGGCGCTTGGCAACACCGAGATGCTTCAGCAGCTTGCCAGTCACCCGGGTGTCCTCGCAGGCGACCAGGTCGCACCGTCTGAGCACCTCGATCGCACGCAAGGTCACGTCAGCGAGATTGCCAATCGGGGTGGCGACAATATAGAGGCCCGCTGATAGCCGGTCGTCGGATGGGTGCTGCACCACGTCACCTTCCTTGGCCACGCATTCGGGGAGTCGCAAGCATGAACATCTGGAAGACCGGCCGCCGCGCCTTCGTTGTGGCGGGCACAGCCGCGCTGCTGGCCGCCTGCCAGGTCATCCCCAAGGCACCCGTCGCCCCGCCCGCGCCCGCGCCCGACGCCGGCCCCAGCGCGGATGCGCTGCCGCAGGATGAAAGCCGCCACCGGGTGGCGCTGCTGGTGCCGATGAGCGGCGAGAACGGCGCGGTCGGCCAGTCGATCGCCAATGCCTCGACCATGGCGCTGCTCGACACCAATGCGGAGAACCTGCGGATCACCACCTACGACACCGCGCGCGGGGTCCGCGAGGCGGCCCGGCGCGCGGTCGCCGACGGCAACAAGCTCATCCTGGGTCCGCTGATGGGCGACGAGGTGGCGCAGGTCGCCGCCGAAGCGCGGTCAGCGCGGGTTCCGCTGATCTCGTTCTCAAACGATCCGGCCGTGGCCGGCCCGGACGTGTTCGTGATTGGCAATGTCCCCGACCAGTCGATCGCGCGCACCGTCAGCTATGCCCGCGGCAAGGGCTCGGCCCGGTTTGCCGCCCTGCTGCCGGCAGGCGAGTACGGCCGCCGCGCGGAGGAGGGCCTGCGCGCCGCCCTGGCGGCAAGCGGGGGCGAGCTGGTCGCGGTCGAGAGCTACGAGCGTGGCAACACCTCGATCGTGAGCGCCGCCCAGCGCCTGCGGCAGAAGGGCGGCTTCGACACCGTGCTGATCGCGGACAGCGCGCGGCTGGCGGCGCTCGCGGCCGGCGAGCTGAAGCCGCGCGGCACCGGCGCCACGCAGCTGCTCGGGACCGAACTGCTCAGCGGCGATTCGGGCGTGACCCGCAACACCGCGCTGCGTGGCACCTGGTTCTCGGCCGTTTCGGACGGGCGGTTCAAGCGCTTTTCCGACAGCTACACGCAGCGCTTCGGCGGTCAGCCCTATCGCATCTCGACCCTGGGCTACGACGCGGTGCTGCTGACCCTGCGGGTCGCCCGCGACTGGCGCGTGGGCCGCGCCTTCCCAGTGGCGCAGTTGCGCGACGAGGGGGGGTTCCTGGGCCTTGACGGAGCGTTCCGCTTCCGCAGCGATGGCGTGGTCGAGCGGGCGCTGGAGGTGCGCGAGGTCCGCAACGGCGAGGTGGTGATTGTCGCCCCCGCGCCCGACCGGTTCCGCAACTGACGAAAACCCGCTGCTGCGGCTTGAGAGCGGCGGGCGAGCCCCTATAGCGATGCCCATGTCTGACGACCTGTTTGCCGGCACACCTGCCACCAGCGGTGACTACAACGCCTCCTCGATCGAGGTGCTCGAGGGGCTGGAGCCGGTGCGCCGCCGCCCCGGGATGTATATCGGCGGCACGGATGACCGGGCGCTGCACCACCTCGCCGCCGAAGTGCTCGACAACGCGATGGACGAGGCGGTGGCCGGGCACGCCACCCGGATCGAGGTCAGCCTGGAGGAAGGCAATCGCCTGACCATCACCGACAACGGGCGCGGCATCCCGGTCGACGAGCATCCCAAGTTCCCCGGCAAGTCGACGCTGGAGGTGATCCTCTCCACGCTCCATTCGGGCGGCAAGTTCTCCGGCAAGGCCTATGCCACCAGCGGCGGCCTGCACGGGGTCGGGGTGAGCGTGGTCAACGCCCTGTCGAGCCACACGCGGGTGGAGGTCGCGCGCGAACGGCAGCTCTACGCCCAGGAATTCGCCCGCGGGCAGACCCTCGGCCCGATCCAGTCGCTCGGCCCCACCCCCAACCGCCGCGGCACGACGGTCAGCTTCACCCCCGATGTGGAAATCTTCGGCGATCGCCAGTTCAGCCCCAGGCGGCTGTTCCGCCTCGCCCGGTCGAAGGCCTACCTCTTTGCGGGGGTCGAGATCCGCTGGAAGTGCGCCGCTTCGCTCGCCAGCGACGAGGTGCCGGCGGAAGCCGTGTTCAAGTTCCCCGGCGGACTTGCCGATCACCTGGCGGAACAGGTCGGCACCCGCGAGTGCGTCACCAGCCAGCCGTTCGCCGGGCGGCAGGATTTTCCCGCGAGCGAAGCCGGCGAGCCGCAGGGCAGCGTCGAATGGGCGATCGCCTGGCCGTTGTGGTCGGACGGGTTGACCAGCTGGTACTGCAACACCGTGCCCAACCCCGATGGCGGCACGCACGAGCAGGGCCTGCGCGCGGCGCTGTCGAAAGGGCTGCGCGCGTTCGGCGACCTGGTCGGGCAGAAGAAGGCGAAGGACATCTCCGCCGACGACGTGATGACGGGCGCGGAGATCATGCTCAGCGTGTTCATCCGCGAGCCGCAGTTCCAGAGCCAGACCAAGGATCGCCTGACCAGCCCCGAGGCCGCCCGGCTGGTCGAGAACGCGGTGCGCGACCACTTCGACCACTTCCTCGCCGACAACATGGAGCGCGGCAAGGCGCTGCTCGGCAGCGTGATGGAGCGGATGGACGAGCGCCTGCGCCGCAAGCAGGAGCGCGAGGTCAAGCGCAAGACCGCCACCAACGCCAAGAAGCTGCGTCTGCCGGGCAAGCTGACCGACTGTTCCGGCGAAGGTGATGGCGAAACCGAGCTGTTCATCGTCGAAGGCGACAGCGCCGGCGGCAGCGCCAAGCAGGCCCGCGACCGCAAGACGCAGGCGATCCTGCCGATCCGCGGCAAAATCCTCAATGTCGCCAGCGCGACCGCGGACAAGATCCGGGCCAACCAGGAAATCGCCGACCTTGCGCTGGCGCTGGGCTGCGGCACCCGCAAGGACTGCGATCCCGACAGCTTGCGCTATGACCGCGTGATCATCATGACCGACGCCGACGTCGACGGGGCGCACATTGCCACGCTGCTGATGACGTTCTTCTTCCAGGAGATGCCGGAACTGGTCCGGCGCGGGCACCTGTTCCTCGCCCAGCCCCCGCTTTACCGGCTGACCAGCGGCAAGGAGAGCCTCTACGCCCGCGACGATGCCCACCGGGCCGAGCTCGAGGCGACCGTGTTCAAGGGCAGGAAGGTCGAGGTCGGCCGGTTCAAGGGGCTGGGCGAGATGAACCCGGGCCAGCTGCGCGAGACCACCATGAACCCGGCCACTCGCAGCCTGATCCGCATCACGCTGCCCCCCGAGTTCGAGCAGCGCGCGGCGGTCAAGGAGCTGGTCGACCAGCTGATGGGGCGCAATCCGGAGCACCGGTTCAACTTCATCCAGAACCGCGCGGGCGAAGTGGACCGGGAAATGATCGACGCCTGAACGCTCGAAGCGAGGGTCCGCTTCTCCGCAAAGTTTCAACACGCATGATGACGGGAGTATGTTTCATGAATCAATATCTACTTGGCGCGCTGCTGGGCCTGGGCCTTGCCGTTCCTGCCGCTGCCCAGAGCGTGGGCGATTGGGTTCTGGCCCCGTGGCAGGACAGCACCATGGACTTCCCCGGCGTGGTCGTGGCACGCGGGGGCGACGCGGTGACCATCCGCTTCGACGACGGCACGACCGAAACCCGCCACGTGAGCGAAGTGCGCCCGTTCGACTGGCGTTCGGGTAGCCGCATCGCATGTCGCTGGAGCGATGGCGAGTGGTACGCTGCCACCGTGATCCGCATCGCTTCGGACGGCTACACGCTCCGCATCCGTTACGATGACGACGGCACGATCGAGGACACCAACACCGGCCGCTGCCGCTCGCGCTGAGCATGGCCGCAGGGTGCCGCAGGGCTCTTGCAACGCGGTAACAGGTTGGTAGGCAGCAATCCTGCCGCCATTCTGGCGGCGCGACCGGATGGAGCGCTCTGCCATGCTGCGCGGCACCCTGCTTGCCCTTGCGATGCTCCCGGCCGCGGCGGCGGGCGCACCCCTGTGGGCGCAGGTCCCTGCGGGGGTGCCGGCCGATCCGGCGCAGCAAGGCGGGCTGGAGCTGCGCGCGGGGCAGCTCGTCGCCCTGATGAACGGGGAGCTGGAGGCGGAGAGCCTGTTCACCGACGCCTTCCTCGCCGCCGTGCCTGCCGCGCAGATCCGCGCCATCGCCGACAGCATGACCGCGCAGCACGGCAGGGCGATTGCCGCGGAAATCCTCGCCCCGCAACAGGGCACCCGCGCCACCCTGCTGATCCGGTTCGAACGCGGCCTCGCAAAAGGGGGGATCGCGATCAATCCTGGCGCGCAGGACCGGATCAGCGAGCTGCTGTTCACGTCCGTAGATGCTGTGGCCATCGCCGACGACACGGTGGAAAGGATCGCTGCCGACCTCGCAGCCCTGCCGGGCACTGTCGCCGCGCTGTTCACGCCGCTCGATGGCGGTCCGCCGGTCATCAGCATGGCACCGGACAAGCCGCTGGCGCTCGGATCGGCCTTCAAGCTCTATGTTCTCGCCGCCCTTGCCGAGGACATCGCCGAGGGCAAGCGCGCATGGTCCGACGTCGTGCCTCTCAGCGTCACCAGTTATCCCAGCGGCAAGCTGCAGGACTGGCCGCAGGGCGCGCCGCTCACGCTGCACACGCTGGCCAGCCTGATGATCTCGATCAGCGACAACACCGCGACCGACCAGCTGATCGAAGTGCTCGGACGCGACAGGGTGCTGCAGATGGTGCGCGACACCGGCCATGCCGACCCGGCGCTGAACGATCCGTTCCTGACCACGCGCGAGTTCTTCGTCCTCAAGGGCGGCGATCCTGAACGGCTGGCGGCGTTCGCGGCCGGTGATGCGGCCACCCGCCGGGCTATGCTCGAAGGGTTGCAGGGCAGCGCCGTCACGCCCGACCAGGTCACAGCGGCGTTTGCCGGCGGACCGCGCGCGCTGTCGGTGGAATGGCTCGCCTCACCCGCAGATCTGGCACGGCTGCTCTCGCGCATTACCTCTGTCGGCGACGAAACGACGCTCGGGGTTCTGGCCATCAACCCGGCCGCCGCCCCGGCGGTCCGCAGCCGCTGGGCCTACGTCGGTTACAAGGGCGGGTCGGAGCCGGGCGTGCTCAATCTCACCTGGCTGCTGCGCGACCAGGGCGGCCGGTGGCATATGCTAACCCTGGGCTGGAACAATCCTGCCGCCAGCGTCGATACCGGAACGCTGCAGGCCATCGCGCAGCGAATCCTGCTGCTGCCCGGCTGAACTCCGCGGCCGGTGGTGCGCCCGCCCGGATGCGGCCCCACACCGCGTCGCTGCCGTTTCCCGCGCTGCGGGCGCACTGCCGGCGTCACTTCTCCCGCCGCAGCAGCTCCGCCTTGATCCGCGTTCCGTAAGCGTAGCCCCCCAGGGTACCATCGGCCGCGATCACCCGGTGACAGGGGATCAGCACCGCGACATGGTTGGCCCCGTTTGCGCCGCCCACCGCGCGGCTGGCCCCCGGGCTGCCGAGTGCGGCGGCCAGTTCGCCGTAGCTGCGCGTCTCCCCCGGAGGGATGTCCCGCAGGGCCTGCCACACCCGCTGCTGGAACGCGGTTCCATGCACGTCCAGCGGGATGTCCTGGCCGGTTCCGGGCTGCTCCACTGCGGCGGCAACCCTCGCGAACAGGTCGCGGAACGTCTCGTCTCCTGCCCGCAGCTCGGCCAGCGGGAAGCGGCGGCGCAGGTCCGCTTCGCCTTCGTTGAAGGCGAGCAGGCACACGCCCCGGGCGGTCGCTGCCACCAGCATCGGCGCCAGGCTGGTCGGCACCACCGCCCAGTGCAGCACCTGCCCTGCCCCGCCCTTGCGCCATGCCGATGCCGTCATGCCCGAACCCTTCCGTGCTTCGTAGAACCGCGATGGTGCGCCATAGCCGGCGCTGTAGAGCGCCTCCGTCACGGTCGCCGCCCCTGCCAGCGCCTCGCCCGCCCGCTTCTGCCGCAGCGCGCGCTGGTAGGCGGCCGGGGTCATCCCGGTGGCGCGCTTGAACAGGCGCTGGAAATGCGCCGGCGAATAGCCGGACAGCGCGCCGAGCCGCTCCAGCGAGATCGTGTCATCGCTCGAGCGGAGCAGATCGACCGCCGCGCGGACCGCCTGTTCCTCCCGGCTCTGGCCGGCGGGTGTGCAGCGCTTGCACGCCCGCAAGCCCGCTGCCTCCGCTTCGGGCGGTCCGGCATAGAAGCGCACGTTGCTGCGTCGGGGCGCGCGCGCCGGGCACGAAGGGCGGCAGTAGATGCCGGTCGAGTGCACGCCGGTGACGAATACCCCGTCGAACCGGCGGTCCCGCGCCAGAACCGCCCGCCAGCGCGCGTCGTCATCAAGGGTCCGGGGCAACACCATGCCATGCCCTGTGCCACAGCCGCGAGCGGCTTTCATCCCGAAGCTTGCGGTCAATGTGCCGGGCGGCCTAGAAGCCGGAGCGATGCCGCGACTGCCCGCCCTGCTCCTGCTGCTGATCGCCGCGATCGCCGGGTATGCGCCCGCGCTGGCGGAGCCGGCCGACATCGACGCTGCCGCGCGCGGGGTGGTCCGGGTGGTCATCATCGGCACGGACGGCGAACAGGTGGTCCCGCTCAGCCACGGCACCGGCTTTGCCGTCTCGCCGCGGCGGGTCGCGACCAATGCCCACGTCGTGCGCGCGGCGGCGGTGGATGACGCACTTCAGGTGGCGGTGGTGCCGCCCGACGGCGCGGAGCCGGTGTTCGCGCGGCTGGTCGCGGTCAGCCCTGGCAACGACCTCGCCCTGCTCGAACTCGGCGGCAACCTGCGCCTGCCCCCGCTGACGATCGCCGGCAGCGGCACCGGCGACAGCGGTGATGCAGTCGCGGTCGGCTATCCAATGAGTGTCGACCGGGCGCAAGGTCTGTCGATCGGCGACCTGTTCCGGCCGCAGCCGCCGGTCAAGAGCCGGGGCGCGCTCGCCGGCAGCCGGCCGAGCCGCCAGTTCGATACCCTGCTCCACACCGCGCCGATCGCGCGCGGCAGTTCGGGCGGGCCGCTGCTCGACCCCTGCGGGCGGGTGCTCGGCGTCAACAGCTTCGGTGCCGAAGGCGAGGCGTCCGATGCGGAGTTCTTCTTCGCGGTTTCCACGCTCGAGCTGGTGCCGTTCCTGCGCGCCAACGGCGTTTCCGCGCAAGTTACCGACCTGCCATGCCGCAGCCTGTCCGAACTCGACGAGGCCGAGCAGCTGCGCAGCGCGCGCGAACAGGCGGAGGCGCGCAGCCGTCTGGCGGAAAGCCGCGAGGCCGAGCGCGAGCGCCGCGAACGCGCCCGGCTGGAGGCAGCCGAAGAGGTGCAGACCGAGCGCGAGAACGCGATGGCGCTCGCCTTCGTGCTCGTGCTGGTCGCGCTTGGCGCGGGGCTGGTCGCCTGGAAGGCGCGAAGCGCGGATGCCGAGGCCGACCCTGCGGCGCGGCGACGGATGGCGATCGCCGGCGCGGTGGCGCTGGTGGCAGTGGTGATCGCGGCGGCGATGTGGTTCACCCGGCCCGGGCTCGACGAGATCGATCGGCGCACCGCTGCGCGCCTTGCCGAGGACAGCTCCGCCAACGGCGGGGACAGGCCGTCGGCCGCGCTGCCGGTTGCCGGCGCGCTGGTCTGCTCGCTCGATCCGGCCCGCAGCCGGGCAACCGGCGCACCCGAGCGCCAGGTGACGTTCGAATGGGACGACAGCGGCTGCATCAACGGCCGCACCCAGTACGGGCTCGCGGGCGGAGAGTGGGCGCGGGTGTTCGTCCCCAACGAGGACGAGGCGGTTTCGGTGAGCCGGTTCGATCCCGGCAGCCTGACCTATCGCGTCGACCGCTTCCTGCTGGGCCGTGCGGACATGGTGGCAGCGCGCGAGGCGCGCGGGCAGTACACGCCGCCCGCCTGCGGCAGCGAAGGCGCGGCGACGCGCCTGGGGGACCTTCAGGGTTCGGTCACTGCCCTGCTCCCCGCAAGGCCTAACGAACGGCTTGTCTACACCTGCCGCACGGCCAGCGACAGGCCGGCCGGCGCTGCGCCCTAGCCTTAAGTCTGATCGCACGTTCCGGACTGCGGCACCGGGTTGCATCGCAGCATGGCCGGTGCTAGGCGCGCGCCTGCCTCGCCGGACAGCTGCATCTGCCTGTCCCGGCGCGGGCCATGTATCGTGATTTTCCGGACCCTGGAGGACGAGAGCGCGTGGAGATTTCCGCCGGTATACAGGCTAGCCTTGCAGGGCGCTATGCCTCGGCCCTGTTCGATCTCGCGGCGGAGGCCGGATCGGTCACTGCGGTCGAATCGGACCTGGCCCGGCTGTCTGCCGCGCTCGACGAATCGGCCGACCTGAGGAACGCGGCGACCAACCCGCAGCTGGGCCGCACGGCGCAGGGTGCCGCGTTCCGCGGCGTCGCCGGCGCGCTCGGCCTGTCCGATCTCACCACCCGCTTTCTGGGGGTGCTGGCGCAGAACCGCCGCCTCGCCGAACTGCCGGGAATGATCCGCGCCTTCCGCGCCATCGCGGCGGCCCAGCGCGGCGAAGTGACCGCCGAAGTCGCCAGCGCCCGGCCGCTCAGCGATGGTCAGATCGACGCGCTCAAGGCGAAGCTCACGGCCCGCGAAGGCCGCACCGTCAGGATTGCGACCAAGGTTGACCCCGACCTGCTCGGCGGCCTGGTCGTCACCATCGGATCGAAGCGCATCGACGGCTCGATCCGCACCCGTCTCAACTCCCTCGCACAAGCCATGAAGGGCTGAACACATCATGGAAATCCGCGCCGCTGAAATCTCCCGGGTCATTAAGGACCAGATCGCCAACTTCGGCACCGAGGCGGAAGTCTCGGAAGTCGGTTCGGTGCTCTCGGTCGGTGACGGCATCGCCCGCATCCACGGCCTCGACAAGGTCCAGGCCGGCGAGATGGTCGAGTTCGCCAATGGCGTGCAGGGCATGGCCCTGAACCTCGAGGCCGACAACGTCGGCGTCGTGATCTTCGGCTCGGACGCCGAAATCAAGGAAGGCGACAGCGTCAAGCGGACCGGCACCATCGTCGACGTTCCGGTTGGCAAGGGTCTGCTCGGCCGCGTGGTGGACGCGCTCGGCAACCCGATCGACGGCAAGGGCCCGATCGCCTCGACCGAGCGTCGCCGGGTCGAGGTCAAGGCCCCCGGCATCATCCCGCGCAAGTCCGTCCACGAACCTGTGCAGACCGGCCTCAAGGCGCTCGACGCGCTCGTTCCGGTCGGCCGCGGCCAGCGCGAGCTGATCATCGGCGACCGCCAGACCGGCAAGACCGCCGTCGCGATCGACACCTTCATCAACCAGAAGGAAGCGAACGCCGGCGACGACGAATCGAAGAAACTCTACTGCATCTACGTCGCGGTCGGCCAGAAGCGTTCGACTGTCGCGCAGATCGTCAAGCAGCTGGAAGAAAACGGCGCGATGGAATACTCCATCGTGATCGCCGCGACCGCTTCGGAGCCGGCTCCGCTGCAGTACCTCGCGCCCTACACCGGCTGCGCGATGGGCGAGTTCTTCCGCGACAACGGCATGCACGCCGTCATCGTGTACGATGACCTGTCCAAGCAGGCCGTCGCCTACCGCCAGATGTCGCTGCTGCTGCGCCGCCCGCCGGGCCGCGAAGCCTATCCGGGCGACGTGTTCTATCTCCACAGCCGCCTGCTCGAGCGTGCAGCCAAGATGAACGACGAGAACGGCAACGGTTCGCTGACCGCGCTGCCGGTGATCGAAACCCAGGCCGGCGACGTGTCGGCCTATATCCCGACCAACGTGATCTCGATCACCGACGGGCAGATCTTCCTCGAGACCGGCCTGTTCTACCAGGGCGTGCGCCCGGCGATCAACGTCGGCCTGTCGGTCAGCCGCGTCGGCGGCGCCGCGCAGACCAAGGCGATGAAGAAGGTCTCGGGCTCGATGAAGCTCGACCTCGCGCAGTACCGCGAAATGGCGGCCTTCGCGCAGTTCGGCTCGGACCTTGACGCCTCGACTCAGAAGCTCCTGAATCGCGGTGCACGGCTGACCGAGCTGCTCAAGCAGAAGCAGTTCAACCCGATGCCGTTCGAGGAGCAGACCGTGTCGATCTTCGCCGGCACCAACGGCTACCTCGACCCGATCCCGACCAGCCGGGTGACCGAATACGAGGCCGCGATGCTCAGCTTCATGCGCAACGAACACGCCGACGTGCTGGCGCTGATCCGCGACACCAAGGACTTCGGCGACGAAGCCAAGGCGAAGACGGTCGCGGCGCTGGATGCCTTCGCGAAGCAGTTCGCTTAACGAGAGACGGGAGCAGCCTTCCAACCATCGTCACCCTGAACCTGTTTCAGGGTCCATCCCGGAAACTGGCGCCGATCACGATGGGCTCCGTACCAAGATCGAATATGGATGCTGAAACAAGTTCAGCATGACGATACAGGGATAGAATAGGGCAAGATGGCAAGCCTCAAGGAACTCAAGGGCCGGATCAACTCGGTCAAGTCGACCCAGAAGATCACCAAGGCCAAGCAGATGGTCGCGGCGGCCAAGCTGCGCCGTGCCCAGGCGGCCGCCGAAGCTGCGCGCCCCTATGCCGCGCGCCTGACCGAAGTCATGGCGTCGCTGGCAGGCAAGGTCAGCGGCTCGGCCGCGCCGCGGCTGCTGGCCGGCACCGGCGCCGACCAGCGCCACCTGCTCGTCGTGGTCAACACCGACAAGGGCCTGTGCGGCGGTCTCAACGCCAACCTGGTCAAGGAAGCGAAGGCGCAGGCCAAGCGCCTGATCGCCGAGGGCAAGGACGTGAGCTTCTATCTCGTCGGCAAGAAGGGCCGCGCCCCGATCAAACGCGAATACGACCGGCAGATTGCCCACCAGTTCGACACCAGCACGGTCAAGACCCCGGGTTTCGACGAGGCAGAAGCGATCGCCAACGAACTCGTCGCCATGTTCGACCAGGGCAAGTTCGATGTCGCGCACCTGGTCTACCCGACCTTCAAGTCGGCGCTGGCGCAGGACCCGACGACGGTGCAGCTGATCCCCGTCCCCGCGCCGGCCACTGCTGCGGCAAGCGAATCGGTGGTCGAATACGAGCCGGGTGAGGAGGAAATCCTCGAGGAACTGCTGCCACGCTACGTGCGCACCCAGCTGTTCGGCGCGCTGCTCGAGCGTGAGGCCTCGGAACAGGGCGCCTCGATGACCGCGATGGACAACGCCACGCGCAACGCGGGCGAGCTGATCAGCAAGCTCACCATCCAGTACAACCGCAGCCGCCAGGCCGCGATCACCACCGAGCTCGTCGAGATCATTGCTGGCGCGGAGGCGTTGTAATCGTTCGTGAGTTCCCGCGCAGGCGGGAACCTCAGTCGGCCGGGTCCGCCGCCAGTTTGACAGGGCCCACGGGAACAACGAGGTCCCCGCCTTCGCGGGGACTCACACAGAGTTAGAAGGCAAGGACAGACAATCATGGCCACCGCAGTCCTCAACCAGACCAGCCCCAACACCACTCAGGGCGGCACCATTTCGCAGGTCATCGGCGCCGTCGTCGACGTGACCTTCGAAGGCGAACTGCCGGCGATCCTCACCGCGCTGGAGACCGACAACAACGGCCAGAAGCTGGTCCTCGAAGTCGCGCAGCACCTCGGCGAGAACACCGTCCGCACGATCGCCATGGATGGCACCGACGGCCTCACCCGCGGCCAGCCGGTGGTCAACACCGGCGCCCAGATTTCCGTGCCGGTCGGCCCGAAGACGCTCGGCCGGATCATGAACGTGATCGGCGAACCGATCGACGAGCGCGGCCCCATCGGTGCCGAACAGCGCGCGCCGATCCACGCGGAAGCCCCGCTGTTCATCGACCAGTCGACCGAGGCGAGCATCCTCGTCACAGGCATCAAGGTGATCGACCTGCTCGCCCCCTACGCCAAGGGCGGCAAGATCGGCCTGTTCGGCGGCGCGGGCGTGGGCAAGACCGTGCTGATCCAGGAACTCATCAACAACATCGCCAAGGGCCACGGCGGCGTGTCGGTGTTCGCTGGCGTGGGTGAACGCACCCGCGAAGGCAACGACCTCTACCACGAATTCCTCGACGCCGGGGTCATCGCCAAGGACGCGGACGGCAACGCCATTGCCGAAGGTTCGAAGGTCGCGCTCGTGTTCGGCCAGATGAACGAGCCCCCGGGTGCCCGCGCGCGCGTCGCGCTGTCGGGCCTGACCATGGCCGAATACTTCCGCGACCAGGAAGGGCAGGACGTGCTGTTCTTCGTCGACAACATCTTCCGCTTCACGCAGGCCGGTTCGGAAGTGTCGGCGCTGCTTGGCCGTATTCCCTCGGCAGTGGGCTACCAGCCGACCCTTGCGACCGACATGGGCAACCTGCAGGAACGCATCACCTCCACCACCAAGGGCTCGATCACCTCGGTGCAGGCGATCTACGTGCCGGCGGACGACCTGACCGACCCGGCGCCGGCCACCTCGTTCGCGCACCTTGACGCGACCACCACGCTGAGCCGCGCGATTTCGGAACTCGGCATCTACCCGGCGGTGGACCCGCTCGACTCGACCAGCCGCGTGCTCGAACCGCGCGTGGTCGGCCAGGAGCACTACGAAACCGCCCGCCGCGTCCAGGAAACGCTGCAGAAGTACAAGAGCCTGCAGGACATCATCGCCATTCTCGGGATGGACGAGCTGTCGGAAGAGGACAAGCTGACCGTCGCCCGCGCGCGCAAGATCCAGCGCTTCCTCAGCCAGCCGTTCCACGTGGCCGAAGTGTTCACCAACATCCCGGGCAAGTTCGTCCAGCTGGAAGACACCGTGAAGAGCTTCAAGGCGGTGGTCGACGGCGAATACGACCACCTGCCCGAAGCCGCCTTCTACATGGTCGGCGGGATCGAGGACGCGGTCGCCAAGGCCAAGAAGATGGCTGAGGACGCGTAAGCATTACTGGCCCTCTCCCCTAGCGGGAGAGGGTTGGGAGAGGGGTCGGGAGCGCAGCTCCCGCCGGAACGGCAGCAGCCCCCTCTCAACTCCGACTAGGGCCCGCCAATGCGGGCCAGGTCTCCGTATCTCTCCCGCAAGGGGAGAGAGGCAAGAGGTTGAACATGCCCCTCCACTTCGAACTCGTCACCCCTGCCCGCCTGGTTCGCTCCGAGGATGTCCACATGGTGGTCGTGCCCGGCACCGAAGGCGAGTTCGGCGTGCTCGAAGGCCATGCGCCGTTCATGAGCACGATCCGCGATGGCGCGGTCAAGGTCTACAGGACCGAGGGCAGCGCGCCCGAGCTGATCGAAGTGCGCGGCGGCTTCGCCGAAGTCGGCGAGAACGGTCTCACCGTGCTGGCGGAGCACGTCGAGGACTGATCGTGCACGAGCCCCGCAGTGGCGGGGCTCCGGTCGGCCGGCGCTTTCGCGCCTGAGAGCCCCGCCTTCGCGGGGACACCGAAGGTCTTGGGTCTCGACAAAGGGCACCTCTCCTTCGGCCAAACCCCTTGCCATGCCCGCGCCTCGCCCGCATGGTCGCGGCTATCCATGTTCTTGGCAAGGGACTGTTCCACATGACCACGCTTTCCCGGCGCGCGCTTGCAGCGTCGCTCGCCCTTTTTGCCGCGGGGATCGCCCCCCTCGCGGCGCAGCAGACAGGAGACGCCGTGCCCGCTTCACAAACGTCAGCCGATACCGCCGAAGCCGACGTCGATCCGTTCATCTGGCTGGAGGAAGCCCGCAGCGAACGCGCGCTCGAATGGGTCAAGGCAGAGAACGCGCGCACGATGGAACTGCTGGCAAGCGATCCGCGCTTCGAGCAGCTCAAGGCAGAAGCGCTGGCAATCCTCGACAGCGAGGACCGCATCCCGTTCGTCTCGATCCGCCCCGACGGCCTGTACAATTTCTGGCAGGACAAGGCCAACCCGCGCGGGCTGCTGCGGCGGACTACGCTGGAAAGCTATCGCACCGCCGCGCCCGAGTGGGAAACCGTGCTTGATGTCGACGCGCTGGCCAAGGCTGAGGGCAGGGAATGGGTCTACCAGGGATCGACCTGTCTGCCGCCCGAGCAGCGCCTGTGCATGATTGCATTGAGCGACGGCGGCAAGGATGCGACCGTGCTGCGCGAGTTCGACATGGCGACCAGGAGCTTCGTTGAAGGCGGGTTCGAACTGCCCGAGAGCCAGGGCAACGTGCAGTGGATCGACAAGGACACGCTGCTTGTCACCCGCAACTTCGACAAGTCGCTGATGACCGAGAGCGAATACCCTTACACGACCCGGGTGTGGAAGCGCGGCCAGTCGATCGACGAGGCGCCGGAAACCTTCCGTGGCTCGCCCAAGGACGTGTGGTCGGGTGCCAGCCTGCTGCGCGACGGCAAGGGCACGATCCACGGCTACACCGCTTTTCGCGGGGTGAGCTTCCATGAAACCGAATACTACTTCGCCAAGGATGGCGAGTGGCTGCGGCTCGACATCCCGCTCAAGGCCTCGCCCTACGGCATCGTCGACGGGCACCTGCTGTTTTCAACCGATGTCGACTGGGAAACGCAAGGGACAGTCTTCCCGGCGGATTCGCTGGTGGCTGTCAACCTGGAGGCGTTCAAGGCCGATCCCAACGGCGCGAAGAAGACGCTGGTCTGGGCCCCGGCAGACCGCCAGACCAAGCAGGGCGCGACGATCACTTCCGAGAGCCTCTACGTCAACCTGCTCGACAACGTGCGCGGCAAGGTGGTGAAGTTCGACTTCGACGGCGGCCAGTGGGTGCAAACCCCCGTCGAGCTGCCCGAGAATGCCACCATCGGCATCGCCGCCTCGTCCGACGAGCGCGACGAGGTGATGTTCACCGTCACCGATTTCCTCAACCCCTCGCGGCTGCTCTACCGCGATGGCAGCGGCGCGCCGGCGGAAGTGCTCAAGACCTCGCCCTCGTTCTTCGACAAGACCGGGGCCGAGGTCGTGCAGTTCGAGGCGACCAGCAAGGACGGGACGAAGATCCCCTACTTCGTGGTCAAGCCCAACGGCATGAAGCTCGACGGCACGGCGCCCACGCTGCTGACCGGCTATGGCGGGTTCCAGGTGCCGCGCCTGCCCGCCTACCTCGGCACCACCGGCAAGCTGTGGCTGGAACGCGGCGGGGTCTACGTGCTGGGCAATATGCGCGGCGGCGGCGAGTTCGGGCCGAATTGGCACCAGACGGCGATCCGCGAGAACAAGCAGCGCACCTGGGACGATTTCATCGCCATCGCCGACGACCTGGTGGCGCGGGGGATCACCAGCCCGCAGCATCTCGGCATCATGGGCGGCAGCCAGGGCGGCCTGCTGGTCGGCACCGCCTTCACCCAGCGCCCTGACCTGTTCGGTGCTGCGATCGTGCAGATCCCGCTGTTCGATATGCTGCGCTATCACGTGATCGGGCGCGGGGCGTCGTGGATCGGCGAATACGGCGACCCGCGCATTCCGGAACAGCGGGCGTGGATCGAAGGCTATTCGCCCTACCAGAAGCTGGTTGCAGGGGTCGACTACCCCTCGCCGTTCCTGTGGGCCTCCACGGCGGACGACCGCACCCACCCGGCGCACGCGCGGAAAGGGGCCGCGCGGCTGAAGGCGCTGGGCCAGCCCTATTACTACTACGAGGAGATGACCGGCGGCCATTCCGGCGGGGTCGACAACGAACAGCGCGCGCAGTTGCAGGCGCTCCAGTTCGTCTATCTGCTGCAGCGGCTGGCCGGACCGGCTGGCGGCGAGGAGTAAGCGATCAGGCGGCGCGCCCGGTGCGGCGCGCCACCCACCCGGCCATGTCTGCCAGATGCTGCGGCGAGGCGTTGATCGCCGCCTCGAGCATGATCGAGGCAAGGGTACGCTCGCGCAGCGCATCGTGATAGGCAGCTTCTGCCGCGGCGAAGGCAGCCGCGATCTCGCACGGACGGCGGCAGTCCGTCGGCTTCAACCCGCACGGCCCGTTGCGGCGGATCTCGGTGCAGCGGAACGCTGGCTGCGGCCCTTCGATCGCGCGGACCACATCGAGCAGGGTAATCGCATCGACCGGTCGCGCGAGCCGGTATCCGCCCCGCTTGCCCCTGACCGAGGCCAGGACACCCGCCCGCCGCAGCGCCTGCAACTGCTTGGCGAGGTATGGGCCCGGCACTTCGAAGTACTCGGCCAACGCGTCCGCGCTCAAGCCCTCGCCGTCCTGGAGCAGGGCCATGACCGTGCAGGCATGGGTGGCCCATTCGACACCGCTGGCAAGCTGCATGGTTGACTCCTTATTGGGATATCTAATATCCGGATATGGTGTGTCCGTTTAGGGAGGATCTGCCATGCACCTGAACCCCCGGCAAGCCCACCGGCGCGTGGCGCTGTTCCTCGGGCTGTTCCTCATCGTGCATTTCGCCACCCATCTCTCCGCGCTCGGCGGAGTGGACAGCCACGCAGCCGCTCTGTCCGCCGGGCGTGCAGTGTACCGGATCCCCCTCATCGAAGTGCTGCTGGTCGCGGCGTTCGCAGCGCAGGTGGCCCTCGGCGTGATGCTCGTGCGGCGGATGGCTTGCTGGTCGCAGCAAGGCGGCTGGCGACGCGCGCAGAAGTGGAGCGGGATCGTGCTCGCCGTGTTCATCGTGCTGCACACCGGCGCGGCGCTGCTGAGCCGCTGGCTGTTCGCGCTCGATACCAACTTCTACTGGGCGGCGGGCACGCTGACGATCGCGCCGCTGAAGTACGGGTTTGCGCCATACTACGGTGCCGCAGTGATCGCGCTGGTGACGCACCTGCTGGCGGCGCTCCATGTCCACCGCCCGGCCCGCTGGCACGGCCCTGCCCTTCTTCTCGGGCCAGTGCTCGCGCTGCCGATCCTGCTGGCTTATGGCGGGGCCTTGTTCCCGGTCGCATTGCCACCTGCTCACCAGGCCTATTTCAACACCTACCTCGGCTTCATGCGCTGACCGCCTCAGCGGGTCGGAGCGTGAAAATCGGGCGGCTTGCCGCCGACCCACCGGACGAACTTCGCCAGCGCCGCATTCTCCAGCAACCGTCCCAGGTCGTCGCCGATCCGGGCGAGTTCCGCGTTGGTGAAGTTGGCGTGGATCGCCTTGTGGCAGATCGGGTGGACCGGAACCGTGCCCTTGCCCTTCTTTGCCTTGGGCACCGGGTGATGCCATTGAACCAGCGTCTCGAACCGGCGGCCGCACAGCCAGCAGACCTGATCGCCTTGTTCACTCACCGGCCAGCTCGTCCGCGCGGCTGGCCACCATGGTGAAAGGAGCCTGGCCCGAGGGGCGCGACCCTGCCCGTATGCCCGACCATCATGCCTTCTTCTCGGCCTTCTTCTTCTTCATTGTGTCGTGGAAGCGATCGGCCCAGCCGGGCTTCACGATCTGCTCGCCACGGACCATCCTCAGGTCGCCCGGACCGACATCGCGGCTGACCGCGCTGCCCGCCGCCACGATCGCGTCGGCCCCGATCGTCACAGGGGCGATCAACGCACTGTTCGATCCGATGAACGCCCGCTCTCCGATCACCGTCCGGTACTTGAAATAGCCGTCATAGTTGCAGGTGATCGTGCCGGCACCGATGTTCGCGCCCGCACCGACATCGGCATCGCCGAGGTAGGTCAGGTGGTTGGCCTTGGCTCCCGGGCCGAGCACGGCCTTCTTCATCTCGACGAAGTTGCCGACCTTGCTGCTCCGCTCCATCACCGAGCCCGGCCGCAGGCGGGCGTAGGGCCCGACCTCGCATTCCTCGCCGATGCTTGCCCCTTCGAGGTGGCTGAACGCGCGGATGCGCGAACCGCTGGCGATCCGCACAGCGGGGCCGAACACCACGTGCGGCTCCACCGTGACATCGGCCGCAATCTGCGTGTCGTGGCAGAAGAACACCGTGTCCGGCGCGGTCAGCGTGACCCCGGCGGCCATCATCGCCTCGCGCTTCAGCCGCTGCCAGCGAGCCTCGGCCTCGGCCAGTTCGCCGCGGCTGTTGATTCCCTGCACTTCGTCAGGATCGTCGGTGACGACCACCGCGCTGTGCCGCCCGTCGGCATTGGCGACGTTGACCACATCCACCAGGTAGTATTCGCCCTGCGCGTTGTCGTTGCCCACGCGGGCGAGCAGGGCGAACAAATCGGCCGCGCGCGCTGCCATCAGGCCGGAGTTGCACAGCCGGCAGGCGCGCTCCTCCTCGCTCGCGTCCTTGTGCTCGACCATCTTGACGATCCGGCCGGCCTCGTCCGCGATCACTCGTCCGTATTGCAGCGTATCCGCCGGCTCGAACCCGAGCACGACCACCGCCGGAGCGTCGGGCGCATGGAGCCGGTCGAGCATCCGCTGCATGGTTTCCGGGCGCACGAACGGCACGTCGCCGTAGAGCACCAGCACGTCGCCATCGAACCCGGCCAGCGCGCCTTGCGCCTGCTGCACCGCGTGCCCGGTGCCCAGCTGCGGCTCCTGCAGGCAGGTCTGTGCCCGGCCCCCGAGCGCCGCCTCCAGCTGTTCGCGCCCGCTCCCCACCACCACGACCTGATGGGCCGGCTCCAGCGCGGCGACCGAGGCCATGAGGTGGTCCAGCATCGGCCGGCCGGCGATCGGGTGCAGCACCTTGTGGAGGGAGCTTTTCATGCGGGTGCCCTTGCCCGCGGCAAGGATGACGGCGGCTGTTTGTGTCATGGTTCGGGGCCTTGCCACCAAATGCTTGCCGTTTGAAGAACCATCCGCCACCCCCCGCGGATGAGCGGATTTCCTTTCGACGCGGTCGGCTTCGATCTTGACGGCACTCTGTGCGACACCTTCCGCGATCTGGGCGCGGCAGTGAACCATGCCCTGCGCCTTGGCGGGCTGGCCGAAGTGCCGGTCGACAGCTCAAGGGATCTGATCGGCGGCGGGGCCAAGATCATGCTCGCCCGCGCGGTGGAGGCGCAAGGGGGCTTGCCCGAGCCCGAGTTCGACGCGCTCTACAAGCAGATGCTGCGCTTTTATGCCGAGAACAACGCGGTCCATACCTCCGCCTATCCCGGCGCGCTGGAGGCGCTGGACGAGCTCGCCCGCCGGGGAGTCAGGCTGGCCGTCGTGACCAACAAGTTCGAGGCGTTCGCCACCGCCTTGCTTGATCGCCTCGGCCTCTCGCACCGCTTCGTTACCGTGATCGGCGGCGACAGCCTGGGGAAGGGCGCGGACGGGAAGTATCGCGCCAAGCCCCTGCCCGATCCGGTAATCGAGGCGCGGGCGCGCTGTGGTGCCAGAGAACCCGGGTGCCGCTTCGCCTTCGTCGGCGACAGCAGCTACGATGTCGCGGCCGCAAGGGGCGCAGGCGTTCCGGTGGTGGTCGCGGCCTACGGCTACTGCGACCGGCCGCCGCACGAGCTCGGCGGTGACGCCGTGATCGATTCGCTCCACGGCCTCATTCCGGCCCTCGAGGCGCTGTAGGGCGGCACCTTGCCCCTACGGCATCCCGCCCTGCCGAACGCGCGGTTGCAACCGGGCCGGGAACCTGCCAACCGGCGCTCACATTGACGCTCACGTAAGGCCCGTGCGAACCAGCGGGCCGAGGCCAGCCAGGAGGATACGCCATGACCATCTCGTTCAAGGACAAGGTTGCCATCGTTACCGGCGCCGGCGGCGGCCTGGGCCGCGAATACGCGCTGGAACTGGCGCGGCGCGGCGCGAAGGTCGTGGTCAACGACCTGGGCGGCGCGCGCGACGGGACCGGCCATTCGGACTCCGCGCTGAAGGTGGTCGAGGAGATCGAGGCCCTGGGCGGCGAAGCCATGTCCAACGGGGGTTCCGTCACCGAATACGAGCAGATGGAGAAGATGGTTGCCGACGCCCGGCAGAAGTGGGGCGGAGTCCACGTGCTGATCAACAACGCGGGCGTGCTGCGCGACAAGACCTTCGCCAAGATGAGCCCGGAAGACTTCGAGTTCGTGCTGAAGGTCCACCTGACCGGCTCGGCTTTCGTCACCAAGGCGTGCTGGGAACTGATGCGCGAGCAGGCCTATGGCCGCATCCTGATGACCGCCAGCAGCACCGGTCTGTTCGGCAACTTCGGCCAGGCCAACTACGGCGCAGCCAAGCTGGGGCTGGCCGGCCTCACCAAGACGCTGCAGCTTGAAGGTGGCAAGTACAACATCCGGGTCAACACCCTTTCGCCGGTCGCCGGCACCCGCATGACCGCCGACCTGTTCCCCGAGGAAGCCTTCAAGCTGTTCGACCCGGTCAACGTGGTTCCGGCCGCGCTCTTCCTGGTCAGCGACGACGCGCCGACCAACGCCATCGTCGGCGCGGGCGCAGGCGGCTTCCACTCGTCTTGGACAGTGATGAACGATGCCGTGTGGCTGCCGGAAGAGGACCGCACGGTCGAAGGCTTCGCCGCGCGGTGGGAGGAGATTTCCGCCTTCACCAACCTCACCGCTCCGCAAAGCGGCAGCGAGCAGAGCGGAAACATTCTCAAGGCCATGCAGAAGGTCACGGGAACGGGTCCGAGTTCCGCGCGCGGTTGATCAGCAGGTCTCCCGCCGCTCGTTCGGTTCGGTCTCGCCCGCGAAGTCGTCGGGAAAGGCCTTCCTCAGGTAGGCCTCGCACGCCCGCGCGATCTCGAGCGACCGCCCTCTTTCCCGATGGAACACCTCGACCCGCGGCGAGGTGCCCCTGTCGGGACAGAAGGTGGCACGCCACTTGTCCTTGACCTTGTCCAGAATCATGTCCGACCCAGCAACTTTGCGACGTTCCGCTATCTGAAGAACGAACGCGGCAGGCGGCTCCTGGTTCACGCGCGTTCGATTGGCCGGCTCGATCGCCGGCATCTTGCGACAGTGCCGCAGTCAGGATCAGCGAAGGCGGAGGTCTCGCAACCCGGCCCTCGCAGGTGACGCAGGGTGCCGCCGGATGCGGCTGAGACGGCCGGCCTACAGCAGGGCGCGCGGTCCGTCACAGGCAAGCGTGTGGGTGCAACCCAGTGCCCGCGCGTCCTCGCCCTCGGCGAGCGCTGCGAGGGTCCGCCATCCTTCGGACCGCAGCCGTGCGGCCAGGCCCCGGTCATGCCCGAGCGGGAGGTACAGGCACGGGCGCGGGCGCGGCGCTTCGAGCGCCTCGACCAGAGGATCGAGATAGAGCGAGAACCCGGTTGCCGGCTCCTCCCGCCCCCGGATGGTATAGGTGCCGCCCCGGCCCAGTGCGCCGCGCACGCCTTCGGCATAGAGCGTGAAGCCGAACCACGACTGGTATTCGAACCCGTGCCGCTCGGTGGGATCGAGCGTGATGCGAACCTGCTCCCCTGCCCGCGACGCGACCTGCCGTAGCCCGGCGATCCGGCTGGACAGCGCACCCCCAGCGTCGATGGCGGCGATCCGTTCGATCGCCTCCTCGAACGGACCGGCGGCGTAGAGCAGCGGCAGATAGGCTTCTCCGCCCGCCTCGCGCAGCGCGCCGGCGTCTTTCATGTCGAGTTCGCGCCGCACCGCCTCGATCTGGGTCGAGGATAGTGGCAAGGCCTTCGCGGCGAGCCGGTCGACGAGATCAGGCAGGGTGAAATCAACCGATATTCCGCTCGCCCCGGCAGCGGCCAGGGCCTCCACCGCCAGCGCGACGATCTCGCCTGCCGCCTCGGCGCTGTCGCTGCCGATCAGTTCCGCCCCCAGTTGCAGCTTCTGCCGCGCGGGATCGAGCTGGTCGGCCCGGATCGCCGCCACTTCGCCGGCATAGCACAGCCGCAGCGGCCGGGCGGCCCCGCAGAGCGATGTCGCCGCGATCCGCCCCACCTGCACCGTCATGTCGCTGCGGAGCGCCAGGGTGCGCAGGCTTGCCGGGTCGACGAAGCGGAACATCCGGCGCGGGGAAACCCCGTCCATCCGCGTCGCCATCGAATGCTCGAACTCGACCAGCGGCGGGCGCACCCGATCGTATCCGCTGGCATCGAGCACGTCGAGCGCACCGCGCATGGCGGCAGTCACCAGCGCGGCTTCCGCCGGCAGCCGGTCGGCCAGCCCTTCGGGCAGGAGATCGTCGGGATCGGTCATCACGCGCGGCCCCCTGCCCGAATGCGCCTCAGAACGCCAGTGCCTTGACCACCTTGACGCCTTCCACGGCACTGGCGGCCTTCACGACCGCATCCGAAATCGGCTGGTCGACGCTCAGCAGCAGCACTGCCTCGCCGCCCGCCTGCCGGCGCCCGAGATTGAAGGTGCCGATATTGATACCGTGCTCGCCCAGCAGGGTGCCGATCCGGCCGATGAAGCCGGGTGCATCCTGGTTGACGATGTAGAGCATATGCCCCGCCAGTTCGGCCTCGATCCCGATGCCGAAAATCTCGACCAGGCGCGGGTTTTCCGCCCCGAACAGGGTTCCGGCAACCGAACGGTCGCCCTGGCTGGTCGCCACCGTGACGCGCAGCAGGGTGTTGTAGGCCCCGTCGCGCTCGTGCCGGATCGAGCGCACGTCGAGCCCGCGCTCGCGCGCCAGGTAAGGGGCGTTGACCATGTTCACGGTGTCGGAATACTGCTTCATCAGCCCGGCCAGCACCGCCGCCTCTATCGGCTTGCCGGACAGCTCGGCTGCGGCCCCCTCCCGCTCGATGCTGATCTCGGTCAGGTTGCCGTGGGCGAGCTGCCCGACGAGGCTGCCGAGCTTCTCCGCCAGCGCCATGTAGGGCCTCAGCTTGGGCGCTTCCTCGGCGCTGAGGCTGGGCACGTTGAGCGCATTGGTCACACCGCCGCTGACGAGGAAGTCGGCCATCTGTTCGGCCACTTGCAGCGCCACGTTGACCTGCGCCTCGGTGGTCGAGGCGCCAAGGTGCGGAGTGCAGATGAAGCCCGGCGTGCCGAACAGCGGGTGGTCGGCCGGCGGCGGTTCCTGCGCGAATACGTCGAGCGCTGCCCCGGCCACGTGGCCGCTGTCGAGCATATCCTTCAGCGCCGCCTCGTCGATCAGCCCGCCGCGCGCGCAGTTGACGATCCGCACGCCCTTCCTGGTCTTGGCGAGGTTTTCCGCCGACAGGATGTTGCGGGTCTGGTCGGTCAGCGGGGTGTGCAAGGTGATGAAGTCGGCGCGGGCGAGCAGGGTATCCAGATCGGCCTTCTCCACGCCCAGCTCGATCGCTCGGTCCTCGGTCAGGAACGGGTCGTAGGCGATCACCTTCATCTTCAGGCCCAGCGCGCGGGCAGCGACGATCGAGCCGATGTTGCCTGCCCCGATCAGGCCCAGCGTCTTGCCGGTCAGTTCCACGCCCATGAAGTCGTTCTTGGGCCACTTGCCGGTCTGCGTGCCGGAATCGGCTGCCGGAATCTGTCGCGCGAGCGCGAAGATCAGGGCGATGGCGTGTTCGGCGGTGGTGATCGAGTTGCCGAACGGGGTGTTCATCACCACCACGCCCTTGCTGCTGGCATAGGGGATGTCGACATTGTCGACCCCGATCCCGGCGCGCCCGACAACCTTGAGGTTGGGTGCCGCGTCGAGAATGTCCTTCGTCACCTTGGTCGCGCTGCGAATGGCGAGGCCGTCGTACTCGCCGATCACGGCCTTCAGTTCGTCGGGCGTCATGCCGGGTTTCACGTCGACTTCGCAGCCGCGCTCCTCGAAGATGCGGGCAGCGTTCGGGTCCATTTTGTCGGAGATGAGGACTTTGGGCTTGGTCATTTGGATTCTCCCTCTCCCCTTCAGGGGAGAGGGCCGGGGAGAGGGGAACACCTTCCCGGCCCTTGAACTGGTTGAAAAAACGAGAGGGACATGCCCCTCTCCCAACCCTCTCCCCTGAAGGGGAGAGGGCTATTGCGTATCAGGCGGTCACGTTCGCGTAAGCCCAGTCGAGCCACGGGCCGAGCGCCTCGATGTCCGCAGTGTCGACTGTCGCGCCGCACCACACGCGCAAACCGGGCGGGGCATCGCGGTAGCCAGCGATGTCGTAGGCCGCATCCTCCTCTTCGAGCAGCTTGGCCATGGCCTTGATCATCGCCTCGTCAGCGCCCGCTACCGTCAGGCACACGCTGGTGTTCGAGCGGCTGGCGGGATCCGCGGCGAGATGGCCGAGCCAGTCGCGCTCCTGCACGATCCGGTCGAGCGCGGCGGCATTGGCATCGGCCCGCGCCTTCATCGCGGCCAGCCCGCCGATCGCCCTGGCCCATTCCAGCGCGAAGATCGCGTCCTCGACCGCCAGCATCGACGGGGTGTTGATCGTCTCGCCTCTGAACAGGCCTTCGGCGAGCTTGCCCTTGCTCACCAGGCGGAACACCTTGGGCAGCGGCCAGGCGGGGGTGTGGCTCTCCAGCCGCTCGACCGCGCGGGGGCCGAGGATCAGCACCCCGTGCGCGCCTTCGCCGCCGAGCACCTTCTGCCAGCTGAAGGTCAGCACATCGACCTTGTCCCAGGCGATATCCTGCGCGAACACCGCGCTGGTGGCATCGGCGATGCACAGCCCCGCGCGGTCGGCGGCGATCCAGTCGCCGTCCGGCACACGCACCCCGCTGGTGGTGCCGTTCCAGGTGAAGATCACGTCGTTCGACCAGTCGACCGCGCCCAGATCGGGCAGCTGGCCATAGTCTGCGCGGATCACGGTCGGATCGATCTTCAGCTGCTTGACTGCATCAGTCACCCAGCCCTCGCCGAAACTCTCCCATGCCAGCGTGGTGACAGGCCGTGCACCGAGCATGGTCCACATCGCCATTTCTACCGCGCCGGTATCCGAACCGGGCACAATGCCGATGCGATGCGTTTCCGGCACCTCCAGCACTTCGCGGATCAGGTCGATGCACAGTTGCAGGCGCGCCTTGCCCAGCTTCGAGCGATGCGAGCGACCGAGCGATTCGGTGACGAGCTTGTCAGAAGACCAGCCCGGCGGCTTGGCGCAGGGACCGGAGGAAAAGAACGGGCGCGCCGGAAGCTTCTGGGGCTTGCGCGCCGCAAGCGTGGTTTCAGTCATGTAGTCTCTCCTTGCAGAGAGCACGCGCGGCGTTGGGACCGCGTGGCCCGTCGGCCGACCTAGAGACGGGCACCTCCGAGTCAAGCGGGAATGCGGTTTCGTTCGTTACCATCGCTCCCGCGGCCTCTCGCCAAGGCGCGCATTCGCTCCTAAAGCCCGTCGCGATGCAGACCAGCGATCTTCGCATTGCCCTGTTCAGCGGCAACTACAACTATGTGCGCGACGGGGCCAATCAGGCGCTCAACCGGCTGGCGGGCTATCTGTTGCGGCAGGGCGCGGCGCTGCGGGTCTACGCCCCCACGGTGGCGGAACCCGCCTTCCCGCCGACCGGCGATCTGGTCGGAGTTCCGAGCGTCGCCATTCCCGGCCGGCCCGAGTACCGGGTGCCGCTGGGCCTGTCGCGCGCCAACCGGGAGGATCTGGCCGCCTTCGCACCGAACCTGGTGCACACGTCCTCGCCAGACCCGACAGCACACGCTGCGCTGCGCTGGGCGCAGGCGCATGGAGTGCCCGTGCTCGCCTCGGTCCACACCCGGTTCGAGACTTATCCGCGCTACTATGGCCTGGGCTTCATCGAGCCCTGGCTGGAGGCGTTCATCCGCCGCTACTACACCCGCTGCGACGCGCTGGTGGCTCCCTCGCAGAGCATGGTGGACACTTTGCGCGCGCAGCGGATGCACCATGACATCTCGATCTGGTCGCGCGGGGTGGACCGGGGTGTGTTCTCGTCGGACAAGCGCGACCCTGCCTGGCGCCGCGCGCTCGGTCTTGCTGACGATGACGTCGCGATCGTGTTCCTCGGCCGGCTGGTGATGGAAAAGGGCCTCGACGTGTTCGCCGAAGCCATGGCGCTGCTGCGAGCGCAGGCTGTGCCGCACAAGGTTCTGGTGATCGGCGACGGGCCCGCACGCAAGTGGTTCGAGGCGCACCTGCCGGGCGGCATCTTCGCCGGGTTCCAGACCGGTGCTGACCTCGGCCGCGCGCTGGCCAGCGGCGACGTGTTCTTCAATCCCTCGATCACCGAGACCTTCGGCAACGTCACGCTGGAAG
>ERZ1066121.425-NODE-425-length-39016-cov-22.824671_pt1 | contig 39016 bp, 22 predicted proteins | sample MGYA00382768_ERZ1066121 | MGnify/ENA primary metagenome ERZ1066121 (study PRJEB33369, sample SAMEA5778351) | biofilm metagenome | biome: Industrial cooling water; feature: Water cooling tower basin; material: Biofilm | place: United Arab Emirates | collected...
CTGCCGAGCCTGATTCCGGACCTGTGCCGGACTTGCAGCGCCCCTCGGCAGAGGGGACGCGCATTGTATCGCTTTCTCGCGATGGAGAGATGACTGGGGGCCTGCGGCCGGTGGATCGCGGCCGGGCTGCTGTGTCCCGGCTGTGCGACGCTGCTCCGTCCCAGCGGCGCCTGACCGAAGCGGCTGGTGATCGCCTGGAATCCACAACGTTCCAGGCGCCGCCCGTATCGATTCCGCTCCGATCCTACCGGGCGAGACGCGGGGGCGGCATGATCCGGAGACCGAAACCGGGCGTGCGCTGCGTTGCGGACAGGGGGCGTGCGGCGTTCATCCGGGGAAAGCGGGAGCAGGGCGGTGCCGCAGGGGGCGGGCGCCGCGGCCAGGCCCGCCCGGGGACCCACGACGCCGGGACGGCGTCCGCGCAGACAGACCAGGAGACCGCCATGCAGCAATCCGGAGACGACCAGGGCACGGGAGGGTTGCGTGGCGCGGACGTGTCGGCGCCCAGCCTGGGCAGCCGACCGTCCGGTGCGGAGGGCGGTGTGCAGCGCACACGCGACGGTGTGCGCGCCGAGGGCGCGCCCCCGGGCGACGCCATACCCGCGGATGAGCGCGAGGCCCTGCGCACCCGCAGACGGCTGGCGCGGGTGGTGGACCATGCCGCCACGCCCACCGTGGGCCTGGCCCTGTCCGGCGGCGGCATCCGCAGCGCCACGTTCTGCCTGGGGCTGATGCGCGGCATGGCCCGGCGCGGGTTGCTGTCGCGCTTCGATTACCTGTCCACCGTGTCCGGCGGCGGCTATACCGGCGCGATGTTCGGCCGCCTGGTGGGCCGGGTGGGCATCGCCGAGGCCGAGCGCATCCTCGCCGCCAGCGATTCGCGGCCGCTGGCCTGGCTGCGCCGCTACGGCCGCTACCTCGCGCCGCGCGGGGCCAAGGACTACGGCATGGGCCTGGCCACGTATCTGCGCGCGATGGTGGCGGTGCATCTGGAGTTCGCGTTCCTGGCGCTGGTGATCGGGCTGGTCGCGGTGCTGCCGCACGCCCTGCACCGGCATGTCGGTCTGTTCGAGATCACCGCCTGGTCCGGCTGGCCCAGCGCGTGGTGGCCACTGGCGGCGGGGCTGTGGTTCGCCACGGCACCCGGTCTGCTGGGCGTGTACTGGATGCTGCGCGACCCGCCGACGACGAGCGCGGCCGCTTCCGCCGCTTCGGCGTTCGACCCGGGCAAGCCCTCCGAAGGCCGACGGCCGCGGTTCCGCCTGTGGGATCTGCTGGTGGTGCTGGCCGCCGCGGGCGTGGGCGGCACCCTGCTGGTGCGCTGGGCGATGGCGGCGGTGGAGCCCGTCTCGGAGGCATGGGTGGGGCTGCCCGGGCCGGGCTGGGCGCCGCTGCTTGGGCTGGTGCTGGCGAGTCTGGGCGTGTTCGGCGTGGCGATGGCGACGGCGCTGCAGCTGGCGAGGCGCGAGGAAGCGCCGCGGGCCACGGTGGCCCGGCTGCGTCGGCGGATGACCGGCGGCCTGCGTGCGGCGAACGTGGCGTTCGCGGTGCTGCTGTTGCTGGGCCTGCTCGACTGGGCCAGCTGGACCCTGCTCGACCTGCTCGGCGGCGCGCCCGGCCGGCTCTACGGCGGCCTGGGGCTGGGCGGCCTGGTGCTGCTGTTGCTGCGTGCGCTGCTGGAGCCTGCGCAGAAATGGCTCGGCAGCCTGACCGGCGGCGGTGGGGGCCTGCCGATGCTCGCCGGGGTGCTGGGCTATGCGCTGGCCTTCCTGCTGCTGGTGCTGTGGACCACGCTGATGCAGTGGTGCGTGTTCTCTCCGTCGCTGTCGGCGGGGCTTGCGTCGGGCCTCTCGCCTGCACTGGCGCCTGCGCTCGGCGCACAGACAGCGGGCGCCGTGGCCGAAGGCGCGCAGCGCGCCGGGGCATTGCCGGACCTGCTCGGCTGGATCGGCTGGATCGGCGAGGACGCGCTGTGGCGCTGGGCGGCCTGCGCCGCGGTGCTGGCGCTGTGGGGCCTGGGCACCGGCACCAATGCCGAGAGCGCCAACACCACCTCGCTGCACAACATGTACGCCGCGCGCCTGGTGCGTGCCTATCTGGGCGCGGTCAACGCGCATCGGGTGGGCGATGGCGGCACCGCCGGCCTGTCCGCCAGCGCCGAGGGCACCAGCCCGGAAACGCTCTCGAACGTGACCGAGGTGCATCCCGACGACGACGTGCCGCTGGACCGCTACGACCCCTCGACCAATGGCGGGCCGATCCACCTGGTGAACGTCTGCCTCAACCAGACCCGCGGCCATCGCAGCGGCCTGTACAACGCCGACCGCAAGGGCGTGCCGCTGGTGGTCGGCGCGCACGGCCTGCGTGTCGGCCGCACGCGGGTGCCGGTCGACGGCAGCGGGCGTCTGGGCACGCTGGGCCGCTGGGTGGCGATCTCCGGCGCCGCGGCCTCGCCGGGCGCCGGCGCCTACACCACGCCGGGCTGGGCCTCGCTGCTGTTCCTGGCCGGGGCGCGTCTGGGCTTCTGGCTGGACATGCACGGTGCGGTGCGTGCGGTCGATCCGCATGCGCAGGCGCCGCGACGGTTCTCGGCCGAATGGTGGCGCGACCACTGGCAGGCGACCAAGATGGGCCGGCTGGCGTCGGAGTTCCGCGCAGTCTACGGCGGGCCGCTGGCGCGCAACTGGTATCTGTCCGACGGCGGGCATTTCGACAATACCGGCGTGCATTCGCTGCTGGAGCGCGAGCTGGACCTGATCGTGCTGGCCGACTGCGGCGCCGACCCGCGCTACGAACTGGCCGATCTCGAAAACCTGGTGCGCAAGGCGCGCATCGACTTCGGCGCCGATATCGAGTTCTACACCGGCGACGACGCCAACGCCCTGCATCGCAGGCTGTGCGCCGACGGCGACGATGACCAGGCCGCCGATGCCGGCACCGGCGACGCTGCGGACGACGTGGCCCGGTCCATCGCCTTCCTCTCGCCCGAGGCGCTGGCCGACAACACCACCGCCCGCGGCCTGCTGCTGGCGCGCATCCTCTACCGCGCCGACCGCGAAGGCCGGCGCAAGGAGGGGCGCCTGGTGGTGGTCAAGCCGAATCTGCACGCCGCGCTGGACATGGATCTGCTGGCCTACGCCCGCCGCAACCCGCGCTTCCCGCAGCAGCCCACGGGCGATCAGTTCTTCGACGAGGCGCAGTGGGAGAGCTATCACCGCCTGGGCGAGGACATCGGCGCGCAGCTGCGTCGCGACTGGCTGCTGCCGCTGGCCGGCCGCGCGCGGCTGAGCGACCCGCCGCGGATCCGCGCTTCGCGGCTGCAGAAGGAAGCTGCCGCTGCCGGCGGCGCGTTCTGGCGCCTCGACGCGCGGCGCGCGGCCGTGGGCGCGCTCTCGCTCGGTGCGCTGATCGCGGTGGTGGCGCCGACGTGGCAAGTGATCGATCACGTGCGCGGCGAGCGCGAGCGGCAGCGCAAGGACCTGATGACCCTGGTGCGCGACGCCGAGCGCGTCCATGGCGGCCTGGCCGGCACCGAAGACGCGGCGCGCATCGATGCCGACGGGCCCTATGTCGTCTCGCGGCTGAAGGCGCTCTCGACCCGCTTCCCGCGCGACAGCATCGAAGGCGGCAGCCTGTGGCGCCTGCTGGATCGCATCGAACGCGTCTGCGGCCAGCCGCGCGGGACGCTGTCCGACGCGCGCTGGGACGAGCGCACCGAAATCTGCGGCCAGCTCAAGCCGCCGCAGTCCGCACAGACGCGGCTGCGACGCGAATACTGGGATCGACGCGAACACGACGACGCGCAGGATGCGATCCGGGCCGCGCATGCAGCGCAGGCGATCATCGAACGGACCGGCGCGCCCTCTGCCGTCCTCGCCGCGCGCGAAGTGCGGCGCCAGTCGCAGGAGCTGCGTGTGCGGAATGCGATCGATGCAGTCGGCCCGACGCAGGGCGCAGCCGATGTGATGCAGGCCGCCGGCACCGCGGATGCGAGCGTGGCGGACGGTCATGATCCGCTGCGTGCCCACGATGCTTCCCCGGACACGTCCCCGGATGCTTCCCCCGAGACATCCCCCGACACATCACCCGACACCTCCGCGTCGCCGGAGCTTCTGCCCACGCCGCCCGCATCGCCGCGGCCCGGCAGCGTGGATGCCGTACGCGCCGCCTGCACCGACGGTGATGGCCCGACGCAGCGGCTGTACATCCACGTCTTCGATGCCGACGGCAGCGCCGCCATGCTGGCCCTGCCCTGGGAGCGCAGCGGCCTGTTCGCAGGCACGCCGGAGATCGAGAACGTCGCGGTCACCGCCGCCGCGCGCGGCGAGCGCCCGCCGCGCGCGCATGTGCAGCCGACCCTGCTGCTGCACGACCCCGCACACAGCGTCGACTGCTCCGAGGCGCTCGGCCTGTGGCTGGCACGCCCGACCGACGCCGGCGCGCCGGCCTCGGCGATCCGCATCCGCCCCTTGCCGAAGGGCTACCGCGGGCAACCCGGCGTGATCGAGCTGTGGTGGCCGCCCGTCGACGTATCGGCCGCGGCCCAGGACCGCGCCACCGTCATCGACTAGAGCGTGCATGACACGCTCCCGGCCGATAGGCCGCACGGGCAGGGCGGTGCATGATGTGCCGCTTCGCCCGCTTCGACACTGACGCGTTTCCACACACCCGCCTCCGCAACGCAGGACCAAGGACGCCCGCATGCCCCGCACTCGCCGCACGCCACCCGCTGCATCTGTTCTGGCCGCTCCGGCCGCTCCGGCCGCCTGGCCGTTCGAAATCCGCCGCGGTCTGGGCGACGCTGCCAGCACTGCACGTCTGCCCGCGCCGCCGCCGGGCTGGCCGGCGCAGCGTCTGCTGCGGGTCTATGCGCAGGACCCCACGCTGGCCGGCGACGACGGCGCGGTGCACACCGTGTCGATCCCGTGCGAGGGGCTCAAGCCCGGGCCGGAAGGTGCGCTGTTCGTGGTGTTGCCGCTGCCGGCGCAGATGCCCGCGCACGGTGCGCCCGGTGCGCGCGACGACGACACGACGCACGCCTTCGCCCCGCCGGTCGACCTCGACGCTCCCGCACTGCTGATGCAGCAGGGCCTGGCGCCCAGCGCCACCTCGCGGCCTTTCATGCAGCAGATGGTGTACGCGGTGTGCATGGAGACCTATGCGCGCTTCGTGCGCGCGCTCGGGCGCGATCCCGGTTTCGGGCCGCTGCAGGGCGAGGGCCGCGAGGACGGCCGGCTGCGCATCCTGGCGATGGACGACAGCGACGAGGTCGACAAGGCCAATGCGTATTACGACCGCGACACGTCGCGCATCGTCTTCGGCTACGGCCGCGCGCTGGCCGGCGGCAGCAGCCAGACCGGCAGCGAGGTCTACATCGCGCTCTCGCGCGACGTGATCGCGCACGAGACCACGCACGCGATGCTGGACAGTCTGCGTCCGAATTTCCTGCGTCCCACGCATCGCGACATCGGCGGCCTGCACGAGGGCATCGCCGACATCGTCGCGCTGTTCCTGCGCTTCACCCAGCGCGCGCCGCTGGAGCGCGCGATCGCGCGCAACGACGGCGGCCTGCACGACGACCTGCTGATGCAGATCGGCCGCCAGTACGGCTTCGACCTGCTCAACGGCAGCCGCGACCCGATGCGCCGGGTGAGTGTGGACGACCCGTTCTACACCGACATCCCGCCCGAACGGCGCTATCTGCACAACGACGAGGAGCACGATCTCGGCCAGGTGCTGGTCTCGGCGGTGTTCGATGCGTTCTGCGCGGTGTACGAGCGCAGCGTGGGCCCGCTGCGGCGCAGTTTCGCGCCGTACCAGGGGCGGCTGCCGCGCGAGGGCGTGGAATGGCTGGCGCAGCAGGCGGCGAAGATTGCCGCGCGCTTCCTCGACATCGCGATCCGCGCCATCGACTACTGCCCGCCGCTGCACTGCAGCTTCGGCGAATACCTGCGCGCGATGATCACCGCCGACCACGACCTCACCGGCGTCGAGGGCGCGCCATATCGGGAGATCCTGATCGCGTCGTTCCGCAGGTTCGGCATCACCGTGCCCGATGTGCCCACGCTCAGCGAGGACAGCCTGCTCTGGCGCCCGCCGGTGACGCCGATCCGCATCCCGCAGCTGGCCTTCGGCCGGTTGGGGCTGAATTTCGACCGCGGGCTCTGCGATTGGCCGGACGGCCAGGCCCAGCGCGACGCCGCGCAGGCGCTGTGCGCGGTGCTGTGCACGCCCGCGCACGCGCACGATGCGGGCCTCATGGCGCCCGATGCGAAAGCCGGCGTGCTGCCGCCGATGTTGCTGTCGCTGCGCCCGTTGCGGCGGGTCTCGCCCGAGGGCGATGTGCGCTTCGACCTGGTGGCCGAGCTGGTGCAGAAGCGCAAGGTGCGCGAGGGCTGGTTTCTCGGCGGTGCGACCGTCGTCGTGTCCTCGGCGGGCGAAGTGCGCTACGCCATCGCCAAGCACATCGACAGCGCGCGTCGGCTGAAAGCGCAGCGCGACTGGCTGCGCGGCCAGGACAAGGACGTGCGCGACGCGGCCTGGGACAAGCACTCGGGCAAGTCCGCGGCGCGCATCGCGAGGCTGCACATGGCTCGGCGCCGCGATCAGCCTGCCGGCAGGACATCGGCGGATGCCGCCGAATCCGGGCGCAGTGCCGGCGTCGTGGCCAAGAGAAAAGCCAAGACCAAGAGCAAGACCAAGACGAGAACAAAGGCCTGAGTGAAGACGACTCCAGCCCATGGCCCCGTTTGACAAAGGCGGCGACGGCCGCGCAGCGGCCGTGGGGGATTTGCGCGGCGCGGTGTCGCCCGGCGAACAGCACATCCCCCCCCGCGCTCCGTGCGTCGGTCCCCTTCGATGAAGGGGGCGGCATGCGACGTTCTTTCGGAAGCGATGCGTCCGAACCAGCCCCGACCCTGAGTGGTGCGCACGCGCACACCCACGCGCCCGCACGGATGCGCTGGTGCGACACAGTGTGACCTGTGGCGCATTGACCCCGCGCGGGCCGCGGGGAACGATGGCGGGTCATGTCTTCGGGAGCCGCTTCGTGACCTGCACGCCGACCGTCCTGTCCGCCCCACCCGCCGCGCTGCCGCAGCGCGCCGCCCGCGCCTTCGCCACGCGTGCGCTGCTGCCCGCCCTGTTGCTGCTCGCGCCCGCACTGGTCTTCGCCCAGAACGCCGCGCCCGCCGCGCCCGGCGCCAGCGGCTACCGCACGCCCGTGCCGGAACTGCAGGCCATCGTCGACGCCCCGCGCTGGCCGCAGCTCACCCTCGGCCCGAAGCGCGACCTGGCCGCGATGGTGCGCACGCCCGAGCTGCCGTCGATCGCCGCGGTGTCCGAGCCCGAACTCAAGCTGGCCGGCCTGCGCATCAACCCGCGCAGCTACGCGCCCAGCCGCTTCAGCTTCGGCAGCGACCTGTGGCTGATGGACGTGAACACCGGCGCCGAGCGCAGGATCGAAGGCCTGCCGCAGCCGCTGTCGATCGCCGGCATCGCCTGGTCGCCCGACCAGCGCTGGCTGGCGGTGAATCAGCAGGAGCCGAGCACCGGCGTCAACACGGTGTGGCTGGTCGATGTGGGCGCGGCCAAGGCGCGCAGGCTGCTCGACCGCCCACTCAACACGGTGCGCCTCGGCATGACCTGGATGCCCGACAGTCGCCATCTGCTGCTCGGCCTGCGCACGGGGCAGGGCGGTCCGCCGCAGGCCTCGCCGGTGCCCGCCGGCCCCAATCTGCAGGAAACGCGCGGCGGCGGCACCGTGCGCCAGCTGCGCACCTATCAGGACATGCTGCGCAACGAGGACGATGCGCGCACGCTCGAACACTACCTGCGCGTGCAGCCGGCGCTGGTCGGCATGGACGGCAAGCTGCGCGAGATCGGCAAGCCGGATCTCTACGTCGACCTCTCGCCCTCGCCCGACGGCAAACACCTGCTGGCCCAGCGCCTGCGCCGGCCGTTCTCCTACGTGGTGCCGTGGAGCTTCTTCCCGCGCACCGCCGAAGTGCTGGCGCTCGACGGCAAGCGCCTGCACACCGTGGCGGAGCTGCCGCTGTTCGAGGGCCTGCCCAGCGGCAACGACGCGGTGACCACCGGCCCGCGCCGCATCGAATGGCGCAGCGACGCCCCCGCCACCGTGGTCTGGGCCCAGGCCCAGGACGGCGGCGACCCGTCCAAGGACGTTGCCGTGCGCGACCACGTGCTGATGCAGGCCGCGCCGTTCGACGCCGCGCCGCAGGTGCTGGCGAAGCTGGGCTACCGCTATGCTGGCGCCACCTGGGGCCGCGGTGATCTGGCGATGATCGCCGAATTCTGGTGGAAGACCCGCCAGCTGCGCAGCTGGCGCGTGGCGCCGGACGCGCCGCAGACCGCGGCGAAGCTGCTGTTCGAAGGCTCCACCCAGGACCGCTACAACTACCCGGGCGATGTGGTGCAGACAACGGGCGCCGATGGTTTCCGGCGGATGCTGATCGCGCCCGACGGCGACAGCGTCTACCTCACCGGCGACGGCGCCTCGCCCGAAGGCGACCGCCCCTTCCTCGACCGCTGGAACCTCGCCACCGGCGAGAAGACCCGACTGTTCCGCTCCGAAGCGCCGCACTACAGCGAAGTGGCCGCGCTGCTCGACCTCGCCGCCTCGCAGCTGCTCATCACCCGGCAGAGTCCGACCGAGCCGCTCAATTTCTACCGCCTGGATCTGACCGCGACCGACGGCGCGATGCAGGCGTTGACTGCCTTCCCGCATCCCACGCCGCAGCTGAAGGACGTGAAGAAGGAGCAGATCCGCTACACGCGCAAGGACGGCGTGGAACTCACCGCCGACCTCTACCTGCCGCCCGGTTTCGAGCCCGGCCGCGACAAGCCGCTGCCGCTGCTGATGTGGGCCTACCCGGCCGAGTTCAAATCCGCCAGCGACGCCTCGCAGGTCAGCGGCTCGCCCTATCGCTTCAATTTCGTCAGCTTCTGGGGGCCGCTGCCGTTCCTCGCCCGCGGCTACGCGGTGCTGGACGACCCGACGATGCCGATCGTCGGCGAAGGCGACGCCGAGCCCAACGACACCTACCTGCCGCAGCTGATCTCCAGCGCCGAAGCCGCCGTGGACGAGGTCGTGCGCCGCGGTGTGGCCGACCGCGAACGCATCGCCATCGGCGGGCATTCCTACGGTGCGTTCATGACCGCCAACCTGCTCGCGCACACCCGCCTGTACAAGGCCGGCATCGCACGCAGCGGCGCCTACAACCGCACGCTCACCCCGTTCGGCTTCCAGGCCGAGGAGCGCAACTACTGGGCCGCGCAGGACACGTATCTGAAGATGTCGCCGTTCAACTACGCCGACCGCATCCAGGACGCGCTGCTGCTCATCCACGGCGAGGAAGACAACAACTCCGGCACCTTCCCGATCCAGAGCGAGCGCATGTTCGCCGCGGTCAAGGGCCTGGGCGGCACCGCGCGCCTGGTGATGCTGCCGAAGGAAAGCCACGGCTACCGCGCCCGCGAATCGATCCTGCACATGCTGGCCGAAACCGACGCATGGCTGGAGGAGTTCGTGAAGAACGCCAAGCCCGCCGCAGCCGCGGACACGCAGGCGCCCGCACCTGCGTCGACATCGTCCGCATCGACATCGTCCGCCTCGACATCGGCGCAGCGTCCACAGCGCGCTTCGGGCGGCCGCTGACGACACGGCCATCGGCGTGGTGCGACCCTGCGTCGCGCCGCGCCGCGGCGCTGTGGCCGACAGCGCCATCGCGTCCGATGGAACGGGCGAGCACAGGGGCCGCGCCTGTCGGACAGGTATGGGGCGTGATCAGCGCCGTGATTGGTGCCGTGATTGGTGCGTGATCGGGCCGTGATCGGACGTGATGGGCGCCTGGTCGGTGTCTCATCGGTGCGCATGCCGCGCCTGCGAAAGCCGATGCGCTTTCCGCCTTGACACCCTCTTTTTCCCTGCCGATGCTGGGAGCATCCGGGGCCGTGCGCGGCCCGCTCAGGGAAGGAGCACAGCGATGCGCATGTCCGATCGTGGCGATGCCCCGTGCGCCGCATCGTCGCCCCCGCCTCGACCGCCGCTGAGGCGGTCTCCGATTTTCTTTGTCCGTTCCCCTTGTCCGTTCTGCTTCTCCGTCGGCCGCGCTCCGCGCGCGACGTCGGTCGCCTGTGCCGCGCGTTCGTCGCGGCACTGCGTGCCCGGGTCGCCATCTGTGCCCGTGCCCGCCGGCTCCGGCGGCGGCATGTGCGTCGTCGCCCGTCGCGGAATGCGGGCTTCGGCATGCGAAGAGGCGCGACCCGTTCGCGAACACCCTCCAATGATGCAGCGCGCACGCATGCTGCGAGCCGCGCTTGCGCTGCATGTCCGGCCGTGTTTCCGGTCTATCCATCGCCTGCACGAGAGCTTCATCGCTGCGGCCATCCATGCCCGTGCTGCGGTCCGCTTTTCAACCGCTTGTCGATCAACTGCTTGCCAATTGACCGCTTTCCGATCAATCGCTTTCCGACCAGCAGCCTGCTGATCCGTCCACCGCCACAGCGCGTACCCAGGGGGAGTCCAACCACATGCCGAAACGTCGCCCGAAGACCCAGCCATTCACCGTCGCCGATTATCTGCTGACCCGGCTCAAGCAGCTCGGTGTGGATCATGTGTTCCAGATCCCGGGCGATTACGTCAAGCATTTCACCCAGGCACTCGAGCATTTCGACGGCATCCAGACCATCGGTGCGGCCAACGAGCTGGATGCGGCCTACGCGGCCGACGCCTACGCGCGCACCCGCGGCCTGGGCGCCGTCTCGCTGCAGTTCGGCGTGAGCAGCTTCAGCGCCTTGAATGCCTTCGCCGGCGCCTGGGTGGAGCGCAGCCCGATCGTCGCGATCAGCGCCACGCCCGGCGCCGACATGCGCAACATCACCGACATGTACGACGTGCTGTTCCATCACTCCACCGGCGACCTGGACGCCGACATGAACGTCTACCGCAACGTCACGGTGAAGGCGATCACCCTCGACAGCAACGTCGGCGCGGAGGAGAAGATCGACGACCTGCTGGTCGACGCCATCACCCACCGGCGCCCGGTGTACATCGCCTGCTACAAGGAAGTCTGGGCCGAACCCTGCCGGCCGCCGCCGAAGACCCGGCTGAAGCCGCGCGAATTCGTCAGCCCGCCGGCGGCGCTCGAGAATGCGGTGGAGCAGGCCTGGTCCATGCTGAGCGCCGCGAAAAACCCGCTGATCTTCGCTGGCGTGGAACTGCTGCGCTTCGGTCTGACCGGGCTGCTGCAGGAGCTGATCGAGGCCAGCGGTTATCTGTACACCACCACCACGCTCGGCAAGACCGTGCTGGACGAGGGCGGCGACAAGTTCATCGGCACCTATTCCGACGCCGCCTCGATTCCGGCGGTGCGCGACACCGTGATGGCCGCCGATTGCGTGCTCACCCTCGGCGCCATCATCACCGACGACTATCTGGTCTTCATCGAGAGCAAGTATCCGCAGATGGTGCTGGCCGATACCAGCGGCGTGCGTGCCGGCTATTTCAAGTATGGCGATGTGGGCATGAAAGACTTCATGCAGGCGCTGCTGAAGAAATTCCGGCAGGAGCGCAAGCGCTACCCGATCCGCGCCGTGGCCCCGCCGCAGCCGAAATGGCCGGAACCGTGGGTGTCGAATTCGGACCCGGTGTACGCCGACGACCCGCAGGTCATCACCTACAACCGCTTCTTCCAGCATTCGATGGAATTCCTGCGCAGGCACGACATGCTCAAGGACATCGTGATGACCTACGGCGTGAGCTCGGCGATGTACGTCGCGACCAACGCCTACGGCCTGAAGCAGGGCAGTTACGTGTCGTCGGCCGCATGGCAGTGCATCGGCTTCGAGACCGGCGCCGCCTGCGGTGCGCAGCTGGGCAGCGGCAAGCGCGCGTGGACGGTGGCCGGCGATGGCGGCTTCATGATGCTCTGCCAGTCGCTGTCGACGCTGGCCCGCTACAAGCTGGACGCGGTGATCTTCGTGATGAGCAACCAGGTCTACGCGATCGAGCAGGTGTATGTCGACATGACCGCATTCCAGCCCGGCCCGCAGCACGTCTTCGACGCATTCGACATCCTGCCGAAGTGGGATTACCTCGCGCTCGCGCAGGCCTTCGGCGCGGAAGGCATCCGCGTGGAGACCGTGGACCAGCTCAAGGCTGCGCTGGCGAAGATCCGCAAGACCAGGGGACGCCCCACGCTGGTGGAGGTGGTCATCCCGCAGAAGGACCTTCCCGGCCAGATGCGACGCCTCGGCAGCGAGTGAGACGCGCCGCTTACACCCGAACACCACACTGACAGGGGACATCGCACGATGACACGGAAAACCTACGCGATCTTCGGTGCCGGCGCCGCCGGCCTGTACACCGCCTGGCGCCTGCTCGAGGGCAAGAGCAAGGCCAAGGCCGCCGGCCGCCGGTTGAAAAAGGGCGATGTGCTCGCCCTCTACGACTGGGGGCGCTACGACTTCGGCAAGCGTGCGCCCGGCACGCGCGCACCCGGTGCCCGCATCTGCACCTGGTACTACCAGGACGACAGGAACGCGTCCTATGTCGAACTCGGCGGCATGCGCTATTCGTACTGGGACCAGTCGGCCAAGGAGGCCAACGGCGGATTGGCGGCGGGTCATCGCGTGGTCACCAAGACCATCGAGCTGCTGGGGCTGGACGGGTATTCGGTGCCGTTCAACGTCACCGCCAATCAGCTGTTCTATCTGCGCAGCCGCAATTTCTACCTGGACGGCATCGGCTCCAACACGCCGGCGCCGTATGCGGCCAGCGGTTTCGCCGCCGGCACCAGCCCCGATCAGGGCTTCACCACGGTGCAGGATCTGGCCACCCCCGAGCATCGCGACTGGAGCCGGATGACCCGCCGCGACTGGTGCACGCTCTATCGCGAAGGCCGGATCACCGCGACGCTGCCCGAAAGCAGCGTCTTCCAGAAGGGCGACCGGCTCAGGGACATCGGCTACTGGAACCTGCTGTACGACCAACTGGGCGCGGAAGGGTTCGAGTATGCCGCCGACGGCAACGGCTACAGCTCGAACGTCATCAACACCAATACCGCGGTGTCGTTCAACATCAACAACGAATTCGCGCCGGGCACGCAGTACCGCACGCTGTCGATCGGCTATTCGGGGATGTTCGGCGCATTGTTCGACGCGATCGTCGCGCTGGCGAAACAGAAGGGTGTCGAGTTCCAGTATCACCCCGACACCCGCCTGCATTCGATCCTGTGGAAGGGCGGCAAGGCGGCCTACACCTGCGCATCGCGCATCGAACCCAACATCCCCGCCAGCGCGGGCGAAGCCGATGCCGCCTGGCTGGCGATGCCGCGCGCGGCGATCGATCTGGTCGCCCAGGCCACGCGTTTCGCCAGGCCCGAGGACGGCGCGGTGGATGTGCTCAACCACGAGCGTGTCAATCTGTATCTGGAATCGACCATCATGCAGCCGTCCTACAAGGTCGGCATGTTTTTCGACACGCCGTGGTGGGCACCCGATGGCGACAACCCGCCGCCGTACCCCGCGCAGATCGTCGGCTACACCGTCACCCCGCAGGCCATCGTGGCGCTCAAGAAACAGCGCTTCCCCACGGATGCCTGCAAGGCGATGGTGCAGCTGGCCTACACGCCGTACACATCCCTCGCCGATCTCGTCGCCGCGATCGAGTCCATCACCGAGCAGCCGCTCGGTATCGCCCAGGTCAAGCAACTGGCGCAGGCCACGCGCAACGACACCATCGGGCCCAGCGTCACCAATTCGCCGGTGCGCATGGTGGTGTATTTCGGCGACAACGCGCTCGACCGTAAGCGCAAGCCGGTCTACGGCATCCTGGCCAGTTACGACGACGAGGACAACACCGCGTTCTGGCGTGAACTCGAGGTCGGCCCGGAGCGCGACCGGGTGGTTCCCGCCTCGCAGGACACCCAGCCGCTGGAAGGCCCGCGCCTGGTACCGTCGCGCATGGTGAAGATGCTGCGCAAGATGCTGGCCGAACTGCACTTCGGCCCGAACACGGACTACAGCGCCGTGCCCGAGCCGCTGGAGACGCGCTACATGGACTGGTCGCTGCCGCCGTTCAATGCCGGCTATCACGAGTGGGCCCCGCATTGCGATGTGGGCGACGTGCAGCGCAAGATCCGCAAGCCCTCGCAGCTCATCGACGGCGTGGACGCGGACATCTTCATCGTCGGCGAGGCCTATTCCAACGACCAGGCCTGGGTGGAGGGCGCCTATTGCACGGCGGAGTCGGTGCTCAACGATTTCTTCGGCATCGAACCGATCATCGACGACTGTCAATATCCCTTCATCTGCCCGGAGTGACCGGGTCGCGATGCGTGGCTGCGCCCGCGCGCACGCAGGTGCGCGCGGGCAGGCGGGCCGGGCTGCATCGCGAGCGTGAATCGACCTTGCCGTCGCGGTGTCCGCCCTCATCGCGCAGCCCATGCTGCCGGCCGTCGATACGTCGTGCCCGGCCGCGCCCACTGCTGTCCGGAATATCTTCAGTGTGCCTGTGCGGTGTCCTTCTCCCCTCGGGAGAAGGTGGCCCGCAGGGCCGGATGAGGGTGCGGCAGCCGCGCAGAGGCTTGATGCCTGGTCGCTTTGCCGACCCTCACCCCCAGCCCCTCTCCCGGAGGGAGAGGGGGGTCGATGTGCGCACGACTCGAATCGCGCCAGATTCCGAATCGCAGATCACGCTTGAATGGGAAGCGTCGCGGACGAACGGGAACAACGTATTCCGGACAGCAGTGCGGCCGCGCCCGGGCATGCGACGCCCGACATCGTGACGCCGGTCGGCCGCCGTTCTTGACGCGCCGTCCCTGGCGTTCGAGCATCGCCTGCAGCCACAGGCCCTCGTCGATGCCCACGCTCCGTCTACCGTCCGCACCATGTGTCTGATCGCCGTCGCCTGGGAGTCGCACCCGCGCTGGCGTCTCGTGCTGGCCGGCAACCGCGACGAGTTCCACGCCCGTCCCACCCTGCCGCTGGCGCGTTGGGCGGAGGACGCCCGCATCGTGGGCGGCCGCGATCTCGAGCATGGCGGCGGCTGGCTGGCCTTGCGCGGTACGCGCCTGGCGGCGGTGACCAACGTGCGCCGTCTGCCGCCGCCCGAAGGCCGCAGCCGCGGCGAACTGGTCGCCGAATTCCTGCGTCGCGAGGGCCCGCTGCACACCACCATCGCCGCGCTCGACACCGACGCCACGCTGTACCGCCCCTTCAACCTGCTGCTGCACGACGGCCACGCGCTGGCGATGGCGACCAATCTGCCCGACCCGCATCCATCGCCGACGGTGCCGCGCACGCAGGCGGGGCATGTGCCCGATGCAGCCCACCACGACCCGGCCGGGTTGCCCATCCGCTTCGCCGACGACGGGCGCATGCTCGGCATCGCATCCAGCGCCTCCAGCACCTCCAGCGCGCCCGGCGCGCCAGGCGCAGCCGACCCGCGCGACTTCGCATTGCGCATGCTCGCCCCCGGCATCCACGGCCTGTCCAACGGCGCGCTCGATGCGATCTGGCCCAAGACCGCGCGCCTGCAGACCGCGCTCGCGGACTGGCTGCATGGCCGCGGCGCCGCGCAGGATGAGCCCGACCTGGCCCCGCTGTTTGCCGCGCTCGCCGACCCCACGCAGGCCCCCGATGCTGCGCTGCCCGACACCGGCGTTGGCCTCGAACGCGAGCGCTGGCTGTCCTCCGCCTTCATCCGCAGCCCGCAATACGGCACCCGCGCCAGCACCGTGGTGCTGATCGCCGACGATCACGCCCTGATCCACGAACGCCGCTTCGGTCCGGAAGGCGTCTTCCAGGGCGAGACCCGACTGCGCACGGCGGAGTGAGTCTGCCTGCGCGGCATGTGCGCGCTCCCGCCGACGGTGCGCGATGGGAGCAGCGCAGCGACGGCGCGACAGCGACGGCTCGAACGGCACGACAACACCCGCCGCAGACCGCGCGTGCTGCCATGAGGGCCGCACCGGTCATGCGGCGGTCATGCGGCCGCGATGCGGCCGTCATGCGGCCTTGCGCCCGCATCGCGCAGCACCGAGCGGTCGCATTTCGACACTGCTTGCGACCCGTAGCCGGCGCGCATGCGACGCGTGCGTTGCCCTAGATTGCATGCACGGCGGCAGCGGATGAAGACGCGTCGCCGCCACGGACAGGGGTTCGCAACGGACGGCGCGCAAGGTGCGTCGTCTCTCACGGGAGAGCACCACGATGTCGCAGAGCACTCGCAGTCGTCGCAACATGCACGCACACACGCCCACGCCGCAGCCTCGCGCGCGCCTGCGCACCGCCGGCCTGGCCTGCGCATTGGTGCTCGCGATCGGCCCGATCAGCCAACCGGCCGAGGCCTTCACCCAGAGCGGTTTCGGCCTGGGTTTCGGCAACGGGGTGCCGATGGGCCACGAATGGCTGACCCGACTCTCGGCGCTCGAACTGCTGGGCAATGACCCGGTGATCAAGCCCGACCCCAACGACCCGCGCCGCAACTGGCGGCAGGGCCTGGCGAAAAACACCAGCCTTGCCGGCGCGCAGGCCGAAGTGGCGCGTATCCGCGGCCTGCGCAAGTCGGGCGACACCCGCTACCAGTCCGCCTATACCCCCGTGTTCGACGCGATCATGGGCGAACGCTGGGTGGACATCGCCGGCTTCAACGCCGCCAAGGGCAGGCTCGGCGACGTCGATTGCTGGGATGCCGTGGCGCAGGAAGCCGCCGAGGCGCAGTACGACCATTTCATGCGCCGCTACGACGACATCGGGCCGCAGGGCGGCATCGACGCCGCCACCCAGTCGCAGCAGCGCTTCATCCGCTACTTCGTCGATGCGGCCGTCGCGCCGTCCACGCAGATGATGATGTGGGACGGCGGCGGCTATTCCGTGCAGGAGCAGGTCGACCGCAACTACTTCCTGTTCGGCCGCGCGGTGCACCTGTTCCAGGACTCCTTCAGCACCGAGCACACGGTGCGCCTGCCCGACGACAACTACACCACCATCCGCGAGGTGAAGAGCTACCTCTGCGCCGAAGGGTCGGAACAGCACACCCACGACATCGGCCAGATCCTCACCTACGCCAGCGGCGATGTGGTCTGGGTCCCGGGCACCCAGCTCAGCGTCGGCTGGTCCGGCTACAAACCCAGCAACATGAAAACGCCCGCACTGGTCGCCACCGAGGCGAGCAAGGACCTGTGGGCCGCGTTCATCCGCACCATGGCCCTGCCGCTGGCGCAGCGCGAAGCGGCTGCCCGGCGCGAGGCGCAGACCCTGGTGGACAACTGGCTCAGCTTCAACCCCGACCAGATGCGCACCTGGTACGACAGCGACGGCCACCGCGACCGCACCTATGTGCTGATGCCCAACCAGCGCGGGCCCGGCCAGAGCCAGACCCAGTGCATGCAGAACCTCAAGTTCCGCTCCCAGGCCGAGGCGGTGGAGAAGTTCCGCCGCGAACAGCGCCTGTGCCTGTACAACGTGCAGCCGATCGCGGGCTATGCCGACCTGTACGACCCCTCCGTGCACATGCCCTTCAACTGGGAGTGGACCAGCAGCGGCAGCTGGAAGATTCCGCCGAACGACTGGCAGATCCCCACGCGTCCGGCCGATACCGGCCGCCGCCTGACCCTGCGCAGCGTCGACGGCCGCCCGCTCGGCGCGCCCGACGGCATCGCCAACAACAACTGGGTCTACGTGCGCCAGGGCATCGCCCCGCTCGGCATGGTGGCCGTGGACGCTCCCGGCGGCGGCCAGTACTTCCGCACCCTGCAGGACCCCACGCTGTTCCTCAGCTACACCGCCACCACCGGCGCGATGAAGCTGTACAACTCGCCGAACCAGGCCAGCTTTCTGTCCGTCGCCATCCCCGGCGGCCGCTACACGCTGAAGAACCTGCACTGGAACCAGTGGATGTGGCTCAGCGGCGAATCGCCCTACGTCAGCCGCACCGGCAACCCCGGCAACGCCAACGCGCAGTGGGTGTTCGGCGAGCCCTGAGCCGTCGCGCGCGTGACAGCGGACGGCGGGGCTGCCATCCAGCGCGCAGGCTCCGCAGCTCCAAGCATGGAGCGAAGCGTGCCGCGATCGATCGCATGCGATCACAGGCGATCACATGCGATGACGCCGATGCATCGGCGTCATGGTCCGCGTATCGACAACGCATGCGCATGGCGCGGACCTCGCCATCAAGCTGCATCGCGCGCTGCAGCGATGCGGCGCGAGCGGCCTCGCGAGCGAGACGGGCCCGTCTCCATCGGTGAGTCCCTCGCATGTGCACGGCTTCTTCCGAGGCAGTGCCACCCTTCGTGACCTGCGTGTCGCAGCCACGCATCCCTGTCCAACCCTGCGGCGTGAAGGCGATGTCCGGTGGATGACACCTCGCGCCGCGATCCCATCGACACATCCAAGGAGAAGCCTCATGGCAACGATCAAGGACATGATTCAGAAGAACGACCCGAAGGAAGAGAAATTCGAGCAGATCAAGACTTCCCTCGATCTTCTGGACAAGCTGTCCACACTGAAACTCGGCGAGCTGGTCGATCAGGTGAAGGAACAGCTGGCGGATGAGGGAAAATTCAAGGTGACTCACGAGGACCGCAGCAAGCGCGGGACGCACGTGACTGCGACCGACGATGCCGACAACATCGCAAAAGCCCTGGACGCCATCATCGGCGGGTTCTGTGCAGGCTCCAGCGACGGAACCAGGAAGGCCGTGTCGTCCATCGTGGGCACAGCGATGACCGCCCTGCTGGGCTCGGGCGCGGGTGAGGAGGTCTACCAGAGATCGTATGCGGCCATCGCCGAGGACGAGATCCTCAAGCGTATCGATATCGCCTATTGGTCCTATGGCATCACGGCGAGGGGCATCACCGAGAAAAGCCAGACCGCGATCGCCTACGTCTGCGTGAAGAGCTTCATCGACGTGAAGGATGTCCACGCGACCGAGCTGGTTTCGATGTATCGCGAGGCGGCGAGAATGGCGGGCAAACCCGAGGACGCGAAAAGCATCCTCGCGGCGCTTGAAGAGGCGAAAAAGATCCTCCAGGCCATGCAGGAAGATCCCTCCGCGGCGTTGCGTAATCACGTCAACGTGATGTCGGCCAGAATCGTGGCCGGCTGAGCACCCTCCGATCGACCGAGAGGTTGTCTGCGGCAAGGACGAAGCACGCGCACATCGATGAAGGAGGTGAGTGATTCGGCGGAAGCAGGCTCAGGCCCGGCCTGAGCCTGCGTCGTCCGGACACTGCGGCATGGAGTGTCCTGGAGTTGTCTTGAGTCTTCGGGAGTTTTCAGGCGTCTTCAGAAGTCCGCACGGCGGCGGCGCCGACAGCGTGGTGGGAGGGTCGGTACGACAACGGCGGGCACAGGGTCAGGCGATCGGCTTGCCGCTCTCGGCCTGACAGAGCGCGTCGTGCAGGCTGCGCACGGCTTCGGCCTGCGGGTCGGGCGCGCCTTGGCCGAGCGTCGCGAGATGGCGGCAGGCCGCATGCCCGGCCGCGCGGCGCTCGTATTCCGCGATCCACGCCTGCCGCTCGGCCAGCTCGGCATGCTGCGGGCGCCAGGCGGCGGAGCGCGGCGGGCGGATGCGCGACAGACCGATCCGCCACGGCTTCGGGCTCACCCGCGCGCGGAAGCAGTTCTGGTTGCGGCACATCCGCGCATAGGCGGGGTCGACGCCGAGCGTCTCGAAACAGGCCTGCACCTCGGGCGAGCGCGGGTCGAAGCGGCGGTGCGTCGCCAACAGGCGCAGTCCGGCCGGGGTGCGGTACAGATGCACGCGCCAGTCCGGGTGCTGCGCCAGGAACGTCTCGACCCGCCGACGCGCCGCGGCTTCGGCGCCGCCGCGGACCGCGACCCAGCCGCGCAGCAGCACCATGCCGAAGGCGTGGCCGAACACCAGCCCCAGCACCGCCGCCAGACCGATCGACAGCGCCGGCCCGAATTCGAAGACATTGCGCAGCGCGTTGAATGCCGCCAGCGCCAGCAGCAGGCTCGCGCCGATGCTCAGGCCGCGCGCCGGGCGATCCTCGAAATCGATGTCGGCGAACAGCACGTCCGGCGTGTTGAGGCAGATCGCGCCGTAACCGTTCCGGGTGAGCACGGTGTCGCCGTCGCGCTCGATGATCTCCTCGCGGATCGGCATGCCGTCGCTGCCGTTGTAGGCCACCGCACGCTCGTTGCGCGGCAGGGTTTCGCCGGCGATCACGCGGTCCAGTGCTTCCTTCGCGCGCTGCTCCGCGTGCGTCTGCGCGGCGGCTTCGCTGTCGTCCGACCAGCCGAAGCGGCGGACGGTGATGCTGCGTCGACGGCCGCGGTGATGATGGTGATGGACGAGGCGGGCTTCGGCCCAGTGGCGGGGGATGATCATGCGCGGCTCCGATGGGATCGAGCGCAGGATAGTCGTGCCTGCGGTGGCAGCGTCAACATCGGTAGCCCGCCTCGCCCGGAATCCGCGCGATCCGGCGCGATGCGCATGCGGTGCGATGGCCTGGAACGCCTTGCGCCTGCCGGCTGCGATGGGGCCGCATGCCCCCTCACCCCAACCCTCTCCCCCGCAGGCGGGGGACAGGGAGCGGATGCCCTGCGAGGCTGCAGCTTCTTGCAGCTTCTAGAAGCCGCTATTGGCGAAGCTGTCGCTCTTCAGCTCTTCAGCTCTTCAGCTCTTGAGCTCTTCAGCTCTTCAGCTCTTCAGCTCTTCAGCTCTTCAGAGCTTCAGAGCTTCAGAACTTCAGTACTTCAGATATTCAGCTGTTCGCTGTTCGCTGTTTGCCGTTTGCCGTTTGCCGCTCGCTGTTCGTTGTTCGCCGTTCGCCGTTCGCCGTGAGGTTGCAGGCGCTCTCCGCGAAGTCGCTGCTGCTTCCTGCGGCGTTGCTGCCGCTCGCTGCGGAGTGATGCCCTCTCCTCCGCTTGCGGGGGAGAGGGCAGAGCGCGCGGAGCGCGCGAGGGTGAGGGGGTGCCGGGGATGTGGGGCGGCTTCAGCCTGCGCGGTCAGGGCTTGCGCGGGCCGGGCTTTTTCGGCCCTGGCTTCCTGGGCGGGAAATCCGGGCGCCCCGAGGCCGGCCGGAAGCCCTGTTTGCTGCCGGCGGGCTTTGCACCCGGCTTGCCGCCGCCGGGCTTGCCACTGGCCGATTTGAACCCGGGCTTGAAGCCCGGCTTGCGCGGGCGCGGGGCGGTCTCCACGCCGTCTTCCAGGTCGTCGATGTCCTCTTCGCCCAGCTTGCGCAGACGCAGGGCCTGGCCGGCCACGCGCACTTTCTTCAGCAGCATCAGCAGCGGGCGCGGCATGCCTTCGGGCAGGTCGAGGATGCTGTGGTCGTCGTGGATGTCGATCCGGCCGATGTAGCGGCTCTCCAGCTCGGCCTCGTTGGCGATGGCGCCGACAATGTTGCCGGGCTTCACGCCGTGGACGTGGCCCACCTCGATGCGGTAGGTCTCCATGCCCGGCTCGGGCGGCTGGCGCGGCGGGAAGTCCTTGCGCGGGCGCATCGGGCGCTCGTCGCGCGTCTCGCGGGCGTCGTGCGCGCGCGGGCCGCGGTCGGCGCGCTCGGTACGTTCCGGTCGCTCGCTGCGTTCGGCCGGCTGGACGCGCTCGCGCTCCGGCGCCATCAGCAGCGGGGTGTCGCCCTGCAGCAGCTTGGCCAGCGCCGCGGCGATGGTGATCGCCGGCACGTCGTGTTCGCGTTCGTAGCGCTCCAGCAGCTCGCGGTAGAGGGCGAGCTCGCCGCCGTCGGGCGCGTCCTGGGCCAGCACGTCGCTGATCCGGGCCAGGAACTTGCTCACCCGCGCGTCGTTGACCGCTTCCACGCTGGGCAGGCGCATTTCGGCGATGGGCTGGCGGGTGGCGCGTTCGATCGCGCGCAGCATGCCCTTCTCGCGCGGGCTGACGAACAGGATGGCCTCGCCGCTGCGCCCGGCGCGGCCGGTGCGGCCGATGCGGTGGACGTAGCTTTCGGTGTCGTAGGGGATGTCGTAGTTCAGCACGTGGCTGATGCGCTCCACGTCCAGCCCGCGCGCGGCCACGTCGGTGGCCACCAGGATGTCCAGCCGGCCGTCCTTGAGCTGCTGGATGGTCTTCTCGCGCTGCGCCTGGGCGATGTCGCCGTTGATCGCGGCGGCAGCCAGGCCGCGCGCCTGCAGCTTGCTGGCCAGTTCGTCGGTGCCCAGCTTGGTGCGCGCGAACACGATCATCGCGTCATAGGGCTCGGCTTCCAGGATGCGGGTCAGCGCGTCCAGCTTGTGCACGCCGGCAACGAACCAGTAGCGCTGGCGGATATTGGTGGCGGTGGTGGTCTTGGCGGCGATGGTGACTTCCACCGGCTCGCGCAGATAGGTCTGGGCGATGCGCCGGATCGGCGGCGGCATGGTCGCCGAGAACAGCGCCACCTGGCGCTCGGCCGGCGTCTTCTTGAGCACGGTCTCGACATCGTCGATGAAGCCCATGCGCAGCATCTCGTCGGCTTCGTCCAGCACCAGCGCGCGCAGTTCGGACAGGTCGAGCGTGCCGCGGTCCAGATGATCGATGACCCGGCCCGGGGTGCCCACCACAACGTCCGCGCCGCGGCGCAGAGCCTGCAGCTGCGGGCCGTAGCTCTGGCCGCCGTAGATCGGCACCACGTGGAAGCCGGGCAGATGATGGGCGTAGCGCTGGAAGGCTTCGGCCACCTGGATGGCCAGCTCGCGGGTGGGCGCCAGCACCAGCGCCTGCGGTTTGCGCGCGCCGGGCGTGAGCCGGGCCAGCAGGGGCAGGGCGAAGGCCGCGGTCTTGCCGGTGCCGGTCTGCGCCTGGCCGAGCACGTCCTGGCCGGCGAGGAGGGCGGGGATGGTGGCGGCCTGGATCGGCGAGGGCGTCTCGTACCCGACCTCGCGCACCGCGGCCATCACCGCGTCGGGGAGGCCGAGATCGGCGAAACTGGGCAGCACGGGTTCGGTTGACATGGACGGCTCGGACGACAGGCAATCGGCTATTGTGCGCCTCGCGCGTAGGGTTGTCGCTCCAATGCCGAAATCAGGCGCGCGCTGCCGTTCACCGGATCGCTGCGGAAGCGCTTTCGGTCGGGCCTGAAGGCCCTCCTGCGGGCTGGGTCGATTCGGCGACCTGGCGCCTGCTCCCGCAGGAGCGGCTTCAGCCGCGACCACGCGCTAGTCGGGGTCGGCGTGTCGGGATCCACGTGTCGGGCCTGAAGGCCCTCCTACGGGTGCGGGGGCGAGGGCGTTGTGCCGATGGCCTCGGATTCGACCACCCGCTCCCCCGGCTGCGCGGTCAGCGCGCACTCCAGCAGGCAGCGGGCGATGTCCTCCGCCGCGACCACCCGGTAGCGCGCCGGGATCAGCGGGCGGAACACCCGCGCGGCGACGAGGCCCAGACGCTCCAGCGGCCGCGATTCGTCGCGCTCGCCACCGATCAGCGACGGTCTCACCAGGGTGAGCGAGGGAAAATCCAGCGCGCGCAGCGCGTCTTCGGCCTCGCCCTTGCAGCGCAGGTAGAAGCCGCGGGCCCCGGCATCGGCGCCCAGCGAACTGTTGAGCGCGAAGGCCGGCGTGCCGTGGCGGCGGGCGAGGGTGGCGGTGTCCACCACCATGTCGACATCGACCCTGCGGAACGCGGCCTGCGAGCCGGCTTTCTTCAGCGTGGTACCGAGCGCGCAGACCGCGGCGTCGGCCCGCCACCAGTCGGCCTCGGCCGGCAGGGCGTCGAAGTCGACGACCGGCGCCTGCAGTTCAGCGCGACGTGCGCGAGCGGCATCGGCTGCGGCCTCGGCCGGCAGCGCACGGCGTACGGGCGCGACCACCCGCGCCACGCGCGGGTCGTGCAGGGCGAGGCGCAGGACGTGGCCACCGACCAGGCCGGTGGCGCCGAACAGCAGGATCGTCTTCATCGGTGTGGGCATGGGATCGGTTGCGGACTGCCGGAGCGAAGGTCGGGCCGGGACTCACGGTCGGAAGGCAAGGGACGGAGCCAGGGCCGGAAGGCAGAGCCCAGGCCCGAGCCGGAAAGCAGGGCCAGGCTCCAGGGCCAGACTCCAAGGCCGGAAACCAGCGCCGTCAACGATCGAAGGGCCTGAAAAATCGAAGGCCGGGCGGTCTGCCTTGCGACAGACCGTCCGGCCTTCCCACCACCTGTGCTTCCATGCCAGGTCATTTCGGATGTCGGGTGCGGGCCTGCTGGAAGCGCCGCGCGTACTTGGAATTAGACGCAAGCTGGGGACGAAATGGGGCGTGGCACGGGTTTCCGGACATCCCGCGTTCAGCCCGACGCGGCCATGGCCTCGGCGACCTGCGCCTCCAGCCGTGCCTTCAGGCTGTCCTCGATGCCCAGCTGGCGGGCCAGTTCGTCCAGATAGGCGCGCTCCATGAAGCTCTGCTCGTCCACCGCGAGCAGGCTGGCGAGGTACATCTCGGCGGCCAGTTCGGGCGAGGTGGCGGCGCGGGCCACTTCGGAGGGGTCGAGCGGCTTTTCCAGCTCGGCATGGAGCCATTCGCGCATCGCCGGGTCGGCGCCGATGCGCACGAACTCGCCTTCGATCGTCTCGCGTTCGCGGGCATCGATATGGCCGTCGGCCTTGGACGCGGCGACCAGCGCGCGCAGGATGCCGCGGCTGTGCTCCTCGGCCTCGGGCGCGGGCAGGGCATTCACGGTGCGCGGCTCGGCCGCCGGCAGTGCGTTCGCTCCGCTACCGGAGCCCGTCGCCTGCTGCTGCTTCCAGTCGCCGTAGGCCTTGTAGGCCAGCAGGCCGACCGCCGCGACGCCGCCGTAGACCGCCAGCTTGCCGCCCATCTTGCGCGCCTTGCGGTTGCCCAGCAGCAGCCCCAGCGCGCCGCCGGCCAGCGCGCCCTTGCCGAAATCGGCATTCAGCAGCGGCTTGCCGCCGCCCTGTGCCGAGCCTCCGCTGCCTCCGACGAGGCCGCCCATGCTGTCCTGCGCGGTCTTCAGGAGTTGGTCGAGAAAGCCGTGTGTCTTCATGCCGGTGCGGTCCGCTGCGAAAAGGAACAAGCAGGGTGGCCGCTGCCGCCGTGGCCGGCCTGTGCCCGAGGTCATGCCTCCGCGCCACGATTCAGCTGTGGGCCGGTCACGACGCGGCGGCGGACACCCAGGCCGGACCCGCGGCGGGGCCTTGGGCTGGACCTTGGCCCGGGCAGGTGGTCGGGTGGGCGATGCCGTCAGGCCGCGCTGCCGGGCGGGTGAAGGCGGTTGCCAGGCCTGTGCCAGGGCCGGTGCCAGGCCGGTGCTAGGCCGGTGCGTAGGCGCCGAGGGTCCGGCGCAGGGCTTCGAACGCCACCGGTTTGGTCAGGTAGTCGTCCATGCCGGCATCCAGACAGCGTTCGCGGTCTTCGGCCAGGGCATGCGCGGTGAGGGCGATGATGGGCAGCCGGCGCAGGCCGAGCGCGGACTCGATCTCGCGCCAGCGCCGCGTGGCCTCGTAGCCGTCCATGAGCGGCATCTGGCAGTCCATCAGCACCAGGTCCCAGGACTGCGACTGCATCTGCTCCAGCGCTTCGGTGCCGGAGGCGGCGCAGACCACATCGCAGCCGGAGCGCTGCAGCAGCAGCCGCACGAGAGAGGCGTTGAGGATGTTGTCTTCCACCACCAGCACGCGCATGCCGTCGATGTCGGCGCGATCGTCCTCGGCCGCATCGGCCCTGATGGCGTCTGTCTCCGTGCCTGTCTCGAAACCGATCTGCAAGCCGGTTTTCGAGCCGGTCTCCGCGCCTGCACCTGTGCCTGCATCGGTGACAGGGTCTGACGCGCGATCTTCAGATACACCCATGCCCGCGTCGGACGCCGCCGCACCGATGGCGGAGACGCCGGACGTCCCGGTGGGCGCGGGAGCCGTCGCCGCCGGCAGCGGGGGCAGGCCGGGCGTGCCGATCTCGCGCAATCCGCTGGCTGCGGCCGTAGCCATATCGGAGACCTCGTCGGAGGTCTCTCCCGGCGGCAGCAGCACGCGGAAGCGGCAGCCTTCACCGACCCGGGTATCCACCGCGATGCTGCCGCCCATCAGCTGCAGCAGGTCGTGACAGATCTTCAGGCCCAGGCCGCTGCCCTCGTGCGTGCGCGAGGATGAGTTGTCGCCCTGGTGGAACGCGTCGAAGAGGTGGGTGCGGCTTTCGGCGGAAATGCCCGGCCCGGTATCGATCACCTCGATCGACAGCCCGGAGCCGCGCCCATCGGCGAACACCGGCCGCACGTCCACCACCACCTCGCCGCGTTCGGTGAACTTGATCGCGTTGCCGACCAGGTTCACCACCACCTGGCGCAGCCGCGCCGGATCGGCGACGAAGCGGGCCGGCGTGTCCGGATCGAACACCGCCTGCAGGCGCAGGCCCTTGCGCTCGGCCTGGGGCGCGAACATGTCGAGAATCTCGGCGACCAGCGCGCGCGGCGCGAATGGCGCCGGCCGCAGCACCAGCTTGCCGGCCTCGATCTGCGAGAGGTCGAGCACGTCGCTGATCAGCGACAGCAGCGAGCGGCCCGCACGATGGATGGTGGCCGGCAGTTGGCGGTGCGCGGGTGCGTCGGGGTCCTCGGCCAGCAGCTGGCTCATGCCGATGATCGCGTTGAGCGGGGTGCGCAGTTCGTGACTGATGTTGGCGAGGAAGCTCGATTTGGCGCGGTTGGCGGCATCGGCGCTGGCGAGCGCTTCGCCGAGCGATGCGGTCAGCGTTTCCAGTTCGATGCGCTGGGCGATGTTGTTCTGGATGTTGACGCCGATCATGAAGCCTTCGCGCAGCAGGAAGGCCGCGAACACCAGCGCGGCGCCGCCTGCGAGCACCGCCTGGCCCTCGCCGCCCAGCAGGAAGAACAGCGCGAACGGGCCGACGCTGGCGCCGACGTAGCAGGCATAGGCCGGCCACCACGCGCCGAAGCTGCCGATCGCGCCCGCGGGCATGCCGATCAGCAGGAACGCGGTGACGAAATACAGCTCGGTGTGGCCGATCGGGAACAGCAGCGTAGCGGCGGTGCCCCACAGGCCGCCGGAGAGCAGCCCGACGGCGAGCGTAGGCAGGCGCAGGTCGGGCAGCGGCTGTCCGGCGGGTGCGCCGGCCGGGACGTGGGTGCGCCGGCGCAGCCAGACGGCCAGCGCGATGCGCAGAGCCGCCACGCAGGCCACCGCCACCGCCCAGCCCACGATCAGCGGGCGCGGGTGGACATCGGCCACGGCGAACAGGAAGAGCGTGGCCACGCCCAGTGTGGCCAGCGCGCCGGCCAGGCCCTGCTGGAGCACGAAACGCTGGCACTCGCGCACGATCCGGGTGCGCAGCGCGCGCGCCGGATCGTCGGATGCCGCCGCCCGACGACGGCTGTCCATCATGGTCCCGCCATGAGTGTGCTGTCCCCCCGCATCTGCCCCCGGCCTCCGTCCAGACCGTCCGCGGCCGCGGAAACCGCGTGCCGGGGCGGCGATGCCAAAGTCGGAACCTTACCCCCTCGCCGCGGGCGACGCCAAGCCGCGCGCGCTGCGCGGCTTGCGACGGCGCTTCGCGCCGCGCATGCTGGGCGTCGATCCGCGACTGCGGTCACGCTCGCATGCCGCCTGCCGACCCGACTCCCATGTCCACCGTGATGCCCGCGCACGCCTTCGTCGACGCGCTCGCCACCGCGCCCGACGGCGCGGCGCTGGCGGCCGCCTGCAGCGCCTTCGCCGCCGCCCGCCGGGACGGCGCTCCGCGGCCGGCAGGCGGGGCCTTCCGCACGGCGGTCGCTGCGGCCCTGCGCACGCATCTGCAGGCGCTGGGCGATCACCCCGACTACCGCGCCTGGCTGCAGGTGTATTTCGGCGAGCGCCGCGCGAGTTTCCGTTCGCCGCTGCAGCAGCCGGGCTGGCTGTACTACCCCTCGCTGCCGCCGCAGGCCTGGTTCGCGACCGACGAGGTGCCGGGGCTGGTGCCGCTGCGTGCGCGGATCGCCGAGGTGGCGGCCGAGCTGCGCGCCTGGCTGGGCATGCCGCGTGCGTTCGCCCCGTATGTCGAGGCCGCCGCCGCGTGCGATGCGCGCTGGAGCGCGCTGGCCGGCGACCCGCGCTGGTCGGCGATCCACCTGATCCGCGGCGGCGTGCGCGACGAGACCGCACTCGCCGCCCTGCCGCACACCGCGGCCCTGCTGGCCGGGGCGCCGCTGGCGCAGTGCCCGCCGCATGCCCCGGAGTGTTTCGTCTCGCGGCTGTTCCCGGGCGTGGTGCTGCCGCCGCATCACGGCGTGTCCAACATCAAGCTCACCGTGCACCTGCCGGTGGAGCTGCCCGGCGCCGGCTGCAGCATCACCGTCGGCGGCGAGACCCGGCAGTGGCGCGAGGACGATTTCCTGATCTTCGACGACGCCTTCCTGCACAGCGCCGAGAACCGCACCGATCAGGGGCCCGCCGCGCAGCCGCGCACGGTGCTGATCTTCGATGTGTGGCATCCGCGTCTGCACCCCGCCGAGCGCCAGGCGCTGGCGCAGGCGGTGCAGGCGATCGACGCGGTGATGGCGGTGGCGGGCGACTGGTTCTGAGTGACTTGCTATGAAGGCCGGTGTTCAAGGCCGGCCCTGAAGGCGCGTTGCGACGATGGGCCCCCGTGGCGGTGGTGGTCACGATGGGGATGGCGATCATCCGCGGGTCTGCGCCTCCGCAGCGTGTGCTTTCTCTGATTACACCCCTCTTTTTCGACCCTCTTTCTTCGACCGTTCCGGAGTGACCCGATGGCAGTTGCAGGCGAACGACCGCGTCGAACCTCCCGCCGGGCGCAGGGCCGGATACCGGATGCGGCCGCAGGGCCCGCGGGGGCGGCACCCGTGACCGCGATGCAGGACGCACAGGGCAATGCGGGGGAACGTCGGAAACAGGCACCCGGTCCCGCGCTCGGGGCGTATGCCGCCAATGAGCTGCGCCAGGCGGCGGCGCTGCTCGACCTGCCCGGCGATGCGCGCCACGAGGGCGTGCACCAGGCGCGCAAATCGATGCGCCGCGCCCGCGCCTGCCTGGCCCTGCGCGCGCGCGGCGACCGCGCCGACACGGCGACCGGGCACCGCGTGGCCGCGCTGGATGCCGACCTGCGCGCGCTGTGCCGTGGGCTGTCGTCGGTGCGCGATGCCCAGGCCCTGTGCGAAGCGCTGGAGCGGTTGGCCCCGGACGTGCCGAAACCGGCTGCCCGGCGTTTCGCGCGCATCCGGGCGCGTGCGCTGGAGGCGCGCGCACAGGCCCTCGCGCGCGCGCTGGAGCGCGACCCCGGCTTCGCCCGGCGTCGGCGCAGGCTGGCCGCGCTGGCCGAGGCGGTGGCCGCGCTCGACTGGGCGCGGCTGGATGCCGATGCGCTGGAGCGCGGCCTGGCACGCAGCGAGCGCCGGGTGCGCAAGGCCGGCCGGCATGCCCGCCGGCATACCGACGACGACGCTGGCTGGCACCGCTATCGCCGCCGCCTGCGTCGCCTGCGCCAGCAGGTGGTCGCACTGATCGCCAGCGGTCTGCCGCCGCCGCGTGGGCGCAAGAAGCTGGAAGCCAAGGCCAAGCGTCTGGGCGAAGCGCAGGACGATGCCCTGGTGCTGCGTGCCTGTCGCCGCAAGGGGCTGTTCGATGGCGAACAGCGCACCTTGTTGCGTACACTCGCCCGCGCCCGGCTGGAGCGTGCACGGCGCTGATCGGTGGATCGGACCGCACGGCCCCGGAGCTGTTCGGCATCGGACTGCCGCCGCACCCCAGTCATCCGACGGCAGGTGGCTGCGGGCTTGAGCGTGCTGGTCGGCCCGCAGGTCCGGCTTCCGGTCTGTCCGCTGCAGCGGAGCGGGGGACTTCGCCCTGCGTCCCTGCGCATCGACCGGCCTGGCGCGCGACCCTGGCATGCCTCGCCCCGTTTGTGCGTACACACACAGGCGGGGCGGCATTGCAGCCGGGCATGGACCGGCGCGCAAGGTGGCTGCGGCTCTGCATTTCCACCTACCCGCACCCTTTCTTCTCCCATCGGATACAGGACATCACCGCATCATGAAACGACTCTGCGCATGCGCTCTCGCACTTGCTCTGGCCGGCCCGGCCAGCGCGACCGACTGGACCGGCTGGTACGTGGGTGGCCACGTCGGCTACGCCGACGGCGATGCCGACACCCGCGCCACTCTGGGCGGAGCCTGGGCGTCCGAATCCCAGGCCCTGCGTGACGAAGTCGCCGGCGGCCTGTCCGCGGACCTCGGCCCGTCCGGCGCGGCCTACGGCCTGCACGTCGGCTACGACCACGGCTTCGCCAACGGTCTGCTGCTGGGCGGCGAGCTGGAATACAGCACGCTGGATCTGGAGGAAACCCGCGTCGACGGCCCGCGTCCCACCGCGACCTTCCCGAGCCTGAGCTACACCTATGCGCACGGGCTGGAGATCGACAACAGCCTCGCCCTGCGCGGCAAGATCGGCTACGCCGGTGCGCGCAACGCGATCTATGCCATTCTCGGTGCCGCCCGGGTGGACGTGGACACCGCCGCAGGGATCGGCAGCAACGGCGGCTACGCCAAGGCCGGTGGCGCCTCGGACACCGAGACCGCGGTGGTCTACGGCCTCGGCTACGCCTACGACTTCGGCAACGACTGGACCCTGCGCGCCGAGCTGACCCGCACCGACATCGGCGATGTGAAGTTCCAGGCCGACTATCTGCCGGGCAGCACCTTCACCAGCCCGGCCTACACCGAGTCCTTCCGCCAGGACATCGCCTTCGACGCGCTGCGCGTCGGCCTCAGCTACCGCTTCTGAGGCACCGGGGCACGGGCCGGCCTGCGGCAGTGCGGCGAGCGATGTCCGGCCCAGTGGCCGGCATCGCTGCCGGCTCCGCTTCCGGCCCTGCCTCCGGCCGCACCGTCCCGCCATTCGCCGATCCCATCGCGCGCCTGCCGATGGTGGCCGGGCACCCCGACACACCCGCTCCGGCGGGTGTGTCGCTGTCTGCGGGCAGGTGGATCGCGTCCGCTGCGCGGTGGCCGCGCCGACGGGTCATTCCCCGTCGGGCTGCAGGCGCTGCGTGACCTCGGCCGCACGCAGCGGCACCACGGCCTGTGCATGGCCGGGCGCCTCCACCCGCACCGATGGTTCTGTCGCGGCATCGAATCTCAACCAGCCGCCGGCATCGGTGGTCAGCGTCCATGGCGGCAGGGCGCCGGCGGTGTCGAGCACCTGAACCGGCGTGCGGGCCAGCGGCCCCGAGGCACCCAGCAGTTGCACCCGCACCGTGCGCGGTGCCCGCACCGGCGGTGCCAGGCCCGTCCGGACCTCGCGCGGGGCATTGCGGCCGTCGGCGATGTCCACCGCGGCGCTGTGCAGGAAGCGCCAGGGCGAGACCGCAACCGCCAGGCGGTATCGGCCCGTGGACTGGATCGACACCGCGACGCCGGACGGCCGCGCCACGAAGCGTTCGGCCACCACCGTGCGCCACGGCGGGCGGTCATCGCTCCCGGCAGGCGAGCTCTTGGCAGGCGTGGTCTCGGCCTGCTGCAGCACATGCACGGGAGGCGGCGTACCCGCATGGGTCGCCGGCGCGGACGAGCGCCCGCCGCGCAGGCGCGCCTCGGCCGGAAGCCCGTCCACCACCAGCCAGCGCAGGGGCTCGAGCGCCACGGTGCGCAGGATCTCCACCGGCCCGACTCCGGCCTGCACTGTCCGGGTCGTATCGATGCCCGGGGTTGCCACTGACGCGTCGGACGCCTCGTCGTCCAGGCGCAGGGTGAGCGGGATGCGTTCCGGCCAGGCCGGGAGGTCGACGGTCTGGTCGACGGTCTCGTCGTCCGCGCGTCCCTGCGGGAGCGGCTGCGCCAGCCGCAGGTCGAAATGCAGCGGCTGCGCCGGGTCGACGCGCGCGATGCGATAGCTGCCGTCGGCCTCCGCACCCAGCCGGCGCTCGCCCTCCGGTGCGATCCACAGGACCTCGACGGGACGCAGCGCGCGTCCGCTTCCCGCCTCGACGAAGCGCAGCCGCAGAGCAGTGGCCAGCGCCGTGCCGCGCCGCAGGCTGTCGGCGTCCACCGTCAGCGGCGCGAGCTGGCCCGGCACCAGCGACAGCCGCCTGCGCATGACCTCCACGCCTTCGACCAGCACCACGGCGTCCACCGGCCCCGGCGGGAGCGGCGCGATGGTGCTCTCGCCCCCTGCCCGCGCCTCCGCGGTCACCGCGAGCGGAGTGTCGTCGTAGGCCGCCAGCAGGTCCGGCGCGACCCGCCGCAGCAGCGGCTGCCAGTCGGCATCGCGACTGCCTTCCACCCGGCGGAACTGCAGCGCGATCCGTGGCGTGTCTGAAGGCCGGCCTGAAGCTGAGCCGGCTCCATCCGATGCATTCGCAGCGGCGGCGACGACCCGCACCCGAAGTCCCGAAGCCAGCTGCGGGCGGACACTTTCCGGGATTCGGTCGGGAGTGAAGCGGGCGTCGTACCAGCGCAGGCGATCCTCGGACGCCGCCTGCAGCACGTAGGCATCGGCCGCGGGCAGACGCAGCGGGCCCACCTCGACCGTGCCGGCGTCGCCCCCGGTGTCGGTGATGCGATGCGCCGGCGCATCGACCCAGCGCACCACCGTCGCCATGTCGGCATAGGCCCTGGGCCCGGCCCCCCGCATGCCGCCGCGCACCCAGGCGCGCCAGGTCTCGGCGTCCTGTGCCGCGACTTCCGCGATGCCGATCCTGACCGAGGCCGGGTCGGCGCCGGCGCCGTCTTCGGGCAGCAGGCGGATGCGCAGTGCGGAGAGGCCGGCGGCATCGGCCCCCGACGCGGTCGGGGCGCCCCCCGCGGCGGCGATGGATGGCGGCGGCGTGGCCGGTCGCAGCCAGCGCCACAGCCCGATGTCTCCCAGCGCCAGCACGGCGCAGGCCAGTACGGCCAGCGCCGTGCGCGCGCGGCGGCCGGCCGGAGCGGAGGAAGGCGAGGGGAGGGGCGCTGTCGTGGGCGACATCAGGGCCTGCCGCCGCATGGCGTCGCGCGGGCTTCGGTGCGGGTCGGGGCGCCGCTCGCGGGCGGTACGGTCAATCCGGGCGGTACGGTCAATCCGTATCCGCGCTCGAATACAGATTCAGGAAGATCGGCGCGTGGTCCGATACGCCGTTGCGGAACGCGCACATGTCGGCGATGTAGTCGCGGCCGGCGCTGGAGTATTCGCTCACGTAGCTGGCCTGGAACCAGAAATGGTCGTAGGCGTTGGCGAAGGCGCAGCTGGTGTTGATCGAGGTCTTGTCGTTGACCTTCCAGCTCACCGTCGGCGAGACGCCGGTCAACGCCGTCCACCACGGCGAGGTCGCATCGCGGTTGTGGTCGCCCAGCAGGATCACGTCCTGATCGCTGGTGCTTTCGTTCTGCACCGCCTTGAACACGTTGGCGATTTCGGCCACTTCGGCCTGGCGCTGCGCGGTGGTGCCGAACACGGTATGCCAGTTGATGAAGGTGTAATCGGCGCCGGTCTGGATGTGACGCACGCGCACGATCTGCGGTTCGCGCTCGAACTTGTCGCCGCTGTCGGCCCACACCGTCGCCGACAGCAGCTGTACGCGATCGGTGCGGAAGAACACCGCGTAGCGCTCCTTGTAACTGCTGCGGCCGATCGCCGCGCTGACCCGGTAGTCCCAGTCGTAGCCGCTGACCGACTCCAGCGCGGCGTTGATGCTGGCCGCGGATTCGGCGTACATCACCTCCTGCGCGAAGGCCAGATCGATGCCGTTGGGCGAGGACGAGGTCGCGGCATTCTGCTGCCACAGCTGGCGTGCATAGGCATTCCAGTCCTGCTGCCCGCTCCAGCCGGCGTGCAGGGTGTTCCAGGACACGGTGCGCAGGTACGACTGCGCCTGTGCGCTGAGGGCGGAGCAGGCCAGGGCGAGGCCCAGCATGACGGCGGCGTGGCGCGAACGGATCGGCATGGCGGAGTTCCTTCGGCGGATCGCGGGAGGGAGTGTGGCGGCAAAGTCGGACAGTCTCCGGGCCGGATGTGTCCATTGCATGTCGTGTCCATGGCGTGTCGCGTCCACTGTCGTGGCCCCATCGCGCGGCGTCCCTGCCGATGACGGCCCGCCTCCGGCATCCTAACGGCTGCCGGGCCCCGAGGCATGCCGCACCGCGTCACACCAACACGCTTGCATGCGTACCCACACGCGCCCACACGCGCCCACGCGCCCACGCGCCCACGCGCCCGGGCGTCACGCGGAGTGGGAGATCGCACGCGTCCGGCTCCGCTCACCTGCGGTTTGCCCACCTGCTAGCCTGTGCCACCCCCCGATGTCCGGTTGCACCATGTTCCGCTGGTTCGAATCCCGTCTGCCGCCTTTCCCCGACACGCCGCCGGCGCAGCCGCCGCGGACGCTGGTCGCGTTCTGCCGCCACTACACCCGCGGTGCCGAAGGCTGGTTGCTCGCGATGGCCGGCCTGAGCGCGCTGCTGGCGGTCTCGGAGATCGTGCTGTACGCCTACGTCGGACGCCTGGTGGATACCCTCGGCGCGCGCACGCCCGCGGAGTTCTTCGCGATGGAGGGCGGCCGGCTGGCCTGGATCGCCGCGCTGGTGATCGTGGGCATGCCTGCGATCGGGCTGCTGTGGTCGTGGATCACCCACCAGACCCTGCTCGGCAACTACCCGATGCGCATCCGCTGGAACGTGCATCGCTATCTGCTGCGCCAGTCGATGCGCTATTTCCAGGACGAATTCGCCGGGCGCATCGCCACCAAGCTGATGCAGACCTCGCTCGCCGTGCGCGAGACCGTGGTCAAGCTGCTGGATGTCGGCAACTACGTGCTGGTGTATTTCACCGGCGCGGTGGTGGTGGCGGCCAGCGCCGACCTGCGGCTGATGCTGCCGTTCCTGGCCTGGCTGTGCGCGTACGCGCTGCTCATGCGCTGGTTCCTGCCGCGCATGCAGCAGGTCTCGGCCGACCAGGCCGACGCGCGTTCCACCATGACCGGCCGCGTGGTCGACAGCTATACCAACATCGCCACGGTCAAATTGTTCTCGCACTCCGCGCGCGAGCAGGCCTACGCGCGCGATGCGATGGACGGCTTCCTCGGCACCGTGCACCGGCAGATGCGGCTGGTGACCGTGGTCAACGTGAGCAACGACCTGCTCAACATGCTGCTGCTGACCTCGGTCGCCGCGCTCGGCCTGTGGCTGTGGAGCGAGGGCGCGGTGAGCGCCGGCGCGGTGGCGGTGGCGGTGGCCCTGGTGCTGCGGATCATGGGCATGTCGCAGTGGGTGATGTGGGAACTGAGCGCACTGTTCGAGAACATCGGCACGGTGAAGGACGGCATCGCCTCGATCGCGCTGCCGCCCACCGTGGACGACGCGCCGGGCGCACCCGCGCTGGCGGTGCCGCGCGGCGAAATCCGCTTCGAGCGGGTCAGCTTCCACTACGGCAAGGGCGGCGGCGTCATCGAAGCGCTGGATCTCACCGTGCGGCCGGGCGAGAAGATCGGCGTGGTCGGGCGCTCCGGCGCCGGCAAGTCCACCCTCGTCAATCTGCTGCTGCGCTTCCACGACGTGGAGGCCGGCGCGATCCGCATCGACGGCACCGACATCGCCACCGTGCGGCAGGACAGCCTGCGCGCGATGATCGGCATGGTCACCCAGGACACCTCGCTGCTGCACCGTTCGGTGCGCGAAAACATCCTCTACGGCCGCCCCGACGCCAGCGAGGCCGAGATGCTGGACGCCGCGCGCCAGGCTGCCGCGCACGATTTCATTCTGGAGCTGGTCGACGCCGAAGGCCGCCGCGGCTACGACGCGCATGTCGGCGAGCGCGGCGTGAAGCTCTCCGGCGGCCAGCGCCAGCGCATCGCCATCGCCCGCGTCCTGCTCAAGAACGCGCCGATCCTGGTGCTGGACGAGGCGACCTCCGCGCTGGATTCGGAGATCGAGGCGGCGATCCAGGACAACCTCTACCGGCTGATGGAGGGCAAGAGCGTCATCGCCATCGCCCACCGACTGTCGACCATCGCCGCGATGGACCGGCTGATGGTGATGGATCGCGGCCGCATCGTGGAGCAGGGCACGCATGCGGCGCTGCTGGAGGCCGACGGCGTGTACGCGCAGCTGTGGCGGCGGCAGTCGGGCGGGTTTCTGGGCGAGGACGCGGATCCGTCCGCCCAGACCAGCTGAATCCGGCCCGCCACGGCCGGTGCACGCGCCGGCAGGTCGGGGGCCGGCGCGTCATCCTGCTCTGATCCGGATGACGCGGGACACCGCGCGTCCCGTCGCGAATGGTCATGGCGGCATTCATCCGGCCGTCCCGGGTGCGTGCTAGCCTCGATTCGACTCCGACACTGGCATTCCCCCCGAGGCAGGTCCGATGTCTTCCTTGTCCGCTCCCCTGCCGCGCCTGCGTTCCATCAGGGCGGCCGCCATCCGCGGCGGCATGTCCGGCATTCTTCTCTCCCTTCTGCTGACGGCCTGCGCCATGCAACAGACAGCCACATTCGATTCCGACGCCTGGAAGGCCCAGCGCGGCGCGCCGCCGCTGGAAAACCGCAGGCCCGCCATGGTCTCCGACCTCGAGCCCCTGATCCAGGTCGACATGCCGCGCGCGGATGTGCTCGCCCTGCTGGGCGAGCCGGATTCCACGCGCCGCGACGACAAGGACGCGGCGCTGTCGATCGACATCTACGAGCTGGGCGTTTCCGGCGTGGGTGTCGACGAGGAGTTCTACGAAATCCGCTATCGCGACGATCGCGTCGCGTCGCGTCGCTGGTCGCGCCGCTGACCGGCGCAGCCGCACGGCAGCCTGCCAAAGCAGCCTGCACGATCGAGCCAAGGAGCAGCCCATGAGCGATCCACGTCCGAACCTGTCCGATGTCCGCACCAACTACCAGGTCGCGGACGATGAGGTGATCACCTATCGTCCGCGTGTCTTCGGCGCGGTCGACATCCCGTTCACGGATGGTCGGCAGATGACGAAGACCGAAGGCGAACTGCTCGACCGCCTGACCCGCGACCGCGGTCTGCTCGGCCTGCGCGATTTCCGCGACATCGCCACCGACGCGTTCGCCGAGGGCGAGCGGCGCTTTCCGAACAACGCCGTGCCTTCCAACATCCCCGCCGAGCGTGCCGGCGAATGGCAGGGCAACGACGGCCATCGCGACGCGTTCCGCCATGCGTTCTGGAGCGCGCGTCTGGCGCAGGAATACGGCGCCGACTGGGCCAAGGCCTTCACCACCGCGCACGAAGGCCTGCCCGGCAATGTGGCCAACCGCGAGGCGATGGACCTGTACAACAATTCCATCGGCATCCAGGTCGGGGCCGCCAACCGCAACGCCACGCCCGACCAGCTCGCCAATCTCATCCAGCAGCAGCTCGATCAGGGCAAGCTGGTCGTGGTCGACCGCAGCGGCAACCTGGAATGGAGCGATCGCGTCCGCGTGGGCCAGCACGGCCTGTCGCCGGACGATGTCATCGGTCCGAAGCTCAACACCCCCGGCGCGGTCTCCACCGACAGCCGCGCCAGCCTGGACCGTCCCAACGCGCCCGGCGATCAGGGCACGGCCTACGCGGCGCTGGACCCCAACGTCGCCGGCATGCGCGAGAGCCCGATGTACGGCCAGGTGGTGAGGGCGATGGAACAGCGCGGCCTGGAGGGCGATCAGCTCGCGGCGAACCTCTACGCGGGCGCAAGGCAGGCCGGGATGACCCAGGTCACCGACATCCATGCCGGCAACCCCATCACCGATGCGCGCGGCCAGCCCGACCGCAATCTGTTCGTCTTCGACGGCACCCAGGGACCACTCGGCCCGAACCATGTCGCCGTCAGCGAACAGCAGGCCCGGCAGACCCCCGAGCGCGAGGCCGCCGTGGCCGCCATGCAGCCCCTGCAGCAGCAGAACCCGGCGATGGCGATGGAACAGCCGGAGATGCGGCGCGGGATGGCGTGAGGCCTGCACACGCGTTCAGGCCTGGCTCGTCGGTCGTCTGCCGATTGCCGCCGCACAGCAACGACCAAGCCCGCAGCGATGCGGGCTTCGTCGTTTTGCTTCATGCACAGCGCGAAAAACGGGGGTGATTGGCTCGACACATCCGTGTGCTTCGGATCGGCAATTTTGCACATCCGAAGGACCCCCGAGTCGGGTGTTCTCATCCCCCTCTCCCGGGCTTGCGGCTGAAAGCGACGAAGCCCGCACATGGCGGGCTTCGTGAAAACTGGCGGAGAGAGGAGGATTGACTCGGCACATCCATGTGCCTCGGCCCTGCGGGCCGGCTTCGCCGTCCACATCGGCAGTCCTGCCGATGTGTCGAACCGAGGGGCTCTCTTCAAGTCCACTCGCACCCCCAGATACGCAAAAACGCCCGCGCGAGGCGGGCGTTTTTGCGTATCTGGCGGAGAGAGGGGGATTCGAACCCCCGAAGCGCGGTTTAGACGCTTACACACTTTCCAGGCGTGCTCCTTCAACCACTCGGACACCTCTCCGGGACGCTGCCGGCCGGGTCCCCTGGCCGTAGGCGATCCCTATTCTAGCCCGCCGGAAGGTGAACGGACAACAAAGCCGGTCGGCGGGGCCGGGACGGCGGGTCGGGGGCGGGCGGGGCATGGCATCATGTGCCGATGTCTTATCTCGTCCTCGCCCGCAAGTGGCGCCCCAAGCGTTTCGCCGAACTGGTCGGGCAGGAGCACGTGGTCCGTGCGCTCAGCAATGCGCTCGATACCGGCCGCGTGCATCACGCCTTCCTGTTCACCGGCACCCGCGGCGTGGGCAAGACCACCATCGCCCGCATCTTCGCCAAGTCGCTGAACTGCGAGCGCGGCACCTCGGCCGACCCCTGCGGCGAGTGCAACAGCTGTCGCGACATCGATGCCGGTCGCTTCATCGACCTGCTGGAGATCGACGCGGCCAGCAACACCGGCGTGGACGACGTGCGCGAGGTCATCGACAACGCGCAGTACATGCCCTCGCGCGGCCGGGTGAAGGTCTACCTGATCGACGAAGTGCACATGCTGTCGAAGAACGCCTTCAACGCGCTGCTGAAGACGCTGGAGGAGCCGCCGGGGCACGTGAAGTTCCTGCTCGCCACCACCGACCCGCAGAAACTGCCGGTGACCGTGCTCTCGCG
>ERZ1066121.427-NODE-427-length-38899-cov-8.864998_pt1 | contig 38899 bp, 37 predicted proteins | sample MGYA00382768_ERZ1066121 | MGnify/ENA primary metagenome ERZ1066121 (study PRJEB33369, sample SAMEA5778351) | biofilm metagenome | biome: Industrial cooling water; feature: Water cooling tower basin; material: Biofilm | place: United Arab Emirates | collected...
GTGGCGATCGAGGCGTTTGTGGGGTTGTTGGGGGTCACAATGGCAACGGGGTTGATGTTTGCGCGTTTTGCCCGTCCGACTGCGCGGGTGATGTTCAGCAATGTTGCGGTGATCATGCCTTACAACGGCCAACCAACCCTGATGTTTCGGGCGGGGAATCGGCGGGGCAACCAAATTCTGGAGGCGCGGCTGTGGGTGACGTTGATTCGAGAAGAAACAACCGCCGAAGGGTACACGATGCGGCGCTTTTATGACCTCAATCTAGTCCGCAGCCAAAGTCCGTTTTTTGTGCTGACGTGGACGGCGTTCCATCCGATTGATGCGACCAGCCCGCTATATGGCGAAACCCCAGAGTCATTGGCTCAGAGCACGGCGGAAATTTTGGTGACGTTGACGGGGCTGGATGAAACGGTTGCTCAAACTGTGCATGCACGCCATGCCTACTCGGCTCGCGAGATTTTGTGGAACTATCAATTTGTGGATGTCTTTTCGGTATTGCCGAATGGGCAACGAGTGATCGACTATACCCGTTTTCATCACGTAATGTCGCTTTCTCAATAAATTAGGGAACTATAGAAAAATCCCTCATTGTCATCCTGCTGGTGGATGATTGCCTGGGGTGAGGGGCGATCGCGGTGCTCAGCCTTTTCTAGGTTTAACCGTAAATGGGGTCGTGCGTGTCCCTCTACACACTGAAGCTTGAAGGAGCTGCTTGCCATATGAATATCCCAAATCCAAATTCGACTCCGATGACTGTTGCAGAAGCCGATGAGTTGGCTCGGTTAAAGGCATTAATCGATTTGGCGGTTGAAGATGGCAAAATTACCCGCAGTGAGCTGAACGCGATCCGGTCTGCGGCCTTGGCCGATGGTAAGTTGACGGCGGAAGAATGCGCGTTGTTGAGTTCGATGATTCTTGAAAAAGTGAAGACGGGCGAGATTCGCATGGAATGGTAGGACAAGGGGATTGAAATTGGGGTGAAGTCGCGATCGCTGCGCGTGAAGCTTTTCCTGGTTGTGCGAGGGGCGATCGCGGGAAAGATTATGATTGGAACGTTGCATCTCAACGCTGGTAAACGCTATCTGCAAACTTCTGCAAATTATCAATCGAAGTGCCCATGACCCGAATTTTATTGACTGGCGCTAACGGCCAAGTTGGGGAAGAACTCCAGCACACCTTGCAACCCCTGGGTGATGTGATTGCTATTGATCGCACTCGTTGGGATATGGCGGATCCAGAAGCGATTCGGGCCATCATTCACACAGAGCAACCAAATTTGATTGTCAACGCTGCGGCCTACACCGCCGTAGACAAGGCTGAAAGTGAAGCTGAATTAGCCCATCTGGTGAATGCCACCGCGCCCCAAATTTTGGCTACGGAAGCGCACCGGATCGGCGCAGGGCTGATTCATATTTCTACGGATTATGTGTTTGACGGCACGAGTAGCACGCCTTACTTAGAAACGGCCCCCACCAACCCCTTGGGCGTGTACGGGCAATCGAAACTGTTGGGCGAAACTGCGGTTCGGCAACACTGTCCGCGCCACATGATTATTCGCACCGCGTGGGTCTATGGGGTGCAGGGCAAGGGCAATTTTGTGAAAACGATGTTGCGGGTTGGTGCCCAACGGGATGAGTTGCGAGTTGTGACTGATCAAATTGGTGCCCCTACGTGGGCAAAGGATTTGGCCTTGGCGATCGCTCAATTGGCCCCCCAATTGACGGCTGAAACTGCTGGAACCTACCACTACACCAATAGCGGCGTGTGCAGTTGGTATGACTTTGCCGTCGCGATTTTTGAAGAAGCTGCGGCGTTGGGCTTGCCGTTGCAAGTTCAGCGGGTAGTCCCCATTGCCACTGAAGAGTACCCCACCCCGGCCCAGCGACCTGCCTTTTCGGTGTTGTCGTTGCGGAAAACGGCGGCCTTGTTAGGCGCACCGCCCCCGCATTGGCGACAAAGCTTGAAAAAAATGTTGGTGGAATGGCAAGCGACGATCGCGGCTGGCGAGGGCTAGTCCCAGTCATCCCCGGCGGAGAGCAGCGATCGCTCCACTTTGGGGAACCGATAAAAGGTGTTGCCCTCTGGATCGATTTCTGGGAGGGCCGAAAACGCACGGGCCTGGGTTTCTAAATAGTCCTTGGCGGGTTCCGCATCGACTCGCGCACTGGCCGCCAGTTGAATCAACGTGATCACGCCGCCATCCCGTTCCAGCAGGTAATAAAAAGCTTCCCGCAAACGGCGTTGTTGCTGGTAGTTTTTGGCCCACGTCAACAGCGAAAAGCTAATAAGCGCCGCGCCACCAAATCCCAATAACCACTCCAACACAGCCATAGACCAACATACGCAATAGCAACCTATATCCTAAACCGGATCCTTTTCCTCAGAGTGACTTTGGGCAACATTGGCGCTTTAATGAAAGGCTTGACGGGTTGTTTTTGTGGTGATTTGTGGCTGTGCCATGCCCTTGATGAAGTCTGCAATTTGGCGATCGCTCCTGCCTTTTTTTCTGATCTTAGGAAGTTTGCGCCTGGGTTTTTGGTTGACCACCTTTCCCAATCCTGACGAAGCCTATTATTGGTTGTGGGGGCAGCATCCCGCCTTTTCCTACTACGATCATCCGCCCTTCCAGGCATGGATCCAGGGTTTGCTCACAGCGGTTTTGGGGCAGTCATTTTTCTCGCTGCGGCTGGCGAATGTGTTCAGTAATGGGCTATTTCTTCTTACCTATTACCGCATTACCCAATATCTCTATGGGCCGCAAGGGCTGGCAGCGTTGGGGGTGGCGATCGCGTTGCTGTTGGCGGCACCGTTGTACTTTTTGTTTTTTGCCCTGGCATGGCATGACCATTGGCTGATCACGTTTTCCCTGTTGGCGGCCTTTCAATTCATCCGATTTTTAGATTCCTACACGGCGACGCAACCGGGCGAGAGTCAGCGGTTATATCAAGCCGCAGTCTGGTTAGGGTTGGCTTTGCTGTGCAAGTACAATGCAATTTTTGTGGGACTGGGTTGTTTGGGAGCGATCGCCACTACGCCCCAATGGCGACCCTTGCTCCGCGATCGCCGATTGTATGGCGCGATCGCCCTGACGCTCTGTTTCCTGGTGCCCATTGTGCTGTGGAATGTGGGCAATGATTTTCAATCCTTCCGGTATTACGTCGATCGCAGCGTAGACGATCGCGGATTTCAGCTTAAATGGGGTCAATTGCTGGTGTTCTTGGGTGTCTCCATCCTGACGGTGGCCCCGGTGAACATTTGGGCGATCGCCAAAACCATCAAACACCCCGTTCCCCTAGTTTCCCCGGCTTATCGGCCTATCGCCTTGTGGATTTTTGGGACTTCGACCCTTGCCCTCATGGTTGTTTCCCTGGTATCTGCTGCGTTGTATTACTGGAATATCACGGCTTATTTATTGCTTTTTCCCCTGTTCCCGCCGCTGTTTTTGTCTCCGATGACGACCGAAGCCGTGGTTGAACCTCGGTACACGCGGCCAAAATTAATCCTGGGAGCCCAGGTGTATGGTGCGGTCTTTGCGGCGTTGCTGGTGTTTCACTATAGTGTGCTGCCGTTGTCCGTCTTTGCCAGTGCGGATAGTGATCCTGACTCGCGGATGCTCTATGGCTGGCCAGAAGTCGCGGCGGCGGTACAACAACAGGCGATCGCCGCTGGCCCAAATTCCGTTCTCATCACAACCGATTATCGCTCGGCCTCGGCCTTAGCCTATCAACTCAACAATCCCCAAGTACTGGCGATTAGCGATCGCGTTGATCAGTTTGACTTTTGGTATGACGCAGCCCAGGTGCAAGGCAAAAATGCCGTGATTTTAGCTGACGACTGGCATCCCTTAACCCCTGCCTTCACTGCACAGTTTCACCAAACTTCAAACCCTGTAACAATTCCTGTAAAGCGATTGGGTTGGTGGGTTAAGAACTACTACATCGTGCGTGGGGATCACTACCAACCGCCTATTATGAAATAGGAGCAATTACCTACTACCCTCTACACAAGGTCTGGCTCCGATTTTTCACGAGATGTTGATACAGCTCATGCTTAACCCACCCAATTGGCTATCGTTATCCATCTGAAAAAACTGCTCAAGTCATGGTAGCTTGAGCCTCAAAGTTGATAATGGCTTTACTTGAAATCCTGCGCCATTTATCGACTCGTTGTATCGTATTGTTTGCATAAATTCATAGTCTGTCTTATAACCTATCTTTTGCGATCGCTTGTCTCTCATTCCCCTTTCAGCTTGGTTGATACATTGGATGACAGACTGAACTGGTCGTAACAGAATGACTAGAAAATCATCAGAAAACCTTAACGTTTGAGTTTCAGATTCTTAACGTTTTAAGGATTGAGAATGACCAAAGTTTAGGGAATTCTGCAATGTCTAGGGCAAGAAACAAAACTAGTTTATTCTAAGCCTAGCGATTTTCTCAGATGATTGATTGCAGTCGCTTTGGGCGATCGCGTGGGTTTGGTTACGTGCAAAAAGAGTGGGTCACAAACCCAAAAAACCTTTCTTTGGAGGTGGCAATGGTCGTTACAAATACACAAGAACTCGAACAACTCATTGCACAAGTTAAAGCTGCACAAAAAGAGTATGCAACTTTTACCCAAGCACAAGTCGATGAAATTTTCAAAAAAGCAGCATTAGCGGCAAATGCAGCCCGCATTCCGTTGGCTAAAATGGCTGTGGCTGAAACCGGAATGGGCGTAGTCGAAGATAAGGTGATCAAAAATCACTTCGCCTCAGAGATTATTTACAACAAATATAAGCACGAAAAAACTTGCGGTGTCATTGAAGAAGATAAATCCTTTGGGATTCAACGCATTGCCGAACCTGTCGGCATTTTGGCTGGCATTGTGCCCACAACGAACCCCACCTCAACCGCAATTTTTAAGGCGTTAATTGCCCTCAAAACTCGGAATGCGATCATCTTTTCGCCCCACCCACGGGCCAAAAATTGCACCATTGAAGCGGCCAAAATTGTGCTTGAAGCGGCGATCGCAGCGGGTGCCCCCGACCATATTATTGGCTGGATTGATGACCCCACGGTGCCATTGTCTCAAGGGTTGATGCAACATCCCGATATCAGTTTGATTTTGGCGACGGGTGGGCCGGGTATGGTGCGGGCGGCTTATTCGTCGGGGCATCCGTCTCTTGGGGTGGGGGCTGGCAATACGCCCGCGTTGATTGATTCCAGCGCCAAGATCAAAATGGCGGTGTCGTCCATTATTCTCAGCAAGACCTTTGACAATGGCATGATTTGCGCCAGTGAGCAGTCGGTGATTGTGCTGGATGATGTCTACGATGAAGTGCGGACGGAGTTTATTAAGCGGGGCGCTTATTTCCTCACGGCGGAAGAGCGGGAAGCTTTGGGACGACAGATGATTGTGAATGGTCGTTTGAATGGGGCGATCGTCGGGCAGCCCGTAGAAGCCTTGGCCGAGTTAGGCGGATTTTCGATTCCGGCAGGCACGCGCGTATTGATTGGCGAGGTGGAAGCCATCAGCACGGATGAACCCTTTGCTTATGAAAAGTTGTCACCGATTTTGGCGATGTATCGGGCGGAAACCTTTGAAGAGGCGGTAAACAAGGCCGAACAGTTGGTTGAGTTTGGGGGGCGGGGACATACGGCGGTGCTATATACCGAACCCTCGAATCTAGACCACATTCGGCGTTTTGAAAATACGGTGGAAACGGCGCGGGTGTTGATTAATACGCCGTCATCGCAAGGGGCGATCGGGGATTTGTATAACTTCCGGCTTGATCCGTCGTTGACGCTGGGCTGCGGGACTTGGGGCGGCAACTCGATTAGCGAAAATGTGGAACCCCACCATTTGCTCAACATCAAAACGGTGGCGGAACGCCGGGAAAATATGCTGTGGTTCCGGGTGCCGCCAAAGATTTACTTCAAGTTTGGGGCGCTACCAGTGGCAATTCGGGAGTTGGCCGGGAAGCGGCGGGCGTTTATTGTGACGGATAAACCGCTGTATGACTTGGGGGCGACGGCGAAACTGGAGGAGTCGTTAGAGGAAATTGGCCTGAAATACGATGTGTTTTATGACGTGGAGCCTGATCCGTCGTTGGATACGGTGGAGCGGGGGCTGACGTTGATGAAGACTTTTGAACCCGATGTCATTATCGCGTTTGGGGGTGGCTCGCCGATGGATGCGGCCAAGATTATGTGGTTGTTGTATGAGCATCCTGAGATTGAGTTTGAGGGCTTGGCGATGCGGTTTATGGATATTCGGAAGCGGGTCTATGAGTTGCCGCCGCTGGGTGAAAAGGCGATGATGATTGCGGTGCCAACGACTTCTGGGACGGGGTCGGAGGTGACTCCGTTTGCGGTGGTAACTGATCGCCGCAATGGCATCAAGTATCCGCTAGCAGACTATGCGTTGACCCCGACGATGGCGATCGTTGATCCGGAGTTGGTGCTTCACATGCCGAAGAAGCTGACGGCCTATGGCGGGATTGATGCATTGACCCATGCGTTGGAAGCCTATGTATCGGTGTTGGCTTCGGAATATACAAATGGGCTGGCGTTGGAGGCGATTCGGTTGATCTTCAAGTATTTGCCCAGTGCTTACAAGAATGGCGCGAATGATCCGAAGGCGCGGGAAAAAATGCACTATGCAGCAACGATCGCCGGGATGGCCTTTGCGAATGGCTTTTTGGGGATTTGTCACTCGATGGCGCACCAGTTGGGGTCGATGTTCCATGTGCCGCACGGGTTGGCGAATGCGTTGATGATTTCCCATGTCATTCGCTACAACGCGACGGATGCGCCGTTTAAGCAGGCGACGTTTTCGCAGTATCAATATCCCAATGCGAAGTGGCGCTATGCCCGGATTGCCAGCTACTTGGGTTTGGGCGGTGAAACGGAGGATGAAAAAGTGGAACGGTTGATTGCGGCGATCGAACAACTGAAACGGGAGGTGGATATTCCGGTGGGGATTCAAGCCGTGATTAAGGAAGGGCGGGCGGAGTTTTATGCCCGGTTGGATGATTTGGCGGATCAGGCGTTTGATGATCAATGCACCGGGTCGAATCCTCGCTATCCATTGATTACTGATCTCAAGCGGTTGTTTGCGGATGCCTATGAGGGGAATTTGGCGATCGCGCCGAACTTGGGCAATGGGGCCACCGCTGCTGTCCAGGTGCAAGCTGATCCTCAACCCGTGGGTTAGGTCAATTTTGGCTTGATTGACGTTCTCCATGAATGATTGCCGCGATCGCCAAACCAAAGAATGGCAGCGATCGCGGCAATTTCTTGATTGAAGCAAGATTGCCCTAATCCAGTTGCTCTGGATCAACCCCCAGTTCCCGGAGTTTGGCCGCTAGTCGTTCGGCCCGTTGGTGTTCTTGTTCGGCCCGTTGGCGTTCTTGCTCGGCTTGTTCGGCACTCCACAGCAGCAAGTTGCCGTCGTTATCCCACCACCGGAGCCAGTGCATCCGCTGACCGAGGCGATCGCCCTGCCACAGCCCCAACCATAAATCCAGTTCTGGCAAATGAAAGCGTCCCTGCTCGTTGGCCTTTTGTACCGTGTAAGTTCCTGCTTCCAGTCGTCGCACCTCTAATGCAAGCTGGTAGGGGTCATAGGTGACATAGGTCGGCACTTGCAAAATCTGCTCGTAGAAATACAACTTGCCGTAGGGCGGGGTCGATCGCACCGATAACTCTCCGCCCTCCTCGTCGGACAAAAATTCCATCGCGATCGCGACAGGCTCCCCTTCCAAATTGGGGGTGTAGCTGCGGCGAACTGTACCTGCGGCGATCGGCTGTACCCGTGGCACATAAAGCCAATCCGGGGCTTTTACCACAATTTTTTGGTTCACCGTCGCCACTAACCCAAAATTAGAGACGACTAGCATCTCAGGCGCAATGCGTTGATTGGCCCCCAGCGCATCGGTCAAGGCCGCGGCCAACAGGGGTTGCTGTTGATTTTCCACTGGGTCATCGGGCAAAGAATAAGTTGGCGGCAACGTGTCCCAGGTGACAGTGGGGGCAGATTGCTGCGAGGGAGTTTGAGAGCCTTGGACAACCATGCAACTGCTCCTGCATTGATATTCCGCCGACGCTATGTATTCATAACAGCAGCATAACGCTGATTCTGACCTTCGCTACGGTCTTGAGCAAATGCCTGAATTCAGCCGATTCATTGCCTACAATAGCGGCTAACCCATTTTGCTTCTGTAACTGCTCAGTTTTTCTGTGATCGCGCCCTTGAGTCTGTGGCTGGTGGGGTGGTTTGAGTCCCTGGAACTATGCCCGCTTTCTAGAGTATGCCGTCGAGCGGCGGTTGATCTTGCAGGTGGGGGCCGCTATCGGTTTCTCTACGACTTGCTGCGTGAGCATTTTGCCCGGTTGGAGCCTTAATATTTAGGGTAAACAGCCATCCGCCCAACCACACTTGGCGATCGCCGTGATCGAGCAGCAGAGACGCTCCCGACACCATCGATCCATCGCGCTACGACAATCCAATTTGCGATCCGGTAGCCTATTTTATCAGCCAGACTCCGGTGACATGGTCGGTATGGCAGTGAGTATCAAGGGTACAGAGGAGCTTGAGATTTAGCTCTTCTAGGAGTACGCGATCTCGTTGATGCTGCTCAAACACGGGGTCAATCAGCACCGCCTCCCGCGTCCTTGGCTCAGCCAGTAAATATGTAAATGTCGATGAAGTGGCATCGAAAAGTTGACGAAAAATAATGGATTTATCCATGCTCCACCTTGCTTTTCATGAATAAGCCCAGTTCCACCTTGGCACTGGATGCAAATTTAGAAAACCTCGATTAAGCCGAAGCCGTTGCCAGAGACCGAAAGAAATGGATCATGGTTTGGTCTTCTCCACGAATATGGTGCGCCAGCCACTCGTGCAGAAACTCGGTCAGTTGCTCATCCGGAGTAAAGTCGGCTACTTGGTCAAATTTTCCTATTATCTTGGAAACTTTCTTCAGCAGATTGGCATGGATATGCTGATGACGTTCCAGCCCTGGATAACCACGAGCCTGCATCAAGGCTTCCTCATTTTGGAAATGCTCAATCGTGTGGGAACTGATATTGAGCAGCATGGATTTCAAAACATCACGGCGAACAGTCGTCTGCAACTCTAGGTGCAACTCGTGGAACATTTCAAACAAAACTTGATGCTCTCGATCAATTCGAGCATCCCCGATTCGATATTCCTCTTTCCAGACGGCAATGGGGGTAGGGGTTGAGTTAGACATGGCAAAGAAATCGTGAATTGAACAACGCTTGTAATGGTGAATATCACCCACGACAAAGCTGCTAAAAACTTAAGCTGTGGTCATCTGAGTTGCTTCGGCGGGTTGCTGTACTCGTTCTAACCACTTCTCTGCTTTTGAGTAGTTATCTTTTTGCACCTGCTGAATCGCTTGTTTGAAGTTCAAATGTACGCCCCAGACATCGCTATGGAAGCGGTTTTCCTGCTTCATTTTGTCAAAGAACTCGACCGTTTCGATATGAGAAAGATTGCCCTCAGTTTTGGCGATCGCCATAAACACTGCAAACACATCATCCGCCATTTTGGCATCACCGCAGACATAGTAATGACACTGAGGATGGCTGAGGAGTTGCCATAAAGCTTGGGCATTTTCTTGCATTAAACCTTGCACATAAACTTTTTTGTCGTTGAGTCGAGAGAACGCTACTTGCAAATCCGTTAGCACGCCCTGAGTTTGCCAGGAGGCGAGTTGATCACTATAGAGGAAATCGCTGTGATTACGACAGCCAAAGTAAAGGCAAGCTTCACCCAAGTTCGTGCCTTGATGCTGCAAGGCTTCGCGATATTGCAAAAAGGCAATCAGCGGCGAAACGCCCGTCCCAGGGCCGACCATCAGCATGGGGGCTTGCGGATCGGTTGGAGGACCGAAGCTAGAGGTGCGTGTCCCAATCCGCACATGTGATCCGGGTTGCAATCCTGCGAGATAGTTGGAACATAAGCCCTGACGCACTTTACCCGCATCGGTATGAATTTGCAGCACCCCAACTGTAATTTGGATTTTGCTGGGATGGAGCAACGGACAGGAAGAGATCGAGTACAGACGCGGCTTTTGCTGGGGCAGCAGTTCCAGCAAGGCTTCCAGCGTGATTGCGGCGGAGGGAAACTCATCAAACAGATCAGCCACGCTCATGAAGTTATCGGCGATCGTTTTCTTCAGCGTCACTGCATCCGGATGGTCGTCGCCCTGCCGCAAAATCTCTAACCAAACCTCCAGACGTTGTTTGTCGTGCGGAGTCTGAGCGGATGTCTGCAAATAAGCGAGTAAATCATTGAAAGGTTCTCGCAGAGATAGATCTAACTCTTCTGAAAGTACTTGACCTACTGTGGTTGGTACAGCGATCGCAGGCTGATCGTCGGTCACCGTCCCATCTGAGTTGACGTAACTGGCTGTGAAATAGGTATTTGCTGAGACATTCAAACGGGTACAGAGGCGATCGACCAATGCTGGCGAATTGCAGGGATAAACCGCCACATGATCGCCTGTCTCGTATTGCAAATCAGTGCCGGAAATATCGAAGACTAGATAGCGCGTTGATCGGCTGCCGGGGACAACTTCTTGCAGCAGTTCATCGTTAGCCAGCACAGGCACAGGGATGCCGCGCTCAGTAGATGATGGGGTGGGACGTTGGGGGGAACGGGGGCGATCGGCTTCGCTGAGGTAGGTGACGGTGAGCTTGGGCGCATTGGCTGTCCCCGCTGTGCCTGCGGTTTCATCGGCTCCGAGGACACGAGAGATTAAGTTCAGCCATTGCTTGAAGGTATCCGCCTGTCCTTTGATTTCGTCGCCTTTGTGGAGCGGAACGGCGCAGTTGGCACCCGCTCTAGCTAAGGCTTTGTCCACGGCGATGCCAGCGGCACAGAACTTTTCGTAAACGGTGCTGCCAATCCCTAAGACGGAATAATTCAGACCGTCGAGTGATCCGGCAGGCTGTTGTTTCAGCCATTGCAAGAAGCGTTTGCCATTACTGGGTATGTCGCCATTGCCAAAGGTAGACGTGACGATCAGCAATAGCTTTTCCGAAGCCAAAGCATCCACTGCATATTCATCTAGCGCCATCACTTTGGGCTGGAACTGCTGCAACTGCCGCGCCGCTTTGCGGGCAAATCCTTCAGCCGTTCCGGTTTCAGAAGCATAGAGAATTAGAATCCGATCGCGCTTATTGCCATCTTCATTGGTGGCTGTAATGAATTGCTCTAAATCAATCGTGTCTTCTACATCCCAGCGATCGGCAGCGTGATGATAAGCCGGTTCCAGATAAAAGTCACGCATCTGATGGTGCCACACCGGACAGGCACTGCCCCCCGTTGCTGGAACCACCCACCCCCAGTCGCCCGGACATTCCCGCCCTGCTTTCTTCTCGCGCAGATCATGGGTGAGGAATTGTCGCGAAGCGGTTTGGTGATCCACCATTGTCACCTTCGCTTTCTGGAAGGAATGCAGGATGGCAATATTCAGTTCGAGGGCAACGCGATCGCGCCATAGGGTTTGCTCTGAGCTAGTGTCCAGCTTCAGCACCTGGGCAATTTCCTCCATCTTGTTGTAGCGGTACTCATCCAGGAAATCGCGCATGATTTCCGTATCCATGTACCAGCCGTTGAAGGGAATACAGCCGTAGTGGATGCCGCCAATGTGAACCGAGAAGTTACTAATCGCCGGAATTGCATACCAGCGCATCCCGATCGCTTTAAACTCTGGAACGGTGGGATGCTCGATCGGCACTTCCAGCACTTCGTCTGGCTGCCAGTGATACATCTTTGGCTCTTGCCCCGGCACCTCAATCACCAGCGGCAAAATGTCATAGGCGCTGCGCGGTTCAGGCGGTTGCCAGCCCATTTTGTTGATAATGGCTTTGGTTAATGCCAGGTTGGCCGGATCGCCCATAACGCTACCATCTGGCATTTCGTAAGCGGCATAGCGATACAGTTGCGAATTCCAGAAGCGAGGCCCCCACCGTTCCTTCGGCTGTTTGGGACGAAAGACGGTCATTGTAATTTGCAAATTACCGCCATTGGTGGCAAACTGCGTATGCTCTTGACATTCCCGAAACATCTCATCCGGATCAGTCACCTGACGGCGATCGCGAATTACCATATTACTCCACGAAATCCGCCCCACACATTTCGATGCATTTCGCCAAGCTACCTGCGTCCCGTAGGCCAGTTCTTCATAAGTCTGGGTGTAAGTTCCAGTTGCTTTCACTTCTTCCTGAATTTCTTTCCAGCGGCGCTCTTTATCTTCCGGTTCCCACGCCTGTTCATTAGCAATCAAATCAAGGAATTGCTTGGCTTTTTTCAGCAATCGTTCTTGATTCAACATCGGCAACCGGATCACATCAACAACGCGATCGATGAAGGTATGCCAACCCTGCCGTAACTCTAACGAGAAATTGGGCACATACTTCTCAAACAAATCAAACAGCGTTTCGCTGATGGCAGGATAGGCGCAGGATGGCACATCCGCGAAGCTATGCACCTGCCCCAAAAAGCGCAATTCTTGCAGCATTTCCTCACTGCTGCCAGACCGCAAACATTTCACCAAAAACTCCAACGCCTGAATCAGGTGTAGCGACAGATAATCCATATCTGCTCGTCCAAAAATCGGCAGCACAAAGGGATATTTCTCAAATAGGGTTTGGTAGAACTCTATCCCCATCTGCTGTTTATTCTGACTAAACACCTCCCAACAATCGGCCATTTGTTGCAGCATTGCTGGCGACAGGGCATCATCGTAGCGTTTGATTGCCGTTGCCATTGGCAAAATAATGTAGGTATTAAAGAATTTATAAAGAGCCGAGTTTTCGCCTTTTTGCCGGTCTTCGCGATCGTACTCTTCTAAATAGGGAATTGAGGGCAGCATCCACATCCACACCTGCCGCGCTTTGAGCCAATGCTCAAGCCGCATTCCCACGTCCACGAACAGCTTGCCATAGTCTTCAACCGTATCGAAAAGATCCCCTTTTTCGGGAGGGACTCCCATTAACGGTTCACCAACAATCACCTGTGTTTCCGGCTGTAACTGATGAATTGCATAGTCAAACAACTCGTAGAAAAAGTCGCTGGCACTGTCGATCGCTTCCCAAACAGATACTCTAACTCCGGTGCTTCCAACAGTAGCCGCTTCAGAAACTTTTCCATCTGCAATTCTTTCCAGGCTCGCAGCTTGTTCCACACATCCTTGACGATTACTTCTTCTGGAGGGGTGAGATCAATGTCTGGCGGCAGTTCCACCTCTATGTTCTTGTTCGTTGGTCCGCGTTGCCGCCGCGATCCATTCTGTTGCCCCAACAGTGTCACTGTACTGCTGTTTCCTGCAATCGTTCCTTGGGTCAGGCGGGCTTTGAGCTTCAGTTGGGGTGCCTCAGCCCAGGTCGCGATCGGAAATTCCAGATCGGCGTTGCGGTCGCCATTCAAATACGCTTGTGTCGCAAAAGCGACTGTCCCTACATCCTGCCAGGGGTGACTGATATCCCCTTCCCGACAGCTCAGCGTGAGCGTGATGGTGCAATCTCCCTGGTTTTTCAACTCCACTAACCAGCTAGGTTGCATCCGCGCAAACAAATCGCGTTGCAATGGCGTTTTTCCTTCACCCGATACCATCTCCACTCGGCACTTATATCTATAAGATTTGGTCGCTGGTACATCAACGGCGGAGACTTCGGTTAAATGAATAATGCGTTGAGTGTCGAGCATGTTACAACGATAGGTAGGTCAAGCTGTGAGGTTCGCTAACTCAAAAGCAATTAGCTAACTCAGCATACATTAGACAACTCATGTAAAGTTTTATCTAGCGATCTTAATCAAAGTTTTCGGTTCGATTTATCGCTATGCTTAAGTGTTTGCAATAAGCCTGCCCACACTCCCCAGATGGTAACCCCCAGGAGGAGTGGATATATCAACAACAGATCAACTCGGATATTCGCTTCCTGCGTCAAAAGCACCCACTCCCAGACGGCAAAGGCGGCCCAAACCCCAACCGTCCACAACAGAGACCATGCCCAGTAGCCGCGCCGATATTTCAACCCCAACAGCATCACAATAAACACCATAGCTACTGCTGCAATCCGTTCAGGGTGAGCAATAAAGGGCCTCAGGGGTGCAAATAAAAGCTGTGACAAATCCATAATTCAATTCTGTTCAATCCATTAAGAAGACTAGAAATGTTGCCTCGCTGGTTGTGTGTCGTCCCGCAATCAAAATTCCAGACATGGCAGCTCCATCCCCGATGGTATAAATTCTTAGATCACTCACTGTTGCATCATCGTAGACCACTGACAGTGCCTTCTGAGCTGCATCTGGATTTTCAATCGTGTCTAATAGCATTGAGACTAAGGAGGCTGTGTCTCCGGTGAGCGATCGCAGTTCAGCTACAATGTCGGGGTTGTGAGCATCGTTGCGGCGATAAACCTCTTGCCAGGGAGTCATCCACGCAGCTGCGCCAAACCGCTCCCACAGGTCTCCCAAAAAATAGCGGTAGTGTTTCAGGGCCACTTGTTCCAGATCGGCTGCTGGTTCGACGCGATCGCAGAAAACGGCACTGCCAAATCCAGCTTGATTGGGAGAACCATAAACCGCTTGGAGCGCGGCAATGGAATCTGGGTTTGCGGGTGAGTGGGGTTCAGGCATTTTTCAGAACGATAGTTTTAACGTTATTTTTCCATAAAGGAGAGAATAAGCCCCCTTATCGACCAGGTTGGAGTGCAGGGTTTAGATCTCAAATTGTTCCCCTATCTCTTGGGGGCGCTTCACATGGGTCGGGATCGCGACTGAACAGATTTTAGAGCCTTTCACATAGAGCAACCCTTTCACTGGGCTACTAGGTCTAGCCCGAATGCTATGCGATCGCCCCCTCCACCCAAACAAATCACCCCTCAAAACATCGATCGCCCCTCTAGAATTGGAAGCGCGATCGCCTTGAATGTCTATCGTCCCGTTCAGGTAAAATGGCCCACCCCTACCCCTCCTCGGAGGGGATTGATAGACCGGTTCCTCCTTCAAGGGCCGCTATCGGACTTGTAGAGCAAGATTGACTCCACCGTCCCCTCCTCGGAGGGGTGCCCGCAGGGCGGGGTGGGTCAAATCTACGCCCCTCCACCCAAACAAATCGCCTTTTACAACACCCAACACAAACAACGATCGCATCTCTAAAATTGGAAGCGCGATCGCGGTTGAGACCTCTTGAAAATTGAGCATGTCGAGATTCAGGTATATAGTGAGCAAGCAACCGAAAACAGCCTAATGGTGCAAACAAACAGGTACTTTTTCCCAATCATTGATGAGCCTGCGATAACGTCTCAACCCGCCTCTTTATGAGATAGCTGAGAACGACGAATATCAGCAGCGACTGCAAAAACACAGCGAGTGTGCCCGTCACGAGACTGGGCGACTCGATCACGAGCGGAGCTGCGCTCGGCAGCACATCGCCCCTGGTGCCTACAAGCACCAACCCGGTGTAGTTGTTCACAAAGTGGAGCGCGACAGCCATCCACAGTGAGCCTGACTGGTAAGCCGCCCAGCCGTACAGCAAGCCCGACACAAAATAGGGAGCCAGAGCGAGTGGCCCGCCACCCAGCGACGCGATATTTAAGACATGAGGGGCGGCAAACAACAGCGCCGGAATGCCGAGGAATAGGATCTTGTTGGCGGTGAAGCGCCGGACGAACTGCGTCAGGTAGCCTCGAAAGAACAACTCCTCGGCACTGGCCTGGATGAAGATTCCCACCAGGCCCAAGGCCGAAACGACCAACAGTGTTGGAATGTTAAATTCTGGGTTGCCCTCAACCGGAAGAAGACCAACCACGCTCAACCCAACCGTTGTCAGAACGCTGACAACCAAGGCAACCCACACCCCAGTCAAGAAGTCCCATAACCGGAAGCGCAACTCCGGCATGGCAACACTCCACCAGGGCCGCTTGTGCATGAGCCAGACTATCAGAGGTGTCGCCGCGAAGGGGACGACAAAAGTGAGCAGCATCGCCATCAAACGGCCTGACAAGGACTCCCCATAGTCTGGTACAAGCATGGCAAAGGGGATGATCAATACCAATCCGCCGAGCAACAGCAGGAGAACCCCCGCGATCGCAATGCCAACCGTGTAGCGCCAAAAACTTGCCCTACCCCTGTTCGCCCAACCCAGATACGACCTTACCGCCGGGGCATTCTCGTTCGTCATTCTGCGCCTCCAATCTTGTTTTCTCTCCCTGCTGGGTGGAGTTCAATCTAACTGTGTGGTTCAGCGGTTACAAACAAACCTTGCCACTCCACAAACTGGTATTGGTCTGGTAACGAGCGATCAGTGACTAGATCTCAAATCGCCACCCCCAGCTCTTGAGCACGCTTCACATGAACCGGGACCATAACTGAACAGATTAACGACCAAAGTTCTACCCATGCGGTCTTGATGAAGTCATCGAACTGATCGCCTAATAGTCTGTCAAAGGTTGTCACAATCGCTAGCCCGACGGGGCCGTAGTGTGCCGCTTTGGTTTGATATTGCACATGACGTGCGGCTAAATCTTGGAGCACTGGCATGAGGTTTGGATCAATTTCTCAACGCTGTTGCCCAAGCATTTGATCAATTGATCCTGGTAATAGACTCAGGGCCGCATCGACCATATCAGTCAACATTTTACCCTGTTGAAATTTGTTGCTGAATAGTGACTTCAGTGATGGATCGAGGTCAAATAGAATATCGTAAAACTGCAACCCCCAAAAGCCTACAGGGTCTGCAACTAGCGTTTGCTCTTTGAATAGTGAATAGTCACCAGAGTGAATGATTTGCCAGGATGCTTGGATGCTTTGAAATTGTTCAGGAGCAATGGCTGGATTAGGATTTACATAGGATGGATAATATTGTGCAACATCAATGGGTGTAGACATCTTTGAAATTCCCGCCTGAATTTACAATGAACTTTTAGCAAGACTCCTGGATGATCCGGTTTTTGAGCATAGACCGCTTCAAAGCGTTGAGACGCGATCGCCTGACTCTCTAAGTAATCTGCTCAGATTGCATTGGGTATTGCTTGGCCGCCCAGTCATTAAAGCGGCCTGCATCAATAACGGCAGAGGCAAAGGGTGCCCAAACTCGAAAAGCAGTGCCGTTATCATGGGGAATGCCTCCCATGCCGCAATGAATTGAGGCTGACTGAGCAATATTCATGGAGTATTTTTTAGTATGGATGATGCTAAAAAATGGACACAGCAACCGCTGAAAAAGAGCAGGGTAATATGCAATTAAGGTTGATTAACATAGTCGATCAGAGCGAGCTGATGAATTTTGGCAGCCACTTCAGCCATTGCTCTGGCGTTTTCATAAGAACGACTGGTCAATATAACACGAACCACTTTAGTGCTGTTTTTGCAGTCAGCCCGTAGCTCGATCGCGGTACTTGTTTGGTACACCGTGAAACCTGATTTCGCGAGACTAATCTGCATCTTGAGAACTTCCGCAAAAATAACAATATTCCAATGCTTAAATGCTTGATAGGGCGATGGTGCAGTGGGTAGGAATGTTCGGAGTACGGAGTGTGGCGTACAACGTAAAGGGACTGATTCCGAACTCCGAACTTGAAATAGGCTAACTATTCAGTTGCTAGGAATTTGGCTCAGCTTGTACAGCTGTTGCCCCTTCGACTCCACGCGCAACCTGTTTAGCTTGTTCTAATACGGCTTCAGCATCTGGGTTGTATTTCAACACAACGGTACTACCAGTCTGAGCAACCCATAAACCAACATGATCAGAAATGTTGGCATCATCCAATGCTTTCGCCACCCGCTTTGCCAAGCCACTTTCATCGAAACTACCATCTAGCCCCACCTTTTCGGGGGGGATCGAGTTCTTCTTTGCAGCTTCCTGCACATTGACTTGAGGCGTTGCGGCTGCTTTATCCTCTTCATGCTTTCCAAATAACTTGCTCAGAAAACCCATTGAAACACCTCAATACATTCGATAAAAGATAGAATGAACAATTCAAAGACTCATTCTTCAAGAGTCATCTAATCTGCTTTAGCCACTAAGCCCCAAATGAAAATGAACACGATCGCGCCTAAAACGGCCACGATAATTCCAGGAATACTCAAGGTCGCGCCTGTAATGGCAAAACTGCCGGTTTGCAGTAGGGTCAGTAATGTCCCACCAACGAATGCGCCGACGATGCCCAGTAGTGTGGTCATGAAAATGCCGCCACCCTGCCGACCAGGAAAAATGGCTTTGGCGATCGCCCCAGCAATAAAGCCTAAAACGATCCAGGCGATGATATTAATCATGGTTGAAACCTCACTTAATCCAGTTTTTGTTTGACATTGTCGATCGCGTCATTCGCTGCGTTCTTTAAGTTGTCCAGCACATTAGCGGCTTTGTCTTTCACGTCTGCCGCTGCATTCATAGCGCTTGCCTGCACTTGCTTGGCTTCGCCTTCCAACTTCATTTGATCATCTCCTGCAATCTCACCCGCAGCAGATTGCAACTTGCCTTCGACATCTTTGGCAACTGCTTTGATTTTGTCTTCCATGCTCATGATGACTGCCTCGTAGAAGAGTATTGAACGTTAACGTGAAGTTGTGAATTAGCAAACTCGACCCACTTCAAACGGATTCTTCAATGGTCAATGAATCTACAAATTCCCTTCATTTACCATCGAAAAGATGTAGTTATAAAATTCTGTTCCTGTTACTTTGTTGATCACAACAACGCGACTGGTATTTTTGTCATAGATCACCCGCACTTGTCGATCTTCACCAATGAATGTGTTGCCAGACGATCGCCGCAAGAGGCCCCGATAGAAAAAATCACCTTCTCTAATCTGCACCATAATTGCATTGGCATTTCGTTGTGTCATGTAGGTGATCGGAGTCGGCGATTGGGCAACGATCTCCCTCAGGTCATGGCTTTGGGCTTGAGTGGGGATAATACCCCCGGCAATGATTAACAAACAAACGCCAACGGCACCGAAGATAAATGCCTTAGTTTGCTTGATTGATTGAAATTGAAGATTCATGACCGATATTAACTCCTAATAAAAGAATGAGGCGCATCGCCAATCTACGCCTGAATTAGGGTGAAACCTTGAAAAGTCAGAAGGGCCATAACTTTGATATCCAATAGTTAGCTGTTGGTCAGACGCTAACTATTGGATGGTAGTAGATAGCCTGAATGAAATGTAAGATGTGTTAGGCGTAGCTATAACGCATCCAATCTTTTGACAGCATGGGTTATGCTATCCCTGCCCATCCTATGAAAAACCTGTCTATTTACGACCATCTACTAAGTGGATGGTTGTTTAACCTAAGCGTTGCCTATTGGGGGCGATCGCAATCGGCCTTCGGTGCATACAAAATTGCAGCATAGCGTCCATCCGTTGTGCGAATGGCAACACAATTCCCTGTTTTCGATTCGATCCAATTGCTATAAGCACTATCCGCCTGCTGCGTTGCATTCTGCCAGACATAGCCCCGTTGCCTCAGCGCATTCTCAGCCTGCCCCGCTCTTGCTCCGACTAAATCTGCCAGGGCGGGCACTTCACCCCCAATATTCACACTTGCCGTTCGAGGTAGGGTGGAGGGTTTGTTCCCACTGACAAGACCGCCGATCAATGCTCCTGCCAACGCACCCAGCGCCGTGCCTAGAGAGGGGGCTGGATCGTCATGGGATACGTCGGGGGGGTGTTGAGTGTCTAGTTTGACGGATAAACGCTTATTTTCGCCCTCTTCCTGCCAAGCAAATACGCCTCTATCTGGGCTTTCGGTAAATTGAGCATTATGGATGCCGTCAGACGTTTCTACCTGAAGGGCTTGCTTACTTGGCCCCCGAAAGCGGTATTCTGAGCCATCGTCCAACTCAATAACAAAGATGGTGGTGCTACCCTGCTGTTTTTGCTTTGTCACGCAATGACCGTTAAATACGGTATAAGTTCCGGCGGTCAATTTGCAGCGACCTTGCGCTCTGGCCAAGGTTTCGGCTGAAACAGAATGAGCTAGGGGAAGGAAGTTGGTGGCGATCGCCAACCCACAACTTGTCAAACCAACTAGCACCTGATTTACATTTTTTTGCACAAATAGCTCCTCACCAATCGCAATACATAAACAACTTTAATTCCCAACCAGAATGACTTGTTGATTGGAAAAATTCAAGTCAAATTCGGTTGCCAATCGATAACTGAATCTCAAATATTAGCTCAGAAAAGATTGGTCAAATGTTACCTAGGTAGGTTGGCAGAATATCATGGATTTTAGTGTAAGGCAAAGCTTGGAATTACTAACCGTTAAACCAAATGTTTTAAAGTTTCAGTTATTTTAGATAGCATCATTTCTAGTAATGGCGCTAAAAAATATAATCTGAAGATTGGATGAGTCCATTCTGCTACCGCTGCTTGTGGTCGTAACCGCTGCAAGTTACTCACACATAGCGTTTAAGCCTTGTATCTAGCTTGTTTTCTGAAGTGACAGATGAGGCTTTCTAAGTTCATTTTCTGTGGGATTTCAGTTAAGCGGAACTCAATTTCAGTTAAGTTAGTTAAGTGGCGATGAGGAGAAAAGCAAGACCTCCAATTGGTAGCATAAGCCCGTTGTCGCTCGCAGTTTTGATCTTTGATCCAAGGCTAGAGGGTGCGATCGCCCGTTCCACCCAACAGCTCGACACAGCAACGATCGCGCTTCCAGTTTGGAGGTGCGATCGCATTGGATGTCTGTTGTCCCGTTCCGGCAAAATGACCCACCCCTATCCCTCCAAGGATGGGATTGATGCCACGGTCTCCTCGAATGGGTAGGGGTGGGTATAGGTGGATTATGGCGGGTTTGAGACCCATGCTTCAATTGTCTCCAAAACCTCATCAAGGCGATACAAGATGTCTTCATTGCGAAACCGGAGAAATCTTACTCCCAGCGTTTCAAGCCGCTGCTGTCGGTAGCGATCCTGTTCTTGCGCTTCCTCACTATCGTGAGATGCACCGTCAATTTCAATTGCCAATTTCAATTGCCAATTTCAACTGCTTACAGTAAAAATCCACAATGTATTCATCAATTGGGCGCTGTCGGTCAAAATCGTAGCCCTGCATTTGCTTGCCCTTGAGACACTGCCATAGCAGAATTTCTGGTTTAGTCATGGTTTGGCGCAGCTTGCGGGCAATTTCCTTAAGCCGAGGATTATAGGGAAGAAAGTTCATGAACACTCAAAACCGCTTCTCTCTGTTTTCTACTGACTGTGCTTAAAGTGCCCACTTCTAGCCCAACAACCCCACTCCCACGCGATCGCGCCTTACCCCCATGTCCCCTCCTCGGAGGGGTGCCCGGAGGGCGGGGTGGGTGACAACTCACGCTATAGCAAATGACCCACCCCTACCCCCTCCTTGGAGGGGATTGCTGCGACAGTCTCCTTCCTGCGCTTGCGCCTACGCGATCGCGCCTTACCCCCATGTCTCCTCCTGGGAGGGGTGCCCGGAGGGCGGGGTGGGTGACAACTCACGCTATAGCAAATGACCCACCCCTAACCCCTCCTTGGAGGGGATTGATGCGACAGTCTTCTTCCTGTGCTTGCGCCTACGCGATCGCGCCTTACCCCCATGTCCCCTCCTCCTGGGAGGGGTGCCCGGAGGGCGGGGTGGGTGACAACTCACGCCCCAATGCGATCGCTACTCCGAAGAAAAGCGATCGCACCCTGGATTAAAACTGGGGTAAAAGCGCGATCGCACCTCCGAAGAAAAGCGATCGCAGCCTAAATAAACTCAACCAAGAACTGCGGTTACAGTAACCCAAGTTCTTAGCTGCGCTTAGATAGGTAGAGGTGGGTTAAAGGAAAGGGGTGAGTTGCCAACACCCAAAGCATTCTCGAAAGCTTGTTCGACCGTTCCGGGTGCGAACGGCATTAGACGACCAGAATTAGTGTTGATGATCCCTACAGAAAGAGTCCCATCCGTGACAGTCGTGGGGCCACCTGGAACGACGATGCCACTGGGGTTGCCGCCACCACGAGAACCACCACGAGAACCGCCACCCGATCCAGAGCCTCCTCCACTGGTAGCTGCGGCATTCAGCAAGGCATCCACGGTATCGTAGGTCACGCCGCCAACCACAAAATCTTCAAAGTTCTTGACCGTTACTGTGACTCCGCTCACGCCATTTTGGGTGACCAGCAAATCATCGCCGCTTTTACTAAACGTGTAATTACTTAAACTGCCTGTAAGCTCAAAAACGTCAGTTCCAGCACCACCATCGGCCGTAACCTGGGTTTGTACACCTTGGTTGCTTCCCCAGCTAGATAGTGTCAGCTTATCATTGCCATCGCCCATATTAAACTCAAGCTTACCAACGCCAGCGTCGTCTCGCGTTAATGCGAAGTAATTGATTTTGAAGATGTCATCGCCGCTGCCAGCGCTGTATAGGCTCCTAAATGAGTCTAAGACCATAGATTGAACCAAAAACTGGTCATTGCCGCCGCCTAAGTCCAGAGTGGCAGCACCACCATTGATAACAAAATAGTTAGCAAGGAGACCCGAATTCCAGTCCTTGAAATTCAAAACATCATTACCAGGACCTGTTTGGGCATTACCAGTGTTAAGAGTCCCCGCACTCGTCCCGTCGCCAACGATGTTTCCGGTGGGTGAATAGGGCGTAAACGTATCATTAGATTGATCTGTATAGCCTGCACTACCGAAGGTGATAACCATGAAAATTACCTCATTAAGAGAAAAACGAATTACATTTCTGCATCAGAGTCAGCAGTTGTCCCCACACCAGGATGGTGTGCCACGCTTGACTAGCCATCCTGGTGCAAGGTGTGAGTGTTCGTTAACCAGACTCGAATTTAGTCAAGAAATAGACGGTCAAGCCTGAATCAGCGAACGGATGCGCCAAGTTCCAACTGAGTCGTCACGCTGAAGCCAGCCATCCTGAAGATGACCCCGACTGCGAACCGCCCAGTCCGAAATTCAGCTACTTTATAAAGTTCACACCAACCATTTTCGCCAAGTGAAAATACTGATTAGTGCTGAGTGAACTTAACTAAAGTGCAACGGTTTTATGGCTAAAACCTGTAATTAATGGCTAGTGAATCCGTAGAACCACTGAGCTATCAATCAGTTGTGACTGTAACACCAATTGCAAATATTAATCAACGCAAATCGAGTTTTTAATCACATTTTTCATGGTTTTTTATTAATGAAAGCTATGCATACAAATAGTGTTATACGTGCTTTTTTTAGATAGTTTTAATGTATTTCGTTTAAGGTATTAGTGATTGATTTTAGGATTTCGTTTAAGGCATTTAATTAATTTTATTTGGAATTGGATTCGAGGTTTAACTGCCTAGATTTAACTTAAGAAACTTAAGTGGCTTTAGAGTCAGGGAATTGCTCTTTGGGTAAATCCATCATCGCTTCATCAATCCTTTATCAACCTGTCTGTGGTGAACGGCATTCATCGCCTGACAATCGTTGAGTGAGGTTCAATTGTTGCACCGTGGATTCTAGTGCAACGCGATCGCTCTTCTAAAAAAGGAGGTTGCGCTCAATTTCACTGCCCAACAGTGGACTAATTCACTAATAAATTTAGATGTTTGGCTTAACGCCTTTGATCAGTTGTTTAATTCCACTTAAAGTTAATTCGATGCCGCGCTAATTTCATTTAATGGATTTAAGGGATTTAGCGATATTGTGATTCTATTTATGCATCTTGGTGTATTGGAAAGAAGCTAACTGTAATAGATAATAGGGAAGATTGAAAAGCCAAGGTCAATGTGTTGAACAATGGTTTGGCTTGAAGTGTCTGTTCTTTGCCCCCTTTGTCTCGTGAGTCAGAAACAATCAGGTAAGCGTCAACGAGGAATTGTCCTTAGCGTTCACGGTCGGCAGCGGTTGCGTAAAGCGATTCGCCAGGTTGAAACTGCCGAAAATCAAGGTCAACGGTATACGGCTAAAGAGCTAAGTCAGCGGGTTGACATTTCTGAGGCAACGATGAGCCGCATTTGGTCTGGAAAATCTGGAATTGATCGGCGATCGCTTCAGGATCTCTTTAATGCGCTGGGTTTAACATTGACCGATGCCGATTACGAGTCGCCAAACAAGTCGGTGCTGGAATCGCCGTCAGAAACCGCTTTTCTAGGGCAATTTATCCCGCAGCCAAAGCTCAATGGGGTGAGGTATCCAAGTGGGCCAGTGGCGTTAGATTCGCCGTTTTATATTCTGCGGCCTCCGATTGAAGAACAGGCTTGTACCGAAATTGCTCAACCCGGTGGCATTGTGCGGATTAAGGGGCCGGCTGGATTTGGCAAAAGTTCGCTGGTGTTGCGAGTGGTGGGGTATGCACAACAGTCGAATTATGCGATCGCGTCGCTGGATTTGAAACAGGCCGATCCAGAGATTCTGGCGGATTCTAGAGCCTTTCTGCGTTGGTTTTGTCGGGTGCTGTGTCTAAAGTTGGGCCAGCCCGCCAACCTAGACGACTGCTGGGATGACATTTTAGGCAATACCCTCAGTACGGCGCTGTTTGTGCAAAAGCATATTCTAGAACCCAGTTCTCGACCCGTGTTGCTGAATATGCAAGAAGTGAACCAATTGTTTGCCTATCCAGCGACGGCCCAAGCTTTTTTTCCCCTGTTGCGATCGTGGCATGAGGAAGCCCATCACGATCCGGTCTGGCAACGGCTTCGGCAAGTGATTTCTTATGCAACTGACAGCTATTTACCCCTAGACATTAATCAATCACCGTTTAATGTGGGTTTGCCGCTATTGCTGCCAGAGTTTACGGTTGAGCAGGTTGATCAATTGGCCAAACGGTATGAGTTGGTTCTCAGTGAACCGGAGCGCGATCGCCTGTTTGCCTTGGTCGGAGGCAATCCAACCTTGGTTAATCTAGCCTTTTATCATCTCACTCAGGCAGAACTGAGCTTTGAGGAATTAATTCACACGGCGGCTTTTACCCAAGGTATTTTTCATCCCTATTTGCAACGCTTACTCATACAAGTGCAAGACGGCCCCACCCAAATGGCGCAAATCAAGGCATTGGTCATGAGCCAGGAACCTATTCAGCTTGACCCCGTGCTGGCCTATCAACTGGAGGCTGCCGGACTGGTCTGTTTGACCCCAACCGGGTGGATCATGCGGTTGGTTTTATATCGTGATTATTTGCGTCATACCCTGTTTGAGGAGGATGCCTAAAATCGTTTGGGGGAGTGAATGCATTCATTCAACGATAGCCAGCATTTTCCTATCCACTCAGTTGAGCCAGCGACCAATGAACCAGGGGCTTGAGCCGCTTTAAGCCTGTCTCATTTGGGCAAAAAGACTGTATTGTTTGAGAGGAGTAGGCGTGGGTTTTATGTCTTCCTTTCGCTACAACGTTGGAGGTAGCTTACAAGCTGACTCACCTAATTATGTCGAGCGTCAGGCTGATCTTGACCTCTATACTGCGCTGCAAGCGAGAGAGTTCAGCTACGTGTTTAGTGCGCGGCAAATGGGGAAATCGTCTTTGCTGGTGCGGGTCAAAGAGCGGTTGCAACAAGACGGTGCTCTTTGTGCGTGTTTAGACATGACTCGGTTGGGCAGCAACGGACTCACCCAAGTCCAATGGTACGCTGGCATTATGCATAGCTTACTCAGCAGCTTTGGGTGCTCTCAGCAGATTAACTTTCGGCAGTGGTGGCAAGCTGATCAAGATTTGGCTTTGGTGCAACGGCTAAACCAATTGTTAGAAGAAGTGTTGCTGCTTGATGCTGAAGGGCCGCCGCTGTATATCTTCATTGACGAAATCGATAGTTTGTTGAGTTTGGAGTTTTCTACAGATGACTTTTTTGCCTGGATGCGGTCGTGTTACAACCAGCGATCGCATAATCCCCGGTACTGTCGTCTGACTTTTGCAATATTCGGTGTTGCCACTCCATCTGACTTGATCGCAGATAAACGACGCACTCCGTTTAACTTGGGTCGTGCTATTCCGCTGACTGGTTTTTCACTAACTGAAAGTGCGCCACTTTTACTAGGACTAGAACCTTGGTTAGATCCGCCCTATCAGGTCTTGAAAAGTATTTTGGCGTGGACGGATGGACAACCATTTTTGACTCAAAAGTTGTGTGACATTGCCGTGCAAACTGTGCAGCGATCGCAAACTGTGCCATTAGCATTGTCTGCTGGGATGGCGGAGGTGTGGGTGGAAGATTTGGTGCGATCGCGGGTTTTGGGCAACTGGGAAACTCAAGACGAACCCGTGCATTTGCGGACAATCCGCGATCACCTGTTTTGGTTTAAGAATCGTACCGCTCGTCTGCTGGGTATTTATCAACAGTTGCTCCAAGGAGAAACGATATTAACAGACGACAGCCGTGAACAGGTCGATCTCCTGTTGTCTGGCTTGGTCGTGCGGCGGGGCGATCAACTGGTGATTAAAAATCGCATTTATCGAGAAGTCTTCACGCCTGCCTGGGTCGCTTTGCAACTGCACCGATTGCGGCCTTACGCCACTGCTTTAGAAGCCTGGGTCGCATCCAAGCGCCAAGATTCGACCTATTTGCTGCAAGGTCGTCCCCTGCAAGAAGTCGAGCAATGGGCTAGAGACAAAAGTCTCAGTGATTTAGACTATCAGTTTCTCGCCGCCAGTCAGGATGCCGAACGGCAACGTATTCAGCAAGTGTTGGAGGCAAAACAGGAAAGCGAGCGCTTCTTTCGGCAACTGGCCGAAGCCCTGCCCCAAATCGTCTGGATTGTGGAACCGGATGGCAGCCTAGCTTATACCAATCAGCAGGGGAGCAACTTTTCGGGGCGATCGCTCGATGAAATGCAGGGATGGCAGCGGATCAACGTGCTTCATCCAGACGATCGCGCCACCAGTCTTGCCGCCTGGGAGCAAGCGTTTGCCACGAGTGAACCTTACGAAGTGCAAGTCCGGATGCAAGATGCCGAGGGCAATTATCGCTGGTTCTTAAACCGGGCAGTTCCTATTCGAGATGCCCAGGGTAACGTGGTGAAGTGGTTTGGCACCAGCACTGATCTGGATGAGTTGAAACGGGATGAAGAGGCAAAGCGCCTCAAAGAAGTCGAAGCCAGACTCGTCGAACAAGAAAAACGACTGCATCAGGAACAACGGGCAATTCGGTTACAGCGTTGGCTACTCGGCTCGGTCAGTCTGGCGCTGGTCATATCTACCGGGTTGGGACTGTTTGCCGCTGCCCAAAAACGCCAGTCAGCTCTGGGTGAAGTTGAGGCGCTTGCTCTCTCGTCAGAAGCCCTATTTGCTTCCAATAAAGGCTTTGATGCCCTATTGCAAGCGATTCGGGCGAAAGAGCATTTGCAATCCTTATACGGTGTCAATGCCACGCTCCGCGATCAAGTGGATGCGGCCCTGCGGCACGTTGTGATCAGCATTCAGCAATTTAACCGTCTGGATGGACATACCGCAGCGGTTTTAGCGGTTGACTATAGCCCCGATGGTCAACAAATTGCCACCGCCGGAGTGGATGGCACCGTTAAACTCTGGAAACCCGATGGCACCCTGCTTAAAACGTTGAAAGGACACACAACAGTGGTGCGATCGGTGAAATTTAGCCCCGATGGCACCCTCCTCGCGACGGGGGGAGACGACAAAACCATTAAGCTCTGGCGACGAGACGGCACCTTGATAAAAAGCACTCCAACAGGTGGTTCAGATATCTGGAGCATTGCCTTCAGCCCCGATAGCTCAACCTTCATATCGGGTGGAGTGGATGGCTCAGTGCAACAGTGGAGTCGATCAGGCCAGTGGTTAATGGCGTTTCCAGACAACCAATCGAGTGTGCGGGTGGTTGCCTTCAGCCCGGACGGGCAAACCATTGCGGCGGGCAATGCAGACACAACCATTTCGCTTTGGAACCAGAATGGAACCCCATACCGAACCTTAGCGGGACATGCTGCAATTGTGCAGGCGATCGCCTTTAGTCCAGATGGTCGCACGCTGATTTCCGGCGATGCCAATGGCGTGATCAAACGGTGGCAGCGGGATGGCACGCTGCTAAAGACGGTGCAAGGGCACAAAACCGGAATTTCGAGCCTGGGTTTTAGTTCAGATGGCGCTCTGTTTGCGTCGGCCAGTCGCGATAACACCGTGAAACTGTGGCGACCAGAGGGTTCACTTGTGACCACGTTGCAAGGTCATGCTGCTGCCGTTTGGGGCGTGGCCTTTAGTCCAGATGGCCGAGCGATCGCCTCTGCCGGAGCCGACAACACTACGCTGCTGTGGAAAACCGAAAGTGCCTTTCAACGCACCATTTATGGCAATACCGATCAACCGATGCAGCTGGTCTTCAACAAAACGGGCACCGCCATTGCCAGCAGTGGCGGCGACACCACGATTAAACGGTGGCAGCTCGATGGCACCCCATTACCCACCATCAACGCTCACGCTGCCACCACCGGAAAAATGGCCCTCAGCCCCGATGGCACCATCCTGGCTTCTGTTAGTGATGATCAAACCCTTAAGCTCTGGACCTTTGACGGCACCTTGATGCGGGTGTTCAAAGACGCGACAACCGCGCTCTTCTCGGTGGCCTGGAATCCAAACGGGCAGCAGATCCTGGCCAGTGGTGCTAATGGTACCATCTGGCTGTGGCAACCCGACGGCACCTTACTGAGGACCTTTAAGGGACACACTGCCCCAATCTCGGATATAAAATTTAGCCCGGATGGTCAATTGTTAGCCTCGGCCAGCAGCGACAAAACCGTGCGGCTCTGGCAACCCGATGGCACTCCCATTAAGACGCTGGCAGGGCACACCGCTGCGGTCTGGCGAGTTGCCTTTAGCCCCGATAGCCAGATGTTAGCCTCCAGCAGTGGCGACACGACGATCAAACTGTGGCACCGGGATGGTACGCTCGACAAAACGCTAACTGGGCATAAAGCCGCTGTTTGGGGCGTAGCTTTCAGCCTAGATGGCAATTTGATCGCGACGGCCAGCATTGATGAAACGGTTAAACTCTGGAAACGAGACGGCACCCTGCTGACTACCTTGGAAGGGCACACCTCCGGGGTTCGCGCCCTGGCCTTTCATCCCCATCAACCCATCCTGGCCTCTGTTGGAGATGACCAAACCATTGTTTTGTGGAATTTGGATCAGATTTTGCGGCTCAAACCGCTCGATTATGCCTGCACCTGGGTGAAAGATTATTTGAAAAACCGACCCCAATCCGATCGGAAACCCCTTTGCCAGGGGACTTAAGTCGTGATCGCAGCCCACAGCCCCCAACCCCCGTGCCAGAACCGCAATTGTCTACCTCAAACCCCAGTCTCCACGGCCTGAGGCGATTTCCCAATCGCCCCTGTACACAAGCGATCGCCCGTTTCCTGCCCCTATCATCGCGATCGTGAATACCGAATATCAGCAAAAGCAAATCACAAACCATGTAAGACTTGACTATCCTTCTCCCCATCAGTCCTTATAATCTAAGAGAACGCTGACCTGTTTGCCGATTTGTTTCAGAGGGGAAACGATTGCCTATGGCAATGATTGAAACCAAAACCGAACCCATGATCCTAAACATGGGGCCGCACCATCCCTCCATGCACGGAGTCCTGCGGTTGATTGTGACCTTAGACGGCGAAAACGTCATCGACTGTGAACCAGTCATTGGCTACTTGCATCGCGGCATGGAAAAAATCGCCGAAAGCCGCACCCCCATCATGTACGTACCCTACGTCAGCCGTTGGGATTATGCTGCCGGGATGTTCAACGAAGCCATCACCGTCAATGCATCGGAGAAACTCGCAGGCATTGAAGTGCCCAAACGGGCCAGCTATATCCGCGTCATCATGCTGGAACTGAACCGGATTGCCAATCACCTCCTGTGGTTTGGGCCATTCCTCGCTGACGTTGGTGCACAAACCCCCTTCTTTTACCAATTCCGCGAACGCGAATTCATTTATGACTTGTGGGAAGCCGCAACAGGCTACCGCATGGTCAACAACAATTATTGGCGGATTGGCGGTGTTGCCGCCGACTTGCCCTACGGCTGGATCGACAAGTGCCTCGACTTTTGTGACTACTTTGTACCCAAGATTGACGAATACGAAAAGCTCGTCACCGACAACCCCATTTTCCGGCGGCGGGTGGAAGGCATTGGTACCATCACGCGGGAAGAAGCGATTAACTGGGGCTTGTCTGGCCCGATGCTGCGCGGGTCTGGCGTGAAGTGGGATCTGCGGAAGGTCGATCACTACGAATGCTATGACGACTTTGACTGGGATGTACAGTGGGAAACCATTGGCGATGCCTTTGCCCGGTACGTGGTGCGGATGCGGGAAATGCGGGAATCGGTCAAAATCATTCGCCAAGCTTGCAAAATGATTCCAGGTGGCCCTTACGAAAATCTGGAAGCCAAGCGCATGGCGGAAGGGAAAAAGTCGCAGTGGAATGATTACGAATATCAGTTCGTTGGCAAGAAGGTACCGCCGACCTGGAAGGTGCCCGTTGGCGAAAGTTATGTCCGGCTCGAAAGTGGCAAGGGCGAACTGGGCGTTTACATCATGGGGAATGATACGCCCTTCCCGTGGCGGTTTAAGGTCAGAGCACCGGATTTTAACAATTTGCAGATTTTGCCCTATTTGCTGCGCGGTATGAAGGTGGCCGATGTGGTCGCAATTCTGGGCAGTATCGACGTGATCATGGGGTCAGTCGATCGCTAACTTCACTACGCCTGGGGGCGCGATCGCGTCGCCCACCTGAGTCTAAAAACACCCCAAAGGCAGCCTCCGGGCTGCTTTTTTATGGGCGCAATTTGCCCTAAGTCAGTTACAAAATTCAATAGTTTACAGGGCTTCACCAAGCGGCTTTGTGCCAAACGATAGCATTCACTGCATTGGGGCAGCACCCAGAGATTCTCCCCCGCGTCAGCCCCGAAAATTGTCCTGATGAGGGGTATTACCCCCCGTAACAAAGAGTAGACAGATCTTTACGGACACCTACTCTTATGCGCTTTGTTACCTCCCTCCTATTATCTGGGTTGCTTTTGTCCGCTCTTGCCTTGTTCCCTGCTACCGCGATCGCGCCCTCCCATGCCCCGGCGCAACTCCTAGCCGCTAATGAATCCCACTCTTACTTATTGGCCAACTCAAAGCGCCCCAAACATCGGGGTAGTGGTCGGCGAGACTTGATGGAATACACCCAGGTCATTCCAGGACTTGCCTAAAGCCTTGTAGCTGACCGGGTTGGTGGCCAAGGGTTTAACTTGGGGCGATTAAACTTCAGGGGAAAAGTTGGCGCAGCCACCAGTGCCAATCCCCGCCCCAGTCAAGCGGTATGGGCTGTTGCTTTTAACAAAGGGCGGCAGGCTATACCGCTATTTCAGTCCGGCGGCCTGGGTACGCTGCGATGATTTCAACGTCAAGGCCGCAACTTTGCGGGGGCAACTGGTCTGGTTCTGGTCAATCGACAACAGGGCGATCGCGCCTCTTGCCTCCTACCCATCGGCCACTTGCCGCCGCGCTCCCATCAATAGCCGCTAAATCACAGATCTTTATTACTGCTATCTGCAAAAAATCAGGCACAATGGGGGAATACTGACACTTAGTAGCCAGTGCACTGTACTAGGATTAGTCAAAGCTGGCCTTAATTGGTATTGTTCCATCAGGGTGGTTGAATGATTAAGACATTGGGAGACTCGTGTCTTGCGTTTCAGCATTTCGTTTGCGTAAAACGATGTCTTGACTGATCATTAGCGGTGCCCAGAGCGGCTCGCGATAAAGCCTTTGGATGGAGTAGCCATTTTGACATGACGAATGACCTCGATCTGATTAAGCGCCTCAGTCCTAGCGCGATGGATCAGATCATGATCTATCTAGCCTTCAGCGCCATGCGTACCAGTGGGCATCGACATGGGGCTTTTTTGGATGCGGCGGCAACAGCAGCCAAATGCGCCATTTATATGACCTATTTGGAGCAAGACCAAAATCTCCGGATGACGGGGCACTTGCACCATATCGAGCCGAAACGGGTGAAGGCGATTGTTGAAGAAGTCCGAGAAGCTTTGACTGAGGGCAAACTGCTGAAAATGCTAGGTTCTCAGGAACCGCGCTATCTGATTCAGTTTCCCTATGTGTGGCTAGAGCAATATCCCTGGCAGCCGGGGCGATCGCGCATTCCGTCCACCAACCTGACGGCGGAGGAGAAACGGCAGATTGAACAAAAACTGCCACCGGGGCTATTACCCGATGCCTTATTTATCGACTCCTTACAGTTTTCGGAATTGATTGAATCTCTCCACACGCGATCGCAAGAAGAATTGCCCAGCGATCGTCGCATCCCCCTCAGCGAAGCCCTCGCCGAGCACATCAAACGTCGCCTGATTTATGCGGGCACCGTTACCCGGCTGGATTCTCCCTGGGGGATGCCCTACTACGCCCTGACTCGCTCTTCCTATTCGCCCGCCGACGAAGAAGAACGCACTTACATTATGGTCGAAGATACGGCCCGCTTCTTCCGCTTCATGAATGGCTGGGCCAATCGCCAAACCAACGTGATGCGAATTTTAGAAGAATTGGACATCCAGCCCGATCGCCTGGAGCAGGCCATGATCGAATTGGATGAAGTCATCCGGGCGTGGGCCGATCGCTACCATCAAGAAGGCGGCGTTCCCTTCGCTGTTCAAATGGTGATGGGCAAACGGGAAGAATAACCGAGCCTAGCGGCCATCCCCGATCGCAAACTCAAAATTTCCTTCGCCCACTGTTTCCCGCAAGGTTTTTAGCACCTTTGTTGGACTGTCGTAGGGGCCATTGATGTAAAACGGTTTCCCATTGCGACCAAATTGGAGTTGAGGCTGACCATCCCACTCGCCCAACAAAGGCCGACTGGCGGCAAAATCCCGATGGGGTTCAAAGCCAAGCTGTTTAGCATACTCCGCTCCCCCAAAAACCACTGCCTGCGCCAGTTCTAAGGTAATGGTTGTGTATCCCTCGGCAAAGGGTTGGTAGGCATAGTCAACAAAATCTTTGAATTCGCTTGGGTCCATACGGCGCGGCCCAGAGGTATCTTTTACCCCCAAACACCAAAAATCCACCAGATAGGTGCAGATATCCAACCGATTGAATCCGGCAGTGCGGGCCAGAATAATTACGGCCAGCCCTGCATCGGGATCGTCCTCGGCGGCTGGGGCTGGGGTGGCTTCGGTCTGGTCATTGGGCTGGAGGTAGGGCAGTGCGCCCTGGTTGATCAAACACTGATAGATGGGGGGCAGTTCTCCGGCGGCGGCGCGATCGCTGGCTTGTTGTTGGGCCAACTGTTTGATCATCCCAGTTACCTCTGCCGGACGCAGGCCCAATTGCCGCGCAATTTGTTTCGGGGCCAGATTTTTTGCCCGCAGTTCAATAATCGCCTGTGCTTGTTCTGGAGTCATAGCTGGTCTCCTCGTGGGTCTTTCCAAACCGTAGCGGATCTGGTGGTCGGGAAACAATCTAACTGACCGTAAGCGATCGCGGCGATTGTTGCTTGTCTGCCATTGCCCGGTACACTAAAAGCTATGGAAGCACCTTTTCTCCCGGTTGATGCCAACCGTTTGACTGAACCCACCTCCATCGCGATCGCTCAACGACTTCAGCGCCGCGAAATTTTGACCTCCCTGAGTCCCACGGCGATCGCCACGGCCTATGTCCCCTGGGGGCCAGACCAACTCCAGCGCGATCGCCCGGTCATGCTGCTACACGGTTTTGACAGTTCCGTCTTCGAGTTTCGGCGCTTGCAACCGCTGTTGGCCGCCACCTACCCCACCTGGAACGTGGATCTGCTGGGGTTTGGGTTTACCGATCGCCCCGTGGGTCTTCCCTTCACTCCTACAGCCATCAAAACCCATTTGTATTACACCTGGAAAGCCTTGATTGGCAAACCGATGGTCTTGGTAGGAGCCTCAATGGGGGGCGCGGCGGCGATCGATTTTGCTTTGACCTATCCCGAAGCCGTTCACCAGTTGATTTTGATCGACGGGGCCGGGTTCGCCAAAGGCCCGGATATCAGTCGGTTTATGGTGCCGCCCTTGGGCTATCTGGCGGCTGAATTTTTGCGCCGTCCGGGGGTGCGCCGAAAAGTGAGCCTGCAAGCCTACCACGACCCCAACTTGGTGACGGTCGATGCGGAATTATGCGCTGCGTTACATTTGCAATTACCCCGGTGGCGAGAGGCCATTATTGCGTTCACCAAAAGCGGTGGCTATAACTTCCTGGCCGATAAAATTACCCAACTTACTGTGCCGACGCTGATTGTGTGGGGCGATCGCGATCGCATTCTGGGCACGGCCGATGCGACCAAATTTCACCAAGCCATTGCCAACAGTGACCTGGTTTGGATTGCCGATTGTGGCCATGTGCCCCATTTAGAAAAACCCCAGGCCACCGCGATCGCCCTCCAGGCTTTTATTGACTCAGATTGAACCCATTCTCCCCGGTTGAGCGCATCGCCGCACTATTAGCCCCAATCAAGCCCCAGTGAAAGGGCCGAAAATCATCCAAAGTTATCCAAGGTGTATCCGCTCCTACGGAAATCGGTTCCTGGAATCCGATATGGTCACATCAAGCTGAAATGTTATCTAAGCTACACGTTATCTAACCCACACGTTATCTAAGTTAGACACATCGGCTCGACCCTCATCGGCAAAACTTCCATGCGTTTAGAACAGTTGCAAGCTTTTTTGGCCGTGGCGGAGACGGGGAGTTTTCAAAAAGCCGCCAAAAGCTGCGGTGTCACTCAATCCGCCATTAGTCGCCAAATTCAAGGCTTGGAAACAGAACTTAAAACCTCACTGTTTCATCGCACCACGCAGGCCAAGTTGACTATTGCCGGGGATTTATTGCTGGTGCGGGCCAAAAAAATCTGCAAAGAATGGACGGTTGCGGCGCAGGAAATTGCGGATTTGGTGGCGGGGAAGCAGCCAGAATTGTGTATTGCCGCGATGCATTCTATCTGTTCCCATCACTTGCCCCCCATCCTGCAACAGTTTTGCCGGGATTACCCAGAGGTGCAATTGCGGGTGACGGCGTTGGGTAGCGATCGCGCCCTCAAGGTCTTGAAAGATGGCCTGGTGGATGTGGCGATCGTCATGAATAATCGCTTTTTGACCACTAGCCCCGAAATGGTGGTTGAAGTGTTGTACGAGGAACCCATTCGGATTTTGATGGCCGCCAACCATCCCCTCACGGTTTATGACGCAGTGCCGTGGTCAGAATTGGTACGCTATCCCCAGGTGGTGTTCAAAGATGGTTATGGGATGCAGCGGATTGTGCAGGAACAGTTTGAACGGCGGGGCGCGACCTTAAAAGCGGTGCTGGAACTGAATACGCCGGATGCGTTTCGCGGGGTGGTGCGCCAGGGAGAATTAGTGGCATTGTTACCAGAAACGGCTTTAATGGATGCTTATCACGACCCGCAATTAGCGATTCGCTCGGTGGAAACCTATGGGCAGGGAACGCCCGCAGACCAGAAGCATGGCCCTGAGTTTGCTGATCCACCGCTGAGTCGGCAGGTGGTTCTGGTGACGACCCGCGATCGCCTCCAGATTCCGCCCATTCAGCACTTTTACCACCTGGTGACTCAACACCTGCCCCAGAGCGTTCGCGTGGTGCCGTTTCCAGCGGCCCAGGTCAACGGTTCCAGGTCAACGGTTATGCAGGGATTTGAGGACGTTTATGAGTAATGCCTTTCGCGAATTACTACGCAGAGTCGGCAGTGGCCCCCATACGGGAGAAAGCTTGAGTCGGGCGGAAGCGACCACGGCGATGCGGCTGATGTTGCAACAAGAGGCGACCCCCGCCCAAATTGGTGCGTTTATGATTGCCCATCGCATTCGGCGGCCCACGGGGGCTGAGTTGGCGGGGATGCTGGATGCTTATGCCGAACTTGGCCCCCAGTTGCGATCGCTGGCTGGAACGGCTCCAGTCACCGTGATGGGGATTCCTTACGATGGCCGCACTCGCACTGCGCCCCTGAGCTTGGTGACGGCGCTGGTCTTGGCGACGGCTGGGTGCCCGGTGATTCAGCATGGGGGCGATCGGATGCCCACCAAGGAAGGCGACCCGCTGATTCTCTTTTGGCAAGGGCTGGGCGTGGACTGGGCAGGGCTAACCCTCGACCATGTGCAAACCATCCTCGAAACGGTTGGCGTTGGGTTTGTGTACCTGCCGACCCATTTTCCCCTGGCCCACGGATTGGTGCCCTACCGGGAACAGATTGGTAAACGGCCTCCCCTGGCTACGATGGAACTTATTTGGGCACCCTACGCTGGCGCGGCCCAGATGGTCGCTGGCTTTGTTCATCCGCCGACGGAAGGGATGTTCCAAACGGCGTTGACGCTGAGAGGTGTATCCCGTTTCATCACGGTGAAAGGACTGGAAGGAAGCTGCGATCTGCCCCGCGATCGCACGGCGATTATTGGCATTGGCACCCCGAATTTGGCTACGGATGCCGCGATCGCGGCGGGTGCCCCCCTGGAACGGCTACATTTGTCGGTGCATGACTTTGGGCTGGAGAACAAAAACGTGCCCCTCGACTCTGCGGCCCAAGCGATCGCCCAAATGCAGGCAACGCTGGCGGGGGAACCGTCGGAAATGTTGCAATCAACAGTCTGGAACAGTGGCTTCTATCTCTGGCAGGGTGGTGCCGCCGAAAGTATGGCCGCTGGGTTGCAACTGGCGGAACAACTGCTGACCACGGGGAAAGTGCAACAGACGTTGCACCAACTCCAGCGGGCGATCGCCCCGGTGCCAACCTATTAAAATTGCCGTCTATCTTCCTGAGCGCAATTTTTTATCTTGATTTATCGCCCATTTCCCGGCACTTTGGGTTACGATTGCTCCGAATTTTGGGGCTTTGGCTGTAAGCTTTAACCTGGCATTCCAGTTGTTATCATCCTGTTTGCGGTCAAACGGGCGATCGCGCTGGGCCTCACGAGTAGGATATCAACCATGCAACTAACACCGCAAGAAAAAGACAAACTGCTGATTTTCACTGCTGCCCTCCTCGCGGAACGGCGCAAAGCCAGAGGCGTTCAGCTCAACTATCCCGAAGCCGTCGCCTACATCACCGCTGCAATTCTGGAGGGCGCACGGGATGGCCGCACCGTGGCAGAACTCATGAGTTATGGCACCACCCTACTCCGCCGTGATGATGTGATGGAGGGGATTCCAGAGATGCTGCACGAAGTCCAGGTGGAAGCGACTTTTCCCGATGGCACCAAACTGGTCACGGTGCACAATCCAATTCAATAGCGGGCAACGGCTCGGTGGCTAATTCCTGTTCTGAACTTTAGGAGCAATCTCTCATGATTCCCGGCGAATTTTTGGTTGAGGCTGGCGAAATTGAACTGAATCCAGGCCGAGAAACGCGCACTTTGATGGTGGCGAATACGGGCGATCGCCCGATTCAGGTTGGTTCTCATTTTCATTTCTACGAAGTCAACGCGGCCCTGCACTTTGAGCGGGAGCAAGCACGGGGAATGCGCCTTGATATCCCTGCTGGGACTGCGGTGCGCTTTGAGCCAGGAGACGAGAAACCTGTCACCCTGGTGGCGTTGGCAGGCCGCCGGGAGGTCTATGGCTTCAACGGTGAAGTGAATGGAGCGTTGTGATGCACGGTTTTATTCCTCCGGCCCGGTTTCTGCCCTATCTAACCTGGACTGATATTGCGGCGATGCCCAACAAAGCGCAGACGGTGATTGTGCAGCCGATTGGCGCGATCGAGCAACATGGCCCCCATTTGCCGCTGATTGTTGATGCCGCGATCGCCCAAGCTGTCCTGGGTAAAGCACTACAGCAGCTTGATCCCGCTCTCCCTGTTTATGCTTTGCCCACCTTGCACTATGGCAAATCCAACGAGCACTGGCATTTTCCCGGCACCATCACCCTCACCGCCCAAACCTTAATGACGCTCTTGATGGAAGTAGGCGAGAGTCTGTATCGGGCGGGATTCCGCAAACTCGTTTTTGTCAATGGCCACGGTGGCCAACCCCAAGTTCTGGAAATCGTCGCGCGCGATTTGCATCAGCAGTATGGTGACTTTTGGGTGTTTCCCTGTTTTGTCTGGAATGTGCCCAACTGTGCCGCCGAACTGCTTACTCCCAAAGAACTTGAATTTGGTATTCATGCGGGGGATGCGGAAACCAGTCTCTTGCTCTCTATGTTGCCAGACCAGGTGCAATTTGACCGGGCGATCGCCGAATACCCCAGGGGTCTTCCCACCAATAGTCTGCTGAGCATGGAAGGCAAGCTCCCCTTTGCTTGGGCGACCCGCGATTTAACGGAGAGTGGGGTTTTGGGTGATCCCACCGTCGCCACCGCTGACAAGGGCGATCGCCTGCTCACTTCCCTCGCCAATGGTTGGGTTACTGCCCTCACAGATATCTACGAGTTTCAGCCCCCGCAGCCCCCCCAAGCCTAGACTAAGCCTTATTCAAACAACCGAAAGTAAGGGTAGCGCACCGGCGGCCCCGGTTCTTTCTCCAGATCGAAGTTAATCACCTCCCAGCAAGGCTCCTCTTCGGGCGCAGGGCTAAACTCTACAGGCAAACCATACAACCGTGGCTTGGGCGAATCCCCCTGCCCTTTCCACGGCGGACTCCCCTCCAGGTAGGTGCTAATCAGGTTTTTGTAACGCTGGGCGATAATTACGCGCTTGGCTCGATAACCCTGCGTATACAGCCGATCAAGCGCCTCGTGGATCTCAAACCGAATGCCATCGGGATGGGTATGCTGGCGATACCATTCCTCTTCCCACCGTTTCCAGTGGCGACCCGACTGGAGATGGATCAACTCTCCCGTTTTGGGATTCGCTTCAAATGCCCCATGCCGCTGACAAAGATAGGTATCAGTCAACGTCAGTGCCGGGATCGTTTGACGACAGTGAGGGCACTGAATTTCGGGGCCAAAAATTGGATACTGCA